>Ga0307374_10006817_pt1 | contig 17762 bp, 15 predicted proteins | sample OX3MG_FD_202532 | JGI IMG/M metagenome (GOLD analysis project Ga0307374, IMG submission 202532) | Soil microbial communities from Risofladan, Vaasa, Finland - OX-3 | ecosystem: Environmental > Terrestrial > Soil > Coastal area > Acid sulfate soil | place: Finland: Risofladan, Vaasa | collected... | reverse complement strand
CGCTCGACAAGATGCCCGAGCTTGAGCGGCTGATGCTGCATCGGCTCGTCGAGCTGGACGCGATCGTTCGTTCGGCCTACGCCGATTTCGATTACAAGCGCATTTTTGCCGCGCTCAATGCGTTCCTGACGGTCGATCTCTCGGCGTTTTATTTCGATATCCGCAAGGACGCGCTTTATTGCGATCCTTATTCATCGATCAAACGCCGCGCCTGCCTGACCGTGCTCGATCAGCTGTTTCGCTGCACCGTGATTTGGCTGGCGCCGATGCTGTGCTTCACGACCGAGGAAGCCTGGCTGGCACGCGATCCGGCCGCCACCTCAGTCCACCTTGAATCGTTCCCGGCCATGCCCGAAGCATGGCGCAACCAGGCGCTGGCGGAGAAATGGCGCGATCTGCGCAATCTCCGCCGCGTGGTGACTGGGGCGCTTGAACTTGAGCGCGCCGCCAAGCGGATCGGCTCGTCGCTCGAGGCCGCGCCGATTATCTATGTCGCCGACCCGGAACTCTTCGGCGTTGCGACCGAAGTCGATCTTGCGGAACTATGCATCACCTCGGGCGCGACGCTGGTTGAAGGCGAGGGGCCGGCCGCAGCATTCCGCCTCGATGATGTGCCGATGGTCGCGGTTGAGCCGCGCCCGGCTGCGGGGCGCAAATGCGCCCGCTCCTGGAAAATCTCGCCGGCAGTCGGCGGCGATCCGCAATTTCCCGACGTGACGCCACGGGACGCGCAAGCGCTGCGCGAATGGGACGCCATGCGCAAAGCGGCGGAGTAGGCGGCATGGCCGACGCCGCGCAACGGCAGGCGCAGTCCTCATACGCTTGGGGGCCGTTGACCGCGCTCGGGGTCGGCATCGCGATCGCCACCGGCATCGCCGATCAGACCGCCAAATTCTGGCTCCTGGATGCGTTCGATCTGCCGGAGCGGGGCCGCGTGGCGCTGACGCCGTTTCTCGATCTGGTGCTGATCTGGAACGCCGGAATTAGTTACGGCCTTTTTCAGCAGCACAGTGCGCTTGGGCTATGGAGTTTGCTCGTCCTCAAGGCCGCAGCGGTGGCGGTTTTGTGGGTTTGGCTGGCGCGGTCGTCTTCGCGGCTGACGGCGGTTGCACTCGGTCTCATCATTGGCGGGGCAGTAGGCAACGCGGTTGACCGCTTTCATTGGCCGGGTGTGATGGATTTTGTGCTGTTTCACGTCGATACGGCGACTTTTACGTTCCGCTGGTACGTCTTTAACCTTGCCGATGCCGCCATTGTGGCGGGCGTTGTCGGATTATTGTACGATTCGCTGCGATCCAGGGTGCCGTAAAAGCGCCCTGATCCCAGATAAAACACATCTGGTGGGGCGTGCGTTTTGGCGCCTTGGGTGAGGGTATGTCGCAACATTTCGATCTCGGCCATCTGGCCGACCCGGCACGCAAGCAGAGGACGCTCTTTCGCGTACTGGCTGCAGCGACTTTGGTTGCCGTCGTCATCGGCGCTGGCGGCCCGGCGCGTGCGGGTGATGACGGCAGCGAGGCGCAGGCTTCAGTCTGGTCGAAGTTCATGCGAAACATCGGCCTCAAAAAATCGCCGGATGCCAGTGGGGCGGACGCAGGTATCAATTACTCCGAACGGCCGCCGCTGGTTGTGCCTCCCTCGCGCAACTTGCCTCCACCGGTGGCGGAGGCGAGCGTGCCGTCGGATTGGCCGAAGAATTCACCCAATCCGGTCAAACGGAGTAAAGGCAAAGCGGCGATCATCCCGGAAACGGCGGTGCAGACTCCCAATCCTCCTTACCAGAAGAAGCCATGGTACAATCCCATCGGCTGGTTCGACAAAACGGAATATGCGACGTTTGCCGGCGAGCCGGTGCGCCAAAATCTGACCGATCCGCCTGCCGGGTATCGCGTTCCGTCGTCCGACCAGCCCTATGGAATTTCCGCTGACAAAAAGGCGGCGCGTCCGTCGGCAACCGATTTCGGCTACGGCCAGATCGGCGGGAGCCAGCCGGGAAAATAGCCGCGAACGGCCAAAGGCACCGCGCGTTTCGGGCGTTCCCTCGGGTTGCGCGTAGCATATGGCCGCCGGGTGCCTTCCGGCTCGAACGTCGTCTTTGTCGGCGTGGGAGTGGCGCGCCGGATTACGCTGGGAGTTTGCGATCATGAAAAAAATGCTGCCGCTGGTCGCACTGCTCGGCGCCGTCGGCGTGGGCGGAAACGCCGTCGCCGATCCTGAAGTGACGCATCTCACCTTGTCGAACGGACTCGAAGTGGTGGTTATTCCCGACCACCGCGCGCCGGTCGTGACCCACATGATCTGGTACAAGGTCGGCGCTGCCGATGAGACGCCGGGAAAATCCGGCTTGGCGCATTTTCTCGAACACTTGATGTTCAAAGGCACGACGCGCAATCCCGCGGACCGCTTTTCGCTCGCAGTGGCCGCGATCGGCGGCCAGGAAAACGCCTTCACCACCAGCGATTACACCGGCTTCTTTCAGCGGGTACCACGTGATCACCTCAAAGAGATGATGGCGTTTGAAGCCGATCGCATCACCGGCCTCGTGCTGACCGACGCAGTGGTGCGTCCCGAACTCAATGTCGTGCTGGAAGAGCAAAATATGCGGGTCGCCAATAATCCGAACAGCCGATTGGCCGAGCAAATGGACGCTGCGCTTTATCTCAATCATCCATACGGCCGTCCGGTGATCGGCTGGCGACCGGAAATCGAAAAGCTCGATCGGGATGATGCATTGGCGTTTTACCGACGCTTTTACACGCCGAATAACGCCATTGTCGTTGTTGCCGGCGATGTGACGCCTGAGGAAGTCAAAGCAGATGCCGAGGACACGTACGGTAAAGTTGCCCCGCGCGCCGATATCGCGCCGCGCCAACGGCCGCGTGAGCCGCAACAGGAAGCGCCGCGCACCGTGACGCTGGCGGATGCCCGGGTAGAGCAACCGAGCATGAGTCGTTACTATCTCACGCCATCACGCACCACCGCGAAGCCCGGTGAAAGTGAAGCTCTGGAAGTGCTCGCACACATCCTCGGCTCGGGAGCCAATAGTCGGCTGTATCGGACGTTGGTCGTCGAGCGAAAGGTCGCGCTCAATGCCGGCGCCTATTATTCCGACACCGCCCTCGATTACGGCAAATTCGGCGTTTACGCCTCGCCACAGCCTGGCAAGACCCTGCAAGACGTGGAAGCGGCGGTCGATGCCGTGCTGACTGACGTCTGCGAAAATGGCGTGACCAAGGATGAACTCGCCCTCGCCAAGATCCGTCTGATCGCGGATGCAGTCTACGCACAGGACAATCAGGTGACGCTGGCACACTGGTACGGCGCAGCATTGGCAACCGGAGAGACCGTTGAGATGGTTCAACGCTGGCCCGACCACATCCGCGCGGCGACCGCGGCCGCGGTGAGTGCCGCGGCCCGGCAATGGCTCGACCGCCGCTCCTCGGTGACCGGCTATCTGGTGAATAGCTTTCAGGCGGCGGAGAAACATTCATGAGTGCGACGCCAGTGTTATCTACTTGGCTCGTCCGCCGCGTCGCTCTGGCGTTGCTTGCCCTTCCGCTTGCCGCTGCGCCGGGAATGGCGACGACGATCGAGCGCGTGGTGAGCCCGGGCGGTATCGTAGCGTGGCTGGTGCGCGAGCCGGCGGTGCCGATGATCGCCGTCGATTTCGCTTTCGCCGGCGGCTCCGCTCAGGACCCGGCCGAGAAAGCCGGAACAGCTAGCCTTGTTGCCGCCCTTCTCGATGAAGGTGCCGGCGATTTCGATTCAAAAGCCTTTCACACGCGCCTTGAACGCAAGGCGATTGAATTGGGCTTTCAGGCGGACCGCGATGCTTTGCGGGGCGCCTTGCGCACGCTGACGGGAAATAGTGAAGAGGCATTTGATGATCTGCGGCTGGCGCTCACCGCGCCCCGCTTCGATCCGACCGATGTCGAGATCATCCGTTCGCAGATCATTTCAAGTTTGCGCCGTGCGACAACCAGTCCAAGTGAAATGGCCAGTATCCGGTGGTGGCAAACGGCGTTCGCCGATCACCCCTACGGCCATCCTGTGAACGGCACGCTCGAATCGGTGCCGACGGTCGGCATCGACGACCTTAAGGCATATACCCGTCGCGTCCTGGCGCGCGACAATCTCAAGGTTGCCGTGGTCGGCGACATCGACGCCGAAGCGGTGAAGGCGATGCTCGACCGCGTGTTCGGTGGGCTGCCGGCTCACGCGGAGCTTGCCGCCGTCGCCGATGTTTCGCCGCGGGGGCTTGGCCGACGCATCGTCACCGGCCTCGACGTGCCGCAGACGGTGATCATGTTCGGCGGGCTCGGCATTGCGCGACAGGATCCGGACTTCATGGCCGCCTACATCGTCAATCATATTCTTGGCGGCGGCTCATTCTCTTCGCGGCTTTATCAGGAGGTGCGCGAAAAACGCGGCTTGGCGTATTCGGTCCATGACTCGCTCACCTGGCTCAGCCACGCTCCGTTATTCATTGGCGGTACCGCGACGCGGTCGGAACGGACTACCGAGACCCTCGATATCGTGCAAAAGGAAATCAGCCGCCTGGCCGACGACGGTCCGACGGCCGACGAACTTGCCAAGGCGAAATCCTTCTTGATTGGTTCGTTCCCGCTCAACCTCGACACGTCGAGCAAGATCGCGGCCTTACTGGTGCAGCTACAGATCGACAATCTGGGCATCGATTACTTCACGCAGCGTCCGCAAATGATCGGTGCGGTAACGCTCGACGATGCCCGCCGCGTTTCCAAACAGCTACTGGGCGGTGGTCTTTTGGTCACCGTGGTCGGACGGCCCGACGGCCTGATGTCGACCAGCGCCGAATAGGCTGCGCGTATCGCATTTCGTCCGTCGCCGATCCGCGCTACGCTGCGGCATGATCCGGATTAACGCCTCTATCGGCATCGACGAACGCGAGATCGACGAAAGCTTCGTCCGTGCTTCGGGGCCGGGGGGCCAGAACGTCAACAAACTGTCGACGGCAGTTCAGCTCCGCTTTGACGTGCGAAATTCGCCGTCTTTGCCGCCGGACGTGCGCCAGCGACTGGAACGTCTGGCCGGCAGTCGGCTCACGCGCGATGGCGTCCTGATCATCATCGCCCAGCGCCATCGAACCCAAGCACGCAACCGCCAGGACGCGCTCGATCGACTGATCGATCTTGTTCGCGATGCGGCAGTCGCCCCACGGCCAAGGAGGGCTACCAAGCCGCCCCGGGCCTCGCGCGAGCGCCGGGTCGAAACGAAGAAACTGCGTTCCGGCATTAAACGGCTGCGCCGCGTCAAGCCGGTGTTCGACTGAACCAGCGGCCGGCCGTGCGCTGCTTCGGCAGCATCTGTTTTCGCCCCGCGCGGCGTTAGCGGCCCTGGGATGATTCGCCGCAAAGTTAAGCGTCACGCCGCCTTGGCCTTTTATCTGGGCAAAATTCAAATCAAGCGCGCTTAACGTTCGTTTTCGGGCAAGGCATCGGGGCGACATTGCGGCGCTGAATCAGTTTTATGAACGTTTAAGATCAAATTTGCCGCCGCAGCGATCAATTATCTTTTCCTTGACAGCGCTTGCGCGCCTCGTGCGGCGCACCTAGCTAGAATCCGGGAAACGCCTCGATAAGAATTTTCGAAAAAGCCGGCGTTGGCGTTCTGGTTGCAATCAGAAAAAATTTGGAGAGTGACGGTGACAGCCCGGACGGTTTCCGGCCGCCAAGGACTTTCGGACAGTCGGGAGAATTCAGTGAATCAGGTTCACTCACCGGAAATCATGGCGAACGGCGCGGCGCGCGTCCTTCCATTCGAGCGCGTGGCGCTGGTTTTGCAGGGCGGCGGCGCGTTGGGCGCATACCAAGCCGGTGTGTACCAGGCGATCCACGAAGCGAAGATCGAGGTTCATTGGATCTGCGGCACCTCGATCGGCGGTATTAACGGCGCGTTGATCGCCGGAAACCTGCCGGAACGCCGCATCGAGCGTTTACGCGACTTTTGGGAAACCGTCACCAAGCCGCCCGTACGGTTGCCGAATTTTTCGTGGTTTGCCGACGCGCCATGGAACGAAAACGGCGATGCTCGATTGTGGACCAACAAAATTAGCGCTTTCAGCACTATGATCAACGGTGCGCCCGGCTTTTTCTCGCCGCGGCCCTTTCCCCCGATCAATTCGCCGGCGGATAGCCCCGAGCTTGCCAGCTATTACGACATTACGCCGCTGCAGGAGACGCTGGATCGTTTGGTTGACTTCGATCTCATCAATGTCAACGCGATGCGTTTCACCGCGCTGGCCACCAATGTTCGAACCGGCGCGCCGGCCTCGTTTGACAACCGCGAGCAGAAAATAACCGGTGCCCATATTTTGGCCAGCGCGTCGCTGCCGCCGAGCTTTCCGCCGATGCTGATCGACGGCGAGTACTATTGGGACGGCGGTGTTGTCTCCAATTCGCCGATGCAATTCGTCATCGACAATCGCGGGCGGCACACCGCGCTGGTATTTCAGGTCGATCTTTGGGATGCCAACGGGAAGCCGCCGCTGGATATTCCTTCTGCCAATTTACGGGCGATGGAAATTCACAGCGCCAGCCGCCTCAACGTTTCGATCGATCAATACAAGAAGATGCAAAAATTCAGCCATGCACTTCGGCGCTTCCTCGAACGACTCCCCGAGCAATGCCAGGACGATCCGGAGGTGCAATTTCTGTCGGAGCAGACGCGGGCGAAGGTTGCGACCATCGTGCAGCTGAAATACCAATCCGATAAATTCGAAACCGCCGGCAAGATGTTCGAGTTTTCGCGGCGGGCGATGGAAGAACATTGGCAGGCCGGCTACGACGATACCAAGATCGCGCTTGGAGAGCCGCGCGTGTTCGAACTGCCCGACGGCAACGAAGGCGCACGCATTTTCGACGTGCATCACGGCTGGGCGAAATAGCCGGCATTGGGTAGCGAGAATTGCGAGGAATAACGGCGACCTGAAGGGCCGCCACTCTTCGCCTTTGGCCGCGCGCCCGCTAGTCTCGGGGCCCGCGTCACGCGAGTCGTCATGCCCGTTCGCCAACTTTCCGAAACTATCGTCAATCGCATCGCTGCGGGCGAGGTCGTCGAGCGTCCGGCAAGCGCGGTCAAGGAGCTGGTCGAGAACGCGCTCGACGCCGGCGCGAGCCGCATCGAAGTTCTCACCGACGGCGGCGGACGGCGGCTGATTCGGGTTACCGATGACGGTGAGGGCATGACGCGCGCGGATCTCGCGCTGGCGGTCGAGCGGCATGCCACTTCAAAACTTGCCGATGATGATTTGGTCGCCATCTCCACCCTCGGTTTTCGTGGCGAGGCATTGCCATCGATCGGCGCCGTTGCGCGCCTTTCAATCGCGACGCGGTACAGGACCGAGCCGCATGCGTGGTTGATCGACGTCGACGCCGGTATGAAATCCAAGCCCAAGCCCGCGGCGCTTGGGGAAGGCACCCGCGTCGAGGTGCGCGATCTGTTTTACGCAACACCGGCCCGGCTCAAATTTCTAAAGCTCGATCGCACCGAGGCCGAAGCGGTCCGCGAAGTTGTGCGCCGGTTGGCGATGAGCCGGCCGGACGTCGCTTTTACGCTCACCGGCGAGGAGCGGGCCCCCGTCACGTTCGCGGCGACGCTGCCGGGCGCGACTGGACGGCTTACGCGGCTCGGCGACGTGCTTGGTTCCGATTTCCGCGCCAATGCCGTCGCGATCGAGGCTGTGCGCGACGACGTTGTCGTGAGCGGGTTTGCCGCGCTTCCGACGCTGACGCGGGCCAATGCGCTCGGCCAATACCTGTTCGTCAACGGCCGGCCGGTCCGCGACAAGCTTCTCCTCGGCGCGGTGCGGGCCGCCTACGCCGACTATTTGCCGCGCGACCGGCATCCGCTGGTCGCGCTCTTCGTCGAGCTTCCCGCGCGCGAGGTGGACGTCAACGTTCACCCGGCCAAAGCCGAGGTGCGTTTTCGCAATCCGTCGCTGGTGCGCGCGCTCATCGTTCATGCGCTGAAACAGGGGCTGGCGCGCGAAGGCACCCGCGCGGCGACAACCGGCGGCACCGCGACCATCGCGGCGTTTCGGCAGCGCCCGGGCGGCGCGCGCCCACTTTGGAGCGCGCTTCGGGCAGGAGGTTTTGCCGAGGCCGCGCAAGCCGCGTTTGAGGTCGGGGCGCCGGCGGCCGCTTTGCGTTCCAACGACCTGGAAAATGTCGAGGTTGTCGCGCCCGTTGCGGTGGGGTTGGACTATCCGCTGGGTGCCGCACGTGCGCAGGTCCACGACACCTACATTGTGTCGCAAACGCGCGACGGACTGGTGATCGTCGATCAGCACGCGGCGCACGAACGCATCGTTTACGAGAAACTCAAGGCTGCGATCGCGCAGAGCGGCATAGCTCGCCAAATCCTGCTTATTCCCGATGTTGTCGAACTCGACGAGGCCGGGGTAGAGCGGGTGCTCGATCATCGGCAAGAGCTGGCGCAATACGGCGTCGTGATCGAATCCTTCGGACCCGGTGCGGTCATGGTGCGTGAAACGCCGGCTCTGCTTGGTGAGATCGATGGTGTTGGCCTCGTTCGCGACCTGGCGGAACATATCGGCGAATGGGACGAAACAGTGCCGCTTGAACGCCGGCTGATGCATGTCGCCGCGACTATGGCCTGCTACGGATCGGTTCGCGCGGGGCGCCGGCTGCGGGCCGAAGAGATGAACGCATTGCTGCGCGAGATGGAAGTCACGCCCAATTCCGGCCAGTGCAATCACGGTCGTCCGACTTATGTGGAACTCAAGCTCACCGATATCGAACGACTGTTCGGGCGGCGTTAGAAACCGGGCGGCCGCAGAAAAATAAGCTCGCTGTCGTCGTATCGGCGCCGGTCTACTTCGTGAAATCCGTCCGGCGCGGCGAAGCTTGGCCGCGTTGCCTCTTCGACAACGATCAGCGCCGCGGGCGCAAGCCATCCGCCGGAGCGGGCCGACTCTAACGCCTCCGCTGCGCGGCCTTGCCCATAGGGCGGGTCGAGGAAAACCAGCGAAAACGGTGCAACCGGATGTGCCGGTCCGAGCTTGGTCGCGTCACGGCGAAAAATCCGCGACACTCCACCGAGGCCGAGTGTGGCGACATTTTCCCGCAACAGCGCGCGCGCGTCCGCGCTGTCATCGACGAACAGGGTGAACTCCGCACCGCGCGAGATGGCTTCGATGCCGAGCGCGCCGGTGCCGGCAAACAGGTCAAGCACGCGCGCGCCGCTAATTGGGTCGTCAAAACTGTGCACCAGGATGTTGAACAACGCCTCACGCAGCCGATCTGCGGTCGGCCGAATGGCTTGCGACTTCGGCGGAGTGAGCGGTCGCCCGCGCAGCCGGCCGCCGACTACGCGCATCAGGGCACGATCCGGAAAAGTGGAAACCGGTTTTCCGATAGGATCATGCCCCACTCATAATTTCTAGCGTCCCCGCGGATGGCGCGGCCGTGGACCTGCGGAGCGATCCGGCGTGCGGCGGCGATGCTTACGCGGTCGGTCGTTGGAGCGCTGCTCGGGTGGCTTTGCCGGTTTGGCGTCGCCGTGACGTTCGACCGGTACCGAGCGCCCCCTTCGGTCGGTGAGCGTCTCGGTGCGGGCCTTGCCAAGCGGCCGTTCTTGCGACGTCTGTTTGTCCCGGCGTGACCCGCGAAATTTTCGCCGCAGTTTGCCGCCCGAATTCTCGTCTTCGCGGGCACGCCAGACGTGGTTGGGCGCAAGCTTCGGGGTTGGTCGTTGCGGAGAAGGTTCGCGCGCCGATTCGCGCCGGGGCGCTGAAAATTCCAGGCCCGCGAGTGCCGTCACGTGCTCACCTAGTTGCTCGCGCAGCACGCGGGTGCGGACTTCCTCCACCGCGCCCTCGGCGAGTTCGCCGAGCTGAAAGGGGCCGAATGAAACCCGGATAAGTCGGGCAACCGAAAGGCCGAGACTGTCCAGAACAGTGCGAACTTCACGGTTTTTGCCTTCACGAATGGCGAATGTCAGCCACAAATTCGAGCCTTGGACACGCTCCAGCTCGGCTTCGATCGGTCCATAGTGAATGCCCGCGATGGTTATCCCGTCGCGCAATGTGTCGAGCTGCGCTTGCGTGAGCGAACCGTGTGCCCGCACGCGATAGCGCCGGAGCCACCCGGTTGCCGGCAATTCCAGCACGCGCGCGAGCGCTCCGTCATTGGTGAGCAGGAGCAGTCCCTCGGTATTGAAATCGAGTCGTCCAACGCTGATGAGGCGTGGCAGATTTTTCGGCAAACGGTGGAATATGGTCGGCCGGCCTTGTGGATCGCCGTGCGAGGTCAAAAGTCCGCGCGGCTTGTGGTAGAGGAACAGCCGCGTGCGTTCGCGCTGGGGAAGCGGTTCGCCGTCGATGCTCACTTGATCGTTCGCGGAGACGTTGAGCGCCGGCGAGCCAATGATCGCGCCATTGACCGCGACGCGGCCGGCGGCGATCCATTGCTCGGCCTCGCGCCGCGAAGCGAGCCCGGCGCGGGCGATCACCTTGGCGACCCGCTCGCCGGGCTTGTCGGATTTGCTCTTGTCGTCCATGGCTGCGCCCGGCAATAACCCCAGACGACCGATCAGGCAATCGTCGATGGCATCATTCGTGCCTGGCACATTCATGGAAACGGCGCTCGATGAGGCCCGCGCGGCCCGGCAGCGCGGGGAGGTCCCGGTCGGCTGCGTTGTCGTGCATGATGGCCGCATCATCGCCCGTGCCGGCAACCGCACGCTCGCCGACCACGATCCGACCGCGCACGCCGAAATGATCGCGATCCGTGCGGCAGGCGCCGCGCTCGGCTCCGAGCGCCTTGCCGATTGCGACCTTTATGTCACGCTCGAACCGTGCGTGATGTGCGCCGGTGCCGTCGCGTTCGCCCGCATCCGCCGGCTTTATTACGGCGCCCTCGATCCAAAGGGCGGCGCGGTTGACAGCGGCGTGCGATTTTTCGCTTCGCCCGCGTGCCATCATCGGCCTGAGGTCTATGGCGGCTTGGCGGAGGCGGAGTCGTCGGCGTTGCTCAAACTTTTTTTTCAGGAACGCCGGTAGCGTTAGGACCGGGCCTGGGGGGCGAATTCCCACGCTTTGGCGGCGAGCGGCCGTACCAGCGTCGCGCGCGCCGCGGCGTGGGCGCTGGTGGCAGTGCCATCGCGCACCCGGCCGACAATGCCCTGCAGGATCGCCGCGAGGCGAAAGAAATTGTAGGCCGAATACACCGGCAAATGGGGGCGCGGATCGAGGCCGGTGCGCCTGACATATGCCTCGACATAGGCGTCACGGGAGGGAATGCCGAGCGCCGCCAGATTCTGTCCCACGAGCGATCCAGTCCCGGCTTCTGCCGGCGGCATGTCCCACTGCATCAGATGGTAGGCGAAGTCGGCGACCGGATCGCCAAGTGTCGACAACTCCCAGTCGAGCACGGCGACGACGTCCGACGCCTCTGGCGCGAGGATCATGTTGTCGAGCCGGTAATCGCCGTGCACCAGCCGCGTCGGCTGCGGCGGCGGTATGTTGGCGGGCAGCCACACCATCAACTGTTCCATCTCCTCGATCTTCTCGGTCTCGGAGGCGCGGTATTGCTTCGACCAGCGCTCGATCTGCCTCGCCACGTAGTTTTCACCGCGGCCGTAATCGGCGAGCCCGATCGCCGCAGGATCGAAGTTATGCAGCCGGGCCAGCGTCGCATTCATGGCGTCGTAGACTTGCGCCCGCTCAAGCGGATTTGACGAAGGCATCTCCGCCTCCCAGAACACGCGGCCCTCGACATGCGACATGACGAAAAACGCGGTGCCGGTGATGGTCTCGTCGGCGCAATAGACGACCGGCTTGGCGACGGGAAAGCCCTGCGCGTGAAGTGCGCCGATCACGCGATATTCGCGGTCGACTGCATGCGCCGATGGCAACAGCTTGCCCGGTGGCTTTCGGCGCAGCACATAGCGCCGCTCCGGCGTCTCGACGAGATAGGTCGGATTAGATTGACCGCCCTTGAATTGCTTGAGTGTGATAGGACCGGCAAATCCCTCGACATGCTCGCGCAGATAGGTCTCGAGACGACCAACGTCGAACCGAAGCCGCTCGGCCACTTCCTTGGTGCCGGTAAAGGTCGTTTGGCGATCGCTTACAGCCATGCTGCACCGGATATTACTACGCTGCAAACCCTGTTGCGCGACCCGCTATTTAATTTTTTCGCGTTCGACCGCGCGCCAGCCGATGTCGTGCCGGCAGAAACCTCCCGGCCAGTTGATGCGAGAGACGGCCTGATATGCGCGGTCGCGCGCCTGCATGACATCCGTGCCGAGAGCCGAGACATTCAACACGCGTCCGCCATTGGCAAGGATGCGCCCGCCATCCTGGCTGGTTCCGGCGTGAAAGATTTCCACGCCCTCGACGGTCGCTGCCGCGTCGAGACCTTCGATGACGGAGCCCTTGGCGTAGTGACCGGGATAGCCGTTCGCCGCCATCACCACGGTCAGTGCGACGTTGGAGTGCCAACGCAGATCGACCGATTTGAGTACGCCGTCGCGGCTGGCGAGCAGCGCGGGCACCAGATCCGACAACAATCGAGGCATGAGAACCTGACATTCAGGATCGCCAAACCGCACGTTGTATTCGATCAGCTTGGGTCCTTCTGCGGTCATCATCAGGCCGGCATAGAGGACGCCCTTATAGGGCGCGCCGATCGCTTTCATGGCGCTTAGCGTCGGCCGCACGATTTCGGCCATGACGCGATCGCTCACCGCCCGATCGACGATCGGCGTCGGCGAATAGGCGCCCATGCCGCCGGTATTCGGTCCCTTGTCGCCATCGAAGGCGCGCTTATGGTCTTGCGCCGACGCCAGCGGCAGCGCCGCCTCCCCATCGCAGAGCGCGAAGAACGACGCCTCTTCGCCGTTGAGAAACTCTTCGACGACAAGTTCGGCTCCCGCGGCGCCCAAATCGCCGCCAAGGATCATGTCGATCGCGGCTTCCGCCTCGGCCAGCGTCTGCGCGACCACGACGCCCTTGCCGGCGGCGAGTCCGTCGGCCTTGATGACGATTGGCGCGCCGCTGGCGCGTACGTAAGCTTTGGCTTGATCCGCGGCCCGAAAACGCTCGTAGGCAGCCGTCGGTATGCCGTTGGCCCGGCACAGATCCTTAGTGAAGCCTTTGGAGCCTTCGAGCCGTGCCGCGGCACGGCTTGGTCCAAAGGTCTTGATGCCGGCGGATTCCAGATCGTCGACGATGCCCGCGCAAAGCGGCCCTTCCGGTCCGACGACGACGAAATCAACGTGCTGATCGCGGCAAAATTCGATCACGGCGCCATGATCGGCGATGTCGAGATCGACGCATTGAGCCTCGCGAGCGATGCCGGCGTTCCCAGGTGCGCAGAAAAGCCGATTCGCAAGCGGGCTTGCCGCCATCTTCCAGGCTAGCGCATGCTCACGACCGCCGCCGCCAAGGAGTAGAATGTTCATGGCTTGAAAAACATTACCGAAGCCCCTGTAGCATGTAAAAGCGTCCGCGCAAGATCGGGGCGCAGGTTGTCCAAAGGTCTTGATCGGGGCAGGTGACGCCCCGCACTAACTCCTGACTCCGCCATACTTGCCGTGATGAATGAAGCAAGTCTCAATCTGCCGGAACTGACGGTCTCCGAACTCTCGGCGTCGCTCAAGCGTACGATCGAGGATGCTTTCGGTTACGTCCGCGTGCGCGGTGAACTCGGCAAGGTCAGCTATCATTCGAACGGGCACGTCTATTTCGATCTCAAGGACGAGCGCGCTTCCATTGCCGGCGTCATCTGGCGCGCCACCGCCGCGCGCATCAAGCTCCAGCTGGAGGCGGGCCTTGAAGTCGTGCTCACCGGGCGGCTGACCACCTATCCGAACCGCTCACAATATCAGATTGTCGTCGAAACGCTCGAACCGGCCGGCCTTGGCGCGCTGATGGCGCTGCTTGAGCAGCGTAAGCGGCAGCTGGCCGCGGAGGGCCTGTTCGACGAGGCGCGCAAGCAGCTTCTGCCTTACCTTCCCGTGGTGATCGGCGTCATCACCTCGCCGACGGGCGCCGTCATTCGCGACATTTTGCATCGACTGGCCGACCGCTTTCCGCGCCATGTCCTGGTGTGGCCGGTGAAGGTGCAGGGCGACGGCTCGGCTGCAGCGGTGGCTGCCGCCATCTCCGGCTTCAATGCTTTGCCGGAGAGCGGGCCGGTACCGCGCCCCCACTTGCTGATCGTGGCACGCGGCGGCGGCTCACTCGAAGATTTATGGTCGTTCAACGAGGAAATCGTGGTGCGCGCGGCGGCGGCGAGCATGATCCCGCTTATTTCCGCCGTCGGCCACGAGACGGACGTGACTTTGATCGATTTCGCCGCCGACCGCCGCGCGCCGACGCCGACGGCTGCCGCCGAAATGGCGGTCCCGGTCCGCGCCGAATTACTGCTGGACATCGAGAGCCTGAGCCGGCGCACGTTCGTTTGCTGGCGGCGTAACCAAGAGGCGCGCCGGAACGAGGTGCGCTCAGCCGCTCGCGCCCTGTTGAAACCCGAGGATGTCGTGGCGGTGCCGCGGCAGCGGCTCGACCATGCCGCTGCCGGACTATCGCGCGCTTTGCGCGCCAACGCGCACGTACACCGCGTCGGGTTTGCCCGGATCGGGGTCAGGCTCAGTCCGCACTTGTTGCGCACACAAGTTGAGCGCCGTCGCGATCGTTATGCGGGGATTGCGACGCGCCTGCGGGCGAGCGCGACCGCAAATATCGAGATGCACCGTGCCCGAATTACGCGCGAGCGCGAGCGTGTCGCCGTGTTGGCAACCCGTGCCGGGCGGGCGATCGACGCGGTTCTCGACGCGCGATTTGCTCGCTACGAGCGTGATACCCAGCTTCTGGCCGCATTCTCGTATCGCGGCGTGTTGGCGCGCGGCTTTGCATTGGTGCGCGATCGTGCCGGGCGTCCGCTGCGCGCTGCGGCGGGCGTGACGGTTGGCATGCCCATCGATGTCGAGTTTGCCGACGGACATGTCGGCGCGCGCGCCGAGGTGGTGCAAGCGTCTGCCGCGCCGAGTGCCGCACCGGTGCGACGGCGTACGCGTCGCGGAAGCGACCCGGGACAAGGCAACCTTTTTTAGTGCGGTCGCGGCCAAATCGGCAAAATCGAGTCCATTCGTTTCGTCGTTGGTCGGATTTTTTTCGTCTTAAGCTGTCGGTTTGTTCATTGAGCGACAAATTGCGCCGCCGCGGAACCGCAATCGAGCATTTGAATTGTCGATTGGGCGACGAGGGAATCTCTTCAGGAGAACAAGCATGATTCGGACGGTATTTGAGGCGGCGATTGTGGCGTTGGCTTTCGCGGCGGTGCCGGGAGTTTCTTTTGCTGCGCCAGCGTCTTCACTGCCGGCGCGAGCAGCCAGCGAGGCAACTTCCGGTCACGTCGTTCCGGTTTATTGCGGCTGGCACTGTCGTCATCGGCACAACTGGTGCCGCTGGCATCGCTGCTAGTCTGGCCGGCACCTCTGGGTTTCGAGCGCCGCCCCACTTGGGCGGCGCTTGGTTTTCCACCCCAAGAGTGATTATCTTCCGGTTGCAAGGGCGTCTGCAAAGTCTACCGCCACGGAGGTTCCCGTTGCTCAATCGCACCGATCGTCCCTCCCCGGTACCCGGCGAGGCCGACGTCAAATACCTTGATGGCGATTTCCGCGTCGTGCGGCCCGGAGGCTTCGTGCGTTGTGCGGTCACAGGCGTGTCGATACCGCTCGAAGAGCTCCGCTATTGGAGTGTCGACCTGCAGGAGGCCTATGCCACGCCGGAGGCGGTGCTGCAGCGGCATAGCACGCCTTACGCCCGCAAGGTTTAAGCCGAATTTTGCGACTTCAAATCCGCAGCGGTCTCCAATCGCCGCCGCCCGGCGTTGAGCACCAGGGCGCGGAAAGTGTCAGCCTGTTCGATGACGAGGCGCACCGGCAACGCGCCCGCGCGCGCCGCGAGCGATGACAGGTTCGGGTCGCTGCCCAGCCGCGCCAGATCCTTTTCCGTGGTGAGGAGCATGAGACTAGCCGCATCGGCTTGCGCCAACAGCGACTGCGATTCGTGAGCCGTGTAACGATGATGGTCGGGGAAACTTGCCTGTGCGGCAACCTCGATTCCGGCGTCGGTCAGCGTCGTGAAGAATTTTTCCGGATTGCCAATCCCGGCGAAAGCGAGGACCTTGCGGCCGCTCAGCGCCGCCAGGATTTGCCGGTCGGGCTCGAGACGACCATGGAAAATCGCTGCGCCGTAGTGCCGCGCGCGCTCCTCCAAACTCTTAAGACCGACCGGCTGCCCGACAAAAACCACCGCCTGTGCGCGCGCGACTTGCGTCTCCAGGGGCGCCCGCAATGGACCGGCCGGAATTGTGCGTCCATTGCCGATGCCGCGCCGGCCGTCGACCATCAAGATTGCCAGATCCTTGGCGAGTGCCGGGTTTTGGAAACCGTCATCCATCACGATGACGGTTGCGCCGCCACGGCGAGCGGCCTCGGCGCCTTTTAGCCGGTCGCGGGCCACAATCGTTGGAGCCAGCCGCGCGAGCAGGAGCGGCTCGTCGCCGACCATGGCGGCGGAGTGGACGACCGGGTCGACGCGCAGCGGCCCCGCCGATTGTCCGCCGTAGCCGCGGCTCAGGAAGAATGGGCGTTCGCTCGCAGTCAGAAGAAGGTGCGCCACGGCCAGTGCCGCCGGTGTCTTACCGGCGCCACCGACGGTGAGATTGCCAAGGCAGATAACCGGTACACCGACGCTTCGACCCGGCGCCCGCATGCGCAACGCCGCGACCGCTCCGTAGATGCCGGCGAGTGGGCTTAACAGGCCGCCGCTGCCGGGCCGCCACCAAAAGGCGGGCTCCCGCATCACGACACTCTTTGCTCAAGCCGAAGCTGCATCAGGTAAGGCTCAAGCGCGGCCATGGTCCGTTCGAGCGCGCCACCGAGTTTGCCGACCGTCACTGCGCCCGCATCCGCGAGCGTCTTGCGCGCCGCCGGGTTGGCAAGCCAGCCGCGCAAACAAGCCATCAGCCCTGCCGCATCGGCAACCAGTTCGGCGCCGTTGGCTGCATCGAGCGCGCCATAAATCTCGGCGAAGTTCCAAACGTGCGGACCATGCACCACGGCAGCGCCGAGCCTGATTGCTTCGATCGGGTTTTGGCCGCCGTGGCTCGCGAGCGATCCGCCCATGAACACCGCAGGTGCCAGCCGATAGATCAGCCCCAATTCGCCCAGCGTATCGGCGACGAAAATGTCGTCATCCGGCTTCGGTATGTCGTCGCGCGAGCGCAGCGCCACCGAAAACCCGGCGGCTTTTGCCGCTTCCGCTATTCCCGCGCCGCGTTCCGGGTGGCGTGGTGCGATGATCGTCAAAAGTGACGGGCAATTCCCGCGTAGCTGACGATGAGCATCGAGGACGACCGTTTCCTCGCCCTCGTGGGTAGAAGCGGCGGCAATCACCACGCGTGCATCAATGATTGCTTTGAATTTGCGCAGCGTCGGCAGATCGACGGGTGGCGCAGGCACATCGAGCTTCAGATTGCCGATGCTGCTGATGCGCGGCGCGCCAAGTCGGCCGAAACGATCCGCGTCGGCGTTGGATTGTGCCAGGCAGAGATCGAACCGCCGCAGCAGCGCCGTGATCAGGCCGGGTTGAAGCCGCCAGCGGCTGAATGACCGCTCCGACACGCGGCCATTCACCAGGATGATTGGAACGCCGCGGTCGGCGCAGCCAAGGATTAAATTGGGCCAAA
>Ga0307374_10006815_pt1 | contig 17766 bp, 19 predicted proteins | sample OX3MG_FD_202532 | JGI IMG/M metagenome (GOLD analysis project Ga0307374, IMG submission 202532) | Soil microbial communities from Risofladan, Vaasa, Finland - OX-3 | ecosystem: Environmental > Terrestrial > Soil > Coastal area > Acid sulfate soil | place: Finland: Risofladan, Vaasa | collected... | reverse complement strand
CGGGTGCGGGTCCCCATCGTGGAGCGCATGGCCCTGTCCCAGGGGGCCGAGGCCTATGCGCGCTTCGCCCAGGGCGCCAAGTTCGGCAAGGTCGTCCTGGTCCGGGCTTGAGCTCGGCGCGTTCCTGCGCCGCCGCGCCGTTCGTCGGTGATTGGTGGGGTGGGCCGCCGGTGGGGTTTTCGGCGAGCCGCTGCGACGCGGGGGCTCAGGCCGCGTTGCCTGCCACCGACGAAGGCGCGGGGCGCAGACTGGAGGGCACCATCACGGCTTTCACCACCAGACGCTGGCGGGCCGAGCCGCGCGGCGTGCAGGTGGTGAGGGTGAGGATCCACTGCCCGGGGGTGGGGGCCACCACGGCGGTGTCACCGGGTGCCACGGCGAAGGGGATGCCGCTCACCACGTACGTGCACGATGCCGGGGGGGTCGTGACCTTGATGAGGTCGCCGGGGACGAGCTCGTTCAGGTCGTAGAAAGGGTGGAGGAACGTCGTGCGATGTCCGGCCACCGCCGCGTCGCCGGCCGTGCAGGGCATGGCCGTCGCCGGGTAGTGCCCCGGGCCCTCGGCCAGGTCGCCGGCGCCGATGCCTTGCACCATGACCATGTCGAGGCCGATGGCCGCGATGACGATGCGCCCGAGGGCGTGGCCTTCGCCGCCTGCGGCGGCGGCCGGCTGGCCGGCCACGGTGGGGTCGTCGATCTGGGCGGCCAGGGCGCGTTGGGCCCTCGCCGCGTACCAGTTCGACAGCGCGGGGAACGACAGAGCCAGCGCAGCAGCGACGGCACAGACCACAGCCAGCGCCGGTAGCCCGATTCTGGCCCAGCGCGACTGCGACAGTCGCAGCACCCCGCGGCGCCGGCTCCCCGCCGCCGCGGGGTGCCGGCCACGCTCGCCTGGCGGCGATGGGGCCTCAGGCGACGACGGCAGAAGCGTCGTCATCGCCTCAAGCGAGCAGACGTCCGGCCAGGCGCAGGGCGATGGCGGCCAACGCTGCCATCGCTGCCAGCACCAGGGCGATCAAGCCGGCCAGGGGGATCCACGACGGCTCGCCGGTGAAGGGGAGCGAGCCGCTCCCGCCACCGGTGCCCGCGTCCGATCCGGTCACACTGTTGTCGGCCAGAGTGGCGCCCCCCGAAGAACCGGAGTTGCCGCTGCTGGGACTGGTGGCCGAACCGCCGCCGCTGGACCCTCCTTGACTGCCGGTGCTGCTCTGGGTGTTCCCGCCACCCGAAGTCGTGTTGCTTCCCGACCCGCTGGTCGGGGCACAGCCCGAGCCGGTGAGGATCTGGGCTGCAATGTCGTTGGAGCCGGTGAAAGTGCTCTGGCCCGAGCCCGAGTCGAAGCCCTGCTCGACTTGCTCGACGCCGGCGGCCAACGGTGTGAAGAGGGCGCATTGGGGGGCTGAGCTACTGCCGCCGCCTGAGGACGGAGCCGAGGGCAGGCCCGGGCCGCCGCTCGAGGAGCTGATGGGGCACCCCGAGCCCGACGCCATCTGAGCGGCGATGTCGGGGAAGGGCCCTTTGCCGCCGAACTCCGGTGCTCCTTGGGACCCGGCCTGGGAATTCCAGGCCTGCTCGAACTGCTCGATGCCACCTTCGAGGGGCGAGAAGAGCTGGCACTGCGGGCCGCCGCTGCCACCGCCCGACGACGGGGGGGCGGGCACACCCGAGGGAGGTGCCGGGGTGCCCGAGGATCCAGTCGAGATCGGGCACCCGCTGCCGGCGGCCATTTGCCCGGCGATATCGGGAAGCTGGCCCGAGCTGGCGAAACTGGGGGCGCCGAACGACGGGGCACCCTGCGATCCGGCCTGGGCGTTCCAGGCCGCCTCGAACTGGTAGAAGGCGCCTTCGAGGGGGGAGAAGAGCTGGCACTGGGGCCCGGCGGCGGCCGAGGAGGCCACGTGCGACGGTGCCGCCCCGGCCACGCCGGCGGCGAAGGGGGCCAAAGCCAGAGCGGCCGACGCCACTCCCACGCCCAGCAACTTGCCTACGAGCCTTGTCGCCCCATTGGACGGCAGCATGCGATCTCTCCCCACGTCAGGACCAGCGAGCGGAACTCCAACGGGTCTCACCCGGCACTGCAACTGACCTCACGAACACGGCCCGTATTCGCGGTTTCTCGCAGGGGAGGGGAAATTCTTGACGGAGCGTGGGGAAATCGTGCTCCTGGACCGCCAGAACACCCGTGCCCGGCAGTTCCTCCTCATAGCGCCCGGACAATGCGCATAGAAGTCGGCTCACCACATAACGCTGTCGTCCGGGGCGAAGGATCAGGGGGATCCGGCCTCATGGGCACGACCACGCAGAGCACCATCACTTTCGAGGACTTCTACCGGTCCCGGGCACCGGCGCTGCACCGCTACGCCACGGTGGTGGCCGGCCATTCCTTGGCCGACGATGCCTGCCAGGACGCATGGCTCCGCATGTGGCGAGCCTGGGGATCGGCCGACGACGAGCGACTCGACGCCTGGGCACGTCAGGTGGTGCGCAACTGCTGCATCGACCGGCGCCAAGCCCGCGGCGAGCAGGCCAACCCTTCTGTCGATACCCCGGCGCCGGGCCCCGAGCCCGACGAGCTGGTGGTGCGCCGGGCCGAGGCCATCGCCCTGGGCGAGCACGTTCGGCGCCTGCCAGACCATCTGCGTGACGTGTTGTGGGCCAGGGAGATGCTGGGTCTCAGCTACGCCGAGATCGCCGCCACCTTGGAGATCCCCATCGGAACGGTGATGTCGCGGCTGCACTCGGCTCGCCGCAAACTCGCACGTAAGCTCGTCGGGTAGGCCCGGCCGGGCCGGGGACGACGGAGCCGGGGGCACCATGGGCCGCATCAGACGGCATCCAAGGCGCATGCAGCTCGAAGCATGGTTCGACGGCGAGGCGCCAGACGGGCTGGCCGAGCACCTCCACAGCTGCGCGTCGTGCTTCTCGCACCTCCAGACGCTGTCGCGCATCCGCGCCGGGGTGCGCCACGGTCTGGGCGAGGTCACGACGGCCCGGCCTCCGGTGCTGGGCGGCACGGGGCTCGGGGGCACCGAGCCAGTGAGCACAGGGCCTTCGGTGCCGGCCACAACCCGAGCCGGCCGGCTAGTGCTGGTGGCGGCCGGCGCCGCGGCGCTCGTGGTGGCCGGCGTGACCGTCGGGCTCCGACCGCGACCGGTGCACGGCACCCTGTCGGCGGCGAGTGGCTCGCTACCGGCCAGTGTCACCCATAGGGGCACCGGCGCGCCGGGCGCAGCCGGTGCCACCTCCTCGAAGAACCCGGCGTCGGCGCCCGTCGTCCCCGATGGGCCGCCGTCCCCGTCCGGGCGACGCACCCAGCGCGCCGGACGGTCAAGCGGTGCGGTGTCGCCGGTGGTGGGAGCGGCGCTGGAGCTGGCTGTGATCGTGCCGGCCCAGGGCCCCGACTCGGCTGACGCCACCGAGGTGACCCAAGCGGTGCGCCAAGCAGTGGCCGATGCCAACGCCACCGGTGGGGTCGGCCACGCTCCGGTCGGCCTTACCGTGGTGTCGGCCGACGACACCGGCGCCCTGGCCGCGCTGTCGAGCGAGCCCGCGGTGGTGGTAGGTGGCTTCGGGGCACCGGCCCCGGCCGGGGTCCCGTGGATGTTGCCGGCCGACCCGTGGGCCACTGGGCCCGGCGTGGTGGCGGCCGAGCTCACCCCTCAGGCGGCCGGTGAGCGTCTGGGCCAGGACCTGATCCACCGGGGACAGTCCGGTACCGTCGGCATCATCGAGGGCACCGGCCCCGACACCGCCCTGGCCACCGGGCTGGCCGCCGTGGTCCCCACCACCACCGTGCAGGCGCCGGCCGACGGGGCCTGTCTCCCGGCGGTGAGCGCCCTCGAGCAGCAGGGCGTGGTGGCAGTGGCCGTGGCCGGCTCCCCGGCCCTGTCGACCTCGTGTGTGTCGGCCCTCGGAGCCTTGTCGTGGTCGCCCCCGGGCGGGGTCCTGGTGGCACCGTCGGCCGCCTACGGCGGGGTGGCTTCGGCCGGGGTGGTCGGAGGGACCGACGTCTTCACCGTCCTCGGCCTGCCGTGGCCCGAGTCGTCCTCAGCCGGCGCGGCGCGGTTCCGACGCGAGCTGCCCGGCGTCACCTCGTATCGTGCCCTCGTGTCCTTCGCCGCCGTGGAGATGGCGGTGGAGGTGGCGCGCCAGGCCGGCTCGGTGTCGCTGTCGTCGGTGGCGTCGCGGTCGTGGCGCAACGACCTCTTCGACTACCAGGGAACGACCAACGACGGCGCCCAGGTGGTCCAGGCCTCGGCCAGCGGCTGGGCCTCGGCTCCCTGAGCGGTCGGGCCCCGGCGGTCAGCTGCGTGGTGCGCCTGGATGCGCCGCCAACCTGGTGGCCAGGTGCTCCCAGGTTGCTTTGGCGGCCGGCCACACATCGAGCCCGTCCACGCGCCGCAGCCAGTCCAGGTTGGCCACGTGCAGCGGGTCGGCCTCGTCGTAGTGGTTGAGCACGACTACGCCGGCCCACCCCCGTCGCTCCAACGAGTCGGCACACAGTCGCACGGCGCTGATGGTCCCGAGGCCGGCGTCGGCCACCACCAGCAACACGTCGGCACCGAGGCGTGCGGCGAGGTCGAGGGTGTCACCGTCGTCGGCTTGCGGTGAGCGCAGGCCGCCGGCCGACTCCACCAGGCCGACGTCGATGGCGTCGTCGGGCCAACACAGCTCGTGGGCCAATTCGTCCACCAGCACCGGCCGGCGCCCGAGGAGGCGGGCCGCCATAGGCGGGGCCAGGGCCACCGGGTAGCTGCGCTCGGGGCGGCACACCACCTCGGGCGGCTCCTCGCTGGCCAGGCCGAGCACCTGGGCATCGGTCGGCCCGGACCCGGGGGCGAAGGACTGGGCCGGCTTGCGCGCGGCGACCGTCAGGCCTTGGGCCCGCCAGGTCTCGAGCAGGCGGGCCGCCACCCAGGTCTTGCCCACCTCGGTGCCGGTGCCGCCCACGAGCACCACGCGCCGCGGGCGGGCTCCGGTCACGTGTGGACCGGCGAGGCCACCCGAGGCAACCGAGGTAGCCGCCCCAGGGCTTCGGCCAGCCGAGTGACGTCAGTCTGGTCGTGGCCGGCCGACAGCGTGATCCGCAGGCGCGCCGTCCCTGGAGCCACCGTCGGAGGGCGGATGGCGGGCACCCACAGGCCCTGGGCCAGTAGCGCTTCGGCGGCGTGGAGCGCCGCCTCCTCGCTGCCGAGCACCACCGGCACGATGGGGCTCGGGTGCCCCGGCGCCACCATGTCCACGTAGCGGCGCAGGCGACTGCGCAGGGCGTCTCCTTCGGACGAGTGCACGATGGCCAGGGCGGCCAGCGCCGCCGCGCTGTCGGCCGGGGTGGGGGCGGTGGTGAAGATGTAGGAGCGGGCCCGGTTCTCCACCAACTCGATGAAGGGGGCCGGCCCGGCCACATAGCCACCGAGCGACCCGAGCGCCTTGGACAGGGTCCCCACCCGCAGGGCTTCCACGCCGGCCAGGTCGAGGCCCGGGTCGGGCCCGAGCACGCCGTGCGCTTCGTCGAGCACCAACAGCGCCCCGTGGCGTCGGCAGAGCTCGGCCATGGCGGCCACAGGAGCCACGTCGCCGTCCATGGAGAACACCGTGTCGCTCACCACCATGGCCGGACCCGGAGCCGAGGCCAGCGCGGCGTCGAGGGCGTCCATATCGAGATGCGGATAGACGGCCACCTCGGCCTGGGCCAGCCGGGCGCCGTCGATGATCGAGGCGTGGTTGCGCTCGTCGGAGCAGATGCGCACACCGCTTTGACCGAAGGTGGTGAGCACCCCGAGATTGGTGCTGTAGCCGGTCGGGAACACCACCGCCCGCTCGCACCCTGCGGCGTCGGCCAGGGCGCGCTCGAGCTCGTGGTGCACCGGCCGCGACCCGGTCACCAGTCGCGAGGCGCCGGCTCCGGCTCCCCAACGGGTGAGCGCCTGGCGAGCGGCGTCGATCACGGCAGGGTGGGAGGCCAGGCCGAGGTAGTCGTTGGAGGCGAAGGACACCACGCGCTGTCCGCTGTCGGTGAGGGTGCCCGACGGCCCGGTGGCGTCGAAGGATCGCGGGGCGCGCCAGCGGCACTCGGCGCGCACCTCGTCGCAACTGCTCGCCACCCGCTCGGCCCAGCTGGTCACGCCGTCACCTCGTCCACGGCCTTGCCGAGCACGTCCACGATGCAGTCGATCTCCTCGGCCGTGATGGTGAGCGGTGGCATGACCACCACCACGTCACCGAGCGGGCGTAGCAGCACGCCGCGGCGCACGGCGGCGGCGCACACGAGCCGCCCCCAGCGCAGGCCGGCGACGGGCGGGGCCAACTCCACGCCCACCATGAGGCCGCGCTGGCGGATGGCGGCCACCGCCCGGTGACCGCCGAGGCGGACCTGGAGCAGGCGGTCGAGTTGCTCGGCGCGCCGTCCGACGTTGGCCAGCACCTGCCCGTCACCGAGCAGGCGGAGGTGCTCGAGGGCCACCGCCGCGGCCAGGGCGTTGCCGCCGTAGGAGTGCCCGTGGAAGAACGTGCGCGGGCTCAGGTCCTCGCCCAGAAAGGCGTCGAAGACGCCACCGGTCGCCACCGTGGCCGACATGGGCAGGTAGCCCCCGGTGAGACCCTTGCCCAGACACAGAAGGTCCGGGTGCAGATCGCACCACTCACTGGCGAAGAGCCGCCCGGTGCGACCGAAGCCGGTCGCCACCTCGTCGGCCACCAGCAGCACGCCGGCTTCGGCGCAGGCCCGTCCCAGTCGCTCCACGTCGGCCGGGTCGGCCACCAACATTCCGGCCGCCCCCTGGACCAGCGGCTCCACCACGACAGCGGCCAGCTCGTGGGCGCTGCGCTCCACGGTGGCCAGGGCCTTTTCCAACCAGCCCGGGTCGTCGTAGCCCGGGGTGCGCAGCACCGGGAATCGCAGCGGGTCGAACAGGTCGGTGCCGAAGCCGCCGTCACCGAGCGATAGCGAGCCCACCGTGTCGCCGTGATAGGCGCTCCCGAGGGCCAGGTAGCTCCGGCGTTCAGGGTGGCCCTGGTTCACCCAGTACTGAAGGGCGATCTTGAGCGCCTGCTCCACGGCGGCCGCCCCGTCGGAGGCGAAGAGGAAGTGCGGGTGCTCGACGGGGACGACGGCCGCCAACGCCTCGGCCAACTCGATGACCACCCGGTTGCCGTTGCCGAGCATGGTGGAGTGGGCCACCAATTCCAGCTGGCGCCGGAGGGCGTCGTCGAGCTCGGGGACGCAATGTCCGAGGGTGGTGACCCACAGCGACGACATGGCGTCCAGGTAATGCCGGCCCTCCACGTCGATCAGTTCGCGGCCCTCGGCCCGCTCCACCACGATGGCCGAGCTGTCGCTGTAGGCGGCCATCTGGGTGAAGCCGTGCCAGACCACCGCGGCGTCGCGCTCCAACCAGGTGGACGGTGCGACCGTCGGGCGGTCCAACCTCAGACCTGCGACCGGCCCCGGTCCACCACGCCGGCGCGTCGACGCTCGATCTCGGCCGGGTCGACCCCGGGTCCGTGGAACTCCGCCGCTCGGGCCGTCTCCAAGGCCCAGGCGTCGGCTCCGGTGAGGAGGCTCGACTGGCGGTAGGTCTCGAGCAAGGTGCGCAGGGCGTGCTGGTCGCTGCTCGTGATGTCGGCGGCCAGGCGGCAGGCGAAGGGGAGCAGCTCGTCGTGGGGAACGACGTGGTTTACGAGCCCCCAGGTCAAGGCGGTGGCGGCGTCGACGAAGTTGCCCGATGCGCTCATCTCCCGGGCCCGGCGCAGGCCCACCGCCTCGGGCAGCAGCACGGTGAGGCCCCATAGCGGCTGCACGCCGATGCGGGCGTGGGTGTCGGCGAAACGGGCCCGCTCCGAGGCGATCAGGAAGTCGCAGTTGAGGGCCAGTTCCAAGCCACCGGTGACGGCCACCCCGTTCACGGCCCCGATGACGGGCTTGGAGGAGGCGAGCACCGTCCGGCGCCGGCCAGGCCCGTCGGCCGCACTCGGGGCAGCGGCGGTGGTAACGGGGGTGGTAGCGGGGGTGGTAGCGGCACCAGCCGGGCGGTCGTCGTTCAGCACCCCGCCGTCGCGTCCGAGCTCTTTGAGATCCAAGCCGGCACAGAAGGCCGGGTCGGCTCCGGTGAGCACCACCACGTCGACGTCGGGGCGCTCGTCGAGATCGGCCATGGTGCGGCGCAGTTCGCTGAGCAGCCGCCGGCTTAGCGCGTTTCGCGCATCGGGACGGTTGAGCGTCACCACCGCCACGCGCTGGTGCACCTCGAGCAGCACCGGTGTGTCGGTCATGACCACGTCACCGCTCAGCGGGTGACCACGACGCTCGAGCCGTGGCCGAACAGTCCCTGGTTGGCCGTGACGCCCACCGTGGCCCCCTCCACCTGGCGCCCGGTGGCTTGGCCGCGCAGCTGCCACACCAGCTCGCACACCTGGGCGATGGCCTGGGCCGGGATGGCCTCGCCGAAGCACGACAGCCCGCCGCTCGGGTTCACCGGGATGCGGCCCCCCACCGCCGTGTCGCCGTCGCGCAGCAGGCGCTCGGCTTCACCCTCCTTGCACAGCCCGATGTCCTCGTACCAGTCGAGTTCGAGTGCGGAGGACAGGTCGTAGACCTCGGCCACGTCCACGTCCTCGGGCCCGATGCCGGCTTCTTCGTAGGCGCCCGTCGCGATCGACTGGCGGAAGCTCGGCCCCGGGCCGCCCACCGATCCCACGGCCGAGTCGGTGGCGAAGTCCGGCATCTCGATCACCGTCTGGGGAAATCGCGGCGTCACGGTGGACACCCCGGCCACCGTCACCAGGTGGTCGCCGTGGCCGTGGCGTCGGGCGAAGTCGAGGCTCGTGAGCACCAGCGCCGCCCCGCCGTCGGAGGTGGCGCAGATCTCGAGCAGGCGCAGCGGGTCGGCCACCATGGGCGAGGCCAGAACCTCTTGGGCGGTGACCTCCTTGCGGTAGCGGGCGTTGGGGTTCTCGAGCCCGTGGCGGGCGTTTTTCACCTTCACCGCGGCGAAGTCGTCCTCGGTGGCTCCGAACAGCTCCATGCGGCGCCGGGCGTATAGGGCGAAGTACGTGGGGTTGGTGGCGCCGAGGAGGTGGAAGCGCAGCCAGTCCGGGTCCTCCTTGCGCTCGCCCCCCACCGGGGCGAAGAAGCCCTTGGGAGTGGTGTCGGCCCCGACCACCAGGGCCACGTCGCACAGCCCGGCCAGGATCTGGGCCCGGGCCGAGGAGAGCGCGGCGGCTCCTGAGGCGCACGCCGCGTAGCAACTGGAGACCTGCGCCCCGCTCCACCCGAGGGCCTGGGCGAAGGTGGCCCCGGCCACGTAGCCGGGGTAGCCGTTGCGGATGGTGTCGGCGCCCGAGACGAACTGCACGTCGCGCCAGGCGATCCCGGCGTCGGCCAGGGCCCGGCGGCCCGCCTCCACGCCGTACTCGACGAAGTTGCGGCCCCACTTGCCCCACGGGTGCATGCCGGCGCCGAGCACGGCCACCCGGCGGTCGTCAGGCACCGGACGCTCCCACCGGCTTCCACTTCCACACCAGGTACTCGTGGTCGTCGTCCTCGTACAAGGTGGAAATCACGAGCTCCACCTCGGTGCCGACGGCCAGGTCGCCCACCGACACCCCGGGCACGACCTGGCCCATGACCACCATCTTCTCGGCCGCCAGCTCGACGGCTGCGATGCAGAAGGGCTCATAGGGATCTGCCGCCACGTAGGGGGGCGGGGGCTGGTAGCGGGCGTCGGTGTAGGACCAGATGGTCCCGGTGCGGCTCAGGGGCACCTCGTCGAAGGCGTCGCTGTCACAGTCGGGGTTGCGACACAGAAAGGCCTGCTTGGGGAAGGCGAAGGTGCCGCACCCCTGGCACCGGCTCCCGAGGAGTGCCGGCTCGCCCTGGTCGGTGGTGAACCACCCGGGCACGGCCGGTACCTGCGCTTTGGTGGGGGCCACCGGGGGAGTGTAACGCCGCGTCAGATTTGCCACCCGAGGCCGGCGCCGGCTGGACGCCCGAAGCCGGCAAACGACCCGATCAGTCGGGATCCAGGTCGATCCGGATGGTGAGAACGCCCTCGGCGTGCATCCGGAACAGCGCTCCGTCCATGCGCCCGGCCAGGCCGTGCACGGCGTCGATACCGCGGCGCCGGGCCAGGCCGTCGTCGTCGGCCACGATCTGGGCCGTACCGTTGTGCCAGTGCCGCCCCACCTTCACCCGGACCCGGGGGTCGGCCAGGATGTTGCGCACGTAGTCGCAGCGCTCGCCGCGCTCGGCCACCAGCCAGAACACCCGGCCGACGAGGCCGTTGCCGACCGGGGTCCAGCGGGGCCGCCCGCTGCGACGGCCGGTGGTCTCGAGCAGGGCGAAGACCCGGGGCGCGATCCCGAGGCGGAGGGCGCTGCGCATCAGGGGGCTGGTGACCCGCCGCTCGATGACCCGGACGGCGCGGCGTGCCCAGGGGTCCAGGTCCCGCTGACGGTCGTTCGCCTGGTCGCGCTCCTGGTGCGTCACAGGCTGGCCGCCACCACGGCGATCACGACCAGGGCGGCCACCACCAGGGCCACCACCCGTCGGCGGCGCTGGCGGCGCTCGAGCTCGGCCACCAAGGCCTCGTCGTCGTAGCCGCCGTTGGCGCTGTAGCTCGGCAGGTCCTCGCCCCAGTCCCAGAAATCAGGGTCGTTGGGGTCACGAGGGGCCGGGCCCACCGGTGTCGGCACGGGGCTCAGCCTACGGTGAAGCCCCAGCAGCGGCCGAGTAGGGTGGTCGGCCGACCGTGGCCTGCGCTACGGCCGTGCGCTTGTAGCTCAATTGGATAGAGCATCTGACTACGGATCAGAAGGTTGGGGGTTCGAGTCCCTCCAAGCGCGCTTCTCGCAGGTCGGTTCGTGGCCGGCGCCACTCTCTGGCGCAGCGATCCCCAGCTCCGGGGCCCGGCGTCTGGAACGTGACCAGGAAACGTTCTGAACTCCGACCCCTACGCCGCTGAGGCCCCCCTGGGTGCCCGGAGTCTTAGATGCCGGCCCTGACCTCCGCCGTCCATTTCAGATGGGCATCCGTCGAACAAGCTCGGGTCTGGTGCGCGTCTGGTTGACATCTCTCTCGAGACGATTGTCCTCTCGGGAAGGATGGAGCCATGCCCAAGCGGTTCCCGGCGGAGTTCAAGCGGGACGTGGTCGCTGTTGCCCGGCGGCGCACCGTGCCCCTTGACGAGGCCAGGGCATATGGAATGACAAGGATGTAATCGACACACCCTGGTCGCACACTGTCTCCCGTAGTCGGATCGGGGTCAGCTCTGAGGGCGGGACCCCCGTAACGGAGCGGAGCGCTCACATGGGCTGTCGGGCGAGGAACAGATCAGGGAGTAGGCAAGGATGCGAGGGATTGGCCTCGCCTGGGATGCGGACGCTGCACCTGGTGGACGTCGAGAACCTCTGTGGGTGTCCGCAACCGTCCGAATCGCTGGTTCGGGCAACGCTGGAGCGCTACCGCCGCAGCATGGGCGTACGCGATGTTGACCACGCTGTAGTGGCCGCCGCTAGCCGAACCGCCTTCTTCGTCGGCCTCGCATGGCCGGGGGCGCGAGTCCGGGTAGGCCGTGGTCCCGACGGCGCTGACCGGGCGATCCTCGACTCAACCGATGTCCGCCATATCGCGAAGTCGTACTCGTGGGTCGTGATCGCCAGTGGCGACCACATCTTCGCTCCGCTCGTGAAGTCGCTGCAGGGGCCGGGCTTGGACGTGGAGGTGGTGGCTCCGACCCGGGGAATCGCCCAGGACCTGCGTCGCGCAGCGGCCCCGTTGCGCCATTTTGACGTCCTGTACGACGCCGAAACCCTCGGGCTCGCCAGCTGATTCTCCACTAGTACGGACGACAGATCTCCATCGACGCCAATGCAGTGAAGGGTGTAGTCATGTCAGATGCCAGGGCCGTTCGCCAGTGAGCAAGAGGAACCAGTGAAGTCCATCTTCAAGAAACGGTGGGTGTGGCTGGCGTGTGGCGCCGTAGCCCTTCTGGTCGTCGCTGGAATTGCCGGCGGGAAGAGCGCCCCGCACGCACGGACCGCAAGCGGCAGTCAAGACACCGCCACGGGAGCTACCCCGCCGACAACTCAAGCACCGCCGGTGTCCTCGCCCAGCGTTCCGGCCGCGTCGCCACCCACCACTGTGAGCGCCGCTCCCGCAACCTCGTCAGGCCTTCAATACGGGCCTGGGCCTCAAGCGACCTATACCGTCCAATCACAGCCTCCTCCCGGATCTTGCCATTACACCTACGACGGGAGCGATCCGCTTCCCGACCCCCACTGCACGCCGGGGGCGCTCAACCCGCAAGTGACACAGAGCACCATCGGTTCGACCATTTGCAGGTCCGGTTACACGTCGTCCATTCGGCCGCCGGAGAGCATCACCGAACCAGAGAAGCAGCAGTCGGCCAGCTCCTATGGCTATAAAGGGTCCTTCTCGACGGGTGAGTACGACCACCTGGTACCGCTGGAACTGGGCGGGGATCCCAACGATGCCGCCAACCTCTGGGTCGAGCCGAATGACAATCCGAACGCCACCTCGACGTCGAATTCCAAGGACGTGCTCGAGAACCGGCTCAACAGCCTCGTGTGCTCCGGACAACTCTCCCTTGGCGCGGCACAGGCCGCCATCGCGTCCAACTGGGCGACCGCGTACCGGACGTATGTAGGAAGTCAATCTTCCTCTGCGCCCCCCTCGAGCACCTCCCCGCCGCCCTCCGGCGGGGACTCTTGCACGGCGAGCGCGGCCCCGGCCAATGACGGCTACAGCGGCGACTACTACGTCACGATCAACTCGAATCAACCGAACCAAAAAGCAACAGCGAGCGACGCTGGGGACAGTTGGAGCGCTTCCACGAACTCGTCCGGTTACGTCCGAATCCTCCTCTACCACACGTCATCTGGCGAACAGATCAACGTGACCGTGGGCTCGGCATCGTGCTCGACGACCGCGTAGTGACAGCGGAGTTGAGCCGAGATGCGGGCTGAGGGTGGTGACGAGTGAAGCGGCGTACGACGATCAGGAAGCTTCCCGACGGCTCGACGGAGATCGTGACCACCAGTCAGAGCTGTTTCACGAGTTACTGGAATTCGTCAGACGACCGGAACCGACGAACTACGCCAAGTCGCTCAAGCAGCTCGGTTCACTGCTCTATCTCCTGGGTGCCGATGTCGAAGTGGCGGTGAAGAACCGGGGGAGACGCCGGGCCAGTTGACGAGCTCCTGAGCCAAGGTCGGGCCGGTGCCTGCAAGCGGCTTCCATCGCCTAGGCCGGCCGAACCCCCGAGGGGCACATCCGGCGACGGGTCCAAGCCCTGGACATCTTGCGATTCTTGCGATTCTTTCGAATTCTGGTAACCTGACGGGTACCCGAGGCCGGAGGTGACGATGAGTGCAGCTCGTGAAGAGACCGTGCTCCCGCCGAAGAACGCCGAGATCCTGTCCGCAATCGAGCACCTGCTCAGTTCCGGCAAGGAACCGTTGCGGCTCATGGCTGCCGACGGCAGCGACGCCGTCCTTCCCGAGGAACTCCGACACGTCCTGACCACAGTCGTCTCCTCGATGCACCGCGGTCAGGCTGTGACCCTCGCTCCCCGGGCGATGCGGCTTACGACTCAGCAAGCCGCCGAACTGCTCGGAGTCAGCCGACCGACCCTCGTCAAGTTGCTCGAAGAGGGTCGCATTCCCTACGAGACCCCGAACCGGCATCGGCGGATCAGGCTCATCGACCTGCTCACGTTCCAGCAGGCTCGGCGAGTCGAGCGCCGAGAGTCCCTCACCGAGATGACCCGGGAGGCTCAGGATCTCGGGACCTACGAGGGAACGTCCGAGGACTACGAAGCGGCCTTGGCTGAGGCTCGGCAGAAACTGGCGTAACCCCGCCGTGTACTCAGTTCTCCTCGATGCCTGTGTGCTCGTTCCCAACGCGCTGTGCGACACCCTTATCCGGCTTGCAGAGCGGGGCTTCTACCGGCCGCTGTGGTCGGAGCGGATACTCGACGAAACCGCATGGGCAGTCCGAACGGTGCACCCCGAGCTCGACCCTCTCCGCGTTCGTCGCCGGCTCGACGCCATGAACGCGACGTTCGAAGACGCCCTCGTCGAGGGGTGGGAACAAGTGTCCGCCGGCCTCGATCTTCCAGACGACAACGATCGGCACGTCCTGGCAGCCGCGGTCAGGGGAGGCGCGCAGGTCATCGTGACGTTCAACGTCAAGGACTTTCCCGAAGATCGACTCCTCCCGACAGGAGTCGGGGTCGAGCATCCCGACGAGTTCCTCCTCGATCAGCTCGATCTCCTGCCTGGAGTTGCATACCAAGTGCTCACGGAGCAGGCCCGAGACCTTCGAAACCCGCCCAGCGATCTCGACGGGGTCCTGAACCGCCTGGAGCGCTGTGGTGTTCCGCGGTTCGCCGATGCGGTTCGATTGCTCGAGCCCGGCGACCCATGACCACAGGTAGCTTCGGCAAACACACACCACTCCGGAGCTCCAACTGACCGCCAAGCCCGGACCCCATCACATGGACCCGTTGCGTGCGGCGATCGACAGCGGGCTCAGCACCAGGCGCTTCCTCGGCTACTACGAGAGCAGGGAGTGGGCGATCCAGGCGGCGCCCGTCGTCGAGGCGGTCCGGAACGCGGTGGCGTCGTCTCCCTCGGCGGATCTGGTGCTGCTGATCGAGCGGGCGATCGGGCGCGTGGTGAAGGTGATACTCCAGGCCGATGATTCCGACGGCATGATCGGTGACCTCGCCGGCCAGCTGCTCGACCTGCACGCGCAGGCGTGCGACGCCGGTGTCGCCGATCCGGTGAAGCTGGCGCGCTGGATGATTCGCTTCTGCTTCGATGACCAGGACTTCTTCGAAGTCGACCCCTTCCGCTACGCCTCCGCACTCGGAGAGCTCGGACTGGCGGCTTATCGCCGGGAGGTCCGCCAACGCCGCCATGCGGGAGACGACTCGTTCGCCGCCAAGTACGCCACCGAGCGACTGGCCGTCCTCGACGGCGACGTCGACGCGATCGTCGTCCTCCTCGGCGGTGATTTCGACCGTCCCTATGACTTCATCCGGGTGGCAGAGGCCATGGAGGAGCTCGGTCGGGACGACGACGTCCTTCGCTGGGCCGGGCGCGGGATCGGCGAGACGAGCGGCTGGCAATTGGCCCAACTCTACGATCTTGCCGCCGCGGTCCACGGCCGGCGAGGAGATCATCAGGTGCTCCTCCAACTGCGACGCGATCAGCACCACCGTATGCCGTCGGTGACCTCCTACAACCTCCTGCGGCAGGCGGCCGACGGAGTCGGTGTCTGGCAATCGGAACGCGAAGCGGCCAGGGCGGTGCTGGCCGACCACGATCTCGGCGGGTTGGTGGACGTGCTCCTGGCCGACAAGGAGCCCGACACCGCCTGGGAGGTGGCGACAGCCGACACCGCCTGGGACGCCGGTGAACGGCGCTGGATGCGCCTGGCCGAGGCCCGAGAAGCCAACCATCCGGGGGACGCGCTGGAGGTCTACCTCGGGCTGGCAGACCGCGAACTCGAGACCACGGGTCGAGCGGCGTACACGCGGGCGACAAGAATCCTCAAGCGCGCTGTCCGTGTCGCGGCCAGCGCCGACCGAACGGCCGAATTCACCGACCATATGCAGATGCTGCGAGACCGGCATCGGCGACGCCCCACGTTGATCGCCATGCTCGACAAGGCGGGGCTGGGCTGAGGGTCGGATCATCGGATGGCCGGCCACGGTCCCAGCGGTACCGACGGCAAAGCACCCGGACACAAGGGGGGCTGGCTACGATTCGACCCCTCGGCACGCCAAAGCGTTGGGGTGCCCCGAGCTAAACAAATCATCAAACGACGGGAACAACCGCCTTCTGGCCGGCTGGCGGCGTGGCCGCCTGCCGTTGGCGCTTGACGATCGTGTTCGCCGCGTCTTCGTCCTTCACCGTTGTCGCAGCGATGGCGGCGAGGACGGCGAAGGCGGCTGCGGTGATGAAGGCGACGTGGAATCCGGCGAGGTGGGTGGTCGGATGGCCGACACTGGCGGCGCCGGCCCCCACACCCGAGAGCACGGTGGTGAGGATGGCCACGCCGATGGCTCCGCCGAGCTGGCGCTGGGCGTTGAAGAACGTCGAGGCCCGCCCCATGTCGCCTTGGGTGATGGTGGCGAAGGCGGCGGCCTGGGTGGGTACGAAGACGTGCGCCATGGCGAACCCGATCTCGAAGAGAAGCGCCCGAGCGATCCACAAGCTGGTGTGGTCTCCGACGAAGGCCATGCAAGCCATGCCGACCGCCACGCCGAGGAGGCCGCCGATCATCAGCCGGCGAGGTCCGAAGCTCGGATACAGGATGCGAGTCACGATCTGGGCGCCCCCCATGATCCCGAGAGCTTCGGGGAAGGTGCTCAGGCCTGAGCCGAGTGCGGTGAGCCCCAGTCCGTATTGGTAGAAGAGCGCCACCATGTAGAGCACGCCGAGGAAGGCCGCCGAGCCCAAGAACATCACCCCGTTGGCGGAGCGAAAGAGTCGGTCCCGGAACAACCGCAATGCGATGAGAGGCTGCGCCCTCCGGAGTTCGACCCGGATCAGCCCTACGAGCAACACGGCACCGGTGATGCTCGTGGCGATGACGTCCGTGGTGTGCCAACCCTTTACGGGGCCTTCCGACAGGCCGTACATGAGCAGCCCGAAGCCGCTGCCCGAGAGGAGGAGCCCGGCGAGGTCGAACGATCCGGGATCCTGCTTCTCCTGCGTCTCGAGGAAGAGGAGTCCGAATATCAGTACGGCGATCCCGATGGGAACGTTCACGTAGAAGACCCAGCGCCACGACAGATCTGTTACGAACAGGCCACCGAGAATCGGCCCCAGAGCGGGGGCGAACGCGGTAGGCACGAGCAGCACGGCCGACGCTTTGACCCGCTCAGCGGGTGGGAAGGCCCGCCACATCATGGCCATGCCCACCGGGATCATGAGCCCCCCGCCCACCCCTTGGAGCACCCGGAACGTCGTGAGCTCGCCCAGACTCGTGGCCAGCCCGCACAGGGCGGAGGCTCCGGTGAAGATGACGATCGAAGCCAGAAGGACCCGTTTCGGACCGAACCGGTCGCCCAACCACCCCGAGGCGGGGATGAACACGGCCAAGCTCACCAGGAAGCCGATGACGACGGTGTCCACCCCCGTCGAGCGCACGTGGAAGTCGCGCCCCAAGGTGGGCAGGGCCACGTTGACGATGGTGGTGTCCATGATCGTCATGAACAGCGCACCCACGTAGACGACGCCGATGGCGAGCTTCTGGCTGATTTCCCGGCGGGCCATCCCGGCGCCAGGCTACCGGTCGCCTCTCGGCCCCTGCCCAGGGCCGGTGGGAACCGTCAGAGCACCTGATTTCCCATCAGAAGGTTGGAGGTTCTAGTCCCATCAAGCGCACCGGCCCGCTAACAGTTCACCGAGAGTTGGCCACCCCGTCTCATGGCGATCAGCGGCCGTTCACTCTTCTCCTCTAGCCTTGGCCTCACAGATGGCTGCTCCGGCGGACTCGGGGCGGCGTCGATCTAGTGGGCTGGCGAACGGAGGCGGCAACCGGTGACACCATCACGTCGCGATTTCATGAAGGGCGCCCTGGGCGTGGCCGGCGCCGCTGCCATCGGGACCCGGCTGGCCGGTTCCTCGGGCCTGGCCCCGGCCGTGAACGTGGGCCCGGCGCCGGGCCTGCTCAGCCTGCCGCTGCCCACCTTGCCCGACCCGGCCGGCTCGGGAATCGACCACGTGGTGGTG
>Ga0307374_10006814_pt1 | contig 17767 bp, 15 predicted proteins | sample OX3MG_FD_202532 | JGI IMG/M metagenome (GOLD analysis project Ga0307374, IMG submission 202532) | Soil microbial communities from Risofladan, Vaasa, Finland - OX-3 | ecosystem: Environmental > Terrestrial > Soil > Coastal area > Acid sulfate soil | place: Finland: Risofladan, Vaasa | collected... | reverse complement strand
CGGACCCACGCCTCCAACACGCGGAGCTGGTCCGGTCCGACCGTCAGCGGCGGCGCTCGCTGCCACACACGCGCACCCTACCGCATCATCCCCCGATAGTCAAGTCAAATCGCGAACACTACACTAGGTCCCGTGGGCATCAGAACCAGCACATGCCGGCCGAGACCTGGGACTCGCTGGCCGACTATGCTCTGAAGGAGGTCCTAGGCGCCGCGGAGAGGACCAGCGGAGACTCCACGTAGGGCAGTCGTCGCGGACATCGTTGGTGCGATGTTATGCTTCTGACCATGGGGAGCAGCATCGCGACCGCAGTTGCTATCGGCCGCATTGCGCCGGTCCGAAATCTGAAGAGGAACCCTTGCCTCACATTGTACTTGCCGCCTAACGGGAAGGCGCGTTGCCCGGAAGCGTGATTGTCGCCTAGTCATGCCTCGCGACGAGCGATCCGACACTGAGCGGCTTGATCTGTACATTGCTCGGGTCCGACAGTGTCTCGATTCGCGGCTAATAAGCAGCGGGTCCCTGCAGTCGCAGCTCTCACTCGGATTCAGCTCGAATCGATTAGAGGTATCCACCTACAATCCGGACGAAGAAACCCTCAGGGCTTTCCTACTCACGTTCCGGCAGTTCATCAGCCCCAAAGAGGACGTTTATGTCAACAGAATCGTCAATCTCCTCTACCCGGCTCTGGATAGCGCGGAGCTACGGCGCTTGCTGAGATCGGCACGGGAAGGGTGGCTCGGAGCTCGCGCTGTCGGTGGGGTTCGACTGACCATAGATGGACACGACGTCGCGCCGGAACATGCACTAGATTTATGGATCAATGGCGTCTACTTCCACAACGATCGCCGCAAGTTGCAGGAGTTGCAATCCTATGGCCCTCTTGGCATCCACTTTGCCCGGCGCCAGGTCCTCGATTATCTGATCGACGCGACTAACTACGTGACCTATATCGCTGATGTGATTATCCGAGCGAGATCTCAAGGCCTCCTGCACATATAGCCGGGGCATCCGATTGAAGGCTGACGTTCCCTCGCAGGAGTGAGGATGCGCAGTGTTACTCCGTTCACTCACGCCGAGGGGCCGGTATTGACCCGTGGTGGCCCTCGATCCGCAAGCGTACGATTCATCCCAGCCTGGGTCGTTGACAAGGACTACTCATGTTGCCCGACGACTCAGACCAATCACACGACTTGATGTTTGACGCTGGTCTAGATGGGGGTTTGGAGTGAGGCCGCGTTCGACGAGTACTCTGACCCTCCGTCAGCGCCAGGTTCTCACCTTCCTCCGCGACTACCAACTCCGCTACGGGGCTAGTCCGACGGTCCGCGCGGTCGCCGAGTCGGTCGGACTTCGCTCGCCGGCAACCGCCCAGCACCACCTCGACGAGCTCGAGTCCAAGGGGTATATTCACCGCCGCCGCGATCCGCCCCCGGCAATCCAGATCCTGCGCCCAGCCCTTCCGGAACGGCCGGTGGCTCTCGTCCCCCTTCTCGGGACCGTCCCCTCGGGTGCCGTCCCGCCATCCTGGGATCACATCCAGGAGTACGTCCCCGCGCCCGTGGGCGATCTCCGCGGCGACCCTGGGTGCTTTGCGCTCCGGGTCGTCGGGGATGCCCTGGTCCAGGCGGCGCTTCTCGATGGGGACCTCCTTTTCGTCCGGCCCGACCCAGAGCCGGGGGACGGGGCGCTGGTGGTCGCTCGGCAGAAGGGCGCGGCTGGAGACCCGGTACACCTCGTGATTAGGCGGATCTCCTGCTCGGCGGACCGGGCGGAGCTCCTGGCAGGCCTGCCGGGCGAGGAGCCGCGGCCGGTAGCTTCCGTCGAGATCCTCGGGGTGGTGGTCGGCGTTCTGCGCGGATACGGGGCCGAGGTCGGGCGGGGCTGAGCCTCGCAGGCCGGCCCGCGACCTTGCGTTCGTAGGCTGGCTACTGATAGCCTACGAACATGTGTTCGATGAACGATGATGCGACGCCTCCCTCGAGACGGCTTGGCCCGACCTGGGAGGAGATGCTGGCGTGGCCCTACGAGCCCACCCCTCCGTCCCCTCCGCCGGGCTATCTCCTTCTCCCCACGGAGGGCGTTCCGCTCCCCGGGGAGGCGCTCGAAGTCTCGGCGCACTGGGACGACGAGGAGATCGCGCTGGCCACCCTCCCGGCCCCGCCGGGGGAAGTGGTCGTTCTGCCGCGGCTGACCCTGCCCGCGATCGATCCCGTCGGGCGCGTCGGCGTGCTGACGGTCGTCGATGGCGTCCAACGTGACGACCACGGTGGGATCGCGACCGCCCGCCTGATCGGGCAGCGCCGCGTTCGGGTCGCCCGCTGCCTCCAGACAACCCCCCACGTTCGGGTGGAGATCGAGACGGCCCGACCCGCATCAGACCCGACCGATGCGGACCACCGCCGCCTGGACCGGCTTCGCGCCCGGATGAGCGGCCCCACCGGTGTGCCACGGGCCGCCGATCGCTCAGGCGAGCTGCGGGCGATGCGGCCGGATCCGCTCACGGATGCGCTGGCCGTCCTCCTCCATCCCGGCGGCCACGACCGAGCCGCTCTGATTGAGGCAGTCGCCTGGGCCGATCGGGTTGCCCTGCTGTCCCGGTGGTGGGCCCGCAGCCACCGATCGGAACGCCGGAGCCCCCGAGGGGATCCCACCGACCTGGCGTCACGAGTGCGGCGCGCCGACCTCCCCACCGAGGTGAGACGCGTGGCCGAACGGGCACTCAAGAACGCTCACGGCCTAGAACGCACGGTCCACGAGGAGGTGGTGCGGTGCGTGCTCGATCTCCGCTGGACTCCACCGCCCGTTCTTCCCATCGACCTGGACGCGGCGCGGAGCCGGCTCGACGCCAGCCACGCCGGGATGGAGACAGTCAAGGAGGCGGTCCTCGACCACCTGGCCGTGCTCGAGTGGCGGCGGCGCCGCGGGCAGCCCGTGGCCGGGCCGTCGGGCGTGAACCTCTGCCTGATCGGGCCGCCCGGGACCGGGAAGACCACGATCGCCGAGGCGGTGGCGGCGGCGATGGGGCGGCGCTGTGAACGGATCGCCTTGGGCGGCGTCGACGACATCTTCCTGGTGGGGGCGGACCGCGCCTACAACCGGGCGCGGCCTGGCGAGATCGTCCGGCGCCTCCGGTCAGCCAAAGCCCACCCCCAAGAACTGGTCTTCCTGCTGGACGAGATCGACAAGATCCCGACCCAAACCAGCCATCCACCGCTTCCCGTTCTTCTGGCGCTCTTGGATCCGGCACAGAACGTCGCCTGGCGCGACCATTTCCTCGACGACATCCCACTCGACCTCTCCGGGTCGGTCTTCCTCGCCACGGCCAACGATGCGGCCGCGATCCCTGCTCCCCTCCGGGACCGCCTGCACCTCATCCACGTGCCCCGGTACTCCCCCACGGCCCAGCTCGCGATCGGGCGGAGCCACGTCCTCCCCACCGTCTTGGCTCGCCTCGATGCCACCACCGCGGTGAACTTTACGGACGAGGCTCTCGCCGTCCTCGTGGCAGACTACCCAGCGATAGGCGGCTTACGCCAGCTGGAGCAGCGCCTGATGGTGCTCGTCGGTCGTGCCCTTCGGCGCCACCTCGCGACCGGCGAGGTGACGCTCGTGGACGCCGCGCGCGTGCGGGGCTGGATCCCGGCTGCGCCCGATTCCCGTGTGGGCTTCCACGCTGCGGTCCGCCGCTGACGGCCCGATCCCTCCTGCTCCTCGGACCCCGCTCCGTGCCGCCCACTTGCCGAGGCGCTGCCCGGTTGGTACGGTTGCGGTCATGATTCGACGTTCCAGGTGCCGCTGAGGTGCAGTCCCCCGGCGTGACGCAGCAGGAGCTGGAATCCCGGCTCTGGGCCGCGGCCAACTCCCTCCGTGGGCCCGTCGACCCCGCCGACTTCAAAGCCTATATCTTCCCGCTCCTGTTCTTCAAGCGGATCAGCGACGCCTGGGCGGAAGAGCACGACGAAGCCGTCGTCAAGTACGGGCCGCGTCTCTCCGGGGAGATTGAGGCGGACTACCACCGGTTTGTGGTGCCGAAGGGCTGCCGATGGCCCGACCTGCGGCGCATCCCAGAGAACGTCGGGGTGGGCCTCCAGCGCATCCTCCAGCGGATCGAAGCGGCCAACCCGGAGACGCTGGCCGGGATCTTCGGGGACGTGCAGTGGGGCAATAAGGACAAGCTCCCCGAAGTCGCGCTGCTCAACCTCATCGACACCTTCGGCTCGCTCAACCTCGCACCCGCACGGGTGGGCAACGACGTGCTGGGGGCCGCCTACGAATATCTGCTGAAGCAGTTCGCGGACTCGTCCGGCGCCAAGGCCGGAGAGTTCTTCACGCCGCGGGCGGTGGTGCGGCTCCTGACGCGGCTCCTCGACCCCCAGCCGACCGACACCGTGTACGACCCCGCCTGTGGATCCGGCGGGATGTTGATCGAGGCCGCCAACGAAGTCCACGAAGCTGGCGGCTCACTTCGCCAGATGCGCTTCTACGGCCAGGAGGTCAGCCTCACGACCGCGGCGATTGCGCGGATGAACCTGTACCTGCACGACATCGAGGATGCCGAGGTTCTCCGAGGCGACACCCTCCGTGAGCCAAAGTTCCGAGACGCCCGCGGACGCCTGGAGCGGTTCAACGTCGTCATCGCGAATCCCCCGTTCTCGCTGAAGAACTGGGGCGCCGACCGGTGGGCAGCTGACCCGTGGGGCCGGGCGGCGTGCGGGGTGCCCCCGAAGACGAACGGGGACATGGCGTGGGTCCAGCACATGGTGGCCTCCATGGACCAGAAGCGGGGACGACTTGGGGTCGTGATGCCCCATGGCGTCCTGTTCCGGGGCGGAGCCGAGGGGCGCATTCGCGAGTGCCTGATCAAGGCGGACCAGCTGGAGGCGGTCGTTGGGCTGGCCCCCAATCTCTTCTACTCGACGACCATCCCCGCCTGCCTCCTCATCTTCCGAGTCGCCAAGCCCTCGGCCCACCAGGGGCACGTCCTCATCGTGGATGGCTCCAAGCGCTTTCAGAAGGGCCGGAACCAGAACGCGATGACCGAGGAGGACATCGGCGCCATCGTCACCGCCTACCAGAGCGATGGAAACGGCAGCGGCGATGCCTCGGTCCCAACTGTCCTCGTTCCCCACACAGAGATCGAGGCGAACGGCTGGGATCTCAACATCGGCCGGTATCTCAAGACCGAGGCGGGGGAGACCGCCAGCGTGGCGGACGCCCTGGCCGCGCTCCGTGAGGCGCAGGCGAAGCTCCACACGGCAGAGACTGCGATGGAGGAGCGGTTGAAGGCGGCTGGATATGCGTGACGGGTGGCACGAGACTACCCTCGGGGCGATTGCCGAGGTGGTGGGAGGCGGAACTCCGCCAACCAAGATCGCCGAGTACTGGGGCGGATCTATTGCGTGGCTGACCCCGACCGAGGTGGTCGCAGCTGACGGCGAGGTCATTCACAATAGCAAGCGAACGATTACGGAAGCCGGGCTGAGCCGGAGTGCCGCCACGCTTCTTCCGGTTGGCTCCGTCCTCGTAACCTCCCGGGCCACAGTCGGTGCCGTGGCGATGGCCGGACGTCCCGTTGCCACAAATCAAGGGTTCCAGTCTCTTGTCCCTGGACCCAGCGTCCTTCCTTGGTACCTTCTCTACTGGGCTCAGGCACACAAGGGGGATCTGCAGCGCCTTGCCAGCGGAACCATCTTCCCGGAAGTGTCGCACTCAAAGATGCTCCGCGTGCCCGTTGTGCTCCCCCCGCTCGCCGACCAGCGCCGGATCGTCGACCTGATCGCGTCGGTCGACGCGGCGGTCGAGGCGACGGGCGCGACCAGGGAGACCGCCCGAGCCGCGCGGGCGGCACTCCTCAGCGACCTGTTCTCCGGGCGGCGGCGGTTGACGAACGTCGAGGTCGAGACTGCGCGAGCGCGACTCGAACCGACACACGTTCTGGCAAGCTCGGCACTAGTCCCAGTAGACTCTGTTCCGGACGGCTGGCAACTGACAACCCTTGGCCGTTTAGTCACATTCGCCAGTGGATTCGCCTTTTCCGATCGCTTTCAGGGCAGGCGTGAAGGGATCCCTTTCTACAAGGTCAGCGATATGAACCGGCCTGAGAATGCTATCGCAATGTCGGTGTCCGCAAACTATGTCACGCCATCGGCTCTCAGCGCGATGCGTGCTCGCTCGTGGCCTCCTGGCACTGTCGTCTTCCCAAAGGTTGGTGCCGCTCTGCTGACGGAGAAGCGGCGGATCCTCAGTGAGCAAAGTGCCTTCGACAACAATGTGATGGGGCTAGTCGCGGGCGATGCCGTTCTTCCGCGCTGGCTGCTTTGCTTCATGCAGACGGTGCGCTTCAAGGATGTCGTGCAACAGGGAGCCGTGCCGTCGGTGAGCCAGGGCATCGTCGGGAATATTCCCGTGCCACTGCCACCGCTTGACGAACAGCGCCGGATGGTCGACGTCCTTGCCTCCGTTGACACTTATATGGAGACGGCTCTTTTGCGGCATGGCGCGATACAGGCGCTTCGCTCTGCGCTCCTTGCGGACCTCCTCTCGGGCCGCCATAAGATGCCCGCCTCCTACGACGAACTGGTGAGCGCCTGAGCCATGACACCCGCTGAGGACATCAACGAGTCCGCGGTGCAGGATGCCCTCGTCGCCAAACTGTCCACTCTTGGCTGGCGCTTCATCCGCGGAGAGGACCTCGATCGCCAGTATGACGATGCCCTGATCGAATCCGATGTGGCGGCGGCCCTCATCCGCCTCAACCCCGTCATCGCCGAGCGGCCGGAGCGCGCAGAAGAAGTTCTCGCCAAGCTCCGGGCCGTGCTGTTGGCCGTGACGAATGATGGATTAGTGGCGACGAATGAGGAGATGGTGGCCTGGCTGTGCGGGCGCCGAACGCATCGGTTTGTCGGTACGGACGACTTCGTTCCCGTCCGGCTGGTGGACCTTGGCCGTCCGGAGCGCAACACGCTCGTCGTCTCGACGGAGGTGACGTACACGCCCGGGACTGAGGAGCGACGCTACGACCTCGTGCTGTGGGCGAACGGGTTCCCGCTGGTCGTCGGCGAGACCAAGACCCCCGATAGCGTGAACAAGTCGTGGCTCAATGGGGCGCACGACATCCACGCCGCCTATGAGGTCAAGACGCCGGGGTTCTTCGTCCCGAACGTGTTGAGCTTCGCGACGGAGGGCAAGGACTTCCGGTATGGAGCGGTGCGCCAGCCGCCCGAGATGTGGCTGCCGTGGTCGCGCACGACGGAGACGCCGCTGCTGCCCGGACTCGCCTCCGCCCTCCGGTCGGCGGAGCTCCTGCTGGCCCCGTCCATGCTTCTCGACATCCTGCGGACGTACACCCTGTTCTCTCGCGAGTCATCGGCGAGTGGCGGGGCCGAGTTCAAGATCATCCCGCGGTACCCCCAGGTCGAGGCAGTCGAAGCCATCGTGGCCCGGGTTCGGGATCCGCGCCGGCGGCGGGGTCTCGTGTGGCACCACCAGGGGTCGGGCAAGACCCTGCTGATGGCGTTTGCGGCGGCCAAGATCCGTCAGCAGGCGGACTTGGACGCCCCGACCATCCTGGTGGTGCTGGACCGGCTGGACATCATCGAGCAGACCCGCTCCGAGTTCCTGTCGGTGGGACTGCCATCGATGAAGGTGGCCGAGACCAAGGACGAGCTGCGGCAGCTGCTCCGCGCCGACGATGCCCGGGGCGTGATCGTGACGACGATCTTCCGGTTCGAGGGGGCCGGTCTGCTCAACGACCGCGCGAACATCGTGGTCCTGGTCGACGAGGCCCACCGGACCCAGGAAGGCCGCCTCGGCATGGAGATGCGGGAAGCCTTGCCGAACGCCAAGTTCATCGGGCTCACCGGCAGTCCTATCTCCACCCGAGACCGAAACACCTGGGCGACATTCGGGGATCCCGACGACCCGGGCGGGGTGCTGAACCACTACTCTGTGGATCGTTCGATCGCCGATGGGACGACCCTGCCGATCCACGTGGAGACGCGGCTGGTGGACTTCCATGTCGATCACGCGGCACTTGACGAGGCGTTCGCCGAGCTCGCTGCTGCGGAGGGGCTGGACGAGGGTGAGGCGGGGTACCTGTCCAAGCGCGTCAGTCGAGTGGACCAGCTGATGAAGGCACCGGCTCGGGTGAAGGCGGTCTGCGAGGACATCGTGGCGCACTACCGTGCCAAGCTCGCCCCGCTGGGACTCAAAGCTCAGATCGTCACCTTCGATCGTGAGTGCTGCGTGCTCTACCACGATGCCATCTCCGCTCTCCTCCACGAGAGAGAGGAGGCGACCGTCGTGATGACCGCGGAGAAAGCGGACCCCAAGGAGTGGTCGGCCTGGGATCGGGAGCGCGAGGCGGAGAACCGGATCAAGGACCGCTTCCGGGACCCGGCGGATCCCCTGCGCCTCCTGATCGTCACGGCCAAGCTGCTGACGGGCTTCAACGCCCCGATCGAGGGCGCGCTCTACCTGGACAAGCCGCTGCGCGCCCACACGCTCTTCCAAGCCGTCTGCCGGACGAACCGACGATGGACCGACCCTCGGACCGGCCAGGAGAAGCTGTATGGGCTGGTCGTGGACTACGTGGGGCTCGGGCAGGAGCTCGCCAAGGCGGTGGCCGTGGCCGACTCTGGCCAGCGCACGCAGCGCCCCGTCGAGATCGGGGAGCTGATCGACACCCTCGCCCAGTCCGTTGCCACCGCCATGGCGCGGTTCGCCGGTATCGACCGGACGGCCAGCGGCTTCGAGCAGCTGTATGCGGCCCAGGAGCGCCTGCCCGACCGGACCAGCCGCGACGCCTTCGCCGAGGAGTTCCTGCGGGCTCAGGGGCTGTTCGAGTTCCTCTCGCCCGATCCTGGGCTCCGCCCGTTCGAAGTCGACTACCGCTGGCTGGCCCGCATCTATCGCTCCGTCACCCCCACGGACTCCGCCAACCTCCTGCTCTGGCACCGCCTCGGCGCCAAGACGGCGGCGCTCATTCACGAGCACCTAACCGACGTCACCCTCGACTCGGCGGGATTGGAAACGATCGCCATCGATGCCGGTGTGTTCGAGAAGCTCCGCCAGCTTCGCCTCTGGCCTCCCGACGACCCCGAGCCCCCGGAGCCGCCTACGATCGAGGAGGTGATCGACCGCCTGGAAGCCCGACTCCGGGCCAAGCTCGCGGGCCCCGCCGGCAGCCACGTGGTGTGGCAGTCAATCTCCGCGCGCCTGGAGGCGCTCCGCCGCGTCACGATCGACACCGCTACGGCCAGCGTCGACTTCCTCAAGCAGCTCCTTGAGGTGGCGCGGGATCTGGTCGCCGCCGAGCGAGCCGACGAGGCAGGCCACCTCGACGACCTCCGGGTGGTCGATCCTGACCGCGGCGCGCTCACCCAGATCCTTGAGGAGTACGCGCCCGCGGATACCCCGGTCATCGTCGAGAACGTCGTCGAGCAGATCGACGCCATCGTCCGGCCCATCCGCGGGACCGGCTGGCAGACCAGCCACCCCGGCGACCGCGAGGTGAGGCGCCAGCTGCGGGAGGTCTTGAGCCGCCAACAGCTCCCTGCACAGGGCGCGATATTCGATCGGGCCTACGCGTACATCAGGGAGCACTACTGATGCCGACTGTTGGGGAGATGGGTGCCAGCCCACTTGTCCAGGATCACTCGTCGTTCGAGCCTGCTTCCACGAAGGCAACTGGATCGAGAAGGTCCGTCCCGAAGGCGCGACAGCGACGCATCGAACGCAAGACCCGACGCGCGGTTGGGCGGTGCGCGTTTTGTGGGGCCCGCCAACTCACTACTGAGCATCTCTTCTCCAAGCCCGTCCGCGATGCAGTAACGTTTGACGTCGCGGGCTCAATGGACGACCTTGCGCTTGTTCAGTGGAGCCCCCTACGAACGGCAATGTCGGGGCCAAGCGGAAGTGTGCTCGTCCCACCGCAGTCGAAACGAGAGATTCGTGCTTCCTGCGCCTGCGGCAGGTGCAACAGCGGCTGGATGCAAGACCTGGATCGGCGCATCGCGCCAACGCTCCATCAGCTCGCGCTCAACCCGTCCGCTGTTGGGTTTTCCGAAGGCGCTTCCGAAGAACGCAGCGATCTATCTGCCTGGTTTGCGAAGATTGCTGTAGTAAGCGAGTATCTCCGATCTGATGCCGTCTCGGTATTTGCCCCGCCAACACGGAGCTTCCTTGCACGTTGCCAGACGCCTCATCCCAGCACGGCTGTACACATAGGATCGATTGCCCCTGTTTACCCACCACAGCTGCATCACATTCCGGCAGTTGTCGAGGCCCCACCTCCAGCTGTCGGTGCGCGGGCGAATGCACTCGTCGTGATGGTTATCCTCCACAAACTCTTGGCTTTGGTGGTCCACTTTGCTGGCATCGGCCACTCGGGAACATCCTCTCTACCCGGGTTCAGTCAACTGTGGCCACCACCACCTCAGTTTGTGCCCTCGGCAGACCCTGTGCCGCCAGAAGTCCTCTTCAGCGCCGCCCGCGCTCCGCTCGTGGCGGCCCAGGCGCTATGGTCGGCACCCGCACCCATTTGGTGCGAGTTCAACGATGCGGAGGGCAACATGATTGGTCGCGTGGAGATCAGCCAGCGGGGGCCGGCTCAGGTCAAGCTCGTCCCGCGATTGTAGCCAAGGTGGAACAACCAACGCGGCTCCCCGCCTGGGTGGCGCCTATGGTCGCATTCGCCTTCGTGACGCTCCCGGCCCAGCGCGGCCAGGTCTATCCAGCGCCCGGCGGCCACCGTCGCGCACCGCCTTCGACTGATGTCGCTGAACCCAAGTTGGCATCCGTGGGACGCCGAGCCTGAGCTCCAGAGACCTTGCTACGACGCTCCAGCTGCCTCGCTGTACCCCCGGGAGGTGGTGCCTGCGGCTCCGTTCTCAGTGGGATGTGCGGATCCCTTTACGCACCCGGCGGCCCGTGCCAGCCGCTCTCCGCCGGGATCCCCGCCACATGTCTATCCCGGCTGCACTAGTCCGAGGTTGGTCAGGCGGTACTCCATGGCCTGGCGGCTTACGCCAAACCTAGGAGCCAACTCGCCGGGCAACGATTCGGCTGTCAACTCAGCCCTTCGGAGACGGCCGAGAGCGGCGGAAACGAATGGGATGGGCATGAGAAGGCTGGCCGCATACTGGTTGGCGTCTCGCTCCTCCGGATCGTAGCCTGGCGGCTGAGTGCGGCGCAGATTCACATGGACCAAGTGATCGACATGCATCGGTCGTCCCTGATGTAGTTGCAGATGTCCTATCTCATGGGCAATGGAGAAGCGCTGCCGGACGGCCGCCTGAGACGAGTTGATCCCGATCACATTCCCATCCTTGAAGCGGACCAGGATTCCAGACATGTTTTCGTCGAATCGCTCATACGCCAACCGCGCTCCTAGACCCTTCGCGATCTCATCGACCGGGACGGGTTCTGACTTCACGTTGAAGCGCCCAAGCAGGCGTAGGGCGTCCTCCTCGACGTCAATCTGTGGCATCTGCCTCCCTTTTGGCCAGGTGGGCCTGTGCTTGGACAACTTTCAGAATCCACTCTCGATCAGCATCGGTGAGCGACGAGAGAATCCCTTCCGCCTCTGCTCGTGCCGTGGACGGAAGTCGGTCGATCAGATCCGCTGACCGGCCCACGCCTTGGGACGCTGGGGCGTCCGGCGGCAAGAGGTTACTCGGCTCGGCTCCGAGCGCTGCCGCCAGCTGGTATAGGAGTCGAACGGACACGGGTTGAATCCCTCGCTCGATATTGCTGATTGAGGTCCGCGTCAGCCCGACCCGGCCAGCTACCTGCTCTTGGGACAGCTCTGCTGCCCTTCGCATCTCTCGAAGTTTCCGTCCGAGTCGTCGGTCAAGGGAGTCCACGAGCGCGAGCCGATCATGGCGCATTGTGCATCCATCCGTCAAGGACACTGGCCAAACGTCAGGGTCGCTGGCGGTCTGCCCAAGGCCGTCGACCGACCTTGACATTCAGACGTCCGAGTTCTATCGTCAGGGCGTGCAGATTGAAGCCGGAGGACCAGACATGGCCGACGCCACTCAGCACGACCACGTGGTCGTCACCTACAACGGGGCGGATCAGTCCATCCGCTACGAGCCGCACGAGCGGGTCGATGCGGTTCTGAAGCGCGCCCTGGATCTCTTCAACATCCAGGCGAACCGCCACCTCTACGGACTGTTCACTGAGGCCAACGTGGAGCTTCCAGACGGGGAGTCGATGGAGAAGGCGGGTGTCCGCCCAGGGCAGCTCCTGATCTTGCGCCAGAGCACAGTTCGCGGCGGGTCGCCCCGCTAGTCGACATGACGCTCTGGATTCGACCCCGAATCCTTGTCGACACGTTCGACTGCCTTCGCGCGTGCGGGCGCGGCGTTGAGGAGTGCGTCGTTTACTGGACGGCACGGCAATCGTCGCTGGTCGTGGACGATCTGGTCCATCCGACGCATTCAGCTGGGCCGGCAGGGTACGAGGTTGACTCGCGCTGGGTGACGCAGTTCTTCCTCGATCTCCGGCACGCCAAGCGGACGGCGCTGGCCCAGGTGCATACCCACCCCGGTACTGCGTTCCACTCGCAGACAGATGACACTTACGCTCTTGTCTCAAGCCAGGGCTTCTACTCCCTCGTGATTCCCGACGGCGGGATGGGCCTCGGGAGCCTCAGCGGTGCCTACTTCACCGTCGTCGCGGCCTCCGGTCACTGGAAGGAAGTCGATCCATCGACCGAGCTGGTCTGGTCCGGTGACGACTGAGGACGCACTCGATCGGAGCCTGCGCCTCATGCGGCAGGACATCTTCACCGAGGACATTCCGACCCGGGTACTCGTCGACGGCATCACGGGGACCCGTGTACGTCTCAGCGCCGACGATCGGAATCTCGCCTCTCGAAATGGGCAAACCGTGACCGTGACGTTGGCGATCCTCCTCGCCATGATGGGGACATCCATCGAGCTCGACATCGAGTCAACACCGCTGGTAGGGTCCCAGCCACCGCTCCGTGGGAACGAGCTCTTGACTGGACTTCAGGACCTGGGGGCGGATCTCATTCCCGGAGTCGGGATCACGACTCGCCTGCGACGGCCGGACATAACCTTTGCGATCGGGGACACGCCCTCGAGTCAAACGCCCGTCGTACGCGTCTCAGGAGGGGAGGCGACGTGTACAGTCGGCTCGCACGCCCCTGCTCGACAATGGGCTGGCGACCAGCCGTTTGGCGCGCTCATGGCGGCTGCCACGGCAGCCGCGGAAGCGTTGCGCATCATGGCTGAGAGAGTCTCGGTGATAGCTGGCGTGCCGTTGACGTGTGAACACACGTACGAGCTCTCCAGGCACTCCACCCTTCAACTCCCAGGTCTAAGCGGCACAGATCGACAGTCGCTCGATCTGGGGCGTGTAGACTTCGTTAGCGCCGGAGCAATCACCACTGCGGCACTGTACTGCTTGCTGCGGGTACCACATCTTGGCGGGCGGTTGCGCATCGTTGATGACGCGATCTTCGAGCTGACCAACTTGAACCGGTACCCACTCATGAGGCGATCGGACTCCGGGCGAGTCAAGGTGGACATCCTGCGCGGCGCATCGGCGGATGGACTGGAGATTTCGGGCGTCAACGCGCGGTTCGATGAGAAGTGGCAACGTCAACTTGGCGAGTTGAGTCCCCTCGTCGTCGTCGGTGCCGACGAGATCCCGGTGCGATGGAGAGTGCAGCGCGCAGATCCAGCGTGGCTATGTGTTGGCGCGACAAGTCATTTCATGGCCATGGTGTCGACCCACGAGTCGATGACTCCATGTGCCGGGTGCACGCACCCGCGCAACGACATTGGGCCGGGAGCTGTCGAGATCGTCCCCACGATCTCGTTCGTATCGTTCTGGGGAGGCCTGATGCAGGCGGTCCAGCTCGTGGCTCGGTTGGCCGAGAGGCCCGCTGGCGATCACTGGCTCGTGTGGCCCCTGGGGCTTGGCGGATCCCGTCCGATCCTGTTCGGGTCCACAGCCCCGACCCGGGATTGCCCCGTCGGATGCCTGGCGTCTATGAGAGCCCGACCGCGTGGAGCCGTTCCGACGCGCTGAGCCCCTCTCGTTCATCCGGTGCGATCTGAGCTGTCAGGGCCACTTGGGCCCATGTGAGCAGGCGGCCAAGCCTTCCCACGTTGTCGACCGAGCGTCGCTATCTCCCGGCCGATCACTGACCGATCCAGGTCCCTTTGCACGGCCGGGCTCTCAGACAGAGCCCAAACTCCTCGTTCGGGTCGGTAGAAGCGCTCCGGCTCCTTGCTGAGGCTCCGAAACACGGTGGCGTACGCCCCACGGGTTCGGGGCACCCTGCCATCCGCCTGGAGCCGGCCAAGGAGCTCCAACATCGGCATCGCCTCCCCCTTGGCCATCATGGCTTCGGCGGCGGCGTCGGCGATGCTGGGGCGGCCCCGAGCAAGCCGGCGCCGCTCGGGCCCAGGGGGCGGTGGGGCTGAACCCGGGTCGATCGGAAGTCCCATCGCGGCTCGGGCATGGCGGACCGCCTGCTCGAGTTGGCCGATCTGGTCGACGAGGGCGTCCCGCTCGCGCCCGATCGCGTCCTGGCGCCGCTCTAGGAGGGCGGCTCGGCTCTGGAGGCGGGCGAGGTGCGCCTCCAACGGGGCGACCAAGCTCGATCGCCGGCGATCCTGGGGCATGTGGGGCCAGTATAGCGCTTATAGGGGCCATGATTGTCACTATCCTCTGGCTACTGGCCGATGGCGGAGCCAATATCCGCACCATGGTGGCCAGGATCTGCTAGACTCCGTGCCATGGACGGCCAAGCGCCCTACACTGGCCTCGGGATCGGGGCCAGCTGAGTCGCCAATCACTTAGCGCTCCCTCCGAGGGCGCCACCCCATCTCGAGCCGCCGGGCGCTTTCAGGCAGCCGCGCCGCTCGGATCAGTGCTCGATGGCGTCGCCGCCGTCGCCCTGGCTGCCTCGGGCGGCGATCCGACCCAGGCTCGGCGGCTCACGAAGCACGCGTGGACCCGGGCTCGCGGGATGGTACCGATGGGCACCCTGCCGGGTGCCGAGACCGTGCGGCAGCGGGTCGGACTGACCTGGAGCGAGACGCTCGCCCTGGCGCTACGGCCGGTAGAGTCCCGACCCACCTTCGTCGGGCAGCGGGACGGCTCCGTTCGCGGGCGGTGGGGCGAGCTGGGGGATCAGGTCGCGCTCCGAGTTCTCCGATCCGCCGCGGCGGAGCTCGGCCATCCCCCCACCGCCGTCGCCTACGACGCCCTCGTGCGGCGCCTGGAGGCTGAGAGTCTCCGCTGGCGGCGGGCGGCGCCGCTGCGCCTACCTCGGAGCACCCTGGTACTCCAGCGGTTTGACACCTGGGAGTCCGCGCTGGCCATCGCGGGTCTCGTGGCGTCGCCTCGCTCCATGCCGAGCCGGGTCAAACCCGTTCCCTCCCTCGTCGACACCCTTGACCGGTGCATCGACGCCACCGGCGTGCTCCCCGTCAGCCAATACGTGCTGGCATGGGCCGCCTGCGTCGACATTCCGGTCGGTCGCCGCGCCACGAGCTGGGCTTCGGTCGTCAAGGCGGTGCGGGCCCAGCGGTCCGCACGTGGTGTCGCCACACCCGACGCTCCGACCGCGGCACGAGACTGCCCGCCCTTGCCGGCTCCTGTCCGACGAAGGCGACGATGCACCTTTCGCCACACGCGCCAGGACGTCCTGGAGTCGCTGCGCCAGTACGCGGCGCAGAACCTCCGGGACGGGCGCCCGCCCCGACGCCGTGACTACCTGGCCGCGGCGCAGCGTGATCCCCTCCTACTGGCTGCGAGCGTCCTCCAGCGGCACGGCGGCTTCCAAACCCTCTGCCGCGAGGCGGGCATCGGATGACCACGCTGACCCGCCACCATGTGCCGGAGGACATCACCGGGACGACGCGGTTCTCGGACGATCCGGTGCTCGCGTCGCCGACGGCCCTGGTCGGGATGGTGAAGGGGATCGCCCCCGTGCGCAGAGCCCTGCGCGACGCCTGTCGGCGAACCCGACTGGCGGGTCCCGATCGCCTCCCGGGCGAATGGCCCCTCCTCTACCTCACCTTCGTCATCTCCCGCATCCCGGACATCGAACCGTGGTACCAGCGGGTCTGCGACGACCAGCGGCTCTGGTCGGCGTGCGGCTTCTCGACTGTCCCGTCGTACCGTCTCGTCCACCGGCGCTTCACGGAGCTCGAAGCGATTGCGCCCGCCTTCGAGGCGGCCGCGGCTCAGCTCATCCAGATGGCCCGGGCGCGCGAGCCGCGCGTTGGGGCATGGTGGCACATCGATGCCAGCGAGGCGGAGACGCACGCCGCACCACAGCACGACTGCACCGCATCCGACCCGTGCCCCACCGCCGCCGGTGGTCGCAACCCACGGGCGCAGCGCCCCGGAACGGCCACGGTGCGTGCGATCCGGCAGGGCATCGCCGACGAGCCGGAAGACACGACGGGCGCGGGGTGCACACGTGACGGTCTCACCACAACCCCCGTCGAGAACAGCGTCATCGACCACGCCCGAGGAGTCAGGCGCTTCCGGTCTGGAGGGCATTGGTGGTCCACGCGCGACCTGGACGCTGGGGTGCGGGCCTACATGCGAGGGTCCAATGTCATGCGTGCGTGGCTCGGTTACCTGCAGGTGGAGGTGGTCGACCACTACACCCACGCACCGCTGGCCAGCGTCCTCATTCCCGCGGACCACCAGGAGTCGGACGCCTACCCCGACGTGTACGCGCGGGCCGTCCAGAACCTCGGCGGGGCCGCGCCGCTGCTGGTCGGCGGCGATCGCGGCTACAGCGTGAAGAAGGTCTTCGAGTTCAACACGAACCGGGGCGTGGGCTCCGTGTTCCCCTATCGCCGCGCCAACGGCAGTGCGCCGAAGTGCCGCGCGGCGACCAGCCGGTCTGATGAGCACGGCATCCCCCTCTGCCGCGGATGCGGGGGCGAGACCCGCTTTCATCGCTTCGCCCTCGACCGCGGCAAGGGGCGCCTGTGGTTCCGGTGCCTCCTGCCGCAGACGCCACGGTGTCAGGCGATCCAGACCACGTTCTGTCGTGAGGACTACCGCGCGCTCCTGCCCGTCTGGCGCACCGACGGTGCCTACGCAGCGATGCGGGTCTCGCACCAGACATACGAACACAAGCACCGCGACCTGCGCATCCAGTACGGTCTGGCGCCGGACTGCCTGGCGGTGCGACCCAAGCGCCCGGGGCGGGCGTGGCAGCAGCTGCGCTCCTCCGCGGCCCTCCTGGTCGAGTGGCTGCGCGTGCTCCAACGCGGAGGGTGGAATGGCTCGGCGTCGGCGGCGAGCACGCCGCGCGTCACCAACGGCACGGTGATGGTCGATCGCCTCCGCCTCCTCCGCGCGGCGCGCCGGTCGGCGTCGGGCGTCGGCCAGGGTCTCGCGCCCCCGGTCCCCGCCGGGCCCTGATCGCGGCGCCGGGCGCCGCCTCTCTTGGAACCGCCGGACCTCCGGCGGTCGACCTGTGCCCGGCGGGGACCGTGAGGGCCGGCTGAGAGTGCCCGACGGGATGGAGGAGGGCTTCAGCGACTGGCGGTGAGCTCCCAGCGGCGGCGGCGGAGCCCGTTTTCCCTCTCAAAACGGCCCGCCGGCGGAACCGTGCAACTGGCCGTTCAACAACCCCGGTGGAGGCGCCGGGAATCGAACCCGGGTCCGAAGCCGCGTCCCGCGAGACCTCTACGTGTGTAGCCCGGGTACGGATCTCACCGCGGAGCCGCCCCCGGACGGGCTGTCCCGCGGC
>Ga0307374_10006812_pt1 | contig 17768 bp, 16 predicted proteins | sample OX3MG_FD_202532 | JGI IMG/M metagenome (GOLD analysis project Ga0307374, IMG submission 202532) | Soil microbial communities from Risofladan, Vaasa, Finland - OX-3 | ecosystem: Environmental > Terrestrial > Soil > Coastal area > Acid sulfate soil | place: Finland: Risofladan, Vaasa | collected... | reverse complement strand
ACGCGCCGCCGCCGCTGATTGCGGATGGCTGTCGGGCAGCAGTCCTTTCGCCATCGACATGGGCAGAAACGGAATGCCGGTGGTTTCGATCCACTTTCGAATATCGTCGTCCGCCTGCGCGTAGGCGGCGCCCTTGCCAAGAATGATCAGCGGGCGTTCGGCCCCAGCCAGCACGCTGACAGCGCGCTGTACCGATTCGGGAGACGGGATATGACGCGGCGCCGGGTCCACGACCTTCACCAGCGATCGCGCCACTGCGTCGGCTTCCAGAGTCGCGCTCAGCACCTCTGCGGTCAGATCGAGATAAACGCCGCCCGGTCGTCCCGACAGTGCGGCGCGAATCGCGCGGGCTACCCCGGTCCCGATGTCCTGAGGACGGTTGACGCGAAACGCGGCCTTTGTATAGGGCTTGGCCGCGTTCATCTGATCCAGTTCTTCGTAGTCGCCTTGCTGTAGATCGATGATCGCACGGTCGCTGGACCCGCTGATTTGGATCATCGGAAAACCGTTGATGGTGGCGTTCGCGAGCGCCACCATACCGTTCAAAAAGCCCGGCGCGGAGACCGTCAGGCAGATCCCGGGCTTCCTGGTGAGATAGCCGGCGATCGCAGCCGCGTACCCGGCCGACTGTTCATGGCGAAAGCCGTAGTAGCGCATGCCTTCCGCCTGAGCCAGCCGGGTCAGGTCCGTTATCGGGATTCCCGCCACGCCGTAGATGGTCTCGATGCCGTTAAGCTTCAACGCGTCAATTACAAGGTGGAACCCGTCGGTGACTGCTGATGGGGCCATATCTTTCCCTTCTGCTTTCGCTATTTCTGGGTGGGCTTGAAGAGCGCCGCGATGTCGCGCCGGACGATCTTCCCCATCGCGTTGCGCGGCAGCGCCGAGACGATTCGGATCTCCTTGGGAACCTTGAAGTCGGCCAGCCGCCCGCGGCAAAAAGCCTGCAGCTGACTCGGATCGGTTTCCCCCCTGGGCACCACCGCCGCCCAAACCTCTTCACCGTACTTCGCATCTGGCACTCCAAACACCGATGCCTCAGCCACTGCCGGATTCGCCTCCAGGGCTTGCTCGATCTCGGTGGGCGAGATCTTCTCCCCCCCGCGATTGATCAGGTCCTTGATGCGCCCGGTTATTGCGAGATAGCCGTCGTTGTCGAGGATACCGAGGTCGCCGGTGCGAAAGTAACCATCGATAAAAGAGCTGGCGTTCGCTTGCGGATTGTTAAGATACCCACTCATCAGGTTGGGCCCGCGCACCAATACCTCACCGGGCGCATTCGCAGCCAGCCGTTTGCCCGCACCGTCGATTATCGCAATCTCGACTCCCGTGCCGAACCCCACCGTACCGGGCTTGCGCGGGCGTGGCGGCAACGGATTGGAAGCTACCTGATGGGACGCTTCGGTCATTCCATACGCCTCGACCACCGGTGCCCCAAAGCGGCTCTCCATCCTGCTGAGCACCGCTGGAGCAAACGGCGCCGAGCAGGAGCGAATGAAACGCGGCCCGCCGCTCGGCGCGCCGTCACTGGCTGCCCTCATCAGAAGAATCTGATGTATCGTCGGCACCGCCGTGTACCAGGTTGCGCGATGCTCCAGAAACGTTTCCCAGAAGGCGGAGGCTGAAAAGCGCGGTGGTACTATCAGCGTTCCCCCGGACGCCAGCGTCGCCAAAGCCGCGCCAATCAGTCCGTGCCCATGGAACAGCGGCATCACCAGCAGGCTGCAATCCGCGGCCGTCAGGCTATATTGCGCGGCGGTGTGAAGCGCTGACGAGAGCACGTTGGCATGCGTCAGCGGTACTACTTTAGGACGGCCCGTGGTCCCGCTGGTATGCATGAACAGCGCGATGTCGCCTGGAACTGGTGGTGCGTCGGTGTCGCGCGATTTGGCGGGCACCCCGGCCACATTGACTCGTCCCGACGAGTCCACCGCCGCCTGCCACATCGGCACATCGACCGCGGCCGCAACGTCCTTGGCCAGCAGGTTGTCGCTCTCCGCGATGATCGCACGAGCTTGAGAGTCCTCGAGAGAAAATCGCAATTCGCCGCCTTTATAGGCAGGATTAAGCGGCGCCGCCACCAGACGTACGCGAGTCAGAGCCAGAAACACCGTCAAGAATTCCAACCCGTTGCCCAAAAACATCGCCACGCAATCCCCGGGCTTGAGCCCGGAACTCAAAAACTGCTGACCAAGTCGTTCGATTTCGTTGGACAAGGCTCGATAGCTGATCGCTACCGAAGGCAGCGTCGAAACTATCGCGGGTTCGACCGCGGTCGGATCCTTCAACAGGTCGGCTAAAGTATCTCGCTGCATAGCGCGCCAAACTTGGGTAATCGGTGGTATTCCCAAGATGCAGTGATTTCGCGTCTCACCGCCACGTCGGCAGCCATCCTGCCGCCTGACTCCACGCTTGAAGAGCTGGACTGTCCGTGGCCAATACCAACGGAATAGTGTCCCAGGGCTGCTGTCCGCCAATTAGTTGCTCCTGGTTGATCCAGGTTCCTGACGACGGGACCTCGACCGTCGCGTCAACCAGCTCCCCGGGGCCTGCCACCAGCGGGGGCGTTGCAATTGCTGGCTCGGGGCCAAGCAGCAGCGCTGCTGGTTTCCCCCGGTCGGCCCAACCCGCCGCGGCGACCCAGAACTGGCCCAATCCTGCCGCCGCGTAAGGCGCGTATGGCGTGCCCGGAGGATACGGCCGGTTGAATAGCCGGCGATCGAGTTCCACCAGCGGACCGCCCCACACCCCGGATGGCGCGGCAACCAGGTCAGCTCGTTCGGCAGAATAGACGCCGAAGACTTCCGGTACCGCAAGTTCCTGTCCAAGCGCGAGGGCGACACGGCCAATGGGGGTGGGAATTACGATGAACTTGTCTCCGGCAGTCGCCCAGGATGCATCGCCGGCATCAAGATGGGTCGCGCGATACCGGGCTACGATCTCTCCCGCGGGTCCGGCCAGGGCAATGGTGTGGAACACCGCATCGCCTGAAAGCTCCGGGTAACTGCCCGCGATGTAGCCTTGTCCCTTCTTCGCAAGGACGCTGAGTTCCTTTTCAGATGGTCCATCCTGCGGCTCCGCCATTCGCCTGTAATGATCGGCAGAGCGATTCGGCCCGTAACGGAACAGCGCCGGCAGGACGGCAAGGCCGCCCTTTGGGGGCGGGCTCCAGGTAGTCGATTCGGCCGGCTTGTCCGGATCGCCGCCCTCGACAACAAACTGCACGTCGCGTCGGGTGATGGTTGCGGCCGGGTCGGTCGGCGCACGGTGCACCGCCAGCACCCCATACAATTCTGGTCGCCGGAGCTCCAGGAGCGCGGCCCGAACTCGAGCGGATTCGGCCGCATCGATTTCCGCCGTGATAACTCCATGCACGCCCGACGACAACTCTTGGGGCGCTATCACTGGCGCCTGGGCTAACTTCCTGCCCTCAGGATCCCAGATGCTGGAACCGCCGTTGTAATACAGCCTTTGCTTGGTAATCGGATTTTCTTCTATGCCGTTACGACTAACGGCGACGACAAACGCACCGCTGTGAAATGAAAGATACTGCACGTTGGCGACCGTCGAATGGTCCCCCTTACTGAGCCCTGCCGGCGTTCCGGGCATCACTCGGGCGGAAGCGCTCACCCAGGCGATAACGTCCACACCATGCAGCGCAGCCAGCCGGGCGTACTGCCAGTAGGTGTTATCGTAACAGATCAGTATGGTGAGGCGTCCCAGTTCGGTGTCGAAAACCGGGAAACCCAGATCGCCGACCGACGCCCAACGCTGGTCCAGGGAATTAAGACCGTGCTTGCGGTACTTGCCGATATAACCATCCGGGCCGACGAGAGCCGCGGTGTTGTAGCCCAAGCCGCTATTCGGATCGATCTCGCCGATTCCGACAACAACATAGAGGTGATGACGCCGCGTCACCGTCTCGATTGCCGCGGTCGCCCTGCCGGGTACCGTGTCCAGATACGGCTGTATCATCGCGAAGTCATCAAAGATGTAACCAATGGTCGCGATCTCGGGTAGGACCGCAAGACCTATCCCTTGCTTGGCCACGCTCTCGATCCCGACAATCATCCGGGCGACGTTACCATCGAAATCGCCCCACGCCGGGTCAAACGCGATCGCCGCTGCTTTGAAGCTGTTTGGCACCCCTTCCAAGCTACGGACTCCGCGCCCCTTCCGCTAAAGCTGTTGCCGAGGTAATCGCGAGCATAGCGACAATATTGCGCGCGTATGCATGTTTCGCGGCACAATAGCTTGGCTAGCGGTTGAAGTCGAACATGGTTGTAAGTGAGCCGATCGCCGGACTGTTGGTCGAGAAGTTACGGCGCCGAAGAATGCTGACCGGATGCTTCAGGTCTTCAGCGTTTTCGGCAGGATGAAGGGATCTGCCGGGTCCGGCCGCGAATTACTGGCGCTGTGTCATCTGCTAGTACTTGACCATGTCGGAGCCTCTTCGATGCATCATCCTGGGTGCGGCCGGCCGTGACTTCCATGATTTCCTGACATTTTTTCGCGGCCGCCCGGAGTTTTGCGTGGTCGCCTTCACCGCCGTGTAGATCCCGTTCATCGAGCGCCGCTCGTTTCCCCGTGAGCTCGCCGGTCCGCTCTACGACGCGGACATTCCGATTCACCGCGAGGATGAGCTCGGCGCGCTTATCGAGAAGCTTCGAGTCGACCTGGTATTCTTGGCCTACAGCGATCTCCCGCATGAAGAGGTGATGCACAAGGCCAGCCTTACGCAGGCGCGCGGCGCTGGGTTCGCGCTGCTGGGGCCGAAGTTGACCCAACTGCGGAGTCGGCTGTCGGTGGTCGCGATCACGGCAGTACGCACCGGCGCCGGCAAGAGTCCCATCACACAAGCGCTCGCGCGCGCGCTTGCCGCCCAGGGCCGGCGGGTCGCGATTCTCAGGCATCCGATGCCCTACGGTGATCTCTTAGCGCAGCGAGCGATGCGATACGCGACCGCGGCCGACCTCGATCGATACGGATGTACCATCGAAGAGCGCGAAGAGTATCAACCGTACCTGGACAGCGGTCTCCAGGTTTTCGCGGGGGTCGACTATCGGAGCATCCTCGAACAGGCCGAGCGTGATGCCGAGGTCATACTGTGGGACGGCGGCAACAACGACTATCCATTCATACGACCCAATCTCTCTATTGTGGTACTCGATGCGTTGCGACCCGGTCACGAGACCAGCTACTACCCGGGGGAGACCAACCTGCGCGCCGCCGACGTGCTGATCCTCAACAAGGTTTCGAGTGCGAGCCCCGAGGCGTGCACCGCCGTGCGCCGCCATGCCGCCGAACTCAATCCGCGCGCCACGCTGATCGAGGCCGACCTGGCGGTAACGACCGAGTCCGATGTGGCGCTCGCCGGAAAGCGCGTGATCGTGGTCGAAGACGGTCCCACGCTTACTCACGGCGGCATGGCATACGGCGCCGGTACCATCGCGGCGCGCGCCGCGGGCGCGCTGATTCTTGATCCGCGCGAGTCCGCCGTCGGTACGATCGCAGAGGCTTACGTGAAATATCCGCATATGGCCGAGGTGGTGCCGGCGCTGGGCTATTCAGAATCGCAAATCGCCGAACTGGCGGAGACCTTGGCGCGCAGCGGGGCTGATGCGATCCTGGACGCCAGCCCGGCGCGCCTCGATCGCGTGTTGCACCTGGACATTCCGATCGTCAGGGTGCGGTACCAATTCGAGCAGAAGTCCGGGCCGTCGATTTTTACGATCGTCGAGCACGCCGTTTCCTCATATAGCTCACACCTGGCGTAGAAATCCGCCTATGGTCTGTGGGGCGGGCTCGCAAGCGTGCGGCGGAGATTCGCGTGCGTTAGTTCAGGGCCGCGGCAAGCCCGAGCCGCTTGACGCAACCTCACGAGGCCTTTCACTCACTGATGCTAATATTCAGCTAGTTGCATGGCGGATATAGGCCGGCGCGCAGGTCGGTCTCTATCGTTAATCGCACCTGCCGACCGGTCGTTATGAAAATCACGCATACGTGCGTTGCGCCCTGCTTCAAGAAACACCTGTACTGGTGATGGCTCTCGAGATTCGTGAGTCGATCAATAAGGTCTTCGCACTCGCCAATGTAGATAGCCTTTACATATCTTGAGTTTTCAAACTTGCAGATAATATAGACGCCTGCTCCCGGCGGCAACGAGCTTCCTAACGCCATTGGATCAGTTGAGGAATACTGTCCAGCAGCTCCTCTCCATATCAATGGCATGACTTACCTCCTCCGCTCTTTTACCAATGTCGCTCGCGGCTTGTCAGAGTTGAAGTGTAGTTGGAGGACACCTCTTCAACACCAGCATACCGGCGAGTTTCACAAACCGGTTAACCATCAAACGCCCCTCCCTCAATCGAAGGCGTGTTCGTTTTCTTATAGGTAGATTCAATGAACCTCGCTAGGGGCTGCTTTATTTCGGGTTCCTCGTCGCTAGAGCCTGCCTGTCGTTCAAGCAGTGATTCCAAACCCGAACCTGTGCCAAAGGCGAAATCAGCGTGCGCTATGGTGCTGCTGCTCGCGCCAATTTGCGCAGATTCCCTTTCAACTGCCGATTGGGCGTCGAGACGATTCGACTTTTGGGGAAGCAATTGCGATATAAGTGCGCTCACTCCGTTTGGTACAGAATCTCCCCGGTCAGATGGTACAATGCGGGCTCCTTGGACCAGACCTTTCAAAACCACGGTGATTCGGCATGGTTGGTAAATTGCGTTTCGGAGTCTACGACGAGCTGCATAATGGCGCCGGTATCGACGGCGCGAAGACTACCTGGGAGGTCTTCCATCTCGCCGAACTCGCCGATCAGTTGGGCTACGACATCTTCAGCGTAATCGAGCATCACTTCTTCCAGGAGTTCAGCATCTCGGCGAACTCGCTTGCGTTCTTCTCCGCCTTGGCGCGGAAGACCAGCCATCTTCGCTTCCGCACACTCTGCCATACGCTGCCGCTGAGGAATCCGGTGGTGTTCGCGGGCGAGGCCGCCTTTGCCGACATTCTCACCAACGGCCGGCTCGATATCGGCGTCGGGCGCGGGCACGCCTGGGAATACCCTGCGGCAGGTATGCCGATGGAAGAGACGCAGGGACGCTATGAGGAGTCGCTCGATATCATCGAGCTCGCCTGGACGCGCGAGCGTTTCTCGTACGACGGCAAGTATTACAAGTTGCAGGACGTCGCGGTGGTGCCGAAGCCGATCCAGAAACCCTATCCGCCGGTTTACATGGTCGGCACCAGCGGCGCGGCGTTCGAGCGCGGCGCCCGCAAAGGCTGGGCGCTGGCGTTCGGCGGGCCGGTGCCGGTTTCATTTTTCAAGGCGGGCGTCGATCGCTATCGCGAGGCCTGCGCCAAACACGGCATCAAACCGACCGTCGCCGCCGTTCGCGCGGTCTATATCGGCGAGGACGAGGCGCGCATCCGGGCGGAGTGCGAACCCGCGCTCAAACGGTTTTACGCCTACAGCGCGACGGCGCTGCCGACGCTGCGCCGCGACCCCGCGATGAAACAGCGGCTCATCGACAGCAACTACGCCTTCTACGCGAGCGACGTGATGGAACAGTTGCCGGGGCTCAGCTACGAGAAGATTGTCAACGAGGCGTACGTTTACGCCGGCAGCGCGCAAAAGGTGCTCGATCAATGCGGTGCGCTGATGAAGGAGGTCGAGATCGACGAGCTGCTGATCATCAGCCACTTCGCCAATCTCGAGCCCTGGAAGGCGGCGCGCACGCAGGAGCTCTTCGCCCGCGACGTCATCCCTCATCTCGGGCGGTAACGCGCATCTATGCCCAGGCGCGGCGCGTGACCGCGGCGGATCCCGAATCGCGCGTTGCCAGCGCTTCGACCGCGCATGCTAAGGTCAGATCAAACTGCGATAGCGACGGAGGGCAGCCGATGGCCTCGAACTGGACGTTGATCAGAAACGGCAACCTGCTCAATGGTTCGGACGATTCGCTCAGTCCCGCATCGGTCCTGATCAAGGACAACCTTATCGAGAGAGTCGGCGGCGACGTCGGTCCGCAACTCGTGCCGCGCGATGAACGCGATCGCATCCGCCTCATCGACGCGGCCGGACTGACAGTGATGCCTGGTCTGATCGATACGCATTGCCATATCAGCTATGGCGAAAGCCGGGCGCAGGAAGAGCAGGATCTTTACAATTCCGTCGAGTCGCGAACACTGCGCGCCGCCTGGAATGCCAAAAAGGTGCTCCGCGCGGGATTCACCGGGATGTCAGCGCCGGGCGGCAGTTACAATATCGGCGTCGCGATCCGCGAAGCGATCAAAGGCGGTTTCGTCGAGGGGCCGCGCACTACTACCGCAGGCCGCTACCTTTCGACCAGCAATAGCATGACCGACTGGTATCCCGATCCGGTGGGCGTTCCCGAAAGCAGCATCGGCCTTTTGACGAACAGTTTGCCGGAGATGATGGCGGCGGTGCGCCGTCAGGTGAAGGCAGGTGTGGACTATATCAAGCTGTCCGGCAGTCCGTTCGGGCAGTACCAGGCCTTCACGAACGATGAACTCAAGGGCGTCGCTGACCTGGCGCATCAGCTAGGCACGAGGATCACGGTGCATGCAGTGGGGTCAGCGGAGGTCGACGCAGCGATCGCGGCCGGGTTCGACTGGATCATCCATGGCTACGCGATGAGCGACGAGACGATTGGCAGGCTCGCCGACTCGCACATCCCGCTGATTCCGACGCTGACGCTGCTCGCGAACTGGGCGGACTTTGGCGATCTGGTCGGCGCGACCAGCGCAGAGCGCGACGCCGCGCGGCGGGTCCTCGACGGCGCGGCGGTCAGCCTGCATAAGGCGCATCAGGCTGGCGTCAAGATGCTGGCCGGCACCGACTCCGGGTTTTCGATCACGCCGTACGGCGAATGGCACGCGCGCGATCTTGAACTCCTGACCAAGTACGCAGGTCTTTCGAATCGGGAAGCGATCGCCGCGGCGACCGTCGATGCCGCATCGATACTCGGACTCGAGGGCCGGGTGGGCGTGCTCGCAGCCGGCAAGCTGGCCGACGTGATCCTAGTCGACGGCGATCCGATTCGTGACATTCGCGTGCTCCAGGACAAGCGCCGTATCCGCCACGTCATAAAGGATGGACGCGAGATCGACTTCGACGACGACAGCGAGGCGCGCCGATGGCCTCCCGATCGCGCCCAGATCTACTCGCGGGCCGACCTTACCTGGGATTTGGCTCACGAACGCCGACTGCCGATCGCGGGACCTCCGCCGTGGAACCCTGAGGAACGGCGCGATCTGGCGAAAAATATTCGACGCGCGAAGCGGGGGGCAATCGAAACCGCAAAATGATCCTGCGACAGGACCGCGCGGGGAGCGCAGGGTGGTCAACGGATACCGGTGTCCTTGGGTTTGTTTTGGAGATTTCCCCTCCTTGCGCGGTCCTGACCGGTAATGTCCAGATCAAGCACGTGCTGCGCGCGAGACAGCTCAGAAGCTTCTCTTGGAAATTGGGTTTGTTTCGGGAAAATGCCTATTTTCAATCCTTTTCGTGACCGGCATCGACGTTAATATCCAACACCGCCGGGACTACCTGTGCTCCATTACGCGTAGCCTGAAGTCTCTGAAGCTCATGTAGCGTCTTAAATAGAGAGCGGAACAAGTCGAACTCGTACCGCTGGAATTTAGCGAGTGTCGCCTCATGTTGTTCGAGTATCCGGATCAATTGAGACGAGGGGTCTTCGTCTGCAGCTCTCAATTGATCAAGCTTTCGTGAGGCTTCGTCAAAAGCCTCTTGGTCGGCAGGATCAACTGTAGGAGGACCAAGCTCGGCCTCGTTAATTTGCTGAAAAAGATTCGGCTTTATCTTTAAGTATTTGGCTCTTGCCGACTCGGCAGCTTCCAGGGCCTGCGCATGCAGGTCTCCCCTATGCAGGGTCGACTCGATCAGGACAATACGGTTAATCCGCCAAACGTCTGCCACCATTTTATCAACCAGGAATAATTCGAAGACCCCATGTGGGTTGAAATTCTTAACCATATCGGCGCTAAAGGCATCGAACTTTTCCGGATCTTCACCGGGCAGCACTACCCGCTTACCTGTGAGCCCGTGCCTAAGCGCATTGCAGGCGACTTTTGCTTTGCCTTCAGCAGTCCGTGGTCCCGTGCTTTTTTGAGCGTTTCGCTGGTTAGCTTCGATCTGGAGTGTGCTGGCCACTTGTTCCGTCTGCTCCCCTATTAATTCGGCATTGCGTTCGAGTGAGCTATATGCCAAAAAAATAACACGAAGGTCGTGGTATGGCAATGACCGGATTACGTGGTATAGCGAAGGCGGGAAGTTTCGCACAGCGATTTGCGATTCTGGTGCGAGAATTCGGCAGTCGGTACCGGCTGTCACGAGCATCAGGAGTGCCGGAATCAACGCTCCAAGAATACTCTCGCCGCCTGGGTGATCTTCCCCCGCGGGCTGACATTCTCTTCAAACTGGCGCGCGCCGCAAACGTGTCGTTTGAATGGCTCGCTACCGGCAAGGGTGAAATGCGACCTCCCGGGCTCTTGCCCGGTGCGGCATTTGCAGACGTGGTGATGGTGGAAATGCGGGATCCTAATGCCGCCCTCCCCTCGGAACAGATTCTGGGCCATGTTCCTTTTAGTCGCGCGTGGCTCGAACGCCGCCTCGGTCTAAGCGATCAGGATCGACTGATGGTTCTTGAGGCTGACCAGGAGCTACCCCCGCTCATCGGGCAATCGGACCTGTTGCTGGTTGATAGAACGGCCGGGAAAAAGCTGCCGCGTCGCGATGGAATCTACGTGCTCTCGGTCGCTCGCGGACTTGCCATCAGACTGGTTAGCGTCCAGCTCAACGGAACATTTCTGGTTTCAAGTCCTGCGACGTCGGAGCATGTAGCCGCAATGGATATTGAAAGTCTGGTGGTCGGCGAAATCGTTTGGCGTGGTGGCCGGCTGTAGCGGAAATCCTTGCCGATCAGTCTCGCACCGGCAGCGACAGGCCATGGCGCGCTTCTACATGCACCCACTTGAAGCCGTAGATTTCTTGCACTATGCCGGGTGAATTGGCGTTCCGCAGGCCGCTGCTAGGTATCGGGCCACTTTCGAGCACCGTGAAGAACGCGCAGGATCTCGACCGCCCCAGCGCGAACGCGATATGGCAAAATGTACGGAGTGCCGGTCACCACCAACTCCCGCGTGTTGGGCACTCGACCGGACCGTCCTGCGGCAGGATAGTCCCTCACAACGCGCACCGCCTGCCTGATCCGTTGCGCCACTTCGCCAGCCGCAAGCGGGTTGTCTTCGGCTATGTAACTCCGCACCGCCTTAAGATCGTTGACGGCCTGGTCGAGCCACCGGACCCTCACAGCGCCGGTTTGCGCTCCCTAGGCTTGCCCCAGGTCGCAAGCCAGGCGTCGACCTTTTCATCATCAATGAACCTGGCGCCACGCTCGTCAGCCCTTCTTACCGCCGCGTGAATGACTTGGGTCTGCCATTCGTTGACTTCCAGGTACTCCTTGACCGCCTGCGCCGCGAGCCAGGCTTTACTGCGTTCGGTTGCTGTCGCAAGTTCGTCAAGCCGCCCAAGAGTGGCCGCGTCAAGCCGCAGTGTCATGGTCCTGGACGCAACGCTCTTCTTTCGTGCTCGCATGTGTGCATATTAACACAAGGAGCACGCACAACCATCAGCTGGGATCCTCCGCGGCCAGTCCTCTCAACGGTTTCCCTCGGGACCGAATCATTGCTACCGCCGGCTCGGTTGCCGCAGGAGAACCTCGAAGAAACCAGAATCAGGTTCCGTTTTCCCTGGCGGCACGGAAGATAGGTTGCCACGCAGATGTGGGCTGTCGGTCGGAGCTCTGACATCGTCGCAGGGATGGCTGCCACGCATATTCACGCTTGGGCGCTCGCGACGATTCTCGACTTGATTTCGGATTTAAAGGGGTATGCCCAGGACTCTGCTTTTCTAACCCTCTGATTCAAAAGCTTCCCCCGCAAGCTTTTCGATAGGGATTCCCGACGCGCGAGATAATTTGATGGCGTCTACCAGCCGTTCGACCTTCCATTCCCGTATCCACCAATAGGCCGATTGGCGGTGAACTCCGGACAGCTTGGCCGCGGCGCTGGGGCCCCTGCTGTTCGACCGCAGCTACAGGATGAGCGCCATTCCTGCCGGAGCTTTAGCCGCTTGCGCGACTTCATCGGCGTGACCGTCCCAGATTCTTACGAGGCCTGTTCCAGTATGGAGACTTGCATCGCGGACAAACTCGCGGTTCTTGGTCGGCCTGCCTTGGCAACCATTCATGCCCGCAGCGCTCACAACGATAACCCCACAATCTGACCCTCGCCACCGCTCTGCACCCCCTGGTGCGCTCCACAACATATTCCTTTCGGGTGTTGCTTCGTAGTGTACCTATAAGTAATATACTTTAGCGTAAGCCGCGGGTATCAAAAACTTGCAGTAATCCAAGCGAGGACGCGTTTATAAAAACCTGCCGGAACGCAAGGAGGAAACATGAGCACCTTTCTAGACTATCGTGGCGGCTTCCTCTGTGTACTGGTCGAGCACAGAAGCGAACCGAAGAAATGGTTTCCGGTCAACGAGGCGGGTCAAGCAGAGGTTCAAACCCTGCTAGGCCGGCCGCTTAGGAGCATCAATTTCGAGGAGGGCATTTACGTGGACGAAGAAGGAAATGTGTTTCAGCTGGCGGACAAAGGCGAGACGAAGCCGATCGCGGTCGAGCCTGCGGGTGGAGAGAAGAGCGAACTGGAGGAGCTGCTGGAGGCTTCACTGAATGGAGGCAAGGAGCGCCAGCCGGCGGGAGACCGGGACCACGCGCCGCGCAAACGGCACCGGAGTGACGGCGGGAAGCGGGACAAGGCAGCGGCAGCAGGCCATGCAGGCGTTCAATCCGTAAGCCAGGTAGCTGCACCGGTCGCCTCGGCGGAAGAAGCGCAAGCCGACGATCTGCCGCAACCGGTGGCGCTAAATCTTCGGCAGAAGCTGGTCGAGGTCCGCCGTCGACTCGGCTACGTGCAGAAGCGGGGCCACAACGAACGCTTCAACTACAGTTACGTCACGGCCGCCGACATCGCCGGCTCGATCGGCGACCTGCTCGCCGAACTGGGAGTGCTGATCATTCCCCGACTGGAAGAGATCTCGTACGAATCGGCTACCGGCAGAGGGGAAGCTGCCCGGATGGCACGGGTGGTGATGGCCTACACCTTCGCCGACGTCGACAGCGGCGAAGAGCTCACGGCGAAGGTCGCCGGCCAGGGACTCGATGCTGGCGACAAGGCGCCGTACAAGGCGATGACCGGCGCCCTGAAGTACGCCCTGCTGCAGTCGTTCCTGCTGGCGACCGGCGATGACCCGGAAGAAGAGCGCAGCGATGGCCGGGTCACTGGGGCGGGCCCGGAGCGCCCGATCCCCATCAACGCCGAGCAGGTCGGTAAGCTGCGGGGACTGATCGAGGAGACTGGGACCGAGCTCGAACGGGTGCTTGCCTACTACAAGCTGGCGACGCTCGAGGAGATGACCGAACCGGTATATCAGCGTGCGCTTGAAGTGCTGGGCCGCAAGCTCGCCCGGCAGCAGCAGCCGGAGAGCGTCCATGCCGAGAATTGAGCGGCTGCAACAGAACACCGCGGAATGGCATCGCTGGCGGATGCAGGGGCTCGGCTCGAGCGATGCCCCGGTGGTCATGGGCGAGGCGCCCTTCAGGACGCGCAGATTTCTGTGGTCGGTAAAGACCGGGCTGGCCAGGGAAACTGCGGGCGGTCCGGCCGCACGTCGGGGTCGGTCCCTGGAAGGGGCCGCGCGCAGCGTCTATGAGCGGCAGACAGGAATCCAGATGGAGCCGCTCTGCCTGGTACATGAGAGGCTCGAGTGGATGCGCGCCTCGCTCGATGGTCTGAGCTTCGATGGCGCGATCGCGCTCGAGATCAAGTGCCCGTGGGGAAGGCGCGACCAGCCCGAGCTTCGGGAGGGGCGCATCCCGAGCCATTACTACGCGCAGGTTCAGCACCAGCTCGAGGTCTCGGGCGCCCGGGAGCTGCACTACTGGTCGTTCGACGGTACGAGCGGAACGCTGGTCCGGGTGCAACCCGACCGGGAATATATCGCGCGGCTCATAGAGGCTGAGACGAGCTTCTGGCAGCGGGTGCTTGCCAGCGACTGGCCGGACGATGGCAGCGAGCTGGATCTCAGCGCCGATTCAGGCTGGAGCGCGGCTGCATCGCAGTATCAGGCGGCAAAGATTCGCCTCGACCGGGCCACCGCGGAAGAACAGCGGGCACGCGAGCAGCTCAAGACCATGGCCACGGCACAGCGCACCTACGGCTGCGGCATCGAGGTCTTGAGGGGCTTTCGTAAAGGAGCGGTCGACTATGCCCGGATTCCCGAACTCCGCAACCTGGAGCTTGAACGCTACCGCAAGGCGCCGGTCGAGGTGGTCAGAATAAACCTGCTGGAGTCTTGACCAGGGCACCGGCAGTCCCGGCTTCCATGAGACGAGCCATGAATGAATACTTCGGATTTCGTAACTTCCGCCAGTTCGAGCGCAGCCGCCGGGACATCCGCCTTCCCCATGAACTGCTGAAGGATATGCGCTTCAGACAGCTCAGCGACGCGCAGAAGGCGCATCTGCTTTGCCTGCTTCTGCTGGCGGCGCGCTGGGACAACGTGCTGCCCAACCGACCGGCCCGGCTGGGGCGGCTGATTGGCGCGACCGAAGCGGTCGACCTGAGCGGCCTGGCCGAGTTTGTCAACTTCGCCTCGGCCGAGGGCATCGCCGCGGTAGGACGAATCGAACGGCGGCCGATCTCCGACGCTATGCGCGCCGCCGTGCTGGTGCGTGACCAGGGTCGCTGTCGGCGCTGCGGAAGCGCCAGGAGTCTGGAAATCGATCATATCGTCCCGGTCAGCAAGGATGGCCCCACCGAGGAGTGGAACCTGCAAACGCTCTGCCGGCGCTGCAATCGGCGTAAGTGGAAGCAACTGGTGCCTCGGATCTGACCGATGAGAAGCTTAACCCATCACTCCCGCAGTATCGCCACCGAGATGGCCCTGTTAGCTCTGAAGGAGCTTGAGCCCCAAGTGGCAAATGATCCGGAGTTGCTGGTCTCAACCGAAGCGGTACTTTCCTTTGCAGCCATCAGGCATGCGGATCCGGAGTACTGGGAACATTGGCGCGCGATTCTTGAGAAGTACGATAAGTCGCAGTTGGTAGAGTTCATGCTCCGCGAGCCGGCGCGCGTCGAAGACCCGGACTGGGAGTCCGAGGCAGATAGACTGATAGGACTGGCTTTGGACACGGGGCTTAAGCTATTTCACGATCCCGATCAGCGGGGATGGGCTTCGGTAAGTATTGGCGGCCACTGGGAGAACCATTCGGTTCGCTCGCGCGATTTCCGGCTTTTTCTTCTGCGAACCTATTATGTCGATACCGGCGAGAGCCCTGGCGGTCAGGCAATACGCGCCGCACTGGAGCTTTTCGAGGCGCGAGCGCTCTTTGATGGAGAAGAGTTTCCGGTCCATCTGCGAGTGGCCGAGCACGGGGGCAGGCTCTACCTTGACCTGTGTGATCGCTCCTGGCGGGCAATCGAGATCGACCTTCAGGGTTGGCGAGTCGTAGACAGACCGATTGCAAAATTTCGCCGCACACGCGGTTCGCAAGCGCTGCCCGAACCGGAACGCGGCGGCTGCCTCGAGGAGCTGCGCGCCTTCTTCAACGTCGACCATCACAGCTGGACGTTGATTCGAGCCTTCCTGGTCGCCGCGCTGCGTCCGGGCCTGCCGTGCCCTATTCTGGTCGTCAAGGGGGAGCAGGGCGCGGGAAAGTCGACAGCGTGCCGCGTGATCAGTTCGCTCATTGACCCCCGCACCTCGGCGCTTAGAGGTGTGCCTCGCGAGGTTCGCGACCTCACCGCTGCGGCCAAAAACTCCTGGCTCGTCTGTTTCGATAACCTGAGCCGATTACCAGAGGAGCTGGCGGATGCTGCCTGCCGGCTGGCAACCGGCGGCGGCTTCGGTGGACGGGAATTGTATAGCGACCACGATGAGGCGATCTTCGACGCCACCCGTCCGCTGGTTTTCAATGCTATCCCCGATATCGGTACTGCAAGACCCGATTTTCTCGACCGTGCGCTAATAGTCGAGTTTCCGGGTATAAAGCCTGAGGTTCGACGGGACGAGGCGCAGTTCTGGAGCGAATTCTCTGAACGACGACCGCGGATTTTAGGTGCCTTGCTCGACGCGACGGTGGCGGGACTCCGAAATCTCCCGCAGGTCAAGCTTGACCGGCCACCACGGTTGGCGGACTTCGCACTATGGGTGAGTGCGTGTGAGGAAGCCCTCGGCATGAAACAGGGAGAGGCAGTGGCGGCCTGTCAGGCCAATTGCGCCGAGACACGCGACCTTGCGCTCGAGGCCTCCCCGCTGTACGGGCCGTTGGCCGAACTGGCTCGCGAGGGTTTTAGAGGAACTGTCGCAGAACTTCATGCCCGGCTCCACGCAATGGTCAGCGAACCCCGGCGCCGCTCGTTACGCTGGCCGAAGGCACCAAACGTCCTGGGTAACGCACTCAGGCGCATGGCCACCAATTTGCGTGCCGCGGGAATCGAGCTGCAGTTCAGCCGCAACGATGGGCAGGGGAGGCGGATGGTTTCCGTGTTACTTTCTGCTGCCCAAGTTCGGGAAAGGCCGTCAGTTGTCGTCAGTGACCGTCAGTAGCCGAAAAAAATCAGTCCGAGGGTAAAGGTTACTGACGGTCACTGACGACAACTGACGGCCTTTCCCGAGGTTCGCTACCCAACGGGATGCCGGTGGGCTTATGGGCTGGAGCTACCCCGCCCGTTAAGCCGTGAAGGGGTGGCGCGGCCGCGCGCGCGCCAGTGAGGCTAAGGTTTCGATAAGTTTGGTCTGTTCCTGCTCCGGGAACGATGCCGCGCTTTTCGCGGTGCCGGTTGCCGGCGGAAGCACTTTCCAGCGATCCAGCTGATCCGATCGCCGCCGCTGCCATTTTCACTTGCCGCGCTTGTCACAGAGAAACTCGGCCTCTTCCAGCTCGAACTGGAAAACGACGACGATCGAATGACGCTAAGGCCACTGCGAGGCGTCGCCACCGCTCCCGAAGAAGCACGGGGGTTGGGTGTTCCGTTCCGGTGAACCCCCTTCCTGCTGCAACCGTTCAGGAAACCCTGTAGTCGCCGGTGCAAAACTGACCCGGGTCGCCGATTGAAAACTGACCCACCCCGGGGTGGGGTACTCCGCAGCGGAGGACCTCATGCTGGTGGCGGAGGAAGCGGTGGAGATCCGGGTTTTAAGCAGGCAGGGCAAGAGCATTCGCGACATCGCGCGAATGCTGAAGGTCTCGCGCAACACGGTGCGGCGCTATGTACGCGGCGCAGGTCTGCCGCGCTACGAGCGCAAGGCGCGGCTGAGCAAGCTCGATGACTACAAGCAGTACATCGCTGAACGGGTAAGGGCCGCCGCGCCGGAATGGATCCCAGCGACGGTGCTGCTGCGCGAACTGAGAGCGCTGGGCTATCCAGGCGGCGTGAGCATCCTGAAGGATCACCTAGGGACGCTGAAGCCGGTGGCCAGGCCGGAACCGCTGATCCGGTTCGAGACCGAACCGGGGCGCCAGATGCAGGCCGACTTCGCGACCATCCGACGCGGGAAGGATCGGCTGGCGGTGTTCATCGCGACGCTCGGCTGGAGCCGGGCGACCTACGTTGAGTTCGTCACCGACGAGCGGATGGAGACGCTGCTCGGCTGCCAT
>Ga0307374_10006811_pt1 | contig 17774 bp, 16 predicted proteins | sample OX3MG_FD_202532 | JGI IMG/M metagenome (GOLD analysis project Ga0307374, IMG submission 202532) | Soil microbial communities from Risofladan, Vaasa, Finland - OX-3 | ecosystem: Environmental > Terrestrial > Soil > Coastal area > Acid sulfate soil | place: Finland: Risofladan, Vaasa | collected... | reverse complement strand
TTTGGCCAGCAGCATGTCCATGAGCTTGTCGGTATTGTCCTTGGCCTCGATGGTGAGCTGCACCAGGCGGCGCGTATCCGGCGCGATGGTGGTGTCGCGGAGTTGTTGCGGGCTCATCTCGCCCAGACCCTTGAAGCGGGTGATCGTGACCTTGCCTTTCTGCTTTTCGGCGGCAATGCGGTCGAGGATGCCCTTGCGTTCGGCCTCATCCAAGGCGTAATACACATTTTTGCCGATGTCCATGCGGAACAGCGGCGGCATGCACACGAATACATGGCCGCGCTGCACCAGCGGCCGGAAATGCCGCAGGAACAGCGCGCAAAGCAGCGTGGCGATGTGCAGGCCGTCGGAATCCGCGTCAGCTAAAATGCAGACCTTGTGGTAGCGCAGGCCGGTCAAATCGCTGGAACCCGGCTCCACGCCCAGGGCCACGCTGATGTCGTGGACTTCCTGGGAGGCCAGTACTTCGGCGGCGTCCACTTCCCAGGTGTTCAAGATCTTGCCGCGCAACGGCAGAATCGCCTGAAACTCCCGGTCGCGGGCCTGTTTGGCGGAGCCGCCGGCGGAATCGCCCTCCACCAGGAATAATTCGGAACGCTCCGGTTCGCCGCTGGTGCAATCCGCCAGCTTGCCCGGCAAGGCCGGACCGCTGGTGACCTTCTTGCGCACCACCTGCTTGCTGAGCTTGAGGCGCTGCTGGGCGCTCTCGATGGCGAGCTGCGCAATGTGTTCGCCCGCTTCGGTGTGCTGATTGAGCCACAGGGCCAGGGAATCCTTGACGATGCCGGAGACGAAGGCCGCGGATTCCCGTGATGACAGCCGTTCCTTGGTCTGGCCTGAAAACTGTGGGTCGCTCATTTTCACCGACAGCACATAGGCGGCGCGATCGCAGATGTCTTCGGGCGCGAGCTTCACGCCGCGGGGCACCAGGTTGCGGAACTCGCAGAACTCGCGCACCGCGTCCGTCAGTCCGGTGCGCAGACCGTTGACATGCGTGCCGCCCTGCACCGTCGGAATCAGGTTGACGTAGCTTTCGGCGAATACTTCGCCGCCCTCCGGCGCCCACACCACCGCCCAATCAGCAGCCTCTTTCTCAGCCTCCAGGCTGCCGGTGAACGGCTCATCGGGAATGAACTCGCGGTCCTCCAGGGACTCAATCAGGTAATCCTTGAGGCCACCGTGATATTGCCACTCCTCCTTCTCCAGCGTCTGTTCGTTGATGAACTTGACCGTGAGACCGGGGCACAACACCGCCTTGGCGCGCAGCACGTGCTTGAGCTTGGGTATGAAGAATTTCGGCGAATCAAAATACTTTGGGTCCGGCCAGAAGCGCAGCCGCGTGCCGGTGTTGGCTTTGCCCACCTCGCCCTGCTCTTCCAGTTTGCCGGCGCGCTTGCCGTCCTTGAAAAGCATGTGGTAGGTCGTGCCGTTACGCCGCACCCAGACTTCCAGCCGGCTGGATAGCGCATTCACCACCGACACGCCCACGCCGTGCAGGCCGCCGGAGAAACGGTAATTCTTGTCGGAGAACTTGGCGCCGGCGTGCAGACGCGTGAGGATCAGCTCCACCCCGGTGAGCTTTTCCTTGGGGTGTAGGTCCACCGGCATGCCGCGGCCATCGTCGTTGGCCGACAGCGAGCCATCCTTGTGGACGATGATTTCGATTTTTTTGGCGAAGCCGGCGATGGCTTCGTCCACGCTGTTATCGACGACTTCCTGGGCAAGATGGTTGGGGCGGCTGGTGTCGGTATACATGCCGGGCCGCCGGCGAACCGGGTCGAGACCCGACAGGACCTCGATATCGGCGGCGTCGTATTTGGTGCTCATGAGTACGGGCGATTCCCTGGCTGGTTAGCAAACCCTGCGGTTCGCGCGCCGTGGATTCTAACCCGATTCCGCCGTGCGCTTACAGCAAATTCCTCAGTCCAGATCGGCGAGCAGCGCCGCGCGTAAAGCATCCGCTACCGGCACAACACTGTGATTGTAATTGGCGTGACTCACACCGGCATTCAGGTCAGCACCCGCCTGCAGGGCCCTCGCCATGACGAGCGTCAGCTCGAACCGCAGGAAATGCACGGACGAAGTCTTATCGGCATTCTCACGTGCCATATCCTCGTCGGCGATGGCATACACCGGATCGTGGCCCGCCACCTGCACCCAGGTTTTGTCCTCGATGCCCATGAACTTCATCAGTGCCTGCTGGCGTTCCGCGATGTCCTCGAACTCAATAAGCATGGTGGCTTTCCAATTCCTGCCATCCGGCATGAGCGCGTTGTAGGTATTGAGCTCGTCCTGGATGCATTCTGCCTCAAAAATACGCTCGACCCGCAGCATCTCCTGTACCTGGTATTGCATGGTCAGGCGATCCTCGAACAGCAGACGTATGTGCGGACCGATCTGCAAATTTCGGTTTTTCTTATGCGCCATCACCTGCTCGCGAAAAGCCGTGCGCTTCTGTGCGTAGTCTTCGAGACTCCAGAGATCCTTGCGTTCAAGCTTGTGCATGTTGCCGGCGGGTCTTATTTGCGATCGGTGATGGGACCGTCCTTGAATAGGTAATCCCGCAGCTGGTGGTCAAAACGCGGATTGCGGCGGCGGATCCACTCCAACACCATGGAGGCATGCTCCATTTCCTCGTCGCGATTATGCGCCAGGATGGCCGCCAGTTCCTTGTCCTTGCAGGCGGCCACCCGCTGGTTGTACCAGTCCACCGCTTCCAATTCTTCCATCAACGACACCACTGCCCGGTGGAAGTCGCGGACTTCGTCGGACAGCTCCTCGATCGGTTCATGATAGCCTTCACTTGCCATGATTGCTCCTTAATACAAACAATAAATACAAATATTGAGATTAAAGTCGTGGCTCTTGCCCACCCTGCGGGAAAGCACCGTCATATAGTTCAGTCCGATAATCCGTAGGCCATGCACAACAGTTGCAGGGGTGATTCCGGTTCACGCCGGTCCGGCAGGCCGTTCTGGATCTGTTCCGCCGCCATCGGACAATCGCTGAAATAGTGGTCGCAGCCGGAAACCGCCACCCGCTCCATGACCGGCCGGCCGATTTTCATGGAAACTTCGTGAAACTCACTTTTCACCGCATACGTGCCGTTGTGGCCAGAGCAGCGCTCGATGGCTTCCACCTGTGTGTCCGGCACCAGTTCCAGCAATTGCTTGGTCTTCAAGCCGATGTTCTGCACGCGCTGGTGGCAGGGCACGTGATAAGAAACCTTGCCGAGTGATTTCTTGAAATCGGTTTTCAGCTTGCCGGCCCGGTGACGCAGCATCAGGTACTCGAACGGATCGTAGATATTGTCCCTGACCTTGCTCACCTGCGCATCCCCGGGAAACATCAGCGGCAGTTCCTGTTTGAACATGAGCACACAGGACGGAATCGGCGCCACGATGTCCCAGCCTTCGTCCACCAGCTGCGCCAGCATCGGGATATTTTCCTGCTTGTTTTTCCGGATGGCATCCAAATCCCCCAGCTCCAATTTGGGCATACCACAGCAACGCTCCTGGGTGGTGAGGCGCGTGGGAATGCCGTTATGTTCCAGCACCGCCACCAAATCCGTCACCAGCCCCGGCTGGTTACGGTTGCCGTAGCAGGTCAGAAATACAACGACCTTGCCATGGGTACCCTCCGCCGGTTCCACCACGCTCGCCAGCGGTGTGTGACGCTTGAGTTGTTTGCGCGCCGTATCACTGTGGAATTCCGGCACCACGGCATCCGCATCAATGCCGAAAGTCTTGTCCAGCAGCTTGCGGACCGTACCATTCCGGTTCATGGCGTTCACGCTCTGCGCCACGATGGGAATACCGGCGAAGTTACCGAGTTGTTCCGGCGAGGAAAGCAGTTTGTCGCGGAAGCCCGCGCCTTTGCTTTTGAACTTGAGGGCCTTGGCGCGCAGCATCAAGTGCGGGAAATCCACGTTCCAGGGATGCGGCGGCACATAGGGACACTTGGTCATGAAGCACAGGTCGCAGAGGTAGCAGTGATCCGTCACCTCCCAATAGACTTTCTTGTCCACCGAGGCCAACTCACCGCTGTCAGTGCCATCAATGGCATCGAAGAGCGTGGGAAATGAATTGCACAGGTTGAAGCAGCGCCGGCAGCCGTGGCAGATATCGAAGACGCGCTCCATCTCCGTAAACAGCGACTCCTGGTTCCAGAAACCCGGGCTCTGCCAATCGAGCGGATGCCTGTCGGGCGCTTTGAGGCCGCCTTCACCGGGCATGCACAGTTCCCCTTTTCCGAGGAACGGGATCAGTAAAAGTGCGGGGACGCCTCACGCGTACCCCGCTCAGGGACAACACATTACTTGCCGAGGGTATCGAGGGCCTTGGTGAAGCGGTTGGCGTGGGAACGCTCTGCTTTGGCCAGGGTCTCGAACCAGTCGGCGATTTCATTGAAGCCTTCCTCGCGGGCGGCCTTGGCCATGCCAGGGTACATGTCAGTGTACTCGTGGGTCTCGCCGGCAATGGCGGCCTTGAGGTTCTTGTCGGTGCTGCCAATGGGCAGGCCGGTGGCCGGATCGCCTACCGCTTCGAGATATTCCAGGTGGCCGTGGGCATGGCCGGTCTCGCCTTCTGCGGTGGAGCGGAACACGGCGGACACATCGTTGAAGCCTTCCACATCCGCCTTGGCGGCGAAATACAAATAACGGCGGTTGGCCTGGGATTCACCCGCAAACGCGTATTTCAGGTTTTCCTCGGTTTTGCTGCCTTTCAATTGCTTGCTCATGATTTCCTCCGGAGAGTATTGAGGGAAAGACTGGACCTGACGGCTCAACCCGACAGGCTTAGACTAAGTCTAAAAGTAGCTCCAATTTAGCCCCGCCGCCGGGGGATGTCAACACGCCAAGTCATGTTTGACCCTGTCAGTTGCGACGTGTAACTTGCCCGGCCTCACTCAGGAATACGCCGTGGTCAAACCTGCCAAATCAGCTACCCCGGACTTTGAAGCCGCCCTCAAAGAACTGGAGAAAATCGTCGCCACTCTGGAAAAGGGCGACCTCAGCCTAGACACTGCCTTGAAACATTTCGAGCGCGGTATCACGCTCACGCGTTTGTGCCAAAGCGCGCTGAAACAGGCGGAACTCAAGGTGGAGATGCTGATTGAGAAGGATGGCCAACAGAAACTGACCGCCCTGGATACCGAGGACGAATAATTCATGCCTTTCCGGGAACGGGTGCCGGAGTATTCAAGGCGCATTGAAAAAGTTCTGGCCCGTTGGCTGCCAGCCGCAGACAAGCCGCCGCCGCGGCTGCATGCGGCCATGCGTTACGCAGTGCTGAGCGGCGGCAAACGCCTGCGGCCGCTGCTGATTTACGCCGCTGGCGAGACCCTGGGCGTGCCCGCCGAACGGCTGGATGGCCCGGCAGCGGCGGTGGAAATGATCCATACCTATTCCCTGATTCATGACGACCTGCCGGCCATGGACAACGACGACCTGCGACGCGGCCGGCCTACCTGCCACAAGGCCTTCGACGTGGCCACCGCCATTCTGGCCGGCGATGCCCTGCAGGTGCTGGCGTTCCTGATCCTGACCGAGGACCCGTGCATGATGGTATTGCCGGCGGCGCGCATTGAGATGATCCGCAGCGTAGCGGTGGCCAGTGGCTCCACCGGCATGGCCGGCGGCCAGGCCATGGATCTGGCGGCCGCCGGCAAGATCTTGGGTCTCGCAGAGCTGGAACTCATGCATATCCACAAGACCGGCGCCCTTATCCGTGCCAGCGTGTTGCTGGCGGCCCAGAGCCTGCCCGGACTGGCGGTTGAGAAGCGCACCGCCCTGGACCGTTACGCAAAATGCGCCGGGCTCGCCTTCCAGATCCGCGATGACATCCTGGACGTGGAGGGCGAAACCACGGCTCTGGGCAAGCACAGCGGCGCTGACGCCGCGCTTAACAAGCCGACCTATCCGAGCGTACTTGGTCTGGAAGAATCCCGCCGGCGCGCACGCGATCTCCACCACGCTGCGGTCGCCGCACTCGCGCCTTTCGGCGAGGCGGCCGAACCGCTGGCCTGGCTCTCGGAATATATTGTCACGCGCAGCAATTGAGTTGAAGGCCTGGGCATAAAGCTCGGATAATGGAGCTACCACGCAATGGGCCGCCATGACTGATCTTTCCGCTTTTCCCCTGTTGGCGCGCATCAATTCGCCTGAGGACCTGCGCGCGCTCCCGGAAGCCGACCTGAAAAAGGTCGCGGATGAATTGCGCGCGTTTTTGATTGAGACCGTCAGCAACGTGGGTGGCCATTTCGCCGCCGGTCTCGGCGTGGTGGAACTCACGCTGGCGCTGCACTATGTGTTCAACACACCCTATGACCGGCTGGTATGGGATGTGGGTCATCAGGCCTACCCGCACAAGGTGCTCACCGGGCGCCGCGATCGCCTCGATACAATCCGCAAATGGAAAGGTCTGGCGCCGTTTCCTAAACGCGCGGAAAGCGAATATGACACCTTCGGCGTGGGCCATTCCAGCACCAGCATCAGCGCGGCTCTCGGTATGGCGCTGGCAGCCAAACACAAAGGTGAAGATCGTCACGTGGTGGCGCTCGTGGGTGACGGCGCCATGACTGCGGGCATGGCCTTCGAGGCGCTCAATCATGCCGGCAGCTTGGATGCCAATCTGCTGGTGGTGCTCAACGACAATGACATGTCCATCTCCGGCAACGTGGGCGCACTCTCGAATTATTTCGCGAAAGTGCTTTCCGGCCGCGTGTATTCGCATATCCGCGAGGGCGGCAAGAAGGCTCTGTCCATCATGCCGCCGGTACGCGAGCTAGCGCGGCGTTCCGAGGAATTCATGAAGGGTATGGTGGCCCCCGGCACGCTGTTCGAGGAACTGGGATTCAATTACATCGGCCCGGTGGACGGTCATGACCTGGCGACACTGGTGAAAACCCTGCGCAACATGCGCGCCCTCAAAGGGCCGCAGTTTCTGCACGTGGTCACGCGCAAGGGCAAGGGTTACGAACCGGCGGAACAGGATCCCATCAAATGGCATGGCCCATCGGCATTCAATGTGGCCACCGGCGAAATTCCACAGAAAACCGCCGTCAGCCCCAATTACTCGGAGGTCTTTGGTCAGTGGCTGTGCGACATGGCGGAACAGGAACCACGGCTGGTGGCCGTCACTCCCGCCATGCGGGAAGGCTCCGGTCTGGTTGAATTTGCGCAACGCTTTCCGGATCGCTATTTCGACGTGGGTATCGCAGAGCAGCATGCGGTTACTCTGGCTGCGGGCCTCGCCTGCGACGGTCTGAAACCCGTGGTGGCCATCTATTCCACCTTCCTGCAGCGCGCTTACGATCAGTTGGTGCATGACGTGGCGCTGCAGAATCTGCCGGTATTGTTCGCCATTGACCGCGCCGGCCTGGTGGGACCCGATGGTCCCACGCACGCAGGTAGTTATGATTTCACCTACATGCGCTGTCTGCCGAATCTGGTGCTCATGGCTCCGGCGGACGAGAACGAATGCCGGCAGATGCTGTATACGGGCATGCTGCTCAACCAGCCGGCGGCGGTACGCTACCCGCGCGGCCGCGGGCCGGGTGTGCGGATCATAAAGCAGATGCATACACTACCCATCGGCAAGGCAGACATCCGGCGTCGCGGCAACGGCACCGCACTGCTGGCGTTCGGTGCCATGGTAGAAGCAGCCCAGGCTAGTGCGGAAACCCTGAACCTGACGCTGGTCAACATGCGCTTTGTCAAACCACTGGATGCAACCCTGATCCTGGAGCTGGCGGCCTCACACGACACCCTGGTCACCATCGAAGACAATGCCATTGCCGGCGGCGCCGGCAGTGCCGTCAATGAACTCTTGATGTCCCACGGCCTGCGCACGTGCGTGCTTAATCTCGGTATCCCGGATGTGATCGTGGAACACGGCTCGCGGGAAGAATGTCTCAAGGAAGTGGGCCTGGATGCGCCAGGTATCCGCCGCGCGCTGGAAAAATGGCTGGATGCGCAGCAGCGCCAGCCACGCACCGCCGGTCAGTGAACGGATCACCCCTCCAGACTCCGATTATGCTAGCCTAACAATCCGTATTGACAGTCCGTGCGCCGCGATCTGCGGCCGCCAGTGGAAAATCCCGGTTCCCGCGCCTTTTATCCGCCGGTCGCCGCACCTGCCCTGGGAGGTACGTCAGATGGAGGACTTCAACATGACACCCAGCCACCCGGCCGAGGTCGAACTTCTGCCCATCGCCGATGTGCAATCGAGCGCCGATACCCGCCGCATACCCATCAACAAGGTTGGCATCAAGGACATTCGCCATCCTATCCGGGTGCGGGACCGTTCCGGCGGTGAACAGCACACGATTGCGACCTTCAATATGTACGTGGACCTGCCGCATAACTTCAAGGGCACACACATGTCGCGCTTCGTGGAAATACTCAACCACTATGAACGCGAAATTACCGTGGAATCATTCAAGGAAATGCTGACCGAGATGAGCGAACGCCTGGGTGCCCGTTCCGGCCACATCGAGATGCGCTTCCCCTATTTCATCACCAAGAAAGCGCCGGTATCCGGAGTGCAAAGCCTGCTCGACTACGACGTCACCTTCATAGGCGAACGCAAGGATAATCAGAACTGCCTGCGCATCAGGATAGTTATCCCGGTGACCAGTCTATGCCCCTGCTCCAAGGAGATTTCCGATTACGGCGCACACAACCAGCGCTCTCACGTGACGGTGAACTGCAAGACCCGCGGCTTTATCTGGCTGGAGGAATTGATCGACGTAGTGGAACGGGAAGCTTCCTCGGAACTGTTTGGATTGTTGAAGCGTCCCGATGAGAAGTATGTTACCGAGCGCGCTTATGACAATCCCAAGTTCGTCGAGGACATGGTGCGCGACATTGCCATGAAACTGAATACCGATGAGCGTATCCGTGCCTACAGCGTGGAATCCGAGAATTTCGAATCCATCCATAACCACTCGGCTTATGCCATGGTGGAACGTGACAAGGACGCGGAACCCAGAAACGCGGCAGCCGCGCCCAAGTAAGCGCCTCAGGATTCGGCAGAGCTGGTGAATTCCAGCATAGCGTCCGTTTTGCGCTCACCGCGGGTCAGCCGCTCAATGAGCGTTTTGAGAAACATCTTGTGGAAGCGCAACTGGCATTGCAGCGACACCTGATCGATGAGCGTTGAATTCACGCGCAGCACGTTCATGGTGGTTCGGGCCGTGATGCCAGCGAGACTGCGGCCTTGTTCCAGATAAGGGGCCTCACCGAAACAATCCCCCTCCCCCAAAATGCCAATGCTCCTGTCGCCGCGGCGCACCTCGGCATCACCTAATACGACGATGATGTAACAATCGTCAAGCTCGCCTTCCACCACGATATGCTCGCCTGGGCCGTAACTTTGCCAGCGGCTGGCATGCAGCACTTCGTAAATCTCCGGATAACTGAAATCCTCGAAGAAGCGCAGTTTGCGCAGGATATTGAAGCGTTCCTGTTCCGCCATTTCCTCGGACAGCTGGTCGAGGGTGCGTACCGCGCGCGTCAGATCGGTGGCAAACTCCAGGCCGCTGCGGTAACGCCGCGCCGGATCCTTTTCCAAGGCCTTGTACACGATCTCTTCCAGTACTCCGGGCACATCGGGGCGCAGACGATGCACCGGTGGCGGAGTGGCATAGACGATTTGATGCACGAGGCGTGAAAGATTATCCCCGTAGAACGGCCGCTTGCCGGTCAGCAGCTCGTACATCACCACGCCCAAGGAATACAGGTCGGTCTGCACGGTGGAGGGTTGCTGGCGCATCTGTTCGGGCGCCATGTAGCTGGGCGAACCTACCAGTCCCTTGAGTTGTCCTTCCTCGTTGCCTGCCATGTGGGCCACACCAAAATCCACGATGCGCACATCGCCTTCTGCGGTCATGAGAATGTTGCCTGGCTTGATATCACGATGCACCAGTCCCTTGCGATGGGCGTAATCCAAGGCCTTGGCGCACTTGAATACGACTTCCACCACCTTGCGCACCGGCAGCAGGTTGTCGGCGCGACAGAAGATCGTGAGTGGTTGTGCAGCACGCACGTACTCCATCACCACGTAGCAATGGTCCGCATCCTCACCGGCATCGAAGATGGGCAGAATATTGGGATGGTTCATCTTGCCAACGAGATAGGCCTCGTTGAAGAACAACTTGCGCCGTGTACGGGTTTCCTTTTCGGTGGCATCACCGTCGAAGTTGTAGAGCTTGATGGCCACGTCCCGGCCCAGGAATGAATCGTGACACAGATAGACTGTACCGGTGGCGCCGCGCCCCAGTTCCCGGGTGATGACGAACTTGCCAAGCTTGGCAGGGGCGTTCATGGAGGTTCCGTCTGACATGTGTGGACCTTTTACAGCCCCGGCCGCAGTATGTCCAGTGTATGCATGCCGTTATCAGGCTCGGGCCATTTTCATAATCAGTGTCACTATATATATAATGAGCGCAGCGGGAACCGCGGCCACCACATCGTCCAGCATGATACCCAAACCGCCATGGAGGTTGCGGTCGAACCAGCGAATGGGCCAGGGTTTGAGGATATCGAAGAAACGGAACAGCGCGAATCCCAGAACCACCCACGGCCATCCATGGGGCGCGAACGCCATGGTGACCAGAAAACCCACAACCTCGTCCCAATTGACGGCGCCCGGATCCTCCATGCCCAGTTTCTTGGCGCTATAGCCGCAGATGTATATCCCAGCCAGAAAGAGCAGCAGGCTGATAAGCAGATACGCCCAACGAGGTACCGGCATCAGCAGCAGATAGATGAGGACCCCCACCAAAGTGCCGGTGGTCCCAGGCGCTTTCGGAGACAGACCGCTGCCGAACCCATAGGCCAACAGATGAATTGGATTGCTGAAGACTTCGCGGGCGGTCAGGCGATTGGGCATGGGCGGGTCGTTACTTAGAAGTGTTGGTAGCCGGTAACCCGCAACGGCCATTCCGTGCGGTCATTTCGCAGGCATTGCAGGGTTTTGGCCGCGGTGATTTCCCCGATCCGGGTCACGGGACAACCGAGTTCATGTTGACGCGATTCCAGCAGAATCATGCGCTCCCGCGGCACGCTGAAACACAATTCATAATCATCGCCGCCGGATAGCGCCATGCTAAGCGCCTGCTCCCGGGTGGCGTGTTGCAGCAATGAGGCCGACAGGGGCAGCTGCTCCACCTCCAACTGCGCGCCTACGCCGCTCGCTTCCAGCAGATGCCCCAGATCCGCTGCCAGTCCATCGGACACATCCACAGCCGCGCTGGCAATACCGCGCAAGGCCAGACCGGCATGGATGCGCGGTTCTGGAAAGCAGAAGCGCTGCACACAACTGTCGGTTGCGGTCACCGGTGTGTGTGCCTGTAAATGCCGTAAACCGGCCGCCGCATCCCCCAGCCAGCCGCTGACGAACACCTGATCACCCGCACGCGCGCCTTTGCGGGCGAGTGCCTGGCCGGTTGGTACAAAACCGTGCACGGTTACCGCGATGTTTAACGGACCGCGCGCCAGATTCCCACCCACCAACGCTATGTGGTAACGCGCCGCGAGCGCAAAGAAACCGTGCGCAAATTCCTGGATCCAATCAAGGTCAGCTTGAGGCAGGCTAAGCGCCAGCAAGGCCCAGGCGGGCTCGGCACCCATGGCGGCGAGATCGCTCAGGTTTACTGCCAGCGCCCGATGGCCAATGGCTTGCGCTGGCAAATCGGTTGGGAAATGCACGTCGGCCAGCAGTGAATCCACCGAGGCAACCAATTCTTGTCCTGCCGGTACCTGCAGGATGGCGGCGTCATCACCGATACCCAATCGCACATCGTCCCTGCGCATGGATTGGCTGGCAAAATAACGGCGGATCAGTTCAAATTCGTCCATCAAACACTGTCCTGACCTGCTCTCCCCTCCCCTTGTGGGAAAGGGAAGGGTGAGGGGGGGGTAACCTCAATCAGCAGCACGTTCGGAACGGCGCAATTCAGCGGCAGTCTTGTCTAATACCGCATTGATATATTTGTGGCTGTCTTCCGCGCCGAATTTTCTGGCCAGTTCCACCGCCTCGTTGAGCACCACGCGATACGGCACATCCGGACGCGCGCTCAGCTCATACGTGCTTAACAGCAATATGGCGCGTTCAATGGGATCCAGTTGCGTCGGCGGACGATCCAGATACGGCGTGAAAGCAGCGGCCAATTTATCGCTGCCGGTAATGGCACCACGCAACAGCTCCTCGAAATAGTCCGTATCGGTATCCTTGGTGTTCTGGTTAGCGTAAAACTGGACAATGATGTCAGCGGGCAACGCGTCGGAAAGCTGCCACTGATAAAGTCCCTGCAAGGTCAGTCGCCGGGCACGTGCGCGCGCTCGTGCGCCGGGTTTGGAACTTGCGGCCATGGCTCAGCCAAGTTTCCGGAACAGATTGACCATCTCCAGTGCCGCCAGGGCCGCGTCCGCGCCCTTGTTGCCGGCGTTACCGCCGGCGCGCGCCAGCGCTTGCTCAACCGTGTCACAGGTGAGCACGCCGAATGCCACCGGCACTCCGGTTTCCAACGCCACCCGGGAAACGCCGCGGGCGCATTCACCCGCCACATAATCGAAATGCGGCGTCTCACCGCGGATGACCGCACCCAGCGCGATGACCATGTCCTGCCCGCCGCCGGCAGCCAGCTTTTTTACCGCCAGAGGGATTTCAAATGCACCCGGCACCCGCACCAGCGTCAGGTTCTCATCCCGCACGCCCTGAGCATGCAGGGTTTCCAAAGCCCCGCTCACCAACTTATCCACCACAAAGGCGTTGAAGCGTGCCGCCACGATAGCCACGCGTGCGCCGCTGGCGGCGGTTTCGCCCTCGATAATTCTGGGATGAGTGGTCATGCTAAAGAACCGGTTGGAATCCATGCGTATTCTAACCGAGAGCTGCCGCGTTGCACGACGCGTCAGTGGAAAGGCTTGGTGAAGGGTCCCCGGTTCACCTTTGCACAGCTATTCCCCTGCCGCGCAGGCGTGGCTAAGGACGTCAGTTGAGCGTGGTGGTGGTATAGCGCCGGGCGATCCTCTCGAAACTTCGATTACCGTGCAGTACTTGAAAATTGGGATTGATGGCGAGGTCGGTACAATCTTCCGGCGCGGCGGCGCATAAAGACGTTAGTAGCCGCAGGGCGGCAGGCTCCTGTCCCAGGGCTAGCTGCAACTGGATGAGATCATATTGCTGGTTGGGGCTTAGCTTTGCCACCGGCAGGTGCGCAAGGGTATCCATGGCCTGGGCACGCAGGGCAGGATCGAGCAGGGATTTGTAAGTCAGTTTTCCCGCGGCCGCCAGTTGCTTGTCAAGCGCTGTGGTCGGCCTCACCAGGTCAAATGCCGACACCATTTCCGGATAATGCCGCAACTGCTGGTTGACAAAAGCCAGGCTAAACGCCGCATCAATATTATCCGGCGTCAATTGCAACATGGCCAATATGGGCACCAGCGCCTGCAGATAGTCGTGATGATTTACATAGTCCGCTGCCAGATTGTTCTGGGCAATGACGCTACGCGGATTCAACTGCACAGCAACCTGATCTTGGGCCAAGGCTTGCGTGTACAGCAGGATGAGCGCGTAGTCCATGTGCGCCGTGGCATCGCTGGGGTCAAGCGCGAGGGCGTGCTGATAGGCTGCTCTTGCCTCAGAAAGGTGGTGGGTGTCGGCGTAGATATTCCCTAACGCGGTTAGCGCTTGGACACTGTTGGGATCGAGCGCCAGCGCCTTATGCGTTGCTGCGGCCGCTAATTTAAATGCCGTTTTGTGCGGCAAGTTACTTACCTGATTAAGAACAATATATACATGCGCCAGCCGGCCCCAGGCATCGGCATAATCAGGATCGAGTGCCAGGGCCTGTTTGAAATACTGTTCCGCTGCTTTCAGATCCGCGGTTGAATAAAGGTCAGCTGCCGTCCGGCCCCTAAGATAGAAGTCATAGGCTTGGGGATTGATGCTCCGACCTACCGGAGCACCCGCGAGCTGGACTCCAAGCGCGCTGGCAATGGCGCCTGAAATCCCGTCCTGCACCGAAAAGATGTCCTTGAGCTGTTCATCGTAATGCTCAGACCAGAGTTGGTAACCGCTGACAGTATTTACCAGTTCCACCGTCACCCGTACCCGGTTCCCCTGTCGCAGAATACTGCCGTGCAGAAGGTTGGCAACATTGAGTGCTTTGCCGATGGCGACCGGGGTCTGTTGAGTATTGCGATAAGCGGATGCGGTATCCCAGGCGATTACTCGCAACGCCGGATTCTCGCCCAGGGCATCGGTCAAGTCCTGGGTGATGCCGTCGCTGAAATAACGGAGTTTGGGGTCGCCATTCAAGTTCATGAATGGCAGCACCACGAGGGTGCCGGCAGAAGGTTGAAAGGCGGGGGCGGAGGCACCCGGAGGCGAAGCGACAACCTTGAGCGGGTGCTGTTCAGAATACCTCCATGTGGACCAAGCGGAGATTACTACCAACACCAGCATTGCTGCCGAAAGCACAGCACCCAGTTTCCAGTGCAGCCGCTGCCAGCGACCGAGTTTTGCGGGATCGCGAGGCTTGATCAGCATCCAAGCCACCGCTACCACTACCGGAAAACCCAGTAGCAGTACCACAATCAGCACTCGTACGGCACTTTGTGAAAGGCCGAAGTCGGTGAAAACGCTGTTAGAAAGCTGGATGAGTACCCATGCAAAGATCGCATACACCACCACTACCCGGTAGAGGTGGTGCTGTTTGAAGCGGGCGAAAAATCCCTGCTGGTTTTGATCGATGCGCACCATGGCGCCCTCAGGGCAGATGCCAGGCAATGATTATGCGCTATCTCCCCAGACCCGATTGTGCCAGCCCCGCAAGCTTGCCGTTATAATCGGTCCTTGGCTTTAGTCAGTCGCATAAAACATATTCCACCACTTCCAGGCCAAATCCTGAGAGGCCGTGCATCTTCTTCGGCTGACTCAGGACGCGCATGCGCCTTACCCCCAAGTCCAAGAGAATCTGGGCGCCAATGCCATAGGTACGCAGCACTGCGCCATCGGGTGTAGCTTCCTCGTTTTGCAGCTCGTCATTCAGGTGGCCGCGCAGGCGTTCCACCAGCCCGGCTGGATCCTCCGGTTGCCGCAGGATCACCACCACCCCGCCTTCTTTGGCGACCCGCCGCAACGCATTGCGTAGCGGCCAGCCCAGATCATCCCAGCGCACCCCCACCACATCGTTGAGGGTGCTTTGCAAATGTACCCTGACCAACACGGGTTCTTCGGGTTTTAACTCGCCACTGATCAGTGCCAAATGCACCGTCTTGTTGACCCGGTCTTCATAGACCGCCATGCGGAACTCGCCAAATTCTGTCGGCACCCTGCATTCGGTGATGCATTCGACGGTTTTTTCCTTGGCGAGCCGGTAACTGATCAGGTCGGCGATGGTGCCGATCTTGAGATCATGGGCTTTCGCGAATTTTTCCAGATCGGGACGGCGCGCCATGCTGCCGTCCTCGTTCAGGATTTCGACGATCACGGCCGCGGGTTCCAGCCCCGCCAGGCGGGTGAGATCACAGCCGGCCTCCGTATGGCCGGCACGCGTCAGCACGCCGCCGGGTTGCGCCATGATGGGAAACACATGACCGGGTTGCTTCAAGTCTTCCGGCACCGCCTCCAGCCGCACTGCCGTACGTACCGTGTGCGCCCGGTCATAGGCCGAAATGCCGGTGGTTACGCCTTCCGCGGCTTCGATGGAGAGTGTGAAATTGGTGGTGCGGTTTTCATTGGTTTCACTCACCATGAGCGGCAGCCGCAATTGACGGCAACGCTCGGGAGTCAAAGTAAGACAAATGAGGCCGCGCCCATAACGCGCCATGAAATTGATGTCCTCGGGGTGCACTTTCTCCGCCGCCATGATGAGGTCGCCTTCGTTCTCGCGATCCTCGTCATCCATGAGGATGGCCATCTTTCCAGCCTGGATATCCTTGAGGATAGCCTCGATGGAATCCAGGTTAGCGTATTTCATGTGCGTGACGGTATTCGGCATGAACTGTCTCCAAACCAGAGTCGGACCTGCTTCACTTGGCAGGTGTATGTGCGGACAACAGGCGCTCAAGATAGCGCGCAATCAGATCCACTTCCAGGTTCACACGCGTGCCGGTGCGATAGTCGCGCATGTTGGTATGCCCCAGGGTGTGGGGAATACTGTTCACCTGAAAAGTGCGTGTCTCCACGGCATTCACCGTGAGGCTCACCCCATCCACACAGATAGACCCCTTGCGGGCGATATAGTGCGCCAGTTCGATGGGCGCCTCGATATCGAAACGCACCGAGCGGGCATCCTCCCGGCGACCGAGCACTACGCCCACACCGTCCACATGCCCGCTCACCATATGCCCACCCAGAGGTGTCGATAAGGTCATGGCGGTTTCCAGATTCACAGGCGTATCTGCCTTGAATGCACCCAGGGTCGTGAGTTCCAGGGTTTCCCGGGAAGCATCCACACTGAAGCCATCCGACAGTTTCTCGATGACGGTGAGGCAGCAACCGTTCACGGCGATGCTGCCCCCGACATTCACCGCGTTCAAGTCCAGGCCGGCGGCGCGTATATGCATGCGCAGGTCGCCGCCACGTGCCTCGAGCGCCTGTACCTTGCCCACGGTCTGCACGATCCCAGTAAACATCAGCTTTTCCTCGCTTGCGGCACCGCCACAAAGCGCACATCCACGCCCAGCATGCGCACATCCTTGAGTTGCAATTCGACGCGCTCATCGAGGCTGTCGAGCGCCGGCAGGTCGAACATGCCACGGGCAGTATCACCCAATAACTGTGGCGCCATGTAAATGACGAGTTCGTCCAGCAGCCCCGCCTTGAGCAGCGCGCCATTCAAAACCGCGCCCGCTTCCACCAGCACTTCGTTGCATCCACTTGCAGCGAGTTGCCGCATCAGAGCAGCAAGGTCAACGTGGCCGTCAGCCGCAGGTAGCACCATGATGGCGGCGCCGGCAGCCACCAAGGTGGCGTGGCGCCCGGCATCGGCAACGAGTGTGGCAATAAGGGTCTCGCCCGCCTGTTTCAAGAGCCGTGCATCCGCCGGAGTGCGCAACTGCGAATCCACCACAATGCGCCTGGGCTGGCGCCACTCGCCCGGCAAACGCACGCTGAGCGCCGGATCGTCCGCCAGCAGCGTGCCAATGCCTGTGAGAATGGCGGAGCTGCGCGCACGCCAGCGTTGCGCATCTTCCCGGGCAGCCTCACCGCTGATCCACTTGCTCGCGCCCGAGGCAAGCGCCGTGCGGCCGTCAAGACTCACAGCCAACTTGCTACGCACCCAGGGACGCCCGCGGGTCATGCGGCTTACAAAGCCCGGATTAAGCGCCCGGGTTTCCGTTTCCAGCAGACCCGCGGCGGTTTCAATACCGGCGGCCTGCAGCTTCTCAAAGCCTTTGCCGGCCACCTGTGGATTTGGATCCGCCATAGCCGCGATAACCCGTGCAACGTTTGCTTGCACCAGGGCATCGGCGCAGGGCCCGGTACGCCCGAAGTGCGCACAGGGTTCCAGCGTGACATAGACAGTGGCGCCGCGAGCATCGTCGCCTGCCTGCTTGAGTGCATTCACCTCCGCGTGGGCTTCACCCGCCCTACGGTGGAAACCTCGGCCAATGATGTTGCCATCCTTTACCAGCACGCAGCCGACGTGCGGATTAGGGTCGGTGGTGTACAACCCTCGCTCTGCGAGCCGCAGAGCTTCGGCCATGAAGGCGTGATCAGCGGCGGAGAACATGTTACACAAGTAAGGGGTGAGGAGTC
>Ga0307374_10006810_pt1 | contig 17775 bp, 15 predicted proteins | sample OX3MG_FD_202532 | JGI IMG/M metagenome (GOLD analysis project Ga0307374, IMG submission 202532) | Soil microbial communities from Risofladan, Vaasa, Finland - OX-3 | ecosystem: Environmental > Terrestrial > Soil > Coastal area > Acid sulfate soil | place: Finland: Risofladan, Vaasa | collected... | reverse complement strand
CCCACGCGCTCCGCGCCGCGCGCCGACACGTCATCCGCGAGCTCGGACGGGCCGACGACGACGACCGGCGTCCCCGGTGCGCACACGGCGAGCTCGTCGACCAGGTCGACCCAGATCGCGCCGCGCGCGCTCCGCACGCCGACGACGACCGCCACGGGCACGTCGCCGGCCGCCAGCGCGAGCGCGTCCCGGGCGGTCGCGGCCGGGCGGACCACGGCAGTCGCTCCGGCGACCGTGGTCACGATCGCGGCGAGCTCGTCCAGGTCGTCCGGATCGGCGACGACGACGACGGGCGCCCCGCCCGCCGATCGTGCGTGCTCCGGATTGCGTCGTGTCAGCGTGGGCCCCCTGCGCTCGTCCCTGGGAGCACCAACGGCCGGTCGACGGGGTCGGGTTTAGCCGATCGTGATCCGGCGGCGGCACGGTAGCCTGCGGGAGCGCCTTCGTGCGGGCCGCACGAAGTACGGGACCGGCGAGAACACGGGAAGAGGGCTGACATGACGCGACGGCGAGCTGGGGGGTCCGGATCGCACAAGGTGCGCACCACGATCGTCGCCGGTGTGGCGGGCGGCCTCGTCGGCGCGGTCGTCCGGATCCTCGCGCGCCGTGCCCGCTCGCGCCGCGAACAGGGGGAGCTGGCGTTCTCGCGCGCGAGCGACGGGCTGTGGCCGCCGGTGCCGCGCGCCGAGGAGCGCTCGGTGCAGATCGCCGCAGACCGCGCGACCGGCGACGGTGCCGGTGACCTCGCGTCAGCGGAGACCGCCGGGGTCGCCGTCGCCGATCGGACGGCGGGCGAGCCGGCCGCCGAGACGACCGAAGGCGCCGCGCCCGCCGGCGGCGCCACGGACGGGACCGGCGACGCCCCGGGCGGGGCCGACGGCACGCCGGACGGGACCGACGCGGAGGAAGCCGGCTAGCTGGTCACCTGGTGGACGCCGAGGATCCCGGGGCGTGACGCGAGGTCGGCGAGGACCTCCCGGTCGAGCGGCCGGTCGACGGTGAGGACCATGAGCGCCGTGCCCTCGCCGCGGGTCTGGCCGACCGCCATGTCCGCGATGCTCACGCCCGCGTCGCCGAGAGCGGTGCCGACGACGCCGATCATCCCCGGACGGTCGTCGTTGCGCACGACGAGCATCTGCGGGGCGGGCGGCAGCTCGACCTGGTGGTCGTCGACCATGACGATGCGCGGCGCGCCGTCGTGGCCGACGAGCGTGCCCGCGACCGAGTGCGCGTCGGAGCGGACCGTGACGAGGCTCACGCGGTCGCGCGTCGTCGTCGTCTGCGACTCCCGGACCGCGAGACCGCGCTCCTCGGCGAGGCGGGGCGCGTTCACGTAGGTCACGGGCTCGTCGCTCGCGACCGCGAAGACGCCCTTCAGCACCGAGAGCGTGAGGATCCCGACGTCCTCGGCCGCGAGCGCGCCCTCGTACTCGACCTCGATCTCGTCAGGGAGCCCGTCGGACAGCGACGAGAAGAACTTCCCGAGCTGCTCGGCGATGCCGAGGAACGGCCGGACCGCCTCGGACGCGCCGCGCGCCGCGACGTTCACCGCGTACGGGACGAAGTCGCCGGCGAGCGCGAGGACGATCTGCTCGGCGATCTGCTCGCCCGCCTTGTCCTGCGCCTCCCCGGTGCTCGCGCCGAGGTGCGGCGTGACGACGACGCTCGGAAGCGAGAACAGCGGCGACTCGGTCGTGGGCTCGCTCGCGAACACGTCGAGCGCCGCGCCGGCGACGTGGCCGGCCGAGATCGCCTCCGCGAGCGCGTCCTCGTCGACGATGCCGCCACGCGCCGCGTTCACGATGCGCACACCGGGCTTGGCCTTCGCGAGGAGCTCCTTGCCGAACAGCCCGGCGGTCTCCTTGTTCTTCGGCAGGTGGATCGTGATGAAGTCCGAGGTCGCGACGAGGTCGTCGATGCCGAGCAGCTCGACGCCCATTCGCCGCGCCCGGTCCGGCGCGATGTACGGGTCGTACGCGACGAGGCGCATGCCGAACGCGAGCGCACGCTGGGCGACGAGCGCGCCGATGCGCCCGAGGCCGACGACGCCGAGCGTCTTGCCGTGGAGCTCGACGCCCTCCCACTTCGAGCGCTCCCAGCGGCCGGCGACGAGCGCCGCGTGCGCCTGGGGGACGTTGCGCGCCTGGGCGAGGAGCAGGGCGAACGCGTGCTCCGCCGCGGACAGCACGTTGGACTCCGGTGCGTTCACGACCATGACGCCGAGCCGGGTCGCCGCGGGGACGTCGACGTTGTCGAGGCCGACGCCCGCTCGGCCGACGACCTTCAGGTCGCGGCCGGCCTCGAGCACCGCCTCGGTCACCTTCGTCGCCGAGCGCACGACGAGCGCGTCGGCGCCCGCGACGAGACCGAGCAGCGACTCGGGAGTCCACTCGAGCTGCACGTCGACCTCGTGGCCGGCCGCGGCCATCGCGTCGAGCCCGCTCTGCGCGAGCTTCTCCGTCACCAGGATCCGGGCCATCTGCGCGTCTGCTCCCTCGTCGCTCGGCTGCGCTCTCAACCCTCGACCGGCGGCTCGACCTCGCGGAGCAGCTCGCCGATGCGCGAGATGCCCTTCACGAGGTCGTCGTCGGAGAGGGCGTACGAGAAGCGAGCGTAGCCGGGGGCGCCGAAGGCCTCTCCCGGCACGAACGCGACCTGGGCCTCCTCGAGCACGACCTCGGCGAGCTCGAGCGTCGTCGAAGGCCGCCGGCCGCGCAGCTCGCGGCCGAGGACCGCCTCGAACGACGGGAACGCGTAGAACGCCCCCTGCGGCTCGAAGCACGACACGCCGGGGATCTCGTTCAGCATCGTGTGGATCGTGCGCCGCCGCCGGTCGAACGCCTCCCGCATCCCTGCGACTGCCTCGAGGTCGCCGGAGACCGCGGCGAGCGCGGCTCGCTGCGCGACGTTCGAGACGTTCGACGTCTCGTGCGACTGCAGGTTCGTCGCGGCGTCGACGACGTCGCGGGGCCCGACCATCCACCCGACGCGCCACCCGGTCATCGCGTACGTCTTCGCGACGCCGTTCACGACGACGCAGCGGTCGGCGAGGCCGGGGACGACGACCGGCATCGAGTGCTGCTCGGCGCCGTCGTAGACGAGGTGCTCGTAGATCTCGTCGGTGAGCACCCACCAGCCCCGACGGAGCGCGAGCTCCCCGATCGCGGCGATCGCCTCGCGGCCGTAGACCGCACCGGAGGGGTTCGACGGCGACACGAACAGGAGCATCTTCGTCCGGGGAGTCGCCGCCCGCTCGAGCTGCTCGAGGCTCACCTGGAACCCGGTCGACGCGTCGGTCGGCACGGGCACGGGGACCCCGCCGGCGAGCGCGATCGCCTCGGGGTAGGTCGTCCAGTACGGGGCCGGGACGATCACCTCGTCGCCGGGGTCGAGGAGCGTCGCGAACGCGTTCGCGATCGCCTGCTTGCCACCGTTGGTCACGAGGACCTGGGAGGCCTCGACCGCGTAGCCCGAGTCGCGCGCGGTCTTCGCGGCGATCGCGGCGCGCAGCTCGGGGAGCCCGGCGGTCGGCGTGTAGCGGTGGTTGCGCGGGTCGCGGCACGCGGCGACGGCCGCCTCGACGATCGCCTCGGGTGTCGGGAAGTCCGGCTCGCCCGCGCCGAAACCGACCACGTCGACGCCGGCCGCCTTCAGGGACTTCGCCTTCGCGTCGATCGCGAGCGTCGCGGACGGCGCTACGGCCCCGACGCGGCGCGAGATCCTCGGGCGGGTCGTGTCCGCAGTGGCGATGTCTGGAGGCGGTGCCATACCTGCAATGCTGGCACAGACGGACGATGAGGCTCACGGCGGCGCGCCCCGGAGCCGACGACGGAGGTAGGAGATGGTCGCGATCGAGATCCCCGAGGAGCTGCTCCCTAAGGACGGCCGCTTCGGCTGCGGACCTTCCAAGGTGCGTCCAGCGGCCCTTGCGGCGCTCGCGTCGGTCGCGCCGACCTACCTCGGCACGTCGCACCGGCAGGGGACCGTGCGCGACGTGGTCGCCCGCGCGCGCCACGGCATCGCCCAGCTCTTCGCGCTTCCCGACGGCTACGAGGTCGTGCTCGGCAACGGCGGCTCGACGGCGTTCTGGGACGTCGCGACGTTCTGCCTGATCGAGCAGCGCAGCCAGCACTGCACCTTCGGCGAGTTCTCCTCGAAGTTCGCGAGCGCCGCGAAGGCCGCGCCCCACCTCGGGGACCCGGTCGTGCTCTCCTCCGACCCCGGCACGCACCCGGACCCCGTCGCCGACCCGTCGGTCGACGCGTACGCGCTCACGCACAACGAGACCTCGACCGGGGTGGCGATGCCCGTCGCGCGCCCGCGCACGGCGGACGGCTCGGCGGCGGACGGGCTCGTGCTCGTCGACGCGACCTCGGGCGCCGGCGGCCTGCGATTCGACCCCTCGGAGGTCGACGCGTACTACTTCGCCCCCCAGAAGTGCTTCGGCTCCGACGGAGGGCTGTGGCTCGCCGTCCTGTCCCCCGCCGCCCTCGAGCGCTCGGGACGGATCAAGGCCGGTGGGCGGTGGGTCCCGGCGTTCCTCGACCTCGAGATCGCGATCGAGAACTCACGCCTCGAGCAGACCTACAACACCCCGGCGCTCGCGACGCTCCTCCTCCTCGCGGAGCAGGTCGAGTGGTTCAACGACAACGGCGGGCTCGAGTGGGCCGCGTCACGCTCGGACCGCTCGGCCGAGATCCTCTACGGCTGGGCCGAGCGCTCGGACTTCGCGACGCCGTTCGTCGCGAAGGCCGACGACCGCAGCCACGTCGTCGGCACGATCGACTTCGTCGACGGAATCGACGCGTCGGCCATCGCGAAGGTGCTCCGGGCGAACGGCGTCGTCGACACCGAGCCCTACCGCAAGCTCGGTCGCAACCAGCTGAGGATCGCGATGTTCCCCGGCATCGACTCCGACGACATCGAGGCCCTCACGACCTGCATCGACTACGTCGTCGAGCGGCTCGACTGAGAAGGAGGATGGCCGGACCCGAAGCGACCGCGCGTCCCGCGGTCCCGGGTCCGGGTGGCGTTGCACCGCGACCCCGGCCCGTGCCGGTCGGTCACGGGCGGAGACGGGAGCCGGCCGCGTCGAACGCTGCCGCCGCCCCGGGCGTCGGCCGGTAGACGGGCAGCTCGGTGTGGGCGCGGACGACGGCCCGCAGCCCGGGGAGGTCCGCGCCGAGCGCCCTCATGGCGCGCGCCTGGACGAGCACGTTGCCGATCGCCGCGGCCTCGACCGGTCCGGCGACGACGTCGCAGCCGCACGCGTCGGCGGTCAGCTGGCAGAGCAGCGCGTTGCGCGCTCCTCCCCCGACGAGGTGGACCGTGTCGACGTCCCGGTGCGCGAGCGCCTTCGCGCGCTCGATCGCACCCCGGTACGCGAGCGCGAGGCTGTCGAGCACGCACCGGGTGACCTCGCCCGGCGTGCGCGGCGCGGCCTGGCCTGTCGCGCGGCACGCGGCGGCGATCCGAGCGGGCATGTCCCCGGGGGCGAGGAGTGCGTCGTCGTCGACGTCGACGACGGACGCGAGCGCGGGCAGCGACGCGGCCTCGCGGACGAGGTCGTCGACCTCGACGACGAGACCGGCGCGCGACCACGTCCGCATCGACTCCTGGAGGAGCCAGAGTCCCATGACGTTTCGCAGGTAGCGGGTCGTGCCGTCGAGGCCGCGCTCGTTCGTGAAGTTCGCGAGCCGGCTCGCCTCGTCGATCACCGGCGCGGCCAGCTCGAGCCCGACGAGCGACCACGTGCCGCACGAGACGTATGCGAAGTGCTCGCCGGACGCGGGCACCGCGGCGACGGCGGACGCGGTGTCGTGCGACGCGACGGTGGTGAGCGGCACGCGCCCCTCGAGCCCGGTCTCCTCGAGCACGGCGGGCAGCAGGTCGCCCGCCGGGTCGCCCGGCCTGCGGAGGGGCGCGAGCAGGTCCGGCCGGACCCCGGCGACCGCGAGGAGCTCGCGGTCCCACTCGAGCCCGTGCGCGGCCAGCAGCGCCGTCGTCGAGGCGTTGGTCTCCTCCGTGCCCTCGACGCCCGTGAGGAAGTAGCCGAGCAGGTCCGGGACGAGCAGCAGGCGCTGCGCGGCGTCGAGCGCGGGGCTCCCCACAGCGGCCGCGAGCTGGAAGAGCGTGTCGAACCGCTGGAGCTGGACGCCCGTGCGCCGATACAGCTCGGGCGCGGGGATGCGCGCGAGGACCTCCTCGACGACGCCGAGCGTCCGCGCGTCCCGGTGGTGGACCGGGTTCGACACGAGCGCTCCCGTGCGGTCGATGACCCCGTAGTCGACGGCCCAGGAGTCGATGCCGACCGAGTCGACGGAGCCCGCGAGCCGGCCGGCGGCGCGCAGGCCGTCGAGCACACCTCGGTGCAGCCGGAGGAGGTCCCAGTAGAGGGTGCCCGCGACCGGCACCGCCCCGTTCCAGAACCGGGCGACCTCGCGCAGCTCCAGCGCGCCCGCGTCGACCGAGCCGAGGAACACCCGGCCGCTCGACGCCCCGAGATCGACGGCGACGACGCGCGCGGTGCTCACCGACGGTCGGTGGGAGGGCGCCTTCGCCCGCGCGCGCGAGGCCCGGCCGCGACCCGGCCGGCGGGCACGGCCCACGCCCGGCGCGGTGCGGGCCTCACCGGAGGAACGCGGCAGCGACGCCTGCGTCCACCGGGACGTGCAGGCCCGTCGTGTGCGAGAGCTCCGAGCTCGCGAGCACGAACACGGCGTTCGCGACGTGCTCGGGGAGCACCTCGCGCTTGAGCAGCGTGCGCTGCGCGTAGTACGCGCCGAGCTCCGCCTCCTCGACGCCGTACACCGCCGCGCGCTGTGCGCCCCAGCCGCCCGCGAAGATCCCGGACCCGCGCACGACGCCGTCCGGGTTCACGCCGTTCACACGGATGCCGTGCGCGCCGAGCTCCGCGGCAAGGAGGCGCACCTGGTGGGCCTGGTCCGCCTTCGTCGCGCCGTACGCGACGTTGTTCGGGCCGGCGAACACCGAGTTCTTCGAGACGACGTACACGATGTCGCCCCCGATCCCCTGCTCGACCATGACGCGGGCCGCTTCGCGCGAGACGAGGAACGAGCCGCGTGCCATGACCGAGTGCTGGAGGTCCCAGTCGTCGGCGCTCGTGTCGAGGAGGCTCTTCGAGACCGAGAGCCCCGCGTTGTTCACGACGAGGTCCACGCCGCCGAACGCGAGCACCGCGGACTGCAGCGCGGACTCGATGTCCTGCTCGGACGTCACGTCCGCTGCGACCGACACGGCCGCGTCGGGTCCACCGATCGCCGAAGCGACCTGGGACGCGCGCTCGGGGTCGCGGTCCGCGACGACGACGCACGCGCCTTCATGGGCGAGCCGCCGGGCCGTCGCGGCGCCGATTCCCGAGCCCCCGCCGGTGACGAGCGCGACGCGCGTCGCGAGCGCTCGCGGCGGCGGCATGCGGCGGAGCTTCTGCTCCTCGAGCTCCCAATACTCGATCCGGAACTTCTCGGACTCCTCGATCGGCCGGTACGTCGAGACGGACTCGGCGCCGCGCATCACGTTGATCGCGTTCACGTAGAACTCGCCCGCCACCCGGGCCGTCTGCTTGTCCTTGCCGAAGCTGAACATCCCGACGCCCGGGACGAGGACGATCGCGGGGTCCGCGCCGCGCATCGGGGGGGAGCTTGGCGTCGCGTGCCGCTCGTAGTACGCGCGGTACTCGTCGCGGTACGCGCCGTGCAGCTCGCGGATTCGCGCGGTCAAGGTCTCGAGCGGCGCGTCCGCGCCGAGGTCGACGACGAGAGGGCGAACCTTCGTGCGAAGGAAGTGGTCCGGGCACGACGTGCCGAGCGCCGCGAGCGCCTCGAGACGCTCGCGCGAGCAGAAGTCCAGGACGACGTCGGAGTCCGTGTAGTGCCCGACCTGGCGCGTGTCGGTGCTCGCGAGCCCCCGCAGCAACGGGAAGATCGCGGCGGCCCGGCTCCGGCGCGCCTCGGGCGCGAGCGGGGCGCGGGCGGCGACGACCGCGCCGAACGGTTCGCGCGTCCCGTGCTCGTCCAGGTAGGCCTGGGCGGTCGCGATGATCTCGAGCGAGCGAGCCTCGCACTGCGCGCTCGTGTCGCCCCAGGCGGTGATCCCGTGGCCGCCGAGGACCGTGCCGATCGCCTCGGGATGCTCGCGCTGCACCGCCGCGATGTCGAGGCCGAGCTGGAAGCCCGGGCGCCTCCACGGGATCCAGACGACCCGCTCGCCGAAGCACGCCTTCGTGAGCGCCTCGCCGTCCGCTGCCGTTGCGAGCGCGATGCCGGCGTCGGGATGGAGGTGGTCGACGTGCGGCGAGGTCACGAGACCGTGCATCGCGGTGTCGATCGACGGCGCAGCACCACCGCGCCCGTGCAGGCAGTAGTCGAAGGCCGCGACCATCTCGTCCTCGCGCTCCTCGCCCGGGTAGACGTCGGGAAGCGCTCGCAGCCGGTCGAGCCGGAGGACCGCGAGGCCCTGCTCGGTGAGCGTGCCGAGATCGCCGCCCGATCCCTTCACCCACATGAGCTCCGCGTCCTCGCCGGTCACCGGATCGCGCCCGAGCGCCTTCGCGCTCGTGTTCCCGCCGGCGTAGTTGGTGTTGCGGGGGTCGGCCCCGAGGCGGTGCGAGCGGTCGAGGAGCTCCTCGACCGCGCGGGGCGTCTCGGACGGCGTTGTCAATCGGTCACGCTCCCCAGCCGGCTTGGGTCCCGCCGACGCGCTCGGCGACGACGCCCTCGTAGTAGCCGGATCGCGCGTACGCACCGATCGGGTCGGGGTCGAGGCCCATGTCCGCGCGCATCTCGGCGAGCAGCGGGCGAACGTCGGTGTTGAACGCGTCGATGACGATCTCGTACGCTCCGAGCACGTCGCCCGAGGCCTGGGCCGCCTCGAGTGCCCCCCGGTCGACGAGCAGCGCCTTCGCAGTCGCCTCCTGCACGTGCATCACCGATCGGATCTCCGCCTGCACCTTCGGTTCGATGTTGTGGCATTGGTCGAGCATGAACGCGACGCCGGAGTCGGCCGCGAGCGCATCCGCCGCGACGATCTCGTTCATGATGCGGAACAGCTGGAACGGGTCGGCCGCACCGACCATGAGGTCGTCGTCGGCGTAGAAGCGGCTGTTGAAGTGGAAGCCGCCGAGGCGGCCGAGACGCACCAGGTTCGCGACGATGAACTCGATGTTCGTCCCCGGTGCGTGGTGCCCGGTGTCGACGAGAACCTTCGCGGCCTCGCCGAGCGCGAGGCAGTGGACGAGGGAGGTCCCCCAGTCGGGAACGTCCATCGTGTAGAAGGACGGCTCGAAGAGCTTGTACTCGAGCAGCATCGTCATGCCGGAGGGCATCGCCGCGTACGTCGTCGCGAGCGCCTCCGCGAGCCGGTCCTGGCGCGCACGGATGTCGTCCTGTCCGGGGTAGTTCGTCCCGTCGGCGAACCACAGGCTCAGCACCGACGAGCTCACCGCCTTCGCGATCTCGACGCACTCGACCAGATGTGCCGTTGCCTTGCGCCGCACCGCGGGATCGGGGTTGCAGACGCTCCCCAGACGGTACTCGGGCTCCTGGAACAGGTTCGGGTTGATCGCGCCGATCTGGATGCCGAGGTCGGCCGCGTGCTTGGCGAGGTCCGAGTAGTCGTCGACGCGATCCCAGGGGATGTGGAGCGCGACCGAAGGAGCGATCCCGGTGAAGCGATGCACGGCCGCCGCGTCGGCCACCTTCTCGTACGGGTCGCGGGCTACCCCCGCCTGCGAGAAGACCTTGAACCTCGTGCCCGAGTTGCCGAACGCCCAGGACGGTGTCTCGATCCGTTGTTGCCGCAAGGCGGCCCGGACGTCGCTACGCGTAGTCATCCCCCTCCGATCCGTGTGCTCGCCACGCGGCGAGCGCCTGTCTCACCGGCCGCTGAGTTCCGGCAGACGTCGCCGAGAGGTGCCGCGGCACGCGGAACCCTTGGCGAGCCGGCATCGCGACCGGGCACCCGACGAAGCGCGAGGAAGGCGGCTGCGGCGCACCGCGGCCGGGGACGAGGACGCTCCGACTCGATTCACCGTGGCGACGTCGTGCTCGGAGCGCGCGACCGGCCGACCGCATGTGCCGCGAGCCGGCGAGATCTGGCACACCACTCCTCAGGGACCATCCGGCGCGCACGCGAGGGCCCGCGATGGCAGTCGTTTCCAGCATGACCGAGTGACACGTCCGCAGATGCGCCACCCGGCACCGCCGCGAATGAATCGTTCAAATCCTGTCTTCGCGCTAGAGTACGGCCGTACCTATGCGATGTCAAGATTCGTCCCACGCGCGACCTTCCGCCGGAACGCGGGGCGCGTGCCCTACGCGATGCGAGGAGTGCGCGTGACAAGCGACGGCGACGGGCGCCATCCCGGTCCCGAGAGGTGGCAGGCGCCGGGCAGGCAGCGACGGGTGACGATCCGCGAGGTCGCCGATCTCGCGCACGTCTCGCTCGGCACCGTGTCGAACGTGCTGAACAATCCTTCGGTCGTCGCGCCGTCGACCCGCGAGCGCGTCCGGGAGGCGATACGGCAGGCCGGGTTCGTGCGCAGCACGGCCGCGCAGCAGCTGCGCGGCGGACGGAGCCGAATGATCGGCGTCGTCGTCCTCGACATCGCGAACCCGTTCTTCACCGAGATGGTGCGGGGCGCAGAGCACGTGCTGCGCGAGCACGGATACGTCCTCATGCTCTGCTCGACGGAGGAGTCCCCGGAGCAGGAGCGCCGGTACATGCGGATCCTGGAGGAGCACCGCGTCGACGGGCTGCTGATCACGCCCGCGGAACAGGACCTCGACCGCGTCGTCGAGTTCGCCGGGCACGGCATTCCGACGGTGCTCATCGACCGCGAGCGCGGGGCTCAGGGCCTTTGCTCCGCGACCGTCGACGACGTGCGCGGCGGCGAGCTCGCGGCACGACACCTGATGGAGCTCGGACACCGCGAGATCGCGTTCCTGAACGGTCCCGTGACGATCCGTCAGTGCGCCGACCGCCGCAAGGGCGCTCGTCGGGCGATGCGCTCGCTCGGGCAGCGCGCCGGGGCGAGCCTCGTCGAGATCGGCGTCGCGTCGACCACCGTCGAGCACGGCGAGGCGGCGGTTCCTCAGCTGCTCGCGCTCGACCCGCCACCGACCGGGGTGATATGCGCGAACGACCTCCTCGCGCTCGGCGTCCTTCGCGGTCTCGCGGCCGCGGGCCGGTCCGTTCCCGGCGACGTCGCGGTCGTCGGCTACGACGACGTGACGTTCGCGTCCATGCTCTCGCCGGCGCTCACCTCGGTCCGCCAGCCGAAGTACGAGTTGGGGGCTGCCGCGGCGGAGCTGCTCCTCGAGGAGACGAGCGGAAACGGTCACGAGCATCGCGACGTGCGATTCGAGCCGGAGCTCGTCGTACGGGCCTCGAGCGGGTCCGGCCCGAGGTGAGCGCCGCGGGTCGACGTCACGCCGAGAGCTCGTCGATCACGCGCGCGAGCCGAGCGGTGTCGTGCCCGAAACGTCCGAGGAACAGCCCGTCCACGCTGTCGCCGAGGCTCGACACGATGCCCTCGCGCGCCGCACCCCCGTAGATCACGCGGACCCGAGTGCCGGCGGCCCAGTCGGCGGCCCACCGCTTGATCGCTGCGCACACCGGTGCGACGTGGTCGGGCGGTGCGGCCTCTGCGGCTCCGATCGCCCAGACGGGCTCGTAGGCCACGACGAGGTCGTGCGGCGCGGGCGCACCTCCGCCCTGCCCGGCGAGCGCAGCGCCGAGCTGGCGGATGCACTCGCCGACGGCGTCACGCTCCGTGCTTCGGCGCTCCTCGCCGACGCACAGGATCGGCGTCAACCCGTTGCGAGTCGCCGCCACGAGCTTTCGGTGCACGAGATCGTCGGACTCGGCGAAGATGCGCCGGCGCTCCGCGTGCCCGACCTCGGCGAACCGGCAGCCGATTGCCGCGAGGTCGGCGCCGCTGATCTCCCCGGTGAACGGACCGCTGTCCTCCGTCCACAGGTCCTGGCCACCGATCGCGACGACCGCGGGGTCGAGAATCTCCGCGACGGCCGAGAGCGCCGTCACCGCCGGGAGGACGACCAGATCGAGGCGCCCGCCGGTGACCGCAGGAGCGCGTGATGCGATGTCGCCCACCGATCGGCACCACTCGAGCGTCGCGACGTGGCCGAGGTAGAGCTTGAGGCTGACCGCGAGGATCGCCGCGCGACGCGGTCCCGCCGCTGCCGGTGCGGAGTCGCTCATGTCTCGCCGCGCGCCTCGTAGTCGGCGAGAACCTGGACCTTCGCCGCCGACGGCGACGTCGCGTCGAACCGGTAGCCGAGCCACTCGCTCACGAGCCGCCGGGCGAGCTCGATGCCGATCACCCGCTGGCCGATCGCGAGCACCTGGGCGTTGTTGCTGAGGACGGCCCGCTCCACCGAGTAGCTGTCGTGCGCGGTCACCGCCCGGATCCCCGGCACCTTGTTCGCGGCGATCGCGACGCCGAGCCCCGTGCCGCAGACGAGCAGTGCCCGATCGGCGAGTCCGGCCGCGACCCGCTCGGCGGCGGTGATCGCGACCGTCGGGTACGGAGTGTGGCCGTCGGCGTCGACACCGACGTCCTCGACGCTCGCGACGAGGCCACTCGACTGGAGCTCCGCCTTGAGCGCCTCCTTGTACTCGAAGCCCGCGTCGTCGGAGCCGACGACGATCCGCCACGATCTCGCGGGCAGTTGCTCCTCAGCCACTCTCGCCGCCCCTTCCCGCTCGTCCGGCCGCGTCCACGACGAGCGCGAGCGAGACCGCGCCGGGGTCCGGCGTTCCGCGACTCCTCTCGCCGTGCAACCGCGCACGTCCGGCCCGAGGGAGCAACGCGCACGTGGCGTCGGCAGCCTCCCGGGCGATCGGCGCGGCGGCGACCCACGCGTCCGCCACGGTCGCTCCTCGTGCGATCTGCTCCCGCAGTGCTCGGCAGAACGGCGCGAGAGCGTCGAGCATCGTCTTGTCGCCCTCGACGACATCGCCGGCCCGCGCGATCGCCGCGCACGCGGCGTCCACCGCGTCGGCGACGGCGGCGGGATCGGGTGGCACGGCGTCGCCGAGGTACGCGCCGGCCGTGCGAAGTCCGAGACCCCAGAGGGCTCCGGACGTTCCGCCACCCGCGTCGGCCCACGCGGCACCCGCCGCCTCGAGCGCGCTGCCCGCCCCGGAGCCGAGGCCCGCCAACCGAGCGGCCTCCTTTGCGGCCGCCGTCGCGCCTCGTAGCATCCCGATGCCGTGGTCGCCGTCACCCGCGATCGCGTCGTAGCGCCCGAGCTGCTCCGCCGCCGTGCCGAGCGCGTCCGCCGCGAGGCGCAGCCCATGAGCGATTGTGGCGGCCGCCGCGCGCGATCCCACGTGCGCCGGTCCGAGCTCGGCCACATCCGGCTCGGCCGCACGATCGAGCGAGGCCGCGCCCGCCGCCTGCGCTTGCCCGGTCGCCGCCGCCGAAGGGAAGTCACCGGCGGGGAGCGACCGACGGAGCGCCGGTGCGAGCGCCGGAGCGAGCCACAGCCGTTCGAGATCGTCGTCGAGCCAGCAGAGCGAGAGCGAGACGCCGGCCATCGCGAAGCTCGTGACGAGCTCGCCGACCTCTGGTTCGACGGCGACCACGCCCTCGGCGTCGAGCACCTGGGCGACGCGCCGGTAGAGGACGAAGAGCTCCTCGTACTTCACGGACCCGAGACCGTTGAGCACGACGGCGACCCGCCCACCGCGCCTCTTCGCCGCGGGTGGCGACTCACGCCACAGCTCCTCCACGAGCAGGTCCGCGAGCTCGTCGGCGCTCACGGCGTCGCGTTCTGCGACACCGGACTCCCCGTGGACGCCCATCCCGACGGCCATCCGGCCGCGTGGCACGTCGAACAACGGCTCTCGCGACCCCGGAAGCGTGCAGCCGGAGAAGGCCACGCCGATGGAGCGCGTCCGGTCGTTGGCGAGCTCGGCGAGTCGCCGCACCTCGCCGAGCTCGGAACCTTCCCGCGCTGCCGCGCCCGCGACCTTGTAGACGATCAGCCCGCCGGCGATGCCCCGGCGCCGCCGTCGTTCGCCGTCGGGCGCGCTCGCCACGTCGTCGGTCACCGGCACCGACGCGCACGCGACCCCCTCGGCGGCGAGGCGGGTCGCGGCCTCCCCGAAGTTCAGGGCGTCACCCGCGTAGTTGCCGTAGGAGAACAGCACACCGCCGCCCGCTTCGACCGCCCGGGCGACGGAGCAGACATGCTGGGCCGACGGGGACGCGAACACGTTGCCCATCGCGGCGCCGGCAGCGAGCCCCTCACCCACGTACCCGGCGAAGGCCGGGTAGTGACCGGAGCCGCCACCGATCACGACCGCAACGGTGCCCGGCGCCAGCGGCGCACGACGCGCGACGCCGCCCGGCACGCGTCGCACGAGTCGACCGTACGCGGCAGCGAACCCGTCGGCAGCCTCGTCCGCGAATCGTTCGGGCGCGTTGAACAGGTAGGTCATCGCCGCGCCACGCCGCGGTTCATCCCGCCAGTCCTCGCATCACCGCGAGCGAGCGCTCGGTCCAGCGCTCCTCGGTCTCCACGGTCGTGACCTCGTCACCCTGCCACGGAAGCCAGTGCTCCACGATCTCGCTGATGCCGCGCTCGGACGGCCGCACCCGATCGTAGAGGTACCCGAGGTCGAGCAACCCGGTGCCGAGCTCGCAGCCCGTGAGCGCGAAACCGACGAGCCCGGGCGAGCGTGTGAACGTGAAGTCCTTGACGTGCAGGTTCACGACGTGCTCGGCGACCTGGTCGATCGTCGCATGCGGCTGCTCGAGGCGCGCGACCGTGTTGGCCGGATCAAGGCACACGCCGATGCCCGGGTCACCGACTCCCGTGACAACTCGGAGCAGATCGCTGGTCGCGAAGACCTCGTAGGTCTCGAGCCCGATCCGCACACCGGCGTCTGCGTACCGGGGCGCGACGGCGCGGAGCTCCCGGACCGCCTCCTGCACCGTCGGTCGATCTGCGCCAGCACCGAGCATCGTGCGGACGAGGCGAGCGCGAAGCGCCACCGCGATGTCGAGGAATCGCTCGAGGCTCGCCGATCGCACCCCTCGGAACCCGACCTCGAGTGCCACGCCGGCCTGCTCGCTCGCGGCACGGAGCGCCGCCAGCTCGGTCGCGGAGAGCCGTTCGAGGCCGGGCAGGTCGCAGATCTGGAGCACCCCCGCGCCCGCGGCGGCGGTGCGCTCGATCACGGCGAGAAGGTCGAGTGGGCGGCTGACCCGCTCCGACCTGCGCCAGAAGAACGCGTACGTGCTGAGGCCGATCGTCACCGGCGTCGCCCCCGGACCGGGGGTTCCCGTCGTCGTGTCATTCGGGACCGGTCGGGCCGAGCGGCGGCGGAATCTCGACACCGAGCTCCTCGAGCGTGTCGGTGACGACGCGGATGGCGTTCAGCGCGCGAGGGAAGCCCGCGTACTGCACGGTGTGGATGACGGTCTCGAGGATCTCGGTCGCGCTGAGTCCCGCCCGTATCGCGCCGCGCGTGTGACCGCGCACCTGCGGCTCGAGCCCGCCGAGCGCGACCAGCGCGGCGAGCGACGCCATCTCGCGCTGCGCGAGTGTCAGGCCCGGGCGCGAGTAGACGTCGCCGAAGTTGAACTCGATCCCGTAGCGTGCGAGATCCTGCGCCAGTCCGGTCTGCATGTCGATCAGGCCCTGCGCCCGACCCTCGCCGTAGAGCTCTTCGAACTTCTCGCGGCCGCGCCGCAACCGGTCGTTCATCGCGCCCCCTCTGGTCAGATCGAATGCCCGCCGTCGAGCGGGAGTATGACGCCCGTGATGTTCACAGCTGCCGGCCCGGCGAGGAAGACGACCGCCTGCGCCAGGTCCTCGGGCCGGCCGAGCAGCCGGGTCGGGATCTGCGCGAGCAGCTCCTCCCTCCGCTCGGGTGTGTCCCGATCGCGCCCGGGCGTCGCCTGTGCGCCAGGCGCGAGGCAGTTGACCGTCACGCCGTGCTCCGCGACCTCGATCGCGAGCGCCTTCGTCAGGCCGACCACTCCCGCCTTCGCCGCCGCGTACGCAGTCGCGCCGCGCACGAGACGCCCGCCCGCGATCGCGGCGACCGAGGCGATGCTCACGATCCGGCCGTCCCGCTGCTCGAGCATGCCCGGGAGCACGTGGCGCGTCACGTTGAACACCGCGTTGAGGTTCCGGTCGACCTGCGTCGCCCAGGTCTCGGCGCTCATCTCGTGGAAGAAGCTGACCACGCCCCCGCCCGCGCAGTTCACGAGGATGTCAACGCCACCGAGGCTCTCGCGTGCGGCCTCGACGCTCCCGCCGACGGCGTCGAAGTCGGTCAGGTCCACGACGAAGGCGCGCGACGGGCGGCCGCGATCGGCGACGAGCTGGGCGGTCAGTTCGAGCCCGGGCCCGTCGACGTCCAGCCCCGCGACGGCCGCGCCCTCGTCGGCGAGTGCCGAGGAGATCACCCGCCCGAGCGCGCCGGCCGCTCCGGTCACGATCGCCCGCTTGCCTTGCAGTCTCATGTTCCCCCGTCCGTCTGTTCGTCAGCGCACGGCGAACGAGGCCGGCAGTGGCCGCTGCGGCACCTCGTGGCCGGATCGGTCCTCGTCGCGCGCGTACTGGTGACCGGCGCGGCCCCCCGCGGGATGTCCGGTCTCGATGAAGAACCCCTCGAGGTCCTCGTACACCTCCAGCACGTCGTGCACCTGGCCGGCTTGCGTCATGACGAGATCGCCTGGTTGGACGAAGTGCTCGACGCCCTCGGTTGCCACCTTCGCCCTGCCCTTCGTGATGATCCACAGCTCGTCGTCGTCGTGGAAGTGGCGATCGAACCGACCGCCCCCGACCACCTTGAAGCGCCCGACCGCGACGACCTGGAGCCACGGCGGCCGGGTGCCGGGATGGATCCAGTCGGAGGTCAGGTCGAATACGGGCGTGGTGTCCTCCAGTTCGCCGATGTGCAGCCGATCGGTCGTCCGGCTGAGTGGTCGACCAGTTGGCCACTGCTACCCTACCCAACGGCACGGCACGTCGCACCGCAAAGGGGGACCAACCCATGGCAACCGTCCCGGGCGCGCCGGCGGTCGAGCACCACCGCGAGCCGTTCGGCATCGGCGAGCGGCGTCCGCGGCTGTCGTGGAAGGTCGACGCGGCGCCCGGCTGGTCGCAGCGCGGGTACGAGCTCGAGATCGCCCGCGACCAAGCCGTGCCGGCGCGCCTCGCGGTCCTCTCGCCCGACTCCGTGCTCGTCCCCTGGCCGTTCGACGACCTCCGGTCGCGCGAGGAGGTGCGCGTGCGCGTGCGGGTGTGGGGCGCCGACGACGAGCCCTCTGCCTGGAGCCCGTCCGCGCCGATCGAGGCCGGCCTGCTCGAGCCACAGGACTGGCAGTGCGTGCCCGTCGGTCCGGCATGGGCCGAGGACCCCGAATCCGACGATCGGCGACCGCCGCTCGTGCGTCGGGAGTTCGACATCCGAGGACCGGTCGCGCGCGCCCGGCTCTACGTCACTGCGCACGGGCTGTACGAGGTCGAGATCAATGGCGGGCGCGTCGGCCGCGAGGCGATGGCGCCGGGATGGACCGTCTACGGCGCGCGCCTCGAGTACGAGACCTACGACGTCGCCGCCTTGCTGCGCGAAGGTGCCAACGCGATCGGCGCGTGGCTCGGGGACGGGTGGTACCGGGGCCGGCTCGGCTGGAACGGCGGCTTCCGGAACCTGTACGGCAGCGACGTCGGCCTGATCGCGCAGCTCGAGATCGACACGAGCGAAGGCGAG
>Ga0307374_10006807_pt1 | contig 17781 bp, 14 predicted proteins | sample OX3MG_FD_202532 | JGI IMG/M metagenome (GOLD analysis project Ga0307374, IMG submission 202532) | Soil microbial communities from Risofladan, Vaasa, Finland - OX-3 | ecosystem: Environmental > Terrestrial > Soil > Coastal area > Acid sulfate soil | place: Finland: Risofladan, Vaasa | collected... | reverse complement strand
TCATCTTGGTCCCAACCCCGGGTGAGTTTCAGGACCCTTTCACGGACTCGGTTGAGGCGCTTCTCGTCGGCGCCGAATCGTTGGAACCAGAGTTGGCCGATCCCGGCACGGATCAACGTGCGCCGATGCAAGAGTCCCCGGGCGTGCAGTTCTGGCCCCAGGGCCACGAGCGACGATTTGGCGATGACCGTTTTATCGAGGTCGAAAAAAGCCGCGCGCACGTCTTCATGCTAGGTCCAGAGTTCCGCGACGACCGGGCGCGTTAGCCGATAAAGGCGGCGGCGCAGTCTTGCGTGGCGTCAGTGCGAGCCATCAACACGACGTGGTCTTGTTCGAGGAAGTGCATCGCCGACGAGGGCACCAGGGGCTGCTCGTTGCGTACCACGGCCACGACGCGTAGTGAGTCGGGGAGACGAAGTTCGTCGAGGGTCAGATTCTTCTCCACCGCGGGCGCCTTCGCGCCGAGCGTGACCTCGATCAATTGCATTCGACCGTGGGCGAGTGGCATCAGTTGGATGATGGCGCCGACTTCCACGGCTTCGTCCACCAACGAAGTGATCAAGGCGGGAGTGGAGACCGACACGTCCACGCCCCAACTCTCATTGAAGAGCCACTCGTTGCGAGCGTTGTTGATGCGACTGATGACGCGGGGCACGCCGAACTCTTGCTTGGAGAGCCAGCTGATCACCAAGTTGTCCTCGTCGTCGCCCGTGGCGGCGATCATCACATCGGCGTCGCGCACGTCCGCCGCCTTGAGGTTGGCGTACTCACAGGCGTCGGCCGACATCACCGTGACGCCGGGCAGTTGGCTCTTGAGGCGCTCGGCGGTCGCGGTGGTCTTTTCCATTAGCGTCACGTCGTGGTGCCGATCGATGAGGTCCAGGGCAATAGAGGTGCCGACCGAACCCCCTCCGGCGATAACGACTTTCATGGCGAACCCACTTCGAGCAGCGAGTGCAGTTTGGCCAGTCCATCGCTGGTGACGAGGAATTCGAGAACGTCGTCTTCTTGGGCGAAGAGGCCCTCGATGTTGACTCGGCCCTGGCCCCCACGAATTAGTCCGACGAGGCGAACCTGTTCACCCACGTCGAAGCTGGTGACGGGTTTACCGGCCAGCGCGTCGGGAACGATCCGCTCCACCAGGTGGATGGTGTTGCCCGTGTCGGTCCACTCGATGGAGTCGTCGGCCGGCATTAGCCAGCGCTTGACCTGTTGGGTGGTCCACAGCGACGTCGCCACGGTGGGGATACCGAGTTTCATGTAGATATCGGCTCGGGCCGGGTCGTAGATGCGCGCCACCACGTTCTTGATGTTGTAGTGGTCGCGAGCAATTCGCGCGCAGAGAATATTGGAGTTGTCGCCGCTGGTGACGGCGGCCAAGGCGTCGGCGGTGTTGGCCTCGGCTTGGAAGAGGACGTCACGGTCGAAGCCCGAGCCGATGATGGTCTTGCCGTGGTAGTGCGTGAGGCGACGAAGACTGTCACGGTTCCGGTCGATTATCACCACCGAGTGACCCTCTTCGGAGAGTTGCATGGCGAGCTCAGAACCCACTCGGCCACAGCCGATGACGATGACGTGCACCTTCTCATCAGACCACACCAGGGCTTTTGGCCGCAACTTCCCTACGACTACTCGTAGTAGGTCAGTGGCGAGCAAAGAGCGGTGGCTTAGTATCAAATTCGTGCCAGAAGAGGATCAGCCCGCCGCAAAGCGCGCACCGATTTTAACCTCACACGCCAATCTGGTGAAGTTCTACCCCGAATCGTGGGGCTATCGGCTAAAGCGGCTCATTCTCGGCCGACCTCTAGTCACCGAACAGTTGAGTGGCGAGCGCCTCAATCGTGCCATCGCGCTGGGCGTGTTGGCGCCGGACTGCATCTCCTCGTCGGCGTACGGCACCGAAGAGATCTTGACCCAGATGACGCCCTACATCGGGTTGGCGGCGTTCGCGCTGGTCGTGCCGATCATGTTCGTGATCATCGGCGTTTTGTTCTTCGTGACGACCTCGTACCTCGACGTGATCAAGTACTACACGACGGCCGGCGGATCGTACGTCGTGGCGCGCGATAACTTCGGCCCCAAGGTCGCTCAGATCGCGGCGGTGGCCCTGCTCATTGACTACACCGTGACCGTCGCGGTGCAGTGTTCGGCTGGCACCGCCGCGCTGACCACGGCCTTTCCCGCGCTGAAGAACTCGTTTCCGCTGTTGGGCAACGGGACCTTATTTATTACGGTGGCCGTGGTTCTCGTCTTGATCTTTGGCAATCTGCGCGGTCTGCGCGAGGCCGGCAACTACTTCGCGATTCCGACGTACTTCTACGTCGTGATGCTGTCGGCGACAATCGTCATTGGCTACTACAAGAAGATCGCCGGCACCTTGCACATGGTCGCCCAACCGGCGACGAAGCTTTTGGTGGAGGGGCGTTTCGGTCACCAGGGTAACGGGCTCTTGATGGGCTTGGCCTTTCTAACCCTCTTGCGCGCGTACGCGAATGGTGGCTCGTCGTTGACGGGCCTCGAGGCCATCTCCAACGGCGTGGGAAGTTTTCGTCGCCCCGAGTCGCCGAACGCTCGCGTGACCCTCGTCGTGATGTCCTCGATCCTGGCCTTCTTGCTGATCGGCACAACGCTGCTCGCGTCGTGGACCCACGCGATTCCCTACGCCGCGGGCTCGCCAACGGTCGTGGGACAAGAAGTGCTGGACATCTTTGGCACGCACGGCTTTGGTCACTACATCTTCTTCGTGGTGCAGTTTGCCACGGTGCTCATTCTCTTCACCGGCGGCAATACGTCCTTCAACGGCTTTCCCTTCCTGGCGAACTATGTGGCGACCGACAAGTACCTACCGCGCCAGCTCACCAAACGAGGTCATCGCCTCGCCTTTTCCAATGGCATTCTCGTGCTGGGCGTCGTGTCGCTGGTCTTGATCATTGCCTTCAACGCGTCAGTCAACGCGCTTATCGCGCTCTACGCGATTGGCGTCTTCACCGGGTTCACGTTGGCCGGTGCGGGTATGGTCGCTCGTCACCTTCGCGAGAAGAGCGGTCACTGGCGCCGTGGGGTTTTTATCAACGCGCTCTCGGCGTGCGTGACCTCTATCGTCGTCTTGATTTTCGTGCTGGCCAAATTCACTGAAGGTGCGTGGATCATCGTCGTCGTGGGACCGATTATGTACTACAGCCTCCTTCGCTTCCACACCCAGTACGAACGAGAGGAGAAGGCGTTCGATGCTCACAGCGGCATCGCCCCAATGAACATTCGCATGAACCGGGTCATCGTGTTCGTGGACAACTACGACCTGGCGACCGAACGGGCTCTTTTGTACTGCAACTCGTTGAACCCCTACTCCGTTCGAGCGGTGCACTTCGACATCGACCCCATGGTCACCAAGGCCCTGGAAACGCGCTGGGGTGCGCCCGGTACCGCGTCGGAGAACATCAGCCTCGAGGTCGTGGAGTGTGAGGACCGACGGGTCGACCGGGCCGCGTTAGAACTGGTCGCCGACGCGGTGCGCGATCCGGACGTCTTTTGCATGGTGATCTTGCCCCGCCGAGCATTCGTGTCGAGCCTCCAGCGCCTGTTGCACGACCGCACGGCCGACACCATGGCGAGCGCGGTGATGCACGTGCCACGTACCGCCGCGACGGTTATCCCGTATCGCGCGCTGCGCCGTCGCGTGCCCGTGGGCGCGCCCACCGAAGAGCCGGTGAGCGACGAGGTCACGCGCGGCGGGTTTCGAGAGGACGCGCATCTCGCCGCCGACGTGAAGCTCGCCGCTCGTTCGAGTGACGCGGCGCCGATCGGCGGACTCGTGGAGCGACAGTTCGCCGAGATCGCGGGCCGCGTTCGCTCGATGGCCATTGGCAACGAGAGTGGCGTACACGAACTTCGTTGCGTCATCGCCGACAACAGCGGGTCGATCACCCTCATCTTTCAAGGAAGAACCAACGTGCCGGGCATTGAACGCGGTACGCGACTCATGGTGAAAGGAACCGTGACGTCGCTTCGGCGTGAAGCAGTCATTCTCAATCCCCAGTACGAAATTGTCGCCGCGCCTCAGGGCGAGCACTAGGACGCATCGGCCATCATTTGGCAGTAGCCACTTGGCGATTGCATCACCGACGGGGATTCGTGGCGGCGCCATCGCGCGCTCAGAGCTCAAGAGGTGTCTAACTTGTGTAGCGGCGGTGCGCCGTGGCGATAGTGTGTCACGCCGTGAGATACCTGAGAGGTGGTGAGCATGGCCCGAGCGCTCGTCATCGTTGAGTCCATCGCCAAAGCGACCCGCATCCAGAGCATGCTCGGGCCGGACTACATCGTCAAACCCTCCATCGGCCACATTCGCGACCTGCCCCAAAGCGCCGCCGACATTCCGGCCTCGGTCAAGGGCGAGAAGTGGGCGCGACTGGGTATCAACGTCAACGACCACTTCAAACCGGTCTACGTCGTGTCGAACGACCGACGGAAGATTGTCGCCGAGCTGAAGGCGGCCCTCAAAGAGGTCGACGAGCTCTACCTCGCCACCGACGAAGACCGCGAGGGCGAGGCCATCGCCTGGCACCTCCAGGAAGTGCTGAACCCCAAGGTCCCGGTCAAGCGCATGGTCTTTCACGAGATCACCCCGACCGCTATTGCCCGGGCCGTCGCCCAGACCCGGGCGTTGGACCTCCGTCTCGTCGACGCCCAAGAGGGTCGCCGGTTCCTCGACCGTCTCGTGGGGTACGAGGTCTCACCTGTGCTGTGGCGCGCGGTCGATAAGGCGCGCTCGGCCGGGCGGGTGCAGTCAGTGGCCATTCGCCTGGTCTGTGAGCGCGAGCGCGAGCGCATGGCGTTTCGCTCGGCGTCGTGGTACGACGTTACGGCGACGCTTCGAGGGGACGACGCGCCCTTCGAGGCGACCCTAGACACGGTGAACGGCGTGGCGCTGGCGACGGGGAAGAACTTCGACGCGGCCGGGCGCCTTGAGTCGAAGGCGCCCCTCGAGGTCTTGAGTGCCGCCGCGGCCGCCTCCCTGGCCGGCGCGCTGGTCGGACAACGTCTCAAGGTCGAGGCGATCACCTCCACGCCGCGTACCCAGCGTCCCCAGCCACCGTTCATGACCTCGTCGCTGCAGATCGAGGCCAGTCGAAAACTACGCTTCGATCCCGAACGAACGATGCGCGCGGCCCAACGGCTCTATGAACAGGGCTGGATCACTTACATGCGTACCGACTCCACCACCCTCTCGGACGAGGCGATAACGGCGGCGCGCGCGCAGGCGGCGTCGATGTTCGGCGACGACTACGTGTCCCCTCAACCGCGCCGCTACGACCGCAAGGTGAAGAACGCCCAAGAGGCTCACGAGGCGATTCGCCCGGCCGGCGAGTCGTTTCGCACGCTCGACGAAGGTCAGGCGCAGCTGAACGGTGACGAGCGCGCGCTCTATGACTTGATCTGGAAACGCACGATCGCCTCGCAGATGGTCGACGCGCGACTCACGCAAGACAAGGTGCGACTCTCTGGGGTACTTCGCGACGTCGTGGATTTCACTGGCGACACGGTGGTGGCGTTGAGCGCGACGGGGCTGCGCATCGAGTTTGCGGGCTTTCGACGGGCCTACGTCGAGGGCACCGACGACCCCGAAGCCGAACTGGCTGACCAAGAGCGCCTGCTGCCGACTCTTCGCGAGGGTGGCGAGGTTCCCGTCGAGGGTGCCGACGCCAAGCTGCACGAGACCCAGCCGCCGGATCGCTACTCCGAGGCGACGCTGATCAAGAAGCTCGAGGACCTGGGCATCGGTCGCCCGTCGACGTACGCCTCGGTCATGAAGACCATCGACCGACGCGGGTACGTCTGGAAGAAGGGCAAGGCGTTGGTGCCGACGTTTCGCGCCTTCGCCGTGGTGAATCTCTTGGAGTTCTACTTCGCCGAGTTGGTCGACTATCAGTTCACGGCCGAGATGGAGGACCAGCTCGACGAGATCGCGGAGGGTCGTCAAGCGCTCGAACCGTGGCTGCAACGCTTTTACTTCGGCGATGAGAAAGCGACCAGCGAGTTCGCTCGACTCGGACTGCACCACGTCACGCACGCGACCCACGACTTTGACTTTGCGGCCATTAACTCTCTGCCCCTGGGGGTCGCGCCCGACGGGCTCGCGGTCTCGGTGCGTTCGGGACGCTACGGTCCCTACCTCGTGCACGGCGAGGATCGCGTCTCGATCCCCGAAGCGACCGAACCGGACTCACTCAGTGTCGAGCACGCGCTGGAGTTGCTCGCGGCGCCGAGCGGCGATCGAGAGTTGGGACGAAGTGACGAGGGCGAGATGCTCTATCTAAAGGCCGGACGCTACGGTCCCTACGTCCAGGTGGGTGAGGTCACCGATCCCAAGGAGAAGCCCAAGACGGCGTCGCTCTTTTCCACGATGTCGCCCGAGAGCCTCACCCTCGAGGACGCCAAACAACTGCTCTCACTGCCCCGGATCGTGGGCGAGCACCCCGAGGGCGGAGCAATCGCCGCGCAGAACGGTCGCTACGGCCCCTACCTCACGTGGGGCACCGAGACGCGCTCACTGGAGAACGAGGAGCAGATCTTTGCCGTCGAGGTGGCGGACGCGACGCTTCTCTTCGCCCAACCCAAGGCCCGGGGACGTCGCGCGGCGGCGGGGCCCTTGGCCGAGCTCGGCGAAGATCCCGTCACGAAACGACAGGTCGTGGTGCGCAGCGGGCGTTTTGGTCTTTACGTCACCGACGGCGAGACGAACGCGACGATGCGCTTGGGCGACGCGCCCGAGACGATCACGCTGGACCGAGCCTGTGAGCTACTCGCCGAGCGGCGAAACGCCGAGCCCTCGACGCGCGTTGCTAGGGCGGCCAAGCGCGGCGCGAAGAAGGCACCCGCGAAGAAGACGGCCAAAAAGACGGCCAAAAAGACGGCCAAGAAGACGACCAAAAAGGCAGCCCAGACGACGGCGAAGAAGTCCGCCGTCCGCGCCTCCGGGGCGACCAAGCGCGCGGCCATCGCCCAAGGCGCAATGGCCAACGCGGCCATTGTGAGGAGTGCGATCTCGAAGGACGACGCGTGAGTCCTCGAGGGGTCTTCCTCGTCTTTGAGGGTATCGACGTCAGCGGCAAAAGCACCCAAGCGCGGCGGGTCGCCGCGCACTACGACGCGCTCTACGCGTTCGAACCGGGCGATAGCGCGCTCGGACAGGAGCTGCGCCGTTGGGTGCTCGACGCCGCCACGCCAATGAACCCCTCGACCGAGGCGTTGATCATGCTGACCGATCGGTCGCATCACGTGCACAGTGTCATCGCGCCGGCGCTCGAGGCCGGACGTTCGGTGGTCTGCGATCGCTTCTACGCCTCGACCCTCGCCTACCAGGGCTACGGACGCGGCGTGGACTTAGGGCTGCTTCGCGCGGCGAGCGAACTCGCCGTGGGCACGTGTCTTCCAACCTTGACGATCCTGCTCGACGTTTCCGTTGACGTGGTGAACGAACGGCGCGCCCACGACGAAAAAGACCGCTTCGAGGCCGAGGACTTGGCGTTCCACCAACGCGTCCGCGACGGGTACTTAGAACTCGCCCGGGAAAACGCGTGGTTCGTGGTGGACGGCGCGCGCAGCGAAGTCGACGTCGCTCGCGCGATCGACGAGCGAGTGGCGGACCTACCCTGGTGAGGTGAGCGACGTCTTCGAACGACTAGTGGGCCAGGATCGCGCCGTAAGCGCGATGCGCCAGTACGTCGCCAACCCCGTGCACGCGTACCTCATCTCGGGTCCCGGGGGCTCGAGCGTGCACGACTCCCTGGTTTCGTTCGCCGCGGCGCTGCAGTGTGCAAGCCAGGGCTGTGGCGAATGCGAGGTCTGTCGACTCGCGCTCGCTGACCAGGACCCCGACGTGTACTTCGCCGAACGCTCAGGCGTCGCCTGGCGCATGGAGGAGATTCGCGAAGCCGAACGCGTCGCTCGGCGCCGACCCCTGGGGGCGGGTTATCAGATTGTGGTGATCGAGGACGTGGAACTCACCACGACGGGCGCGTCGCCGAGCTCACCGGCGCTGCTCAAGTCGCTCGAAGAGCCTCCGGCCCGCACCATCTTCTTGCTGAGCGCCGAAGAGTTGCCGCGCGCGCTCGACACCGTTGTGTCGAGGTGCGTCGAAATCAAGTTACGTCCCTTGAGCGAGGAGGACCTGGCGTCGATCCTGGTTCGAGAGGGCGCGGCGCTCGACGCGGCGCGCGCCGCCGCGCAGGCGGCGAACGGCAACCTTCGTCGCGCGCGCGTGCTGGTGCGTGACGTCGACCTCGCTCGGCGCGTGGCGCAGTGGCGCAGCGTCCCAGATCGACTCACCGGCACGCTCGCCGCGTCGGCCGTCGTGGCCCAAGAGATCACCTCGTCGCTCGACGAAGCGATCACTCCGCTCCAGGAACTCCAGGATGAAGAGATGGCGCGACGCGCCAGCGACGCGCGTGAAATGGGCGCGCGTGCAATGGCCAATCGCCGTGACGTCGAAGCGCAGTTCAAGCGCGAACAGCGCCGTTTTCGTCTCGACGAACTCCGTTTTGGCTTTAGCGCGTTGACCGGCGTCTACCGAGAGCGACTCATCGAGAACCTCGACGCCAGTGCCCAAGGTGACGCGCGCAGTGAGTACCGAGTGGGCGCGTCGCTTCGCGCCATCGACGCGGTGGCCGAAGCGAATCGCCGGCTCTCGACCAACGTCGATGAGTCGTTGTTGCTGAACGATCTCATGTTCTCGTTGATGGAGTTCTGAGGTCCCGCGCCAGGGGCTTCGATGCCCGATGGGCTAATGTTGCTCTCTGCGCCTGGGTAGCTCAGTCGGTAGAGCAACGCATTCGTAATGCGTAGGTCAAGGGTTCGAATCCCTTCCCAGGCTCCAATTCACGGCGGTGCGTTCACCCGCGATGCGCTCGAAACGTCATGAGTTCCTCATCCCCCTCGACGACGTGGTGCGCGCGAGTGAGCACTACTCTGAGCGCATGCGGACTCGTCGGACCCTGGTCGTACTGGTCGTGGCGGCCGCGATCGTTGGCGCGTATTTTGGCGGGCGAGCTAGCGTCTCACGAACCACGGCGCCCACGTTGACCACATTGACGACGTTTCACCTCGGTTCTACCTTGACGACGATGACCGTCAAACCGAGCGTGGCCACGTTTGATCCGCTTTCGGTGACCTTCGTCTCCTTGGACACCGGCTGGGTCCTGGGCACCGCACCGTGCGCGACGGGTCATCGGTGCTTGGCGCTGCGTGAGACGACTGACGCGGGAGGCACCTGGACCTCGAAGCACCTTTCGTCGGCTCTGCTCACCGCCGCCGACCGCGTCGTCAACGGTCGCTTGGCCGCGCAGTACTTTGGGCAATTGAACGTGCGCTTCGCCAACACCCAAGACGGTTGGATCTACGGCTCGCTGCCCGGTCCGACGCCGCCCGGGGGCGTCGACTTCATCGAGCCGGTGCAGTACTTGTGGTCGACGCACGACGGGGGCCGCGTCTGGCGTCGCCAGTCGTTCGCCTGGTTGGGTAAGTACGGATCGCTGTTCGACCTTGAAGCGGCCAACGGCACCGTGTACGTGATGGGTGATAACAAGACGTACCACGTGACGGTGGAGAGTTCACCGATTGGTGAAGATAGCTGGCACGTGGCTAACGCCGCACCGATGGGACTGCCGGCCGGTGGGGCACAGCCCTCGGGCTCGATCGTGCTCAACGGATCGAGTGGCTGGTTGGTGGTGGGCAATGACCGCGAAACTTCGGGCGCGGCGCGTCTTTCCAGCGATGGCACGTGGGTCCCCTGGACACCGCCGTGCACGACAGTGGGGAACAGTTTCGCCACGCCCGCGGCCTCTTCGAGCGCAACACTTGTCGCGGTGTGCACGATGGGTGGTTTTGCCCAAGGACTCTCGCCCCAAGCCCCCCCGGGAGCGAAGCTCGGGTCCAGTTGGCTTTACGTCTCGCACGACGGTGGCAACACTTTTGAGGCCGGCCCCGAACTTCTTTGGCTGGGCAACGCCTATTACGGCGTGGTGGCCTCGGCGGCGCCGGACACCGTCTTGGCCGGCCGTCCCGCGGGCAAGGGTGCGCTGATGGCGAGCTTTGACGCAGGCGCCCACTGGCGCGAGGTCTACCCGGGCGAGCCCTCGTATCTCGGATTCACCAGTGCCAGCCAGGGCGTGGGCCTCGTGCCGTCGCTCTATGGTTCCTATGGCACCAACACCATGATCATGACGTTCGACGGCGGCCACCATTGGGCCAAGGTCACCTTTTAATCGTCGCCTCGCCGCAGCGTGTTGCACCCGCTCGATCCGCGTGGTTCAACGTCTGAAGAAACATGGCGACGTCGGACGTTCGCCCTAGTGGGGGGCGCCGGCCAGAACTGCCATCACGCCGACAAGTCCGGCGCCGACGAGTGCCGACACCACACCTCGGCGAAGGGCGAAGAGCCAGAGTGCGGCGCCGGCGAGGACGCCGAACTGCCAGAGGTGTAACAGTTCGCGCCCGAGGGGGACCGCCGAGCCGGCGATGGCCCCGATGACCGCGGCGCCGGCGCCCAGCAAGAAAGCCTGTATCGAGACACTCGATCGCAGTCGTGCGAAGTGCGGCGCGCCGGTCATGACGAAGATGAACGAGGGCGCGAACGCGACGGCGGCGGCCAGCAGCCCCCCGGCGAGACCACTGGCCGCGTACCCGACCACCGCCACCGTTTGCACGACCGGTCCCGGCGTGATCTGGCCCAGCGCCACCGCACTCAGAAACTGCGACCCGGTCATCCAGTGGTACGTGGTGACGACGTCGTGTTGCATCAAGGGAATGATCACGAACCCCCCGCCGTACGAGAGCGCCCCGACTTTCAAGGCCACCCAGGCGAGGGCCGAGAGACCGCCGAGGGCCACCGGCGTCACCGCGGCCGGGAACAGCGCGAACGCTCTTCGACTCGCCGCGCCGGCAATGGCGATCTCCACCAGACCGCAGAGAGTGAGCACGAGCACGAGGTACGACCCGGCCACGATGGCGCCCACCGCGCCCGCGGCGAAGTACGCCAGCCAACGAACTCGCCGAGACCCCACGTCGTTCGCGCGCTGCCAGCTCGGCGCCAGAAGTCGAAGGGCGGCGTTGAGCGCTACGGCCGGCACGACGGCGCCGGCGCCTAGCGCGGCCCCCCTCACCCACAAGGGCGTGTGGGCGGAGAAGAACAACACGGCGAGGGCGAGGATCAAGACGAGTCCGGGAATGATGAAGCACAGGCCGCCCAGGAGCGCGCCGAGTCGACCTCGAAGCCGCCACGCGCAGTAGATCGCCAGCTGTGTCGACGCCGGGCCGGGCAGCAGATTGGTCGCCGCGATGGCGTCTTCGAACTCGTGCTCGCTGAGCCAACCCCGTCGCTCCACGCACAACTGGCGCAAGAGCGCGATATGGGTCGGCGGACCTCCAAATCCAATCAGGCCGAGCCGTCCCCACTCGCGCACGATCGTCGAGAGCGGCACTTTTGGGAATGGACGTTCAGTCATGATCGGGTCAGTTCTGTTACGACGGTACTCGCGGTGAGCGGCGCGCGCGATGGTGCTCGCCCGGGCCGCTCACCACGCGAGACGAACGGCCAACGGACAACGCTCGAGGGGTGCGTTCCCTAGCTGCTCAAGGAGTAGATGACTTGCACCTGGACGCTGATCGACTGGGATCCCCTCTGGAGGGGCACCGAAGACTTGGCGGCGTCAAACCCGTAGGCCACCGGGTACACGACGCCGGTGGTCCCGGAGTTCTCCTGGTCGACGACTTTGACGATCGCAACCACGCTGGTGCCGGCGCCCTTGGCAATCTGCGCGGCTTCGGTGTGGGCGTTCTTGATCGCGCGCGCCCGCGCCGCGGCGAGCAGCTTGGACTGGTTCGAGATGGAAAAGGTGACGCCGTTGAGTTGGATGCCGTTCCCCACGGCCTGGGCCGCGGCGTCTAAGGCGACGCCCGCCTTCTTGATGTTGTGCGTCGTCACGTTGAGCTCGTCCGACGCGGTAAAACCGGTGATCTGGTTGTACTGATTCGTGTTCGTGTAGATATTGAACCCGGAGGTCTGGAGGTTCTTCTTCACGATTCCGTTGCTCAGGAGTGAGGTCTCTAGTCTTCCCACCTGGAGGTTGTTCTCGTTCAGGGCGCCCGTCGCCGTCGAAGCGGTGGTCTGGACGCCAATCTGAAAGCTCATGGTGTTGGGCGTGCCGGTCACGGTGCCCGAACCGGTGACGGTAATGGTCGCGGCGGACGACGAACGCGTGTGCCCAAGGGTCTCTCCGGTAAAGGCGATGGCCGCGATCACGATCGCGAAGAGGGCGAGGGCGATGAATCGAAATCCGAAAGGTCGCCGTCCCGCGAAGGGTCCACGGGGACCGCCTCGAAAGTGATCGTGCTCGAGGTGGTGGTCGTGGGTGGGACGGTCTTCGCTTGAGTCGCTCTGGTCGCTCACGGGGTCTCCTTATGGTTGAACTGCCGACTTGATTTGAGTCATGCGGTACCGCGGCTGATCTCACTTCACGGAGCGAGAACGAAAATCGCAGGGAAGCCTCTAGGACCATCCCACGCGGCGTTCCTGCCCTTACCCACTACTTGTCGCCAAAGGGGCAGAACTTTCAGCGATCCTCGAGTTGGTCCACGAGACGGGGCCAATCGCGTAGCGACGGGGCCGGCGTGGGACTACCTTTCGGCCCCACCAACGAGCGAGTGGACGATCTTGGTGAAGTCGTCAGAGCGTTCTTCCCAGTTGCGGTAGGCGTCAAAACTCGGTGCCGCCGGCGAGAGCAGGACGACGCCACCGGCGTCGAGCGATGCTCGGGCTAGCTGGACGGCCTCGAGCATCGAGGCGGCGTGACGACTCAGATCCGCGCGGTGTTGACGCAGTGCCGTCGCGAGCCGTCGACCGGCGTCACCCATCGTGATGACGGTCGTGGGCTGTGTGCGAGCGGCCAAGACGCTCGCCAGTTCTTCGTAATCAACGCCCCGGTCGTAGCCGCCCGCGATCAAGGCGACGGGCTCATCGCCAAAGACCTCGAGCGCCGCCACGGTCGGCAGTACCGACGTCGCGAGACCGTCGTCGACGTAGCGAAGGGTTGCGCCGTCGACCTCCTCGCTCGCCACGAGGGTCAAACGTCCACGTAGCGGCTCGAAGGTGAACGCTTGTGCCGTCACGGCGTCACGCACGTCGTCCTCCGAGATCCCGGTCAGGGCCCCGACGGCGGCGAGCGCCAGGGCCACGTTGGCGTTGTTGTGTGCGCCAATGAGTCCGAGTGCCGCGGCGAGATGACCGGTGTCACTGGCGACGTAGCGCAAGTCGCCGCCAAGTTCGCTCTCGATCTGATGGAACGTTGCGGTGTCGGGTACCAACGTGTGATGGTCGCCTTCGGCGCGAGTCAGGGACAGTTTGTCGTCGCGGTACTGCGCGAGCGATCCGTGCCAGTCAAGGTGGTCGGCGCCGAGCGACGTGACAACCACTACGCCCGGCGCGACGTCGAGATCGACGCACTGAAAGCTCGAGACCTCCAGGACGAGCCAGCCCTTTGACGTGTCGATCGAGGGATCGTACGGCGGCTGTCCGATATTGCCCAGGCGCAGAGACTCCTGGCCCAAACAATGCAAGAAGAACGAGGTCAGCGCGGTGGTGGTGGACTTGCCCTTCGTGCCGGTGAGCGCGACGACGCGCGCCCGGTCGGTCTCGTGTAACCAAAGATTGAGGGCCGAGGTGACCGCCACGCCGTGAAGGTCAAGGTCAACCACGTCGGCGCGCCGACGGGGAATACCGGGACTCTTAAGGACGACGTCGCAGTGTAAGAGCGCGTCCAGACCGCCTTCGCTCGAGACCAGGACGTTGGGCCCACGCTCGGGGTGGTCGTCGACGAGCACCAAGTGGGCCACGTCGGCCAGGCGCGCCGCGGCGGCGCGACCTTCCACGCCGTAGCCAAAGATGCCCACCCGCCGGCCCGCGAGGTCAGCGAAGCCAGTGGGCCGGAACACGGCTTGGTCCTTGGGGTTCGAGCAACTTTTCGAAGGTTCGATCGGGAGTGACCTCTTTGGCGAGGGTCGCCAGAGTCTCGACGTCGCCCCACTCCGCTCGTTGACTGACCTTGACGAGGGCGACGGCGCTCTCGTTGGGATCGCCGACGCACTCAAAGGGCTTGAAGTCGAGTCCCGCGCCCACGAGCACGCGCAGCTGCGCCTCGCGCGCCGGGTCGCTCAGCGGCTCGTGGTGAAAGATCTCGCGCAAGGTCGCTCGCGGGAGAAAGGGTGCGAGCATCAAGTTCGTAAAGAGGCACTTGTCGCACACGCCGCACCACGTGTCCAGACGCTGTTCGAGCACCTGGTTGAAGGCTCGATTGCAGCTGCGAAAGACGTGGTGGAACGTGGTCAGTTGACTAAAGGCCCGATTCACCCAGACTTCACTTCGATCGCGTAAGAAACTGGCGACGACGAACCCCGGTCCGACCCGCTCGCTTAGCGCCTCGCCCAGCAGTTGCTCGGCGTCCCAGGACTTACTCCACTGGTGATTCACGTCGAGTTCGTGCCAGCGAAGATTCGCCAGCGAAGCGGAGTGTTCGTTGCTCATCACGACCCCCCCGCGACCCGAGGCGAGCGCGGCGACCGCGGCGAGGAGCGTCACCATCGCCGTTACGGGCACGTGACCATTGAACAGTGAGTCATCGTCGCGAAGAATCTGAGCATCGAGAACGCGCGTCGCGCGAACGAGGTCGAGCTCGGTCACCGTCGCGGTCGCCTCGAGCGGCGCGAATCGTCCGCTCGCGGGACTTACGACAAAGAGTGATCGCTCGAGATGAGTTGCGAGCTCGGTGGTCGTGACCACCGAGTCGACGCCGCCGCCGAAGGGAATCAGCACGCGCTCGGGGTCGATCTCAGGCACGTAGGAAGTGGTCGGAACGCCCCCGGTGATGACGACGTCGGCGAGGGAGAGTTCATTGCGGAAGGCGAACTCCGCGAGTCCGTCGCGCAGGGCCGCTTCCAAAAGGGCCCGGCCCTTGACACCGAGCGGCGTCGTACCCACGTCGATGCGCCGTGCGGCGCCGGCCTTGTAGTACGAGAGGCCCGCCAAGAGGAACCACAGCTGCGCCACCGCCCGCACCTCGGGTGCCTCGAGCGAGCGCACACCTTCAAAAGTCACCGACTCCACGAACGTTTTGCCGTCAAGTTCAAAGGTGCCTCGCAAGGTCGTCTCGCTGACCTCGAGGGCGACGTAGCGAAAGAGTTCGGCGCGTCGTTTGGTCTGCTTCGCTTCGCCCATGACGTACTTCATGCTATGAGATTCGTCTCGCGACGAAAGCGAAGCGACCGCAGGGCCGTTGCGCGCGGTCACTGAAGAACACCTCGCCACCGTCGGTCACTTGACGGCAACGAACGATCGACGTGTCCGGTACGCCTCGCTCGAGGAGTTGACGCGTCGCTACGAGACTTAGGTCGAGTCGTGATCGATCATCGACGTCGGGCGTCACGGCCCCTGACAGGTGGGCGAAGTGGACGGCCACCTCTGGTCCAACTTGGTAGCCCTCACCGGAGATTGACGGTCCGAAGAAGGCCCTGACCTGGGCGGCGTCGCGGAAGCGTAGGAGTGTCTGCGCGATGACGCCGACGTGAAGTCCACGCCAACCCGCGTGCACGATCGCGAAGCGGTTCGACGAGGAATCCACGAGCAAGATCGGTACGCAGTCGGCCACGAGTATGGCCACGCCGAGGTCGTGGCCGTCACTAACGAGTGCGTCGGCCTCGCTCGACGGCGAGGCGTTCGAGGCGTCTAACACGTCCGCGCCGTGCACCTGTCGCACGATGACGAGGTGCGAGGCGTCGACACCGATCGCGCTCGCCACACGTCGACGATTCTCCCTCACGTCCTTCGCGCGGTCGCCCACGTGCTCGCCGAGGTTCAGCGAGTCATAGGGCGCCGAGCTCACGCCGCCGAAGCGATCGGTCACGAACGCGTCAACGCCCAGCGCCCGAGCGCCCCCGATGGGGTGCACCGTGAGAGCGTCGCGTGTCTCAATGCCGAGGACTACCTCGCTCGACATACTCGCTCGATCTCGGCCTGTTCTTCGACGTGGGTCACCGGGGAATCCTTTGCTCGCGAGGCGTCCAGCGCGGGAGAGAGCTTGAAGATGATGGCCGGAGCAACGCTGTCACTTTACGCCTTGACCCACTCTGGGGGTCCGGTATGGTGCTTCCCTTAACCGTATAACGAAGCGGTGCGTAACCTACTTCTGTGAAGCAAAGCGTTCGACGACTTCTCGACGTCTGTGAGTTCCCCCCGCCGGGGACCGTGGTCGCACTCGCGGTCTCGGGAGGTCCGGACTCGCTCGGACTGCTGTTGCTCGCGCGCGAGGCCGAACTGGTCGTCACCGTCCACCACGTTGACCATCACGCTCGATCCACGAGTGGTCAAGACGCCGAGACCGTACGCGCGCTCTGTGATCGGCTGGGCGTGACGTGTCGTGTCCACGACGTAGTGGTCGAGCCCGGCGGCAACTTTGAAGCGCGCGCCAGGGCCCAACGGCGTCGGGTCCTACCTCCGGGGTCGCTGACCGGTCACACGATGGACGACCTGGCCGAGACGGTGCTCTTGAATATGTTGCGCGGCGCCGGCGTGGACGGTCTTTCGCCCATGGTGAACGATCCCTCCAAGCCTCTGCGAGCGCTTCGCCGTCAGGAACTACACGACTACGTTCTCGATGAAGACGTTGTTCCGGTGCATGACGAAACCAATGACGACCCGGCGTACCGACGGAACCGTGTGCGTCACGAACTCATTCCCTTGATGAACCAAGTGGCCGGGCGTGACGTCGTGCCCCTCTTGGCGCGTCAGGCGGAGGTCTTGTTCGAGGATCGAGCGTGGCTCGATTTCATTGGTATCGACGACGCGGCGCGCGACGTGAGTGACGCTGACTGCCGTGAGTTGAGCGGCTGGCCCCGCGCGCGACTTCGACGGTGGCTTCGCGCCAAACTCTTCACGGTTGACGATCAGAACGAGCGACATCCGCCCAGCGCCGCGGAAGTCGAGCGGGCGACGCGCGTTGTGGTGGGTGAGGCCGTGGCCACCGAACTAAGCGGGGGTCGTCGCTTGGCCCGTCGCGCTCAGCGCCTCAGCCTCGAAGACGACTCCACTACGCTGGCGGGGCATGGATAGGCACTCGACGCACGACTTCACCGCCAAGTGGGCCCAAAAGGATCTGGGTGAGGTTGTGGTCTCGGCTAAAGAGGTTCACGATCGAGTGTGTGAGCTGGGGAACCAGATCGCCAAGGACTACGCGAGCAATCCTCCCTTGCTGGTGGGGGTATTAAAGGGCGCGATCAACTTCATGTCCGACCTGATGCGCGCGATAGAACTGCCCGTCGAAGTCGATTTCATGGCGGTGTCGTCTTACGGAGCGGCCACCAAGACCAGTGGCGTGGTTCGCATCGTCAAGGACCTCGACGTCGACCTAGTCAATCGCGACGTGTTGATCGTGGAGGACGTCGTGGACTCGGGGCTGACGCTCAATTACCTACGTCAATACCTCGGCGCGCGCAACCCCGCCAGCCTCGAAGTATGCGCGTTGTTGGTGAAAGAGGGCGAACAACGCGTCGAGCAGTCGCTGAAGTACGTGGGTTTTATGATCCCCGCTCATTTCGTGGTGGGCTACGGGCTGGACGTGAATGAGCGCTACCGCAACCTCGACGCGATCTACACCTACGTCGGCGAGGCCTAACGATGGTCGATCACTCGCGGGTGCAGCGGATCATCCGCGAACTGCTCGAGGCGATCGGCGAGGACCC
>Ga0307374_10006806_pt1 | contig 17783 bp, 17 predicted proteins | sample OX3MG_FD_202532 | JGI IMG/M metagenome (GOLD analysis project Ga0307374, IMG submission 202532) | Soil microbial communities from Risofladan, Vaasa, Finland - OX-3 | ecosystem: Environmental > Terrestrial > Soil > Coastal area > Acid sulfate soil | place: Finland: Risofladan, Vaasa | collected... | reverse complement strand
AAGCTGCTCGACGAGGCGGTGGCCAAGGGCGAGGTCGACTTCGTGGTGGATGTGGCGGCCGAGCTTCCCCTGATGGTGATAGCCGAACTGATCGGCGTACCGATGGAGGACCGGCACAAGCTCTTCGACTGGAGCAACCGCATGGTCGGCAGCGAGGACCCCGAATACGCCGTCAGCGAGGACCAGGCAGCCAGCGCCCAGATGGAGATGTTCGCCTACGCCAACCAGCTGGCCGAGGCTAGGCGGAGCGCCCCGAAGGACGACATCATCTCCGTTCTGCTGGCCTCGGAGATCGACGGTGACGTACTCACCGAACTGGAGTTCAATCTGTTCTTCATGCTGCTGGCCGTGGCAGGAAATGAGACGACCCGCAACGCCATCGCCCACGGCATGAACGCCTTCCTGGAGAGCCCGGACCAGTACCGCCGGCTGGTGGAACAGCCGACCGGGCTCATCAACTCGGCCACCGAGGAGATACTCCGGTGGGCCTCACCGGTCATGTACTTCAAGCGCTACGTCACCAAGCCGACCAAGGTTGGCGGCCAGGCCCTCAGCCCGGGGGAAAAGGTCAGCATGTGGTACGTGTCGGCCAATCGGGACGAGGACGTCTTCAGCGATCCGTTCGCTTTCGATATCTCGCGGGATCCCAATCCGCACATCGCCTTCGGAGGCGGCGGCCCCCATCACTGCCTGGGGTCGAACCTCGCCCGTATGGAAATCCGGGTGCTCTTCGAAGAGCTGGCCCGGCGGGTGCCCGAACTGGAGGGTCTCGAGGCGCCTCAACCCCTGCGGTCCAACTTCATCGGAGGGATCAAGCACCTGCCTGTGAGACTCAAGACCGCCTGAGGAACGAGGAGCTCGAGCCCGTCTCCTCAGATGCCGGCGGCCTTCTTGAGCTCGGCCATGGAGACCTCGAAATCCTCGGCCAGGTCCCAGATGTCGGGGATCGACTCCCGGCAGGCGATCAGGCCGATGTCGACGCGGTCCATGTAGCTCATCACCGTCACATTCAGGCCGGCGCCTTCCATGATCGGTCCCAGGGGCGCCATGACCGAGAGTTGAGCGCCGGCCATGTAGAGCGGAAAGGCCGGACCGGGCACGTTGGAGATGATGACGTTGTGGATCGGCCGGTGCCGATCGGCCAGGTTCATCTCCGAGTACAGGCGCATGGCCCGGGCGAACACCCCCGGGGCGGCGAATTCGGCCCAGTTCTGCAACACATCCGCGCCCAGGGCATTGTGTTCCTCCTTGGCCCCCTTGGTCGCCTCGGCTATGGCCCGGAGGCGATCGGCCGGGTCCTCCAGGTCGGTGGCCAGGGACACGAACATGGCTGAGACCTGGTTCGCCCCTTCCGATGCGCCGGCGTCGCCAGACCGCACGGATATGGGCACCACGCTCACCAGGGGCGCTTCGGGAACGCCGCCGTGGTCGGCCAGGTAACGGCGGAGGGCTCCGGAGCACAGGGCCAGGACCACGTCATTGACGGTGGTGCCGAAGGCCTTCTTGACCGCCTTGATGTCGTCCAGGGCCAGGGTACCCACGGCTACGGCCCGCTGGCCGGTGATGGCCCCATTCCATGGGGTGCGAGGTGCGGCGAAGGGACTGGCCATGCCCGAGCCCCCCTCCCGCCGCCGCCGGGCCAGGCCTCCGATCGAGCGAACCGTGCCGACCAGGGTGGACGCCAGCCGGGCCGGCTGGCGCGCCATCGACCCGGCGGCATAGGCGACCAACTCCAAGTCGGTGGGGATCTTCTCGACCGCCCGGGACTCGGGGGCGGCCTCGGGGGCGGGTTCGGGCTCGAGATCGAAGAGATGGACCATCATCTCGGCCCCGGTGACACCGTCGATCAGTGAATGGTGGACCTTGGCCAGGATGCCGATGCCGCCGTCCTCCAGGCCCTCGACCACCCACATCTGCCACAGCGGCCGGCTCCGGTCCAGGGGACGGCTGACGAAGTCACCGGCCATCTCGCTCAGCTCCCGCAGGCTGCCCGGTGCCGGGGCGGCCATCCGCCTGACGTGGAAGTCGATGTCGAAGTCAGGATCCTCCACCAGCACCGGATGGTGGAGACGGAAGGGCACCTCGACCAGGCGACGGGTGAACATCGGGATGCGAGGCAGGCGCGCCTCGATGAGCGACTTGATGGTATCGAAGCGGTAGCCGCCCTTCATGGAGGCGGTATCGAACACCCCGACCAGGGCCACATGCATGTGCTGGCTCGGCGTCTCGGCGTAGAGGAACGCCGCGTCCAGCCCGGTCATTCGCTGCATGGATCCCTTTCTGGCCCGGGCCGGGGGCCCAGGCGGTTCAAGTACAGATTCTGCCTGGTCGGGTCCCGACCTGCCCAAGCGAGCTCCCCGGCCCGGGGCGGTTCCGCCCAGCGGTAGGGGACCAGGACCGGCCCGCGCACCGGGGGCTACCGTCGGAAGGGTGATCCTGGACCGCTTCCGCCTCGACGGCCAGGTGGCCGTGGTGACCGGCGGAAGCCGGGGCATCGGTGCCGCCTGCGCCCTGGGCCTGGCCGAGGCGGGTGCCGACCTGGTCATCTCCGCCCGCCAGGCCGACTCCCTGGCCGAGGTGGCGGCGCGCATCGGCTCCCTGGGACGCCGGGTCGAGGTGGTGGCCGCTGACCTGTCCGATCTGGAGAACCTGCCCCGACTGGTGGAGGCCACCTCGGCTGCTTATGGCCGCCTGGACATAGTCGTCAACAACGTGGGCGGCACGGCCCCTAGGCCGTTCCTCAACACCAAGACCAGGCATCTTGGCGACGCCTTCGCCTGGAACGTCCTCACTGCCTACGAGCTGACCCGGGCCGCTGTCCCGCTCATGCTGGAGGGCGACGGCGGGGCCGTGGTGAACATCTCCTCCGCCGCCGGACACCTGCCCGAGCGGGGCTATCTCGCCTATGGGACGGCCAAAGCCGCCCTGGATGCCCTGACCCGCTTCCTCGCCGCCGACCTGGGCCCCCGCATCCGGGTCAACGCGGTCGCTCCCGGGGCCATCGAGACCGAGGCCCTGGCCCCCATGTTGGAAGGCTCCATCCGGGACGGCATCATCGCCCGCACCCACACCCGACGCCTGGGCCGACCCGAGGACATAGCGGCGGCGGTGGTCTTCCTGGTCTCGGAGGCCGGCAGCTTTGTGAGTGGGAAGGTCCTGGAAGTAGACGGAGGCACCGAGGCCAACACGGTCCCCCTCGGTCTGGCCGATCTCTAGCGGAACGCCGGAGGCCGCATGACCGAACCGCTGAGCGGCGTCCGGGTGGTCGAGTTCGCTTCTGGTCTGGCCCCGGCCTATGCGGGCAAGCTCTTCATCGACGCCGGAGCCGAGGTGTGGCTGGTCGAGCCGCCCGCAGGCGACCCGCTCCGGACCTGGTCGGCCTCGGGAGGCCGGGCCGACGGGGAGGACGGGGCCCTGTTCTCCTTCCTGGCCGCCTCCAAGAAGTCGGTGGTCGGTCAGCTCGGAGACCCTGGGATCGACCAACTGGTGGCCTCTGCGGATCTGGTCATAGAAGGCCTGGAGGCGGGCCGGTCCGAAGCCGCCGGCCTGCTCGATCGTGAGCACCTGGTGGTCACCTCCATCACCGCCTTCGGGCGCGGGTCCTGGCAGGACCGCCCGGCCAGCGAGCTGACCATCCAGGCCGAGAGTGGTTCCTTAGCCGCCCGTTTGTACCCTGAAGGGGCGCTGCGGGCCGGCGGCCAGGTCAGTGAGTGGGCTTCGGGAGCCTTTGCCGCCGCCGCGTCCCTGGTGGCCGTGGGCCACGCCCGGCGGGGTGGGCCCGGAACCCATATCGACGTGTCCATGACCGAGGTCATGTGCATCTGCACCAACCTCTTCCTCGATCTGATGTGGGATCTCCTGGGTCGTCCCGACCTCGGTGAGATGGGGGCGTCAACCGAGTTTCCGGCCGTCGAGCGCAGCGCCGACGGCTGGGTGGGCTTCAACACCAACTCCGCCCAGATGTTCGAGGACTTCCTCGTCCTGGTGGGCCGCACCGACCTGGCCGGGGATCCGTCCCTGCGCAGCGATTCCGCCCGGCGGGAGGACCTGGAACGCAGCACCCACCAGTGGTGCGAGGCCCGCACGAGCGAGGAGATCGTGGAGTTGGCGGCTCTGCTGCGGGTGCCGGCGGTGCCGGTCGGCCACGGCGCCAATCTGGTGGACAACGTCCATCTCCAAAAGCGCCGGGCCTACGCGGCCAGTCCTTCCGGGTTCACCTATCCCCGTCCCCCCTACCGCCTCAACGGCCGGCACCGACCCGACGCCGGTCCCGCTCCCGTCCTTGGCGCCCACACCGACTCCGTCCTCGGCGCCCACACCGATTCCGAACCAGCCGCAGGGGATGACCGGGGCGGCGTCGCCCGGCCGGGCGATGACGAGACCCTGGCCCCGGTTGGTTCCCCGCTGTCCGGTCTCAAGATCCTCGACATGACCTGCTGGTGGGCCGGCCCGGGCGCCACCCAGCTGCTGGCCTCTCTCGGCGCCGAGGTGATCCATGTGGAGGCCATCCAACGGATGGACGGCATGAGGCCGGCCGCCACCCTGGTCTTCACCGATCGCGACCAGTGGTGGGAGTACAGCCCCTTCTTCCTCACCATCAACGTGAATAAGAAGGGCATCACCTTGGACCTCGACAGCAACGAGGGGCTCGATCTGGCCCGGCGGCTGGTGGGCTGGGCGGACGTGGTGATCGAGAACTACACGCCGAGGGTCATGGAGCGCTTCGGTCTGGACGCCCCCGGCCTGCACGCCATCAACCCAACGGCGGTGGTGGTGCGCATGCCCGCTTTCGGACTGGATGGTCCCTGGCGGGACCGGGTGGGCTTCGCCCAGACCATGGAGGCGATGTGCGGGATGGCCTGGGTCACCGGGGTTCCCGACGGACCGCCACGGCTTCCCCGCGGTCCATGCGACCCGATCGGCGCCATGCACGCCGCCTTTGCCACCCTGGTGGCGCTGGGAGAACGGGACCGGACCGGGACCGGCCAGACCGTCGAGGCCGGGCTCTTGGAGAGCGGGTTGAACGTGGCCGCCGAGCAGGTCATCGAGTATTCGGCCTACGGGCGGCTCCTGGGCCGGGGAGGCAACCACTCCCCGACGGCTGCCCCCGAGGGTGTCTTCGTCTGCGGGGATGGGCGCCGCCTGGCTCTGTCGGTGCTGACCGACACCCAGTGGACAGGCCTGGTGAACGCCGTCGGGCAACCTGACTGGGCCGCCGGGCCCGGGCTGGTCTCCCATGCCGGCCGGCGGCATGCCCAGGACAAGCTGGAGGAGGCCCTGGCCGGGTGGGCAGCGGGGCTGGAGGCGGCCGAGGCGGCCACGCTGCTCCTTGACCATGGCGTTCCCGCCGCGGTGGTGGCCGACTTCCGGAACATGGCATCGCACCCGCTGCTGGTCGAGCGGGGCTTCTTCGAGACCTGTGACCATCCCGTGGTCGGGCCCAGGCCGATGTTCGGCATGCCCTTCCGCTACCGAGGAGTACAGCGCTGGATACGGACGCCGGCGCCGTTGCTCGGCCAGCACAACCGGGAGGTGCTAACGACCATCCTCGGTCTCGAGGAGGCCGAGGTCGCCAGGCTGGAGGAGAAAGGGGTCATCGGCACCCGCCCGGTGGGCCTATGAGCGCTTTGGAGCCGGAGCCGACGGTCCCCGGCTAGGAATCCAGGCCGAGCACCCGCATGGCGTTGCCCCGCAGGAACTTGGGCCACACCTCGTCCTTGAGCGGCACCCCGCCCATCTCGGTCATTATCCGCTCGAGGGACAGGCCCATGGGGAAGTACCCGGCGTAGATGATCTTGTCCGCGCCCCGGGTGTTGGCGAAGTCGATGACCGTCTTCGGGTAGTAGCGGGGGGCGAAGGCACTCGTCGAGTAATGCAGACCCGGCCATTTGAGCATGAGCTTGACGGCCAACTCGGTCCAGGGCTCGCAACCGTGGCGGGTGACGAAGACCAGATCGGGGAAGTCGTACATCACCTCGTCGATGAGCTCGACGTGCTGGGGGGCGAAGCGCAAACGGGGTCCGGGGACGCCGGCGCAGCAGAAGATGGGCAGACCCAGCTCCACGCACTTGGCGTAGATGGGATACATCTTCTTGTCATTGATGGCCACCTGGGGGAAGGTGCCGGACGGAAAAGCGGTCACCGCTCGCACCCCGTAGGTCTCGTACTGGCGGACCAGCTTGCGGATGGCCTCCATGCCCTCGTTCGGCTCACAGCCGGCGGAGGGGATGAAACGGTCGGGGTGGAGCTTGAGGGCCCGGTCTCCGTCCTCACCGCCGATGCCGATCATCCCTTTCTCGACGCCCCACCGATCCATCTGGTGGAGGGTGAAGGAAACGGGATCTTCGGTTTCAATCTCCTTTTCGGGGACCTGCTTGAACATGTATTCGACCGGGAAGGCGAAGTCCTCCTTGGACTGGGTGTCCTTGGTCTGACGGGTAATGAAGGCGTAGGTCTCGGCCATGCGATCCTTGTGCGGAAAGCCGATCATGGTGTCGACGATCCCTAGGCCCTGGGGCATTGCCATAGTCATCCTCCCCGTAGCGAACTGAAACACGTTCTACTACAATCCGGGACATGCCTACGCGGAACGCCACCATTGACCGGGCCGACGGCCACTACACGGTCATCACCGCCGACAGCCACGCTGGAGGCAGCCATGCCGCCTACCGGGAGTACCTCGATCCCCACTTCCACGAGGACTTCGACGCCTGGCGGGGCAGGTACAAGAACCCGTTCAGGGACCTGGGCGACACCCGCCGGTACCGGAACTGGGACAATGAGATGCGCAACGGCCAGCAGGAGCAGGACGGCATAGTCGGTGAGGTCATCTTCCCCAACACCGTTCCGCCCTTCTTCCCCAGTTTCGTGCTCTTCGCTCCCCCACCCGGCCCGGAGGACTACGACCACCGCCTGGCCGGCATCCGGGCCCACAACCGCTGGCTGGTCGACTTCTGCGGTGAGTTCCCCGACCGGCGGGCCGGCATCGGTCAGATTTTCCTCAACGACATCGATGACGCCATTGAGGACGTCAAGTGGATCAAGGAGCACGGCCTACGGGGCGGCCTGCTGCTGCCCAACGTCCCGCCCGACGTCAAGTGGGTCAAGCCTCTGTACGACCCCGCCTATGACCGGCTGTGGGAGGTGATCCAGGACCTGGAGGTTCCCATCAACGTCCACGGTGGGACGGGGGCGCCCAACTACGGGGACTACCCCTTCGCCATGCTCTTCTACATCAATGAGGTCGGTTTCTACTCCCAGCGGCCGCTGGTCCACTTCGTGCTGGGCGGTGTGTTCGAGCGCTTCCCCCGGCTCAAATTCGTCATAACCGAGACGGGCTGTGCCTGGGTGCCCCCTCTACTGGCCCGACTGGACAAGACCATCGACCAGATCCGGCGCACCGGCCAGACCGGTGAGATCCGCTATGGCGATGAGCACAAGCTCAATCGGCTGGCCACCGAGTACTTTGCCGACTGCGTGTGGATGGGAGTGAGCCAGCCCGGTCCCGAGGATGCCGCCGTGCGGGCCGCTATCGGGGCGGAGCGCTTCATGTGGGGCAGCGATTATCCCCATGACGAAGGCACCTATCCCTTCAGCCGGGAGCATCTGCGCCAGGTCTTCCCCGGCGTGGGACCGGACGAGATGCAGCGCATCCTGGGGGAGAACTGCGCCCGGCTCTACGGCTTCGATCTGGAGAAGCTGGCGACTCTGGCCGCCCGTTTCGGGCCCACCGTGGACGAACTGGCCCAGCCCCTCGACCGCCTGCCGGACAACCCCAACGAGGCCCTCCTGAAAGCGGTCAGCTCGACCTGAAGATACCCATGGCGAAGTACTGGGCCGCCCCGCCGTAGGCCTGGGCCAGGGCGGTGCGCACCCCGTCTATCTGGTGCTCGCCCGCCGTGCCCCGGACCTGCATGGCCGCCTCCGCGAAGCGCACCATGCCGGAGGCGCCGATGGCGTTGGTCGAAAGCACTCCTCCGGACGGGTTGACGGGGAAGGCTCCGTCGATGTCGGTCTCACCCGAGTCCACCATCTTCCAGCCCTCACCGGGCCCGGCGATGTCATGGCCCTCCAGCCACATCGGCTCGTACCAGCTGAACGGGACGTAGAGCTCGGCCATGTCGATCTCCCGGCGGGGATCGGTGATACCGGCCTGGCGGTACACGTCATGGGCGCACTCCACGCCGGCCTGGGGCCGCACCGGGTTGCGCCCGGGGAACTGTCCCAACTCGCTGCGCACAGCCAGCGCATCGACCCAGGCGGCCGGCTTGGACGCCCGACGGGCACCGGCTTCGTTGGTCAGGACCACGGCACACGCCCCGTCGGAGGACGGGCAGGACTCATGGAACCGCAGCGGGTCCCACAGCATGGGTGACTCCTTCACCGTCTCCAGGGTTATGTCGGGCATCTTCAGGTGGGCGTAGGGATTCTTGGCCGCATTGCGACGGTCCTTGACCGCCACCATCCAACCGATGTACTCCGGCGCGCCGGATTCCTCGATGTAGGCCCGGATCCAGGGAGCGAAGGCTCCACCGGCCCCGATACCGCCGGAGCGCCCTCCGGCCAGACCCCACTGGGCGTTGCCCTCCGACTGCTTCTCCCAGGACACGGCCAGGACCCGCTCGTGGATGCCGGTGATGACGTGGTGGGCCCCGACTATGAAGGTGGTACCGCCGACGCTGCCGGCGGTGTGGACCCGCAGCAACGGCTTTCCGGTGGCCCCTACCGCGTCGGCCAGGAAGAGCTCAGGCATGACCACGCCCTCGAAGGCATCGGGCGCCTTACCGATGACGACGGCGTCGATGTCCCGGATGGACAACTCGGCGTCCTCCAGGGCTCGGTCGATGGCCTCCCGGAGCAGTCCGGGCATGGATACATCGTCCCGGCGCTTCTTGAAGTGGGTCTGGCCGATGCCGATAACGGCGCAGCGCTCGGTCACTACTCCCCCTCCATCAGGCAGACCAGGTTCTGCTGCAGCAGCGGCCCGGCGGTGGCATGGGCCAGGGCCCGGTCAGCCCCGCCCCCGATGATGCGAGACGCCGCCTCGATCACCCGCACCAGCCCCACGGCCATGACCGGGTTGCCCGCCAGGGGCCCGCCGGAGGGATTGACCTGGGTATGAGCGGGCAGGCCCAGGGCCTCCCGGAGGATGATCTCCTGGGGACTGAAGGTGGACGAGATCTCCGCCACGTCCAACGGGCCACCGTCGTAACCAGCCTTCTGGGCGGCCATGGTGGCCGAGCGGGCGGCGGTGATGTCCCGGACACCGGGCTGGTGAGGGTCGATGCGGTGGTCCATCCCCCGGATCCATGCCGGTCGGGAGCAGAGCTCCCGCGCCCTGTCCCCCCTGGCCATGATGACGGCCGCGGCGCCGTCGGAAATCGGCGGCAGGTCGTGACGGCGCAGTGGTTCGGTGTGATAGGGGGCGGCCAGTAGGGCCTCCACATCGACCGGGCCGCGCAGCTGGGCGTTGGGATTGGCCATCGCGTTGGCCCGGCTGCGGGCCACCACCTGGGCAAAGTCCCGCTCCGTGGCTCGGCCGGTGTCGAGCAGGGCCCGGGCCTGGATGGCGGCCAGGGACACCGGATCGGCTCCCAGGGGAGCCAGGTAGTAGGGGTCCAACTGGTGGGCCCAGACCTCGGCCGGAATGGAAGGGGAGGACTTCCCCGACCCGAAGGCCAGGGCGATGTCGATGTCGCCTTCCTGCAGGCGCATCCAGGCCTCGTACATGGCGAAGGCCCCGTCGGCCTCGACATGGGACTCGGATATGGGCGGCCAGGACCCAGCCGCCTCCAGGTTGGAGACGAAGGCGAATGGGCCGCCGGTCAGATAGTCACAACTGCCGGCGCAGGTGAAGCCGATCTCCCGGCGGTCGATCCCGGCCATGGTTACGGCGTCGGTGATGGTGCCCACCAGCAGCTGCACCTCACTCTGGAGGGCGTCGCGCTGGGATGGGGTCTGGGCAAAGCCGATGATGGCGATGTCGCGGGCCGGCATCAGAAGAGGTGCTCCTTGTAATCCTCGGGAGCGGCGTCAGGTTCCCCGGTGACCTCGAAGGAGGCGATCACCGCGTCCAGACCACCCCAGCTCCGGTTGGTGATCCCTTCGACCCTCCGCTCCCCAGGAGGGAGCCAGACGGCTCGAACCCGCATCCCGGTGTGGATCCGGTCATGGGCCACCCCGGTGATGTCCTGACCCCCGACCGGGGTGCTGGCCCCGTCCAGGAGCACGGAGGCATAGACAAATGGATCGGTGGCCTGCTGGCCGTAATAGGCCACCGGGGTGATGATGGTGAAGCCGGTGAGGATCCCCCGATCGCTGACCTGCACCTCATCCTCGGCGGAGGTGGTCACGACACAGAGGGGGCAGTAGCCCTTGGGCGGCACGTAGACCCGGGCGCACGACGGGCAGCGGTGGCCGATCAGCTCGCCTTCGAGGATCCGGTCCACGAAGCGGTTGAGATTGGGCGTCAAGCGTTCCCGGTAGGTGAGGGAGACAAGATGCTCCATCACCATCTCCTCTTTGCGCACCGGGCTGTCGGCGCTCACTGGGCGGGCTCCCAGGCCTCCAGGTCGGTGATGAGACCGGTCGGCTCGGACTTGAAACGGGGCCGGACCCGTAGGCCGGTGGCCATGGCCGCCGAATTGGGAGCGTCCACGGCATGCAACATGGAGCTGTCGGCACCGTCGGGCCGGATGAGGGCGAAGGCGAAGGGATGGTCCAGCGGGTGCTTCGGAAGCGGCTGGGAAACCCATGCCCAGGCCTGGACGGTCCCGGCTGGTCCGACCTCGACCAGATCGACGCCCAGGGACTCCCCCGTCTCCGGGTCGTATTCGACCGGAGGGACCAATACCCGTCCGTCTACGCCTTTGATCCCGAGGATCTTCCCCTCCCGCAAGCCGGCTAGAAAGGCTCCGATCACCGGGCCTGTCGTCCGGCTGTAGGGGAACTCGAGCTTGGTCTCGCTGGTCCGCAGCTCGGTCACCGTCGGATTAGAACAGATTCTACCTGGGCGGGGCAAGCGCCCTCCCCTCGTCCCGAACGGTCCCTCAAATCGGTCGGAGGGAATCCTTGAGCGGGCCGGTTGGATAGGTCGGCTGCATCTGCTCGGCCAGATAGCCGGGCCCGGCCGCAGTGGGCACGAACCAGCCCGTGGGGCACATGGTCAGCACCTCGACCAGGCTGAAGCCCTCCCCTGAGATCTGGGTCTCGAACGCCCTTTTGAGATAGCGCTTGGTCTGAGCAACCCCCCCGGCCGTGTTGACCGCGCCCCGGGCCACGTAAACGGCGCCGGGCATGGCCGCCACCAGCTCGGCCACCGGCACGGGGTAGCCGTGAACCTCAGGCGCCCGTCCCTCCAGGCTGGTCTTGGTCCTCTGGCCCACAACACTGGCCGCCGTCATCTGGCCGCCGGTGTCCCCGAACACGCCGTTGTTCAACATGATGGCGGTGATCTTCTCGGCCCGGGCGGCGGCGTGGAGCACCTCGGCCAGACCTTCCGAGGCCATGTCCCCGTCTCCCTGGAGGGTGAACACGGCCGCCTGGGGCTGGACTCGCTTCACTCCGGTGGCGACAGCCGGGGCCCGGCCGTGCAGGCACTGCAGGAAGTCGATGTCGGCCATCCTGACGATGTTGGTGTAACAGCCGTGGCCCACCACTCCGATAGCCCGCTGGGCCAGGGACAGCTCCTCGATGACCTCCAGGAGAATCCGCCAGGCCACCGGATGGCCGCAGCCCGGACAGAGGTGGTGGTCCTCGGATACCTGCAGGCCGGCCCGGGCCGAGGCAACCTTGTGAGCGCCTTGGATACCGGCCGTCCCTGGCGATGGTTCGGTCATCGGTTGGCCTCCGGCCCGGCAGCAATGGCCCCCATGACCCTCGATCGTATGGCGGCCACGGTCAGGAGATCTCCCTGTCTCATGCCCGAGGAATCGATGCTGACTCCGCCGATGAAGCGGACCGGCACCTGTCCCCGGACGGCCAACCGCACGTCATCCACCATCTGGCCGGCATTGACCTCGTAGACCAGAACCCCGCGGGCCCGGCCGGCTGCCTCGTACAGGGGGGTCTCGGGGAAGGGCCACAGGGTGATCGGGCGGAACGAGCCGACCCGGACGCCCTCGGCGCGCAGCTCTTCGACCACGTAGTCGATGAAGGGGCCGGCGGTGCCGAAGGAGACGATCACCCACTCGGCGTCCTCACACCGGAAGGACTCGTGACGCGCCTCGACATCGCCCATGGCGGCGAACTTTTCCGCCAGGCGCCTCCAGTGCACATCGGGTCCCGGCCCGGGAGCGTCGTCCCGGCCCATGGCCCAGGTCCAGATCTGGCGGGCATGGCCCGTACCTCCGGCGGTGCCGTCCAGAGCCCAGCTCTTGTCAGGCAATGGGCCGAAGTCGAGTGGGCCGACATCGACGCTCATGTGGGTGTGGGCCACCAGGTAGTCCCCGTACAGGCAGACCGGGGCCCGGTAGGTGTCGGCCAGGTGGAAGAGGAGCTGGGTATGGGTGACGGCCTCGGCTACGTCCTTGGGCGCCAGGGTCAGGGTCCGGTAGTCGCCCCATCCGCCGCCCCGCGTCGCCTGCCAGTAGTCCTGTTGGCCCCGGGCCATGTTGAACACGACCAGGGGCACCTCGTTGAGGGCGGCCTCGGCTATCGCTTCCTGCATGAGGGCGATTCCCTGCCCACAGGATCCGGTGGCCGCCCGGGCCCCGGCTGCCCCCGCTCCCAGGGCCATGTTGACCGCCTCGATCTCCGAGTCGGCGTTGATGCACGTGCCCCCGACGTCGGGCATCTTGGCGCTCATGGCCTCCAGCAGGTCGGTGAACGGCAACATCGGGTAACCGGCAAAGAAACGGCACCCAGCGGCGATGGCTGAGTCCGCTATCGCCCGCGATCCCTGCAGCAGGGCGGCGGTCACGGCGCGACCTCGGTGGCCGCAACCGGGGGCGAGGAAAGCTCGATCGCCCGCGGTCGGTCGTACTTGTACACCTCGAAGACGTAGTCGGGACAGACGGCATGACAGGCCCGGCAGCCGGTGCAGCCGGGTGACAGGAGTGGATAGCGATACCCGGTGTGGTTGACCTCCGTCGACATGTGCAGGACGGCAGGCGGACACGCCGGGATGCACAGTTCACAGCCCTTGCACCGCTCTACGTCGATGGTGACCGTGCCCCGGCTCACCACCATCGGCGTCATCGCCGGGCTCCAGCCCACAGATTGGCGGTGCCGGATTCGACCGCGTCCGCCCCGGACCGGATGGCGATCTCGTTGGCCCGGATGTGCTCGCGCCGGTAGGGCGGAACCAGCTCGGCCATGGCCGCCACGATGGCATCGATCGACGCCAGGGAGGTGACCGAGGCAAAGGCCCCCAGCAGGACGAAGCCGGCCGCCATCGGCGCCCCCGCTTCGGCCGCCATGGCTGTGGCCGGTATACCCAGCGTCCGGAAGTCAGCCGCCCCGTCCAGATCCTCGGCGGGACCGATCACGGTGGTGTTGAAGACGACCGGGGCGCCGGGGCGCAGACGGTCCCTCACGGGCAGCCAGTAGGCGTGGTGCATCACGTAGGCCGAGCCGGCGCTGGGCAGGATGGGCAGGGACCGCAATCCGGCATCGGCCACGACCACCGACGCCTCGGTCTGGCCGCCCCGCATCTCCCCGCCGTAGTGGGCCGAGAGCATGGCCTGGCGCCCGTCAGCGGTGGCCGCCATGGCCAGGGCCTTGGCGCACAGCTGCACGCCCTGGCCGCCGATGCCGGTGAGAAGAACCTCGACCTGCACCCGGCCACCGTACCGGCTGAGCCCGCCCCGGGGCGATGGCCGCGTTCCAGGCAGCGGACCGGCCCCGTGGCCGCCGGGCCGCCCACGTGGGAGCATCTGCCCATGGCCGCCTTGAGAGACAAGAAGATCCTCGTCACCGGGCTCACCGGCTCGGTCGGCTATCCCGTGGCCCGGCGGCTGGCGGCCGATAACGAGGTCTGGGGGGCGGCCCGGTTCAGCTCTGCCCGGCGCCGGGCCCGCCTGGAGGAGGCCGGCATCACTTGTGCTGAGATCGATCTGGTGGTGGCCGACCTCGATGCCCTTCCGGACGACTTCGACTACATCCTCAACTTTGCCGTCCTCCATCCGCCCGACTTCGACACCGCCCTGGCCGCCAACGCCGAAGGGATCGGCCTGCTCATGGCTCACTGCCGGCGGGCCACAGCTGTGCTGCACTGCTCGTCCACGGGCGTCTACCAACCCGACGGTTCTCATCCGTTCAAGGAATCCGATCCGTTGGGGGACAACCACCGGGCGGCCGGGCTGACCACCTACAGCATCAGCAAGATCGCCGCCGAGGCGGTGGTCCGCTGCACCGCCCGCATGCTGCATATCCCCACCACCATCGCCCGGCTCAACGTCCCCTACGGGGATAGCTGGGGTTGGCCGCGCATGCATGCCGAGATGATGGCGGCGGGCACCGACATCGCCCTGCACACCGAGGAACCGAACGTCTTCAACCCCATCCACGAGGACGACATCCTCGGCCTGATCCCGGGCTTGTTGGAGGCGGCCTCGGTTCCGGCCACCGTGGTCAACTGGGCCGGCCCTGACACGGTCAGCGCCGAGGAGTGGTGCGGTTACGTCGGCTCCATCATCGGGGCCCAACCGCACTTCACCCGGACGCCCGCCGCCATCCCCAGCGTGGCCGTTGACACCACCCACATGGTCGAACTGATCGGTCCTGCCCGGGTGGAATGGAAAGAGGGTTTCCGGCGCATGGCCGAGGATCTGCTCGCCTCCCGGTCCCGATAGCAGCCGGTCGGTGGCCTCTTCCGACCTCCTGGCCGACCGGATGGCCATCGAGGACCTGGTGGCCGCTTATGCCGACGCCGTCGACCGGCGGCGGTGGGACGACCTGGATCGGCTGTTCAGTCCGGATGCTCTAATCGACTACGCCGCCACCGGAAGCATCCGGGGGACGGTGGCCGAGCTCAAGAGCCATCTGCAGGCGGTGCTGCCGATGATGCTCTCCTACCAGCACCTGATGGGACGGACCATCCTGTCCCTGCACGGGGATGAGGCCGAGGGAACCACCATCTGCTTCAACCCGATGGTCCTCGATACCGGGACCGACCGCGGACCGACCGTCTTCTTCTGCGGTCTGTGGTATCACGACCGCTTCGTCCGCTCCGCCGGCAGCTGGCTGATCTCGGCCCGGACCCAGGAGCTCTCCTACTTCCACAACTTCCCGGGCGGTCTCCCCCCCGGCGCCCAGCCCTACCGATCTACCAGGCAGCCGGAGTGATCCGCCAGGTGGCTCAGAGGGCCATCTCCACGACGTCGGCGGGTATCTCCAGCGTCGGCTCGGTCACCAGCTGGATCTCCTCAGACGACCAGCCCGGCAGCACCTCCCGAAGGACCAGGCCGGTCGGCGTCACGTCGATGACGGCGATGTCGGTGATCAGACGCTTGACACAACGCGGCGCAGTTATGTCGAGCGAGAGCCGATTCACGATCTTGGGGGTGCCGTCCTTGGTCTGGTGAGTGGTGATGCAGACCACCGATTTGGCGCAGAAGGCCAGATCCTGGCCCCCGCCGAGGGCGCCGGAGATCTTGCCCGGTACCTTCCAATTGGCCAGGTCACCGTTGGCCGCCACCTGCAGGGCACCGAGGAAGGTCACGTCCACCCATCCGCCCCGTATGAGGGTGAAGGATTCCTCGTGGGACATGAAGGACATGCCCGGGCGCCGCTCTACGGGCTGGCCGCCCCCGTTGATGCAGTACCGGTCGGCCCGGGCCGGATCCTCGATGACACTGCCGAAGCCGATCACACCGTTCTCCGAGTGCAGGAGGACCTCGGCTTCGGGATCGACGAAGCTGGATATGAGCATCGGGATGCCAAAGCCCAGATTGGCGACCATCCCCTCCTTGATTTCGGCCGCGGCCCTCATGGCCATGGCCGATTCGTCCAACCGGGGCTTGTCCTCGAAGCGGGGGGCGCTCAACAGGGGGTCCTCCAGTCAGATACGGCGTGATCGGGCCGGACGACCACCCGCTGCACATAAGGGGCCGGGGTGACGACGCACTCGGGGTCCAGCTCCCCCAGTTCCACCAACTCGTCCACCTCGGCAATGGTGCAGCGAGATCCGCCGGCCATGGTGGCGTTGAAGGTGCGGGCCGTGCCCCGGTAGGTCAGATTGCCCCATCGGTCGGCCTTATGGGCCCGGATGATGGAGTAGTCGGCCTTGAGCGCCCGTTCGAGCACGTGGGGCCGGCCGTCGAACCAGCGGACGTCCTTCTCTCCCTGGGTCACGGTGCCCGGGCCCACCGGGGTGTAAAAGGCGGCTATGCCGGCCCGGGCCGCCCGGATGCGCTCGGCCAAGCTGCCCTGGCCGATCAGCTCCAGCTCGACCTTGCCCTGCTCCAACAGTTCCTCGAAGGGAACCTTGAGCGCAGCGCCGGGCAGAACAGGAAAGGCCAGGATCCCCTTGGCCACCTGGCCCCGATCGACCAGCAGGCCGGGGCTGAAATAGTCGTCCGGGTAGGCCATCAGCGAGGCCATCCGTTCCTTCATCATGGCCAGCTGGGGCTCGGAGAAGCCCGAGTGGTTGCCGGTGATGGTGAGGCCGGTCACGTTCTTGCGGGCCAGAGCGGCTATCAGATAGCTCGGGTACTCGGCCGGACCACCAAAGCCGCCCACGTGGATCATCGATCCGTCAGCCACGTCGGCCACGGCCTCATCGAAGCTGGCCACGACCTTGTCTATGGGCACAGTCGCACCTTGTCTATGGGCACAGTCGGACCTTGTCTATGGGCACGGCGGCACGTTATCTGCAACAGGTTCTAGGAGCGACCCCGGCGCTGGGTTAGCGTGCCGGCCGAGTCCAGGAGGTCGCCATGAAGCTCGGATTGCAACTCGGGTACTGGCCGGCCCAGCCCCCGACCGATGCCCTGGAGAAGATCCTGGCCGCCGAGCGGCTGGGCTTCGACATCGTGTTCACCGCCGAGTCGTGGGGATCGGACGCCTTCAGCCCGCTGGCCTGGTGGGGGGCGTCGACCAGCCGGATCCGCCTGGGCACCTCCATCGTGCAGATGTCGGCCCGCACCCCGGCTTCGACGGCCATGCACGCCCTCACCATGGATCACCTTTCGGGGGGACGGATGGTGCTCGGGCTCGGCCTGTCCGGTCCCCAGGTCGTGGAGGGCTGGTACGGCCAGCCGTTCGGTCGTCCGCTGGCCCGCACCCGCGAGTACGTGGGCATCGTCCGCCAGGTCCTGGCCCGTCAGGCCCCGGTCACCAGCAACGGCCCCCACTTCCCACTCCCCTATCACGGCCCCAACAGCGTGGGGCTGGGAAAAGCCCTGCGCCCCATCACCCATCCGCTGCGGGCCGACCTACCCATCTGGTTGGGTTCGGAAGGGCCCAAGAACGTGGCCCTCACCGCCGAGATAGCCGACGGGTGGCTTCCCATCTACTACTCGCCCAAGGTGGGCGACATGTACAAGGCTTGGCTGGCCGAGGGTTTCTCCCGGCCGGGAGCCAGGACCACGCCGGATCGCTTCGAGATCGCCACCAACTGTCAGGTTGTGATCACCGATGACCGCCAGGCCACCCTGGAAGCCATGAAACCGATGCTGGCTTTCTACATCGGCGGGATGGGTGCCAAGGAGATGAACTTCCACAAGAACGTTTTCGGTCGGATGGGCTATGAGAAGGAGGCCGAGGCCATCCAGGACCTTTTCTTCGATGGCAAGCGGGAGGAGGCCACGGCCATGGTCCCCCTGGAGATGGTGGCAGACATA
>Ga0307374_10006805_pt1 | contig 17785 bp, 10 predicted proteins | sample OX3MG_FD_202532 | JGI IMG/M metagenome (GOLD analysis project Ga0307374, IMG submission 202532) | Soil microbial communities from Risofladan, Vaasa, Finland - OX-3 | ecosystem: Environmental > Terrestrial > Soil > Coastal area > Acid sulfate soil | place: Finland: Risofladan, Vaasa | collected... | reverse complement strand
CGCCGGGTCACGAGGGGATGCTGACATGGTTGTTGACCGCTATCTGGGTGAGCGAGATCGAGCTGGTCGCCACGTCCATCACGTACCTGGTCACCGTCGGCCCGGTAATCACGATGTTGCGGCCCCACACGTAGGGAACCCAGGCCATGACCTTGGTCATCATCGTCTCGTCCAGGCCCGACCAGCAGGCGCTGCGGGCCGGCCCGTTCGACAGGACCTCGCACTTGTTAATGATGGAGTCCACGCTGGGGATGCCCGTCGCGGGGTAGGCGACCTTGTAAGTGGCCGCCTGCTGCCTGGTGAGGCCGACCAGGGAATAGTTACAGCAGGAAACGGGACCGCTCAGCGCGGTGGAGCCGAAGTTCGGCTGCGCGAAGCTGTAGGTGCCGGTGTAGTCGGCGTAGCCGCCGCCCAGGGCCGACATCGGCTCCAGCTCCTTGATCGTGAACAGCGCCGTGAACGCGGTCGATACCGACAGGTCGCGCGGGACGATCTGGATCCCGATCTTGGCCAGGTCATTCTGGACCACGGTGTCCACGCCGGCGAACTGGCCGATGTTGATAAAGGCCAGGTTCTTGCAGACGGCCACGTCGCACTTGCCGTCGTGCTGGGGATCATACGGCGACTGCCTCATCTCCGCCTGCGCCTTGGCCAGGTCCCCGTTCTCGCCCGCCGTCTGGTACGGGTCATAGGAGGCGGGCAGGCCGCCGGGCAGGGTCGGCGGGATGATGTGCGTGGCGATGCTGTAGTGCGAGGCGCCGCCGAGCGAGCGGAGCATCGCGCTCTTGTCCAGGACCCACGCCACCGCCTTGCGGACGTGGATGTTGGTGAACGGCGCGACCGCGAGGTTCATGGTGACCGACTCCACCTGGTTGATCAGGTCGGAATGGAAGTCCTTGGCCAGCGTGGGGTCGGTCAGGTATTGGCGGGTGACCGTGGCCGGCGGCGGGTCGGTCATCGACCCGTCGAGCTGGCCCTTCTGGACCCGGGCGAAGATGTCGGCGACGTTCGGGTCCACGGTGATCTGCACCCCGTTGAGGTAATTGGCCCGGGTGTTGTCGGTCGACTGCGCGTAGTTGGGGTTACGCACCAGGGTGATGTGGCTCGTGGGATCGAACCCGCTCATGGGCTTGATGGTCGTGCAGCTGGAGATGTTCACCGCCGCCGAGCCCTGGAACATGTACGGGCCCGACGCGACGAGATCACGGCCGTAGGTGCCCGGTGTGTTGTAGCACTTGGCCACCTCGGCCGGGACCGGCGCGGCGGCCGGCGACGCCACGCGCTGCAGGAAGTCCCCGGTCGGCTTGGTGAGATGGAAGACGATCGTGGTGGCGTTCGGCGTCTGGATCCCGGAGATGTGATTGTCCGGGCTCGTGGCCTTGCCCGTCATCCCCTGGATGACCCCGTCGTAGTAGTAGCCATACTGCGCGACGAGCTTGGAGTCGTTGATCCGCTGGAAAGCGTACAGGATGTCCTTCGAGGTGATCACCCGGCCGACCGGCGGCGCGAACTTGATGTCCGGCTTCAGGTGGAAGGTATACGTCAGCCCGCCATCGGTCGGCGTCGGCACGCTGGTCGCCAGGTCCGGCACTATCTGCGTGCCCGCCGCGCCATTGACGTGCCGGAAGGTGACCAGGGTCCGCAGCATGGCGTCGTAGACGGAGAACGCGAACCCGATCTGGGTCTCGCCGACCGGGTCCATGTTGTTGGTCAGGCCGAACGACGACACGGCCGTCCGGTAGACGCCCCCGCGGGTGGCCGTGGCCGTGCCGCCGGCCGCGGCCGGGCTGCCGGACCCCGAGGCGCCGCTGGCTCCGCTTCCGCCGCCGCTGCTGCAGGCCGCGAGGGCCAGCAGGAGCACGCACCCGCCCGCCGCCAGCAGGCGCCTGGCCGGCGTGCGCCGGGCCGGCCTGGCCTCATCGTGTTTCGTCATTATTAGTCCTTCCACCGTGCGGACGCTGAACTGCCCGAATGCCAGATTGGCCGCGCGTGAATCGCCGATTACTCATAACGGATGCGGGGGTCGACGTAGGCGTAGAGGATGTCGACGATGAGGTTGGCCACCATGACGGCCAGCGCGGCCAGGACGGTGACCGCCAGGACCGAGGGGATGTCGTCGGACTCCACGGACTGCACCACCCACTGGCCCAGCCCGTTGAGGTTGAAGACGACCTCGACGATCACCGTGCCGCTGACCAGGGCGGCCAGGTCCATCCCGAACATCGTCAGGATCGGGGTGATGCAGGCCCGCAGGACGTGCCGGATCAAGATCCGCGCCTCGCCCAGGCCCTTGGCCCGCGCCGTCCTGACGTAGTCCTGGCGCAGCGTGTCGAGGACCGCGCCACGGGTCATCCGCGCGTACCAGCCGGCGTACAGCAGGGCCAGCGTGAGCCACGGCATGATCATGTGGTTCAGCCAGGTCCCGAAGCCGTACTGGCCCGGCGGGAAGTTCCCGGTGCCCGCGGCGATGCCCAGCTTGTACCAGAACACGTACAGCAGGACCAGACCCAGCCAGAACACGGGCGCGGAGATGAAGAAGATCGCGAAGCCGAGCGAGAGCCGGTCCCAGATCGACCGCTGCCGGACCGCCGAGATCACCCCGATGGTGATCCCCATGGCCAGCCAGATGATCGCCGCGCCGACCGCGAGCGTGAGGGTGATCACGATCCGCCCGGCGATCAGCGAGCGGACCGACGAGTGGTTGACGAAGGAGAAGCCGAGCCCCGGCCAGCCGAACTGATCGCCGAGGACCAGGTGCTTGAGGAACAGCAGGTACTGCATCCACACCGGGTGGTTCAGCCCGAGCTCGCGCTGCACGGTGGCGACCAGCGCGGGCGTCGCCTCCTTGCCCGCGAAGAGCACGGCGGGACTGACCGGCGGCAGCACGAAGTAGATGACGAACGTGATCGCGGTGATCACCAGCAGTGTGACCACCAGCCAGAGCAGCCGCCGGGCCAGGTAGTGCAGCATCAGCCGCCGCCCGCGATCGCGTCCCGGACCCCGTCGCCGAGCAGGTTGAACGAGAAGGTGATCAGCAGCAGCAGGACGCCGGGGAAGAGCATCATCCACCAGGCGTAGGTGAACAGGTTGCCGTTGGTGGCGTCCGCGATCATCCGGCCCAGCGACGGCGTGGTCTGCGGGACGCCGACGCCGAGGAAGCTCAGCGAGGCCTCGAACAGGATGTTGCTCGGGATGATCAAGGTCAGGTAGACGATGACCTGCGCCGTCAGGTTCGGCAGGATCTCGGCGAACATGACCTTCAGGTGCGGGGCGCCGAATCCCCGCGCCGCGTTGACGAATTCCTGCTGGCGCAGCGCCAGCGTCTGGCCGCGGACCAGCCGCGCGATGTAGGGCCAGGTGAACAGGGCCAGGATGGCCACCACCAGGCCGATACCCGGCTGGACGGTGCCGCCCAGGCAGCCGCGGGCGGTGATGGAGCAGACCGAGGAGATGCTGATCGCGAACAGGATCACCGGCAGGGCCAGGAAGATATCCGCGCCACGCGAGATCAGCGTGTCCAGCCAGCCGCCGAAGTAGCCGGCCGCCAGTCCGACGGTGACGCCGAACGCCGTAGCGATCGCCGCCGACAGCAGCGACACGATCAGCGAGGTCCGCAGCCCGTAGGCGCACCGGACCAGGACGTCCCGGCCGTCGGCGTCGATGCCGAACAGGAACCGGCTGCTCGGCCCCGTGGGCAGGCCCAGCTGCGAGCTCAGCTGGTCGGGAAACAGCTGATTGGGCCCGTGCCCGACGGCCGCGGAGATCAGCGGCGCGCAGGCGGCCACGGCGGCGAGCACCACGACGACCACCAGCGCGGCCACGGCCGGCCTGTCGGTGCGGAAGGCCCGGCCGATCTGCTGCCACTGGGTACGGCCCTGGATCGGCCGGCCGCCCGGGCCGGGGACCACCGTCTCCAGCGTGGCCGGAATGCTCACCGGGCCGTGCCGCCGATGGACTCGTTCAGCAGCCGCCGCAGGTTGCCGCCCATGACCGCGGCCACGTCCGCCGGGCCGAACCCTCGATCGGCCAGCGCCGCCGCGACCGCGGGCAGATCCGCCGGGCCGGCCAGGCCGGGCACCGCCGCCGCCATGTCGCAGCCCTCGATGACGTGACCACCGCCGTACAGGACCGCGGCGATCTCCTGCGTGAAGTCCGGGCCGAGGCCCACGTGCCGCACCCCGGCGACCGTGACCGCGTGCTCGATGTGGTCGATGACCGCGCCGATCGAGGGCGGCCCCTCGGCGATGAACAGCGGGAAGAAGTTGATCCCGATCACGCCGCCGGTCGCGGCGATGGCGCGCAGCTGCGCGTCGGGAAGGTTGCGGTGATGCGGGCGCAGGGCCCGGCACGAGGAGTGCGTGGCCAGCACCGGCGCGTTAGTGATGTCCAGCACGTGCCGGGTGCCGGCCAGCGACAGGTGCGAGACGTCGACCAGCATGCCCAGGCTCTGCATCAGCTCGACCGCGGCGGCGCCCGCGCGGGTCAGGCGGCCCTGCGTGTCGTCCTCGGCGCTGCCGTCCGCCAGGGAGTTCCGGCCGAAGTGGGTGAGCGACGCGACCCGGACGCCCAGCCTCGACAGGGTCGACAGCAGCTCGACATCCGGCCCGATGGCCGGGCACCCCTCCAGCGCCAGCACGATGCCGATCCGGTCGCTGGCCAGCGCCCGCGCCACGTCCCCCGGCTCCTGGCAGAGCATCAGCTCGGGGCAGGACTCGACCGTCGTCAGGGCCGTCTCGATCAGCCGGAAGGTCTGCCGCAGGGCCAGCTCCGGCAGCCACTCCTCGTCGACATACACCGGGAGCACCTGCGTCGCGACCTGGCCGGCCTGCAGCTGCGGCAGCCAGTTCCGCCGGAAGTAGCCGGGGTCGTCGCGGAAGTGCTGGACCAGCATGAGCAGGTCGTTATGCGCGTCGGCAATCGGGACGAGCCCGCTGGCCGGCGTCATCGCGCCGACCGCCCGGAGGGCGGCCGCCCGGAGCCGGATCGCGCTACCACGGCCGCCGATCCGTCCTTGCCGTTATATGCCATGCGATGTATGTTATGTGACATATTACTGATGTCAAGGTAGCAAATTTCAGCAGCTGGGGGTGATGTCGGGTGTCGCGAGACCCGCGCGCTGGCGGGCCATTCCTGGCTGTCGAGGACCTGCGGGTGTCGTTCTCGACCCCGGACGGCGTGGTCCGGGCCGTGGACGGCGTCTCGTTCAGCCTGGAGCGCGGCCGGACGCTGGGCATCGTGGGCGAGTCCGGCAGCGGCAAGAGCGCGATGAGCCTGGCGATCCTCGGGCTGCAGACGGGCCGCACCTGCCAGGTCGGCGGCCGGATCTGGCTGGACGAGGAGGACCTGCTGGCGGCCGCCCCCGGCCGCGTCCGCGACCTGCGCGGCTCCTTGATGGCGATGATCTTCCAGGATCCGCTCTCGGCCCTGCACCCGTACTACACCGTCGGCTGGCAGATCGCCGAGGCCTACCGGGCCAAGACCCCGGTCACCCGCAGGCAGTCGTGGGCGCGCGCGGTGGAGATGCTGGGCCGCGTCGGCATCCCGCAGCCGCGGCAGCGGGCCCGCGACTACCCGCATCAGTTCTCCGGCGGCATGCGGCAGCGAGCCATGATCGCGATGGCGCTGAGCTGCGAGCCGGAACTGCTCATCGCCGACGAGCCGACGACGGCCCTCGACGTGACCGTGCAGGCGCAGATACTCGAGCTGATCGCCGGGCTGCAGGCCGAACTGCGGACCGCGGTGATCATCATTACCCATGACCTCGGGATCGTGGCCGAGGTCGCCGACGAGACCCTGGTGATGTACTCGGGCCAGGTCATGGAGCGAGGCAGCACCGAGCAGGTCTTCCGAGCGCCCCAGCATCCCTACACGTGGGGACTGCTGACGTCGGTGACCGGGCTCAACCGGCCCCGCCGGGACCGGCTCGTCGCGATACCCGGCGCCCCCCCGAGCCTGATCGACCTGCCGGCCGGCTGCCCGTTCCACCCGCGCTGCCCGTACGCCGGCCAGACTGGCGGCCTGGCCGGCCACAGCCGCCCCGCGCTCCGCGAGGCCAGCCCCGGCCACTGGGTCGCCTGCCATCTCACCGACCAGTCCCGCGCCCGGGTCTTCGCGCAGGAGGTGCAGCCAGCCCTGTGACGAACTCCGGCACCGCCCCGGCGCAGGACCCGCAGGACTCGCCCGCGGACTCGACCGGCGAACTGCTGCGCGTCAGCCAGCTCACCAAGCATTTCCCGGCGACCCGGGGCGTCCTGCTGCGCAGGCCGGCCGGTCACGTGCGGGCCGTTGACGGCATCTCCTTCTCGATGCGCCGGGGCGAGACGCTCGGGCTCGTCGGGGAGACCGGCTGCGGGAAGTCCACGACGGGCCGGATGCTCGCGGGATTCCTGCCGGCCACCTCCGGTCAGGTGACCTTCGACGGCCGCGACCTGGACGAGGCCCGCCGCACCGACGGCAAGCGCTTGTACCGGGAGATCCAGATGATCTTCCAGGACCCGTACTCGGCGCTCAACCCGCGCCACACGGTGGGCACGATCATCGCCGCCCCGTTCCGGTACCAGCACATCACCCCGCCGGGCGGGATCCGCCGCGCGGTCCAGGAACTGCTGGAACAGGTGGGCCTCAGCCCCGAGCATTACAACCGCCATCCGCAGGACTTCTCCGGCGGTCAGCGGCAGCGGATCTGCGTGGCGCGCGCCATCGCGCTGCGGCCCAAGCTCATCATCGCCGACGAGCCGGTATCGGCCCTGGACGTCTCCATCCAGGCCCAGATCATTAACCTGCTCAGCGACCTGCGCGACCAGCAGGGCATGGCCTACCTGTTCATCGCTCATGACCTGTCGGTGGTCCGGCACATCAGCGACCGGGTCGCGGTCATGTACCTCGGCAAGATCGTGGAACTCGCCGACAACGACCTGCTCTACGCGGCGCCCCGCCATCCCTACACCCGCGCGCTGCTGTCGGCCGTTCCCGTCCCCGACCCCACGGCGCGCAAGCAGCGGCTGCGACTGGCCGGCGAGCCGCCCAGCCCGCTCAACCCGCCGTCAGGCTGCCATTTCCGCACGCGGTGCTGGAAGGCGCAGGCCGTTTGCGAGACCACCGAGCCGCCGCTGGCCGGCGCCGATCCGCGCCACCAGGTCGCCTGCCACTTCCCCGAAGACGGCTAAGCCGGGCCGGCGGGCGGCAATGACGCTCGCTCACGCGAGTGGTGGAGCCGGTTCGCGGCCGGGCGGCATCTGCACAGCCGAATGAATATGTTAGGCAAATCGCCGGAGCGGCCTTTCTCAGGGTCTCAGTGATCACTGGGCGGGAGCGAATGACCTGCGGCTACTGGCGTCGGCCCGCCTAATAGCGCAAACTGAGTGTGCCGGGCTCGCGACCGGGGGCATTATGTTATTTTTTCCTGACTTTACAGCAACTTTACCTTTCGTCCAGCTTGGTCCGACCAGTCCGGACGTGCTCGAAGGATGCTCGGGGACCCCCGCGTTCAGGTAGCCGAACCAGGTCAGATCGTTCCATCAGGTATGGAAGCAGGATAACATGCTCACCCTCTCCACGCGCCCGAGGCTGCCATTCCTCCTCCGAATTGCTAGTACCGCCTGTGCCGCCATCTGCATAGCGACGGTTGCCGCTACCTCCGCACCTGCCATCGCGGCCCGGGCAACTGCGGGCGCCGATATGGCTGCGCAGGGAACTTCCCGGCCCGCGGCTTCGCAAATTACGCAGCCCTGCGGCAACGCCGGCACCCCGGGTCAGGTACAGCACGTCATCTGGATCTGGATGGAAAACGAGAGCTATGCCAATGTCATCGGCAATTCAAATGCGCCGTATCAGACATCACTCGCCAAGCAGTGCGGTACGCCGACTAACTTCCACAATGAGAGCCACGGTTCCCTCAATAATTATATCGCGGCGACCAGCGGCCAGAATATCCTCGGTACTAGCTTCATCAATGATTGCACGCCGAGCCCCAGCGCCAACTATTGCGTGAACTCGGGCCCGAGTATCTTCTCGGAGACGCAGGGTGCCGGTGAAACCTGGCGTAGCTATGCTGAGGATATGCCGTCCAACTGCTACCAAGGCACTTCCGGGAACTACATCGCGCAACACAATCCCGCAGTTTACTATACTTCACTGACCACCTGCGGCCAGTATGACGTCCCCATGGGCAGTGCCGCCACCCATACCGGACAGTTTTACAGTGACCTGGCGAGCGGCAATTTGCCAGCGTTCAGCTTCATAACGCCTAATCTTGTCGACGACTCCCATAGTTCAAGCACCGCGACAGCGGATACCTGGCTCAGTCAGATCGTGCCCTTGATCACGGGCGGCCCGAACTACCAGAGCGGCGATACCGTTCTGTTTATTACCAACGATGAGGGAATCGGCTCGGATTACACCCTCAATGAGAATTGCACCAGTCAGGCACTAGACGCCAGCCAGCCGTCCTGTCTTATCCCGACTATCGTAGTTGCTCCGCATGTTCCTGCCGGAACTGTTGATAACACTTTCTACACCCATTATTCCATGCTCCGCACCACGGAGGAACTGCTCGGCTTGCCACAGCTGGGGCTGGCCGCCAGCGCTAACTCGATGACGTCCAACTTCAATCTGGGCGCGGTCAGCGGCAGTCTGGCCCCGCCTAGCGCGCCTACGAACCTGACGGTTACCGCTACGAGCTCCGGGCAGGTAGACCTGAGCTGGACAGCCGCCATACCTGGCGGTGCGGCCATCAGCGGTTATCAGATCTCGCGCAACGGCACTGTCATCGACACTGCTGCCAGCACGGCGACCACCTACGCAGACGCGACGGCCGGCCCTGGCATGACGTACAGCTACGCCGTATCAGCTGTCGATTCGGCCGGTAACGTCAGCGGGCCCTCTAACTCGGTCTCGGTGACGACACCCGCCGCGGCGAACCTGCTGACCAACCCCGGCTTCGAAACCTGGTCAGGCGGCCTGCCCGCCGGCTGGACCACCTACGGCGCGCACACCACCCTCACCCACTCCAGCGACGCCCGCTCCGGCAGCAGCTCCGTCCTCATCGCCACCACCACCTCCGGCTACGCATCCGCCGGCCTCGACGACGGCGCCACACCCACCGTCGACTCCACCGTCGCCGGAACCACCTACACCGCCAGCTGCTGGGTCAAGGCATCCAGGTCCATCCCCATCACCGTCCAGCTAGCCGAGCGCCAGCACAACTTCACCCTCGTCAGCCCCAGAGTCACCACCACGCTGACCGTGCCAACCACCACCAGCTGGTACCAGCTGTCCGTCAGCGACACCGCCACCGGCAACGGCAACATGATGCCCTTCTACACCTTCACCAACTCCACCTCCGGCGGCGGCGCCACCTTCGAAGCCGACGACTGCTCCCTATCCGCGGGCAGCACAACACCCCCGCCTGACACGACGCCTCCGTCCGTGCCCACGGGTCTTTCAGCGAAGGCAGCCGGCTCCGCCCAGGTGAACCTCACCTGGAATGCCGCCGCCGATAATGTCGGCGTCGCCGGTTACGACATCACGCGCGACGGCGTGCAAGTGGGCAGCACCACGGGGGCCACTAGTTACGGCGACACCGGGCTGAGCCCCGGCACCACGTACAGCTACGCCGTCATCGCTTTCGATGCCGCCGGTAATAAGAGCGCAGCGTCGGCCGGTGTCAGCGTCACCACTCCAGCGGTAGCCACGCCTCCGTCGGCTCCAGCTAACCTGACCGCCAGCGCGGCCAGTGCCAGCCAGGTGAATCTGACCTGGGTGGCCTCCGCGGCCGGCTCAGCGCCGATTGCTGGCTATCAGGTGACCTGTAACGGAGTGCTCCTGGCCACCGCTGCCGGTACGACTTACAGTGACACCGGAGCCAGCCCCGGAACTACCTACACCTGCACGGTCAGCGCTATCGACGCCAATGGCGTGCTCAGCGGGCCCTCTAACTCGGTCTCGGTGACGACACCCGCCGCGGCGAACCTGCTGACCAACCCCGGCTTCGAAACCTGGTCAGGCGGCCTGCCCGCCGGCTGGACCACCTACGGCGCGCACACCACCCTCACCCACTCCAGCGACGCCCGCTCCGGCAGCAGCTCCGTCCTCATCGCCACCACCACCTCCGGCTACGCATCCGCCGGCCTCGACGACGGCGCCACACCCACCGTCGACTCCACCGTCGCCGGAACCACCTACACCGCCAGCTGCTGGGTCAAGGCATCCAGGTCCATCCCCATCACCGTCCAGCTAGCCGAGCGCCAGCACAACTTCACCCTCGTCAGCCCCAGAGTCACCACCACGCTGACCGTGCCAACCACCACCAGCTGGTACCAGCTGTCCGTCAGCGACACCGCCACCGGCAACGGCAACATGATGCCCTTCTACACCTTCACCAACTCCACCTCCGGCGGCGGCGCCACCTTCGAAGCCGACGACTGCTCCCTATCCGCGGCCGGCTAACGTCAGGGCCGGCTAACGTCAGGCCGGCTTCGGCCCGGAGCCGCCCTGACCTGCGGGTATTAGCGCACGTCGAGGCGGAGCCGCCCGAACCAACGTCGTGCCTAATTCACACTATCTATCTCGGCAAGTCGGTCCAGCAGATTCTGGCTTAGACTCTTAAAGTCCTGGAAGCATCTTTGAACGTACGTCTGCGTGCTTCCGAGTGCGCCATCGGCAGACCGAAGATCGAACATCGGCTTCCGCGCATCGTGTGCAAGTGGCATGAGGCTTTGGTAGTTCTTAAGAGTAGCAATTTCGTACGAGCGATCTGACGGATCAAAGAATTCTTGGCCAAGAACGGCGGTAGCGAAAACACTCGGAATCCGGTCAAGCCAGCGCTGGTACGCTTTGACGGGCCTGTCGAGCCGCATAGTCGGCTGCATGATTACATATCCCAATGGCTCCATAATTCCCCTCGGCGCCGAGATTTCACCCGGAACTTTCGGCAGCACGAGATCTTGCCAACTGGAACGCCATTCGCGAAGTGTAGGGCCAAGGTTGCGCAGACCTCGCAAGGAAAACAAATCAGCCGCAAGTGGCATGAGGACAGTATCAGCAGCCAGCAGCGCGGCTCGATTTATAGCCCCCAGGTTTGGACCAACATCAATCAGAACGATATCCGCATCGATCTGATCTGCAGCATTTGTTACTATTCGGTGAAAAGCGGTAGTGGTTCTTATCGCCGCGACGTCGGTCCCAGTAAACCCCCTCGGCCATGCATCCGATAGCCTGTCTTCGAATGCACTGAGATCCAAATCGCCCGGAACCAGCCAAAGTTTCTCACGTATCTCCACGGGGTCGAAATATTGAACGTCGCCGATTCCTTCCATAATCGGCCGTACCGCGCTAGCCACGGTCCCAGGGTGGTTCGGCAAGTAACGCGGAGTGCTGAACGTCTTCTGCTGGGGCTCGTACCAGGCAGGGCTCTCCGGTTCATCCCAAAGAACTTGCAGATCATCCTCGTCAAGGAACGCGGCGGTTAGATTCGACTGCGGATCGAAGTCGACAGCCAGGACTCGGCGCCCGAGTCGCTGCATCATATGAGCCAGATGGTATGTCAGCGTTGTCTTGCCGACCCCGCCCTTATTATTAAAGAGCGCGACCGAGATCAACTGACCCTCCTGAGGGTAACAGTCCATGAAGAGTCGTCCACAATGAACTCGGGTGCTGGATTCCCGTTACGCTTCAGCGCCGCACGGATTCGGCCAATTCCTCGCCCGAAGCGGTTCACGTATCCTAGTGATTTCATTGCTGCAGCCAGCGACGGATTACGATAATCGTTGACTCTATCAAAGTTGTCTTCTCGTACTTGGCCAAACGGCCCCCCAGGGTTCGACACTTCAACTCGATCTTCAAACCAGGCAATACGTACTGGCGCATAGGAAGTCTCATAATTGCGATGCATAATTGCATTCATGCAGACCTCGCGAAGCGCCTCGAAGGGGTAGTTAGGCAGTTGGCCTTCGCGAAAGCCGCCAATGGCCACGAGTTGAGTATGCAAATGCCCCCGAAGAACAGCCTCCAGGCGCGTAGCGGTATCGACTACATTATCGCGTATCTCCTGGTCGTCATTGACTGGCGAGTCAAGGTCGTACCCTTGATATCGGATGAACTGAACATAAGCCCCTGGCACATACTTGCTGGGGTCGAAGCCCGCTACCAACATCCCTAGTACCGTGGGGGTCTGGGATACGTCCGCCAGTCCCACAGAGGCCAACTGTTGAGGTAGGGTCCTCTCGTTCTCCTCTATGACCTCCGGGGCGATAACAGACGGCAAGTAGGTGGATCGGCACAATTCAAGATCAAGATCAGCTAGGGAACTTCCCTGGACCGCACGACTGTCGTAAGGAACATCTGCTGCCCTACGTCGCTCACTGAGAACCCGTTCGTCTTCACGCGTTGCACGTCGCGTCGTCGGCCCCGGACGGACCCAGACTACGCCCTTAAAGCGGACGGGTGGCGTAGCCGAAGCCTGCACTCGGATTCGGATGACCTGGCTGCCGCTGTATTGGGCCACTTCTACTGTCATAGACGGGCGATCCAGAATCCGGCCATCGTCCCGAAAATCGGTAAGGGCCAGAAGTTCGCGATCTGACACGTCAACTGACCCAACAGTCGCCCCGCGGTCATCTACGCCTATAAGTAGGTCGCCCCCGCCCGTCCCGGCCAGGTCGTTCGCAAATGCGCAGATAACCTGACCGATCGCATCCCGGTCTCTGGCTGCCTCCTTGAACTCTAGGGCGGCAGACTCTCGTGTCCCAAGAAGCTCGGCTAGATCGGTGCTCATGATCTGCATTCTGCCGCATGCGTGACGCGTCACAGCCCCCTACGGTCCGTGACGTGCTCAGCGCACGCCAGCCGTCCAGTTGGAGCGCCCCGCCGGGCGAACAACCTAGACGGCTGACGCCTGGCCCGCTGGGCGTGCCCAGGTCGATTGCGGGTGCCTGGCTGGTGAGCCGCCGGGCCATGGGAGCGATCATCGCCCATTTGACCATGGCCTCGTGGTGCTCGGGCAGTCGCTCGTAATCGCGGACGCAGCGGCGGTGCTCGCTGATCCAGGCGAGGCTGCGCTCGACGATCCAGCGTACATCGCATTACCCAGCGTCCTCGCGCCCTCGTCGACGATGCTGGCGGCCAGCGGGTCACCATGCCGGGCAGCAGCCAGGACATCTTCGGCCCGCCGTGCCGTCCCTCCACCGACACCCCGTTGTCTTCGGCCAGGGCCAGTGCGACGGTCTGCAGCGGAAGGATCTCCAGGACGGGCAGGGCGTGGTCATCCGCACGTGGCAGCCCGCGCCTCCGGGACCTGCCGCTCGATCTCGTCAGCGACCCGTTCCCAGTCAGGCCTCCCGGCGGCCCCCGTCAGCATGTCCCGCACCAGTGCGAGCGCCGCCACGGTCCCGGTGTATCCCAGGGTTCGCACCCGCGTTTGTGCGATCCCCACAACTCCGGCCGCGAAACACGCTTAGTCCCCGCCATTCCGGTATCCGGGGGCAGCCGAGAGTATGTAACCCCGGCTGGGGCGGGGACGGCCGCCTGTTTACCGTCTTCGAAAGGCCCGCTCAGTGTTCAGTCGTGTCGCCATCGTCAACCGCGGTGAAGCCGCCATGCGGCTCATCCACGCCGTTCGGGACCTAGCCGCGGAGACGGGGACACGGATCGAGACCGTCGCCCTGTACACGGACTCCGACCGGACGGCCACGTTCGTCCGCGAGGCGGACATCGCCTACGACCTGGGGCTCGCCGCGAACCGGCCCTATCTGGACCACGCGGTCCTCAAGAAAGCCCTGGTCGAGACCGGCGCGGACGCGGCCTGGGTCGGTTGGGGCTTCGTGGCGGAGGACCCGGCGTTCGCCGACCTGTGCGCCGAGATAGGCGTGACGTTCGTCGGCCCGAGCGCCGAGGCGATGCGCAAGCTGGGCGACAAGATCGGCTCGAAGCTGATCGCCGAAAAGGTCGGTGTGCCCGTCGCGCCGTGGAGCCGCGGTCCGGTGGAGACGCTGGAGGACGCGAAGGCGGCGGCGGACCGGATCGGCTACCCGTTGATGCTGAAGGCGACCGCGGGCGGCGGCGGTCGTGGTATCCGGATGGTCTCCAACGCCGACGAGCTGACCCAGGCCTACGAGCTGACGCGCCAGGAAGCCGCGCGCGCGTTCGGCAGTGGCGTCGTGTTCCTGGAGCGCCTGGTGACGGGTGCCCGGCACGTCGAGGTGCAGGTCATCGCGGACGGGCAGGGCACCGCGTGGGCTCTGGGCGTGCGCGACTGCTCCGTGCAGCGGCGCAATCAGAAGATCATCGAGGAGTCCGCCTCCCCGGTCCTGAACGCCAAGCAGGTCGCCGAGCTGAAGGCGTCGGCCGAGCGGCTCGTGCTCGCGGTGGACTACCAAAGCGCGGGCACCATCGAGTTCCTCTACCACCCCGGTGAGCGGCTGTTCGCGTTCCTCGAGGTCAACACGCGCCTGCAGGTCGAGCACCCGATCACCGAGATCACCACCGGCGTCGACCTGGTGAAGGCCCAGCTGCACGTCGCGGCGGGCGGCAAGCTCGAGGGTGACGCGCCCGAGGAGTGGGGCCACGCCGTTGAGGCGCGCCTCAACGCCGAAGACCCCGACCGCGACTTCGCGCCCTCGCCCGGCCGGATCGCGCGGCTGGCGCTGCCCGGCGGCCCCGGCATCCGGGTGGACACCGGGTTCAGCGAGGGCGACACGATCCCCGCCGACTTCGACTCGATGATCGCCAAGATCATCGCGCACGGCCGTGACCGCACGGAGGCGCTGGCCCGCCTGCGCCGCGCGATGACGCAGACGACCGTCATCATCGAGGGCGGCGTGACGAACAAGGGCTTCGTCCGCATGCTGCTCGACGAGCGCGCGGTGATCGACGGGTCCGCCGACACCGGCTGGATCGACCGCGTGCGCGCCCAGGGCGGCCTCGTGTCGCACCAGCACTCCGCGATCGCGCTGATCGCCGCCGGCATCGAGGCCTACGAGGACGAGGAGGCCGTGACGCGGCAGCGCTTCCTGTCCACCGCGCACGGCGGCCGTCCGCAGTCGCAGCACGAGAGCGGCCGCGCGCTGGAGCTCAAGCTCCGCGATGTCGGCTACCGCGTCCAGGTCGCCCGCACCGGCGGCCACCGGTTCCGCATCGGCATCTCGGCGGGCGGCCCCGGGCACGCGGCCGACGTCGACATCGAGCGCTTCGACGAGCACAGCGGCCAGATCAGCGTGAACGGCGTCCGCTTCAAGGTCGTCACGGGCACGCGTGGCCCGATCCACCTGGTCGAGGTCGGCGGCATCACGCACCGGATCAGCCGCGACGAGGGCGGCATCGTGCGCTCGCCCGTGCCCGCGCTCGTGGTGGCCACGCCGCTGCACGCGGGCGACGAGGTCGAGGCCGGTGCGCCGCTGCTCGTGCTCGAGAGCATGAAGATGGAGACCGTGCTGCGCGCGCCGTTCCGCGGTCGCGTGCGGGAGCTCGCGGTGTCGGTCGGCAGCCAGGTGGAGGCGGGCGCCCGCCTGCTCCGCCTGGAGCCGCTGGGTGACGGCGACGAGGCGGCCGGTCCCGCGGCCGCGGGACAGGAAGTCGAGCTGGACCTGCCGTCCGAGCCGGTGGACGTGCCCGCGGCCGAGCGGGCCGCGCGTGGTCTGCAGGACCTGCGTAGCCTCCTGCTGGGCTTCGACATCGACTCCCGCGACGACAAGCGCCTGCTCGCCAGCTACCTGGCCGCGCGCGCCCAGCTCGTTGCGGAGGGTCAGCACGAGCTGGCCGGTGAGGTCGAGCTGCTGCGCCTGTTCGCCGACCTGAGCGAACTGAGCCGCAACCGGCCCGCCGGCGAGGAGTCGAAGTCCGACTCCGCGGTGCACAGCCCCCGCGAGTACTTCCACACGTACCTGCAGAGCCTCGACTCGGACCGGTCCGGGCTGTCGGAGAGCTTCCAGCAGCGGCTCACGCACGTGCTGTCCCGCTACGGCGTCGAAGGCCTGGACCGCACGCCGGAGCTGGAGGACGCGGTCTTCCGGATCTTCCTGGCCCAGCAGCGCGCGTCCGCCGACGTCGCCGTGGTGACGACCCTGCTGCGCCAGTGGCTGAACGAGGCCCCGCCCGCCGAGGCGGACCGTGTCACCGTCGGCCTGGCGCTGGAGCACCTGGTCGCCGCCACCCAGGTCCGGTTCCCGGCCGTCGCCGACCTGGCGCGCGGCGTCGTGTTCGGCTGGTTCGCCCAGCCGCTGCTGCGCCGCACCCGCGCCAAGGTCTACACGGCCGTGCGCAAGCACCTGCGCCACCTCGACCAGCACCCGGACGCGCCCGACCGCGCCGAGCGGATCTCCGCGATGGTCGCCAGCGCCGAGCCGCTCGTCCGGCTGGTCGGCCAGCGGATCGGCCGCGAAGGCGCGGACCCCGTGCCGCTGCTGGAGGTGCTGACCCGCCGCTACTACGGCAACCGCGCGCTCAGCGACATCCGGGTGAGCAAGGTGGCGGACTGCACGTTCGTCGTCGCCAACCACCGCACCGCGACCGGCAACGGCCGCGTCGTGACCACCGCGGTCGACTTCCCGGCGCTGGCCGAGGCGGTCAAGGCGGTCGACGAGTTCGCCGGTGACGGCGAGCTGGTGGCGGACGTCTACCTGACCTGGCCGGACGGTCCGAGCGACCCCCACGAGATGGCCACGCGCCTGCGCGAGGTCCTGGTCGCGCAGCAGCCGTCGAACCGGGTCGGCCGCATCACCACGACCGTCGCGGGCAACAGCGGCGCCGTGATGCACCACCACTTCACCTTCCGGCCGTCCGCGGACGGCTTCGTGGAGGAACGGCTGCTGCGCGGTCTGCACCCGCGCATCGCCGAGCGCATGCAGCTGGAGCGGTTGCGCGACTTCGACCTCACCCGGCTGCCCTCGCCCGACGAGGAGGTCTACCTCTTCCGGGCCGCGGCACGGCAGAACCCGTCCGACGAGCGCCTCGTCGCCCTGGGTCAGGTCCGCGACCTGACCCCGTTGCGCGATGACGAGGGCAGGCTCGTCGCGCTGCCCGCGGCCGAGGACATCCTGGCCACCTGCCTCGACGCGATCCGCCGGGGCAAGAAGCCCGGCGCGAAGACGTCCGCCACGAACCGGATCGTCATCTACGTGTGGCCGCCGACCGACTTCTCGCCGGACGACCTGAACACCGTGGCGAAGCGCGTGTTGCCGACGACTGCGGGCGCGGGCCTGGAGGAGGTGCTGTTCCTCGGGAGGCGCCGCGACAGCGCCACCGGCGAGCTCGCCGACATCGCCGTCCGGATCGGCTACGACGCGGGCTCCGGCGTGCGGCTGTCCGTCGTGCCGCCGCCGACCGAGCCCATCGAGCCGCTGGACGACTACCGCCAGGAAGTGCTGCGCGCGCACAGCCGCGGCACGCACTACCCGTACGAGCTGACCGGCATGCTCGCCGGGCCGTTCGGCTCGTTCACCGAGTACGACCTGGACGAGCAGTCGAAGCTGGTACCGGTGAACCGGCCCAAGGGGCGCAACACCGCCGCGCTCGTCGCGGGTGTCGTCAGCACGCCCACGCCGCGCCACCCGGAGGGCATGACCCGCGTCATGCTGCTGGGCGACCCGACGAAGGCGCTCGGCGCGCTGTCCGAGCCCGAGTGCGCGCGGGTGATCGCCGCACTCGACCTGGCCGAGCAGATGCGGGTGCCGCTGGAGTGGTTCGCGCTCTCCGCGGGCGCCCGGATCTCGATGTCGTCCGGCACCGAGAACATGGACTGGGTGGCGGCCGCGCTGAAGCGGATCGTGAACTTCACCCAGGACGGCGGCGAGAT
>Ga0307374_10006804_pt1 | contig 17789 bp, 16 predicted proteins | sample OX3MG_FD_202532 | JGI IMG/M metagenome (GOLD analysis project Ga0307374, IMG submission 202532) | Soil microbial communities from Risofladan, Vaasa, Finland - OX-3 | ecosystem: Environmental > Terrestrial > Soil > Coastal area > Acid sulfate soil | place: Finland: Risofladan, Vaasa | collected... | reverse complement strand
CGGGGCAACTCCATTCCGCAATTGGTCATGTACCGCAAGACCGAGGAGGGCTGGAAGCGCTCCTCGCTGGTCGGCGCCCAGAGTGCCGACGACATCGAAGCCTTCATCCAAGCGGGCCTGGAACCGGAGCAAGCCACGCTCACCTCCAACTGACGGGGGTTGGAGTACGACAGCCTGGGGCCACGCGAAGTGGCTGCTGGAGGCAGAGCGTAAGCGATGCCCCGGCTAGAAAGCGACCGGGGCATCGCTTAGGCTCTGCCCCGGCCACCGTCATGGCGCCGCTCAACTCAGCGCGGGCGTAACCTTCAGACGCCTGCCACAGTTCAAGATGAACGTGCGATTGTGGCGTTCGCCATCACCATGCGTTATGATGGACGCGGCTGGAGCTCCATCCATGGTGCATGACAACGCATTGCTCGAAGCCGCCCAACGGGGCGACCAGGACGCCTTTGGCGAGATCGTGCGCCGCCATCAAGGCTCGGTCTACGGCTTCCTCCGCGCCCGGCTGCTGCAGAATTCGGATGCTGAGGACTTGACTCAGGAGACGTTCTTGCGGGCCTACACGTGCCGGGCCCGCTTCGATAGTTCGGGCCTGGTCGAGCCGTGGTTGATCGGTATTGCCCGCAACGTGCTGCGCGAGCATGCCCGTAAGGGCAAGCGTCGCCGCGAAGTGGCCTGGACCGAGTTGTGCCTGGAGCTCGAGGATCTGGTCGAGAGCGACGACGCGATGTATGACGACATGCTGGCGCACTTGCCGGGGTGCCTCGATTCGCTCGGGCCAAGCGCACGTCAGGCGATCGACTTGCGCTACGCCTGCAAGCTGCGGCTGGCCGAGATCGGCGCCCGCATGCGGCGCAGCGAGGGGGCAACCAAACTACTGATGTTTCGCGCTCGGCAGGCGCTGAAAAACTGCCTCGAGCGGGCGAGCCCAGGGGTCCGCCGTGACTGACGAGCAACTGGTTCAGTTGTTGCGTGAAACGCCGCACAAAGATCTCTCGACCGGCGAAATCGCCGAGCTGCGCAGGCGAATCGGCCAGTCGGCCGAGTTGCGCCAGGCGCTGGCCGACGACTTGCGGCTCGAGCGGGTCTTGGCCGATGCGCTGGGACATGTGCAGGTCCCGCTGGATTGGATTTTCCGCCAGTCCGCGGCGGTCCCTCCCTCGGGCCGCGTGGCGCGCCTGTTCGGTTGGGGCGCCCTGTCCGCCATCGCGTTCCTGGTCGTGTCGGTTGGCACCATGATCGCGTTACGCCGGTCCGACGAACCGCCGCGCCAATTGGCCCAGCGAGACGACGTCGTTCGAACTGACGAAAGCGGCGGTGCCTTGCAGGCGCCGGACGAGCCCAACCCCGCCGCACCGACGGTCGGCACCAACGATGTCGCCAGTCCGTTGGACGAACCCGACGGCGAACAAGCGCCGATACCTGGGGACTCCGGGAAGGGGCCTGGAAGGGGGCGAAGCACGTTACTTGTCGAGGGTGCCGGCGACGAAAACCCTTCGGAGAAAGCTGACGATGCAGGGCGCCCGTTTTTTGACTTCTGTTTCGACGAACTGCCCACCGACGACGCGGCGCGACGCGAGGCGTGGGCGCAGTGGCTCAGGCCCCTGGAAGAAGGTCGCCTGATCGAAATTGGCGGCGCGACGCCGGGTAAGGCCCTCATCGGCCCGGTCCAACTCGACGCGGCGCTCGGCGAAGGCCGCGCCGTCAGGTTGCTGCTCTCCGAACACGATCAGCTCAAGCTACACTGCTGGAGCGGTACCACGGGAATCACGTTGGAATACTCCGATCTTCCGTTGCCGGCGTGGGCCGCCTATTCCGCCACGCGCCGGCGCGACGAATTTCGGCCAGACAGCATGGCACTGGTGGGCGCTGACGATGGCCGATATCGCCGCACAGGATATCCCCGCACAGGATATCCCAACACCGGCCAAGGGACCGTCGAGCTTCGGCACCAGGACGGCCTCATCGTGCTGAGCCGCGGCGATGTGCCGCTGTTGGTCGCGCCGTTGGCCGAGGCCCCCGATCTAATCGTGTTCGACGGCCGCGCCACGCTGCGCTCGCTCGATGTCGCCGTTGGCGGACCGTTTCCGCTTCAGGGCGCGCGGCACCGCAATCGTTCGGCGGGCTTTCCGCAACCCGCCAGACTCGACTGGCGGCAACGTCTGGCGGCGGCCGCGAAATGGAGCCCGCTGGCCGATGGACGCATGGAACTCTTGGTGGAAGACGCACCTGAAACCGCCTGGGCCGGTACGCACATCGACGACGCCGGACTGCGCGAGATCGTGTTTGAAATCGAAGATCCCATGCCGGGCACGGGAATTTATCTCGGCGACGAAAAGGGCCAACCACTCTACCAGGTTGGCTTTTTCCAGATACAGGGGATGGATGGTTCGCCGCGGCCAGGGCAAATTGGCTTCGAATTCTCCTCGCCCGGCGAGACACGGACCACGATGGCCGACCACGGACGCCCGGGACCGCGGCCCCGGGCCGGCCAGCGCCAATGGCTGCGGCTTGTATTCGGCGGTGGATCGCTCAAGTGCTGGACCAGCGGCGACGGCCTCCATTGGGGCCTGGCGATGGAGCCGCTACGGCAATCGAATGGGAGGTACTCGACCGCGGGCGTCTACTGCCTGCCCGGCGGCGGGACGCGCTCGATTCGCCTGCGGCGGATCGAACCACGGCGACTGGCGATGATCGAGTCGCTCGCTCCGGCGGTGTTGGCCGAGCGGGCGTTGGCGCTGACTGACGTACCCGATCTTGCGATCTGGCAATCGGCCGTGCTCGAAAGCCAACCCGCCGACGTCGATCCGACCGATTGGTGGTCGGCCTGCGCGGTGCGCACGCTGGCGGCGGGTCCGTCGCCGCCATTGGCCAACGCGCTCGTCGTAGCACTCGTTGCCAAAGCCGTGGCCGTCGACAACCCACCGGCCGAACGCCTTCAACTGCTCGAAGAGGCCGCGTTGATCTTCGATGCCGGCGATCCGGCGGGGTTGACTGGTTTCACGTCGTTGTACGATCAACTTGGCCGCGCGCTGGTGCGACAAGGCTACCGGCGCCCTTACTCGCTTGTGCGACAGCAATTGATGGCATCTCCGCTGGCGACGCGGCTCGAGGTCGATATTGCGCCATGCGCGCTCGTTCGCGCCGAACTCGTCAACCTGGCCTATGACGACGATTGGGAAGCGCTCGGCGAAACATGCCGTGCCTTGGCGTTTTTCGGCGTAACTTACCAGCCGGCGACCGCGGGCCCGTCGCAGCGGCCTGCTTTGGTGGCCCTGGCCGAATGGTGCCAACGTCTGGCCGCGGCCCAACGGCCGCCAACCGTCGGCGCCGGCGCCTTGGGCCGTCCGGCGTGGCAGCACCCCTGGGTCGAAAACGTCGGCAAGGAAGGTTACAACTTATTGGCCGAGTTTGCATCGGCGCTGGAAGCTCGGGCCTATCGCGACGCCTGCCAGGTGATCGCCAATGCCGCCGAGCCGTTGTCGGAAGACTTGCTCCCCGACGCCGCCGATCCGCGATTGTTCGTCTCGCTGCCTGCGGCGGTCGAGTTTGCGGTGCGCGACCATCCGGCGCTGGAGCGCGCGCTTGGCGAAGGATTTGGCCAGACGGCCCTGTTGCGCCTACGGCGGGCCGCGGCCGACGACGACGTGACCGGTGTGCAGGCGGTCGCCAACCAGTTCTACGGGACGCCCGCCGCGGCCGAGTCGCTGCGCTGGCTGGGTGACCGGGCGCTGGCCGGCGGACAATTTACGCGCGCCGAGACGAATTACACCGCGGCCTCGCGATTCGCTTCGGCCGTGGAGCAACGGCAGCTTGCCGCGCGGCTGCGGTTGGCGGCCGCGATGTTGGGCCGCGACGTCGGTGCGCCGCCGCTGGAGCCGGTGCGGTTGGCCGACGGCCAGCTTACGCCCGACGAGTTCGAGCGGCTGGTGGGTGAAATGCGGGCCCTCCGCTCCCAGGCGGCGGCCGCTTCGACGCCGCCTGTCACTTCGGACGATCAGGTCGCGGCAGTGCCGCCTCCTGCGCGCTACGAACTTCGGCCCTGGGCTCGTTTCGAAGCCGCGGCGCCGGCCGCTTCGTCACCCTCTCCATTCGACGCGCTGGGGCGTCAATTGGCGGTGACGGTCGCGCCGCCGCTGGTCATCGTGACCGCGCCGGCGAGTATGACGGCCTACGATCTGGCCGGCGGCGCCTGTCGGTGGTCGTTTACACTCGATGCCGCGTTGGCCGCCCATTCGAGCGGTCCATCGGCGCCGGCGCGGCCGCTCGTCGTCGGCCAGCGACTTTTCGCCCGCCAATCGACCGCCGGTGGCACGGAATTGTTCGCACTCGATGCCGGTACCGGCCAACTGCTGTGGCGTCAGGCCGCGGCCGCTGGCGTGGCGGCCGATCCGCTATGGATCGAAGACCAGTTGCTCGCACCGGTCGTTAGTGCGGTCGGCGACGGTTTCATCGAGCTGGCGCTCGCGACGTTCGACCCGGACTCCGGCGAGTTGCTCGAACGTCATCCACTGGCGAGGTTCCGGAGCGTCCCTGGCGCTGTGTTTTCCTGTAGTGCGAGGGCGGCGGGCGAGCTGATCGTCATCACCGCCGGAGGCACGACGATGGCCTGTGACCTGTTAGGCCGCCCGCGGTGGCTTCGCCGCCACCCATGGCTCTCCTCACCCTTGGATGGCCAGCCGGCGCCGTTTCACCAGCCGCCGCTAGTGGCCGACGAACTGGTCTATTCGACGCAGCCCGGCGCACTGAGCATCGAGTGTGTGGAACGGGCCACGGGCCGCTTGCGTTGGCAACGTGTTTTCGCGGACCTGGACCGCGTGATTGGCCTGGCGTCGAACCGGCTGATCGTGCGGACGCTCTCGGGTTGGGTCGCGCTCGACGCCATTTCGGGCAGGCCCGTCTGGTACCGCGACGAGGACGACTGGCTCGAAGCGTCGCTTTGCGCCGACGACGGCGCGCTGTTGCTCGCCCAGCGCGATCGCGCCGCCGAGAACGGCGTGCGATTGATCTGGCTCGATGCGCGCACGGGCCGCGAGCAAGCGGCCTGGCGGCTACCGAAGTGGCCCCAGCGGCACATGGCCTTCGGACCCCTGTTTCGCGTCGGCGAGCGCATATTCGGCGGTATCGGCGGCGACGAGCCCGCGTCGCGCGAGATCATGGAACTGGTCAACGCGGGTGAGCTGCCATGAATGGGACGAGCGCGGAGCGCGGAGCGCGGAGCGCGCGGCGAATACCGTTCCGCCTCCAGGAGCGCTCCGGCACTCCGCGTTCCGCGCTCCGCACTCCGCGCTTTGCCGTGCTCATTGTCGTGTTCTGCTCCTGGACGTCTCCCCTCCGTGCCGAGGGCGATTGGGAACTGACACCGGCCAGCGAAGCGGCGCTGGCGCGCGGTCTCGATTGGTTGGCCCGCGAGCAGGGGCCTGAGGGAAACTGGGGCTCCGACGATCTCGGGCTGGTCGGCATGGGGGCCTTGGCATTCATGGCGGCGGGCCACACCCCGGGCCACGGCTCCTACGGAACCGTCGTGCGAAAGGCGCTCGATTTCGTCCTTCGTCACGCGCAGCCCTCGGGCCTTTTGAATGTCGCCGATCCGCAGCGCGACATGTACAACCATGGCCTGGCGACGTTCGTCCTGGGGCAGGCCCACGGAATGTACGACGATCCGCGGCTCAACGGCGCGCTCGACCGCGCCTTGAAGCTGATCGCCGCGACCCAATGCGATGACGGTGGCTGGGACTACCGCGCCCGTCGGCAGCCGCGCGGGCACGATCTGAGCCTGATAGTGATGCAGGCCAAGGCGCTGCGCGGCGCGGTGGATAGCGGCCTGGATGTCCCATCGGGCGTGATCGACCTGGCGATCCAGGGTGTGCGGGCGCATTACTTGCCGGCCGGCGGCCGGAGCGACGCCGCCGAAGCGGACGCGCGGGGCATGTCCGGCGCGTTCACTTACGATGGCCGGAGAGGTTCGCTGGCGATGGCCGCCTGTGGCGTAGTCTGCCTGCAAGAGTTCGGCCAGTACGACGACTGGCGGATAGCGAAGAACATGGAAGTCATCGGTAGCGCCGTGACGGCGCTCGAACCAAAACCAGGTGGTGGCGAATTGCCGCTCGACGCTTACACGCTTTATTATGTCGGGCAGGCCATTTACCAGGTCGGCGGCGATGCCTGGGAAAGGGCGTACCCCCGATTGCGCGACGTGATCGTTGCCAACCAGCTTCGCGCGCCCGACGATCCGCGGCGCGACGGCCAATGGCGCAACACGCAATACGTTTCCGGCCAGCCCGGCATTTTGTACGCCACGGCGGTCGGCTGCTTCGTGTTGGCGATCCCCAACCGCTATCTGCCGATCTTGCAAGAAGGGCACATCGACAGCCTGCGCGATCGTTTCCCGGCGAGGCGGCCATGACTTCAGTGACACCAATTCCATCCGCCGCCGATGGGCCGTTGACTGAGCCCATCGCCCATCGCCGTGGCGTGGTGGCCGTCGTGACTCGCGACGACAAACTGCTCGTGATACGCCGCTCGAACACCGTCGTCGCCCCCTTGGCCTTTTGTTTTCCGGGCGGCGGCATCGAGCCTGGGGAATCGGAGCCGGCGGCATTGGTGCGGGAATTCGCCGAGGAGCTCGGAACGGCCGTGCGGCCGCTGCGGCCCATTTGGCGCAGTGTGACTTCCTGGCAGGTCGAGTTGAGCTGGTGGCGTGCGGGACTTGGGCCCGAAGCCGTGCTGCGCCCGTCGGCTGCGGAAGTCGAGTCGGTGATTTGGTGTACGCTCGCCGAAATGGCGTCGTTAGCTGGTCTTTTGGAGAGCAACCGCCGGTTCCTCGCCGCCGTCGCCAATGGTGAGATTTTTTTGGAATAATTTCAACGAATTAGGGCAACGTTTGATTTCTCGATTAGAATCTCTTCTTGTACACCGATTCTCCTTAAGATCGTCTTGAGTTTCCTGAAGACGAGATCGGCTGGTGCAATTGGCCTTGAGTAGACCATGATGCTCGTGTTTTGGTCCTCGCAAGCCCCATGGGCTCCCTCCCAATTGCCGAGTAGCGGCGGGCCTCCTTGATGACTTGGCGATGTCGATCCTCCAAAGCGATGATTGAGAAAAGCGGTCAGGTGCGGCAGATCGTCGAGCAATGAGAAAACCTCCTCACCATCTTCGGAAAGGAGGGGAATGATGATCGTATACCGCCGCGCGAAGCCCCACAGACGGTCGTGTTTCACCAGGCTCTCAAGCCTCAACTCGACCGCTGGATCGGAAAGCAGCCCAACGTAAGGCCCAAATTTCTGTGCGAGTAACTTAGCGTTTGCTTGGCGCAGGTCGGGCGTGGGCGGCACCGTTGGATTCCTTTTCCCGTTTTGGGATCAGTCCGGCCTTAGCTAATTCGGCAACCGCCCGATTTCCAATGATCAGGATGTCCGGGTCTCGCGTCTGGAAACCATGCCCCCCGCTCGCAAGGACGCCAATGGCACGCAGGTACTTTTGGGTGTTCTTGATTCTAACTGTTGGCATATCGACCTCCACTCAACTCAGGTTAGCATCGCAGATAAAATGACAAAAGTCCAGAGCTCGGCACCCGTCGGTGGGACCATTCGCCCACTACGGAGCTTCCGTCTCGATCCCCCCATCCCCTCCTATCTCCACGTCCTGTTCAAAAGAGGCTGTCATCATTATCCGATCGATCCGTCGTCCAATTGAAGTGTTTTTGCCTATGGACCTTTCTGGTTATTGCCTTGGCGACTATGATAGCGGTACGGTTCCAGCTTCAAACGAAGTCTCTCGATGACCAGCGACGGGCACAAGCCCGATCTCACGCGACACGATGGTAGTTCCCTCTACGACACGTCTCGAACGCCGCCCGGCGAGCGCCAGCCACCTTCGCGACGATCTGGCCGCGCTGCGGATCGACCGCACGCGACGCCGTGGACGGCCCGTCGCGCTGCGTGCCTTGTTGTGGCTGCTGTTTCTAGGAGCGCTGGCGGGCGGTGCCGGCACCGCCTATTGGCGCTTCGAAGACGAGTTCTGGCGTTTGAAGCAACACCTGGAACCAGCCATGGCGGTGAGAACCGAAACGGTGCGAGTGCTTTCGGTCAACCAGGCCCGCGCGGTGCTCACGGCAACCGGTTATCTCGAGTCGCGACGGCGCGCGTCCGTGGGAGCCAAGGTGGCGGGCCGGATCGCGAAACTCTGTTTCGAAGAGGGGACCAAGGTACATAAGGGTGAACTACTGGCCGTGTTGGAGCACGACGACCTGGCCGCCCAGCTCGAATCGCGCAACGTCGCCGTCGAACTAGCCGAATCCGAGTTGGCCCAGGCGCGGTTGGCCTTGGCACAGCGCGAGCGCGACTTCGGACGCGAGCAGCACGTGAACCGCAAAGGGGCCGGAACACAGTCCGCGCTGGAGACGGCCGAGACCGATTTCAAGACGGCCAAGGCCCACGCCGATGCCAAGGCCTCGGCCGTGCGGGCGGCGGAGGCCCATGTGCGCGAGACCGAAGTGGCGATCCAAAACATGCACGTCTACGCCCCCTTCGACGCCACGGTGATCAGCAAGGACGCGGAGTTGGGCGAGACGATTATGCCCGGCGGCGCCTCCTCGGACCGCGGTAGCGTGGCGACGCTGGCGGATCTGGGCGCCCTGGAAGTCGACACCGACGTCAAAGAGGATTACCTGGCGCAAATCCGCCGCGGCCAGCCCGCCGACGTCCTGGTCGACGCCGTGCCCGAGCGCCGCTATCGGGGCCGGTTGCGTGAAATCATCCCCATGGGCGACCGCACGCGTGGCATCGTCAAGGTCAAGGTCGAGGTGCTCGATGCCGACCTACGACTGTTCCCCGAACTTAGCGCGACGGTGCATTTTCTGCCGGAAGAAGACGAGAACGCCAGCGGCGACGCGACCCAGGCCCTCTTCGTGCCGCCGGCGGCGGTCATGCGAATCGAAGGGGCCGCGTTCGTTTGGCGCTTGGCGGGCGAGCGCGCCGAGCAAGTGAACGTGACCGTGATCGGCGAGCCGCGGGACGGTCTGTTGCGCGTCGAGGGCGCTTTGGCGGGGGGCGAAACTCTGATCGCCGACCCGCCCGCCGAGTTGACCGCTGAGAGCAAGGTGCGAGCGCAGTAGACACCGAGGAGACTTCCTTGTCGAGCGAAGCGAACCGGCCGCTGGTGCAAGTGCGCGGCGTCACGAAGGACTACTACCGCGACCGTATCCGCGTTCCCGTGCTGGCCGACGCGAATATCGACATCGGCGAAGGGGAGTTCCTGGCGATCATGGGGCCGAGTGGATCGGGCAAGTCGACCCTTTTGAACCTGGTTGCCGGCATCGACCGCCCCACGACCGGCACGATCGTCGTGGCGGGCCAGGAGCTGGGCTCGCTTTCCGAAAGCCGCCTGACTCGCTGGCGGTCGGAGCACCTGGGCTTCATCTTTCAACTTTATAACTTGATGCCGGTGCTGTCGGCCTACGAGAACGTCGAGCTGCCATTGCTGCTCACTCGGCTCAGCCGGCGGCAGCGGCGCGAGCACGTCGAAACGGCGCTCAAGATCGTGGGCCTGGCCGACCGCATGGACCACTATCCCCGGCAACTGTCAGGCGGCCAGGAGCAACGTGTAGCCATCGCGCGGGCGTTGGTGAACGATCCGTTGCTCTTGATCGCCGACGAGCCGACGGGCAACCTCGACGCCTCGGCCGCCGTCGAGATCCTCGAACTCTTGGAGCAGCTCAACGTCCAGTTCGGCAAGACGATCGTGATGGTCACGCACGATCCGCGCTCCGCCCGCCGCGCGCACCGTCTGCTGCACCTCGACAAGGGGACCTTCGACGAACGGCAGATCGACGCGCTGGAGGCCGCGTCTTGAAGTTCCTGCCCTACATTTTCAAGAACGTGTTCCGCAACAAGCTCCGCACCGGCTTCACGGTGCTGTCGATCGCGATGAGCTTGTTCCTGGTCACGTTGCTCTACGGATTCTTGGCCTCTCAAGACAGGCTGGCGGCCCAATCGGCTGGGTACAAGCGGCTGGTCGTCACCCACCGGCAAGGGCTGACGAGCCTGCTCCCGGTGGCCCACCTCGATAAACTGCGGACGATCGAAGGAGTCAAGGCGGCCACGCAGATGTCGTGGTTTGGCGGAAAGTACAAGGACGACCGCCTTGCGTTTACGCAATTCGCGGTTGATGCCAACGCGATGATGAACGTCCACGATGAACTGAAGCTTCCGCCGGACCAGCTTTCCAATTGGCAGAGGGACGCCGGCGGCTGTGTCGTCGGCAAGCGGATCGCCCACCACCGAGGCTGGAAGTTGGGCGATAAGATCGTGCTCAAGGGGACCTTTTACGACGTCGACTTGGAGCTGACGGTCGATGGAATCTACGACGGTTCGGAGACGGCGGATCTCGACATGCTCTGGTTCCATTGGACCTATCTTGATGAATCGCTCAAAGCCAAGGACAGCCCGACCGCCGGCCAGATTGGAATCGTGGTGCTCAAAACGGATTCGGCTGAAGCGCTGCCCGAGGTGGCACGCCGGATCGAATCGCGATTCACCAGCTCCGACGCTCCCGTGCGGGCGATGACCGAGCAGGCCTTTCAACAGATGTTCGGCGAAATGGTCGGCAACGTGCAGGCATTCATCCGAAACACGGCGATGGCAGTCGTCTTCTCACTGGTCTGCGTCGCCGCAAACGCCATGGCGATGTCGCTGCGCGAGCGAACGCGCGAGATCGCGGTACTCAAAGCGATCGGCTTTCAGCGTGGCACCATATTGCGGCTGGTCCTTGGCGAAGCCCTGGCCATCGCGCTTCTCGGTGGCTTCCTTGGGGCGCTGGGAGCCAAGCTGGGCGTCTTGGCACTCGTCCGTTTCGCGGACTTGAGCAGATTTCCCCTTCCAGGCATCAACGTGTTCCACATCCCCTGGATCACGGCGCTTTATGCGCTAGGGCTGTCCGCCGCGATCGGGTTGGCCAGCGGCCTCGTGCCCGCCTGGCGGGCCGCCAGCGTCTCGGTGGTCGCGGGCCTACGGAGGGTCGTGTAATCTCCTGAAGCCTGACTCCTTAATACAAGCGCGTACCATTCCCCACGGTTGACACAACTTCCAATCCGCAATCCACCATCCGAAATCCGAAATCCCTTTGATCCCTCTCAAGTACAACCTTCGCAGCTTGCGTGCGCGCTGGGTCACTTCGCTGATGACCATCTTCGGCACCGCCTTGGTCGTCTGGGCCACGGTGTTGGCTTTCGGGCTGGGAGCGGGGCTGGACCATACGCTGGAGGTCTCGGGCGGTCCGCTCGATCTGATTGCCATGCGAAAGGGGGCCTCGGCCGAAATCGCCAGCATCATCGACAGAGAGGTCGCGCGGCAGATCGAAGAAACCGTGCCGGGCATCGCCACCGACGAAAGCGGCCGGAAGCTCTGCTCGCCGGAGCTCGTCGTGATCGTCGGGGCGACGCGGAGCACCGACGGCGGCCGAACGAACCTGATCATCCGTGGCGTCACGCCGGCGGCCCGCGCGCTGCGGCCCGGTTTGCACGTCGTCGAGGGGCGCGAGGCGAAGTCGGGACTGCGCGAGGCGATCACCAGCCGTTCGGTCTCGAAGCGGTTCACCGGGGCCGGGCTGGGTGACGAGTTGGAGGTGATGGGATCCAAGCTCTTGATCGTCGGAATTTTCGACGCCGACGACAGCGCCGCCGAATCGGAAGTCTGGACCGATCTCGCAGTGATCGCCGAAATCAGCCAGCGGAAGGGCGTCGTTTCGTCGGTGCAACTGCGGGCCACCGGCGCTCAGGCCCTTGACGAGATCAAGACGCGGCTGATCGATGACGAGCAATTTGCCCTCAAAGCGATCAGCGAGAGGGAATACTATGCCGAGCAGGCGATCGCCGGTGCGGCGATCAAGTCGGTGGGACTGATCATCTTCGTCTTCTTGCTGATCGGTGCCGTGTTCGCCATGGCCAACACGATGTTCGGCGCCGTGGTGACAAGGGCCCGGGAAATCGGCACGTTGAGGGCGTTGGGCTTCAGTCGCTCCAGCGTGGTGTTCGGCTTTCTGCTCGAGTCGCTCACGTTGGCGCTGGCCGGAGGGCTGATCGGCTGCCTGGGAACGCTGCCCGTCAATGGCCTCTCGACGGGTACGGCCAACTGGGTGACGTTCAGCGAGATCACTTTCTCGTTCCGCTTCGGGCCGATGGTCCTATTGCAAGGGGCCTTGCTGGCGGTGTTGGTGGGCATCGTCGGGGGCATCTTCCCCGCCCTCCGCGCGACGCGCATGAAGATCGTCGACGCCTTGAGAGAGATTTGAAGCGGCAAGGCGCGAACTTATCCGCCTCCCAACGTCCGCTCGACCAGTTCGGCCATTTCGCCGGCCTGCTCGCCGCCTTCCGCGCGCAAGGCCGCCACCACGTTGCGCCGCCGCTGGGCGGGCTGGTTCTGGTTGAGTTTCCACTTCCCCTCGATCCGCGTGATTTCGATCTTGAGGCCGACGATTGCCTGCAACATGCGATCGAGAAACTCGCGCGAGCCGCGGATCGTCCACGGCTGGGGCCGTGAGCGTTCGTAAAATGTGACCGTGTCCCTGACGATCGCCATCAAGTCCTCGGGATCTTCGACAAGACGCAACGTCCCGTAGACATGGACCGCGACGTAATTCCAGGTCGGAACTACGTCGTCGGCCCGGTACCAGGCGGGTGAAATGTAAGCGTGCGGGCCCGAAAACACCGCGAGCACCTCGCTCTGCGCCGCCAGCCGCCATTGTGAGTTGGCGCGTGCCATGTGCCCGCGCAATGTGCCCTGCGCGCCAAGCGTGCGATCGATCAAGAGCGGAAGATGGCTGGCCAACGGCGTACCGGCGTGCTGCGAGCAAAGCAAGCCGAAACTGTGCCGCTCGATGAAGTCGTGCAGCGTGGAACGATCCGATTCAGCGAAAGCGGTTGGGATGTACATGGGAGGAACAGCTCCGTGGGAACTGAAGGAATACCACTGGACCGGCGCCAGGCAACGACCTAGAATTCCCCAGCAACCCGTCGTTGTATCGCGATACACTGCCGGTACAACCCGTGAAAACGGCCGATGTAGCGGCGGCAAGTGCCTTGCGACGGCCGATGCCGAGGCCATCACGAAGATGGTCTCTTTTTTTTCATCTTCCCGCCAAGCGTGTAAAATCGAGGCGGGTGGCCACAGCGTGGGGCAGGTTTCGAACCTGCCGTCAACGTCGATGGCAAGTTGGAAACCCGCCCCACGGGGCATTTTAACCAAAATGCTCCTCGCGTTCGTCGGTCGCGGCGAGCTGGCCAATGCCGGGCGTGCGGGGCATCCAAGCGCTGGCTTGCCAATTGTCGCCACGCCGGCTCTCGGCGTAGATCTCCGGCAAGTCGAGCAGAAATCGCTCGGCCAGCGCCTGCACGAAGGGTTCGTACATCGCTCGCAGCTCGTTGATCTTGCTCTCGACCTCTGGTCCTTCATTGAGCGGCACGCCGGCCGCCGCGAGCGCGGCCCGAAGCTTCTGCCAGCCCTGGCACGAAAGGCGCTCGATCGGCACCTTGGGCGGATTCGTCCGAATGACCAGCGCCAGGTCGACCGCCGCGTGCCGCGCCATGGCGAACGTGAGCTGGGCCTGGTAGAGATTGGTGCCCTTCACGCCGACGAGCAACAAGGCGCAACTATCCAGAATCATCGTCAGCGCGGCCAGCCACGACTGGTTGTCGTGCTGCGAGCGGTAAAAGCCGAGCATCGGGAACGAGAGATGGCTCTCAAGTAATTCGGCCGCCCAGCGCTCCAGCTCGGCCAGGAAGGGGTCGAGCTCGGTTGGGTGGCGGGCTTGGGCCATCCGCAGCAGGAATTGATCGGAACTGGGTGGCGAGCCGGCGCGCGCGTCGAGCAGTGAAATCACCAACTCGCGGCGCGAGAACGCCTGATAGAGCACGGGCAGATACCCGAGCATCGCAGCCAGGAAACCGTAGCCCACGCCCGCCTCGACCACCGCCAGTAGCCGTCCGGAGGAAGCCGTTGGCGTGAGGTCGCCGAATCCGAGCGTGAACAGGGTCACACCGCTGAGGTAAAGGTACGAACTGAACCCGAGGGGCTCGTTGGTCGTCGATTCCAGCGGCGCCTCGAGCCCCCAACCAACCAGCGCAAAGCCGAAGACCAGCCCGATCAACCAATTGCCGAACAACCCCAAGAGCGACAGCGGCCCGAAGGCCCCCAGCATATTGGCGCGACGGCGAGGCCAAGGAACGCGCAGCGCGAGCCAACGCCAGACCCCCCAGGTGACGACGTAGAACGTCCGCGTCGGGCGAAACGCCCGCATCACGCGTCGCGGCAGAAGGATCGCTTCGAACGCGTCGAACAGGACCAGGCCGATCAGCAACAGCCCGCACACAGTCATCACGATTCGCATTGGTTTTCAGCCGTTCCGCCGTTGACGAAGACAGTCCGCATATATTCGTCGACGACGACGCGTTGCCGGGTGCGGGCGGAATGCAAAGCCGCCTCGAGCACGAGCAGGTCGCCAAAGCCTTTTTCCGGCGTCGAGTACACGCTTTCGTGGCCCCGCACAGCCGCCAGGAAGTTCCGCCATTGGACGCGGTAGCCACGGTCGTGCGATTCCGCCGACCAACTCGACCGGACACCATCTTGCCCCGTCCATTCGACCTTGCCCTCGGTGAGCCATAGGGTGCCAAGGCTGCCGTAGGCGATCAATTCGAAGCCCGCCTCGCGATCGGTCTGCGCCGTGTAACACGTCAGGTAATGGCCTGGCGCACCGCTAGCCAGCTTCAGTTGCATGACAAGGCCGTCGGGTCCCGACGTCACGGGACTGTCGCTCATCAGTTGGGCGTAGACCTCCTCGATTTCGCCAAGGATTTCGCGGAGTCCGGCGACCGTATGGACTCCGGCATCCACGACCAATCCACCGGGGTGCCGTGGCTCCCGCCGCCAGGCCTTTTCCATGTAGACCCTTCGGACTTCCTTGAGAAGGTCGAAAACCGAGGTCCCCTGGAAACACTGTACGGAACCAATCGCGCCCGATTCAATGATTCGCCGCGCCTGCGCGATGTCGTCGCGGTAGCGGAAATTCTCTGCAATGGCCACGAGTCGATCCGAGCGCTCGCTGGCATCGAGCACATGGCGCGCCTCGGCCACGCTGGCGGCGATCGGCTTTTCCGCCAGCACGTGCTTACCGGCCTCCACGGCCTCGATCAAGAACGCCGCGTTACGCTCGATGGGAACGGCAACCAGAACGGCCTCGATCCCCGGATCGGCAAGAAGCTCGCGGTAATCGGCGTAACACCGGTCGACGCTGTGCTCGGCGGCAAAAGCGCGGGCATTTTCGAATGACTGGCTCCAGACGCCGGCCAGCTTGATTTCGCCGTGCAATTCGGTCAGGGGCGGCAGATGGAGCTTCTGGACGGCGGCACCAGTGCCGAGCAAGCCGAGTTTCAAGGGAGTGTTCGTCACGGGTTGGTCACTGGGTTATTCTCGACATCGCTCTATCCGAAATCAGCGCCATCGTGTCGCCCCGGTCTCCGCTGGATTTGGGTCAGCGGGCGCCTCACCCAGTATACGGGCACAGCGAAGGCTGAACAGGCCGCGACTCGCAGAGCGGGGGGCTGATGTCGCCCGCCAAATAGGAGTCGAGTATGATGCGCCTATGAAGGCCTGACGTAAAGCACCTGCTGCCTCCGCGGCATGGATCAATCGCTTAATCGGAGAATACCCAGGTATGGTCTCGAGTACGCGTTGTTCTTTGGCGTGCCGGACGACAAGTTGGAGTTGATCAACGACACTTCGCGATGGGCCTTCCCCTTTTTGAGCCGTGACGAGGCCGAGGCGCATTTCCAGCCTTGGCTCGAAATCTTCCGCCGCTGGAAAAGAGTGGAGACGCCGACGCCCAGGAGAAGGGAACGCTAATCGGCACTATTCCACGCTAATCAATTAGCGGAGATCAGCACGGATTAGCGTTCCAAAAATCTCCCTAGGGCTGCGGCCTACTCAGCGCTTGGCCCCGGAGTGGTACTCTCGACTGGTACCGCCGGTAACCCGCCGATCGGAGTCTCGCTACTGAGGCGCGTGTAGGAATTGGCGCGGGGCGTGTAGGAATTGGCGCCCGCTGGGCCGACCGACGGATAGACCGGCCCGGCCGCCGGCGCGTTCCAGCCCAGGCCCTCGGCCTCGCGGATGAGCTGGGTTGTTGGATGTCATTATTAATGGCTTTCGAGTTCGGCCCGTTTGGGGACGTGGCGCCAACTTCGTAGACGTCGCGCGTAGCCGCAACGCGGCGTCATCTGATGGCCCTGGGAGATTCCGGTAATCCGCCTATTGGAGTCTCGCTACTGAGGGGCGTGTAGAAATTAGCGCCCGCCGGGCCGACCGACGGATAGACCGGCCCGGCCGCCGGGGCGTTCCAGCCTAGGCCCTCGGCCTCGCGGATGAGCTGATCGAGCCGCTTGTCGATGATCGAGCGTTTGGCGCCGTTCCGTTTGTCGATCGTCTGGCGGAGCTTCTTGACGCGGGCCTCGATCTTGGCGACCTCCCGTTCGCGCAACTGTTGCTGCACCGAAAACTGCTGCTCGAGCGCCTCGGCCAACTGTTCCTTGATTTTCGACTTTTGCTCGTCGTCGCCCGCCTCTGCGTATTGTCCGAGCAGAGCCTGCGATTTCTGTTGCATCTGGGCGTCGAGCGCGATCAGTTTCGCGGCCTCCTCGTCATGGGCGCCGTCGGTCGCGTGAACGACATACCCAGCCCCGCCGCCGGTCACCGGTTGATTCGTCGTGTAGCCCGGCGATTGACCGGGCTGCGCTTGATAAAAGAACGCCCGCGCGTTGGCCGGTGCCTGTCCAGCTTTCGGCGCCGTCGCCTCCTGGCCGAACACACCTCCGATCGCCAGCCCCAGGGGATGCAATCGTTATCAGGGTCACGCAAGCTGCAATTGTCTTGATCGTCATGTAAAAACTCCTTTCAATTCGATGGGTTGTTGGATGTCATTGACGGCTGGTAAAGTCCTGATGCGTTCGCGCGCCGACGAGCCATGTCCTAGTGTCCTATCACGTTTGGCGAGTAAACGGGAGCGTACTGGATCGCCGGCCCGGCACCGGCGCCCGGCGAGCTCCAGCCCAGTCCCTCGGCATCGCCGATGAGCTGGTCCAGCCGTTTGACGATAATCGATCGCTTGGATTCATTCCGCTTGGCGATCAGCTCGCGGAGCGTCTTGAGGCGGGCTTCGATCCGCGACACCTCCAGCTCGCGGAGCTTCTGCTGAGAGTCGAATTGCCGTTCGAGCGTCTGGGCCAACTGTTCCTTGAGCTTCGCGCGGTCGACGTCGTCCGTCGCGGCGCCGTACTGATCGATCAACTGTTGCGACTGTTGCGCCAGGTTCGTGTCGAGTTGCGCCAGCTCCGCCAACTGATCATCGTGCTTGTCGCCCGTCAACTGGAAGCCAAACACTCGGCCGACGTAGGGGTTTTCTCCGACCACAGGAACCGCCGCGGTCGTGCGCGAGTCGGCGGCGCTTCCTTGCGCTTGAACTACGGGCGGCGCGCCCCGCGACTGTTGCGCCCAATGGAAACGGGAAACCCCGAGGCCGGTGCCGCCGAGTAGTACCAAGGCGATAATCACGTTCGATTTTTTGAATTCCATTACTGGGACTCCTCGTGAAAAAGGTTCGAATCGAAAATGTGGGGCAAGTTTCCAACCTCGTTGTTCTACACATCTTTTGCAGCGACCCCTCGCCAGCTTGCCTGGCAGGTGAAGCAGTTTTCCAGGCTAGCACCGCAAGCGTGCAAAGCCCACCGTCCCTCCCGTGGTCCC
>Ga0307374_10006803_pt1 | contig 17789 bp, 13 predicted proteins | sample OX3MG_FD_202532 | JGI IMG/M metagenome (GOLD analysis project Ga0307374, IMG submission 202532) | Soil microbial communities from Risofladan, Vaasa, Finland - OX-3 | ecosystem: Environmental > Terrestrial > Soil > Coastal area > Acid sulfate soil | place: Finland: Risofladan, Vaasa | collected... | reverse complement strand
CGCGCGCGCCCGAAGGCGCGCGCCGGGGTTGGTAAAGAGAGAAAGTGCGAGCGGCGTGAGGACGACGAGGGATAGCCAAGAAACAGTCATTTGTAGCCCGGTCGTATGAAACACTTCAGTCCTCAATGCGGTGCGCGGCTGCCAATACGGCGTCGCGGCGACGTTCGCTTCGCGCCTAGGCACACCGTGCGCCCAGACACCCAACCCGAACAGACTACCCCAGGACCCCCCTAACCACGCCCCTTCACCGTCGAAGTCGTCGACTTTTGGCTGCCGGTGCTCGTTTTGGAGTTCTTCGTCACCGCCGTCGTCAACAGGTTCTTGAAGGAAACAGGCTTAATGGGGTGAGCGACGAGGTAGTTGAAGGCCTCAGCCACGACCGGCGCGGCGGCGTCGGCGCCGTACCCGCCCTGGGCGATCACGCAAATGACAACGTACTTGGGGTGCGTCGTGGGACCAAAGCCCACGAAGAGCGAGTTGGGCTCTTGACCGTGCTGATTGCTCGCCGTACCCGTCTTGCCGGCGACGGGAAAATTCGTCAACGAGAAATTCGCGACGGTGTGAAAGGTGTAGTACCCCGTACCTCGAGGGCTGCTCACGACGCCTTCGAGCCCCTGCAAGATGGGATTTCGGATGCTGGGCGGTAGGTTCACGTGACCGAGCACGCGGGGTTGGTAGCGAATGACGACCTTGCCGTGAGCGTTGACGACCGCGGCCGCGACCTCGGGCTCGTAGAGCGTGCCTCCGTTGGCGAAGGTCGCGTACGCGTTGGCCAGGGCGATCGGCGTGATCGCCGTGGTCCCCTGGCCGAAGGCCATCTCAATGTTGTCGCCCGTGTACCACGCGACGTTGGGGAATGCCCGGGGGGCGGCCGCGTGGAGCGCTTGACGAACTTGGGGAGAGTCGACGCGTCCAACGGCTTCATTGGGCAAGTCAATGTTGGTGTACTGGTCGAGTCCGTACTTGGTGGCGACGTTCTGTATGGGCGTCTCGCCGTAGTGGCTCTGCTGAGACCAAAATAGATACCCGAGGTTATAAAAGTAGTAGTCCGACGAAACCGTGATGGCGAGGGGAAGGTCCACTGGTCCCGCGGCCGAGTTGTCGTCGTCGTGAAAGACGCAGCCGTGGCCGCCTTGAAGACAGCCGGGAACCTTGAACGTGCCGGTGTCGTCGATGACCTTGTAGGCCGGGAAGAGGCCCGTCTGTAACGAGGCCGTCGCGGTGATCAGCTTAAAGGTGGAGCCCGGTGTGTACAGGCCCTGGATGGCGTAGTTGTTGAAGGCACCCTCCTTGAGCAACTGCTGGAAGGTGGCGTTTGAGAGGCCGTTCACGAAGGAGTTCAAGTTGAACGATGGATAGCTCGACATCGCCAACACGTCACCATTATTCGGATCCAGGACGACCGCGGCGCCGTTGAGCGCGGCCGGACGCTTGCCCGACACCGGGTCCACCGATTTCCTGACGGCCAAGATGTCACTAGCCAGGTAACCGTCGAGTGCGCGCTGGAGGCCCTCGTCGATGTTCAAGACCACGGTGTCGCCGACCTGGGGCTGGGTCGTGTGAATGGCACCCAAAATGGCGTTGTTGGCGCTCACTTCCAAGGTGCTGGTTCCGTCTTTTCCCCGCAGAAAGTGCTCGTAGAACGACTCGATGCCGGTTTTTCCGATGATGGAGTCGGTCTGGTAACCCTGGTTTGGATTCGCGGCGATCTCGGCGCCGGTGATGGGCCCCACGTAACCCAGTACCTGCGCGGCGACGTTACCCCCATTGGGGTACGAACGCCGCGAAACGTCCAGTACTGACACGCCGGGGAACTCAATGGGGTGCAGCTTGATGAACTCCACCACGTTCGGCGGAGCGTTCGCCATGATCGGCGCCGGCTGGTAGGGGTCGTACTGCACGTTGTTCAAATCGGCATTGATCTGCGCGACGCTCAGGCCCGTCAGCGACGCGAGCGCACCCTTTATCGTCGGATGCAACGACGCCTCGGCCCGCGAAAGTCGAATCTCGGTGGTGGTGATATTGGCCACGAGCGGGTGTCCGGTGCGGTCGGCGATGACGCCGCGCGTTGCGGGAATCGTGCTGACGCGATAGGAGTTGGACTGCTCCGCCGCGACCGAGGACTGGTAGTCGAGGATCTGCAAGAAGAAGAGGCGCACGACGAGCAAAATGAAGAGTACGAGGAAGAAACCACCGATGACGAGCCATCGCCGCTCGGGGCTCGAGCGCACCTCGTCGGGTGACGCCACGAGGTCACGGATGCCTACGGGCTTTGGCTCGTTGATCGTGCGGCCCCGACCTCGAAACGGGTGGAGCGAGACCCAAGGGCGCCAGAGACGCGAGAACCACGAACCAGTCGGTCGGTCTCGCCACGAACCCTTCATCGACGCGACCGCCCCATTCCCGACGACCAACGCGCGAGTCGCGTGACGGGTCGCGCCAAGACCATGAACGCCAACGCGTTCACCATCATCATCGGCGCCACGCTGTTTCGCCAGAGCGAAAAATCCAGCGCGAAAGCGCCCGCCGCCACGAACAGCGCGGGCGCGAACAAGCCGCCGACGCCGGCGAGCACCGGAGTAACCCACCACGCCGCGGAGTCCAAGTCGCCGACACCCTCCTTGCCAAGTCGCGACGCGCCGTAGGCCAGCGTCAACGCCACCAAAGCGCTCAGACCAAAGGGCGTGACCGAGTGCGTGTCAAAGAAGACGCCCGCCACCAACGCGCTCCACAGCCCAAGCCCCGTTCTGCCCACCAAGCCCAGGCACAAGGGCCACAGCCACACGATCATGACCACCACGCCCGCGAATCGCAGCGACGAGAAGACCGAGAGTTGCAGCGCCACGAGGAAGAGCGTCACGATCGTGACTGGCACGACGCTACGAGTCACGCCGCGGGCTCCCACAACACGACGTCCACGTAAGCGAGGTGGCGAATGTCGGCCGCCGGCTGGAGGGTCAAGTCATACGTCGCAGCGCCGGGTGTGAGCGTGACTGTTTTCACGAAAGCGACCGGCAGGCCTGGTGGGTAGAGTCCCCCGCTCAGGCCATCCGTTGAGAGTCTGGTGCCCGGAGTAATGGCCGCGGAGAACGGAACGGACCTCGCCGAAAGTCCGTGATTGACGCCATTGCCCCCGACAATGAGGTCACTCGTTCCCTTCGCGAACGTCACTCCTACTTGGGAGTGCGTGTCGGAGATGAGCTGCACCGTCGCGCCGTGGGGTGTCGTATCGATGACGTGACCGACCAGTCCGCCATTCGCCACGACCGGCATCCCCGCCATGACACCGTCGTCACGACCCTTGGAGATGTCAATGGTCGCCGCAAAGTTCGTCGGGGAGATCGCGCTCACTTGGGCGGTCACCGTAGCGAGCGCCCCGACGAAGGGTACGTGCAGATTGGTCGTGAGTTGCATCATCTGACGCTCGAAAGCCCACGCTTCGTTCGCCCGTAGTTCCGCTCGACCGAGCTGGTAGCGAAGCTTCTGATTTTGGGCGACGACGTCGCTGTAGTTAATGGCACCCGCCAAGGTGTGCCCGATAGGACGCGCCACGGCGTTGATCACGAAACTAAAGGGCGCGACCACGAGGTTCGCTGCGCTTCGCAGTCCCGACAACACACCGCCCGTGAGGTACAGCAAAATGACGACGGTCAGCGCAAGGACGCTCGTCGTCCAGGCCCGCCGGCGCGAGCGCTCGCTGACCACGGTTCTATCGCGAAGGGCTGGTCTTCAGCATCCGAGCGAAGACGTCGAGTTCCTCGAGGCACATGCCGCTGCCGAGCGCAACGCAGTTCAGTGGATCGTTGGCGATAATGATGGGCATATTGGTCTCGTACTCGAGCCGAGCGGCCAAACCGGCCAATAAGGCGCCTCCGCCGGTCAGCACGATTCCCTGCTCCATCAGGTCCGAGGACAACTCGGGCGGCGTACGGTCCAGGGTGACCTTCACGGCGTCCACGATGGCCTGCACGGGCTCTTCAATGGCTTGGCGAATCTGCTCGGTCGAGATGACCACCGTCTTGGGCAGTCCGGTCACGAGGTCGCGGCCACGAATTTCGGCGCGCAACTCCTCTTCGAGGGGAAAGGCCGAACCGAGTTGAATCTTGATCTCCTCGGCGGTGCGTTCACCGAGCGCCAACTGGAACTCCTTTTTTACGAAGGCGACCAACGCTTCATCAAGTTCGTCGCCGCCGACACGAATCGACTGACTCGTCACGATGCCGCCGAGCGAGATCACCGCAACCTCTGTCGTGCCTCCGCCAATATCGACGACCATGTTGCCAGTGGGCTCGTGAATGGGCAGACCCGCACCAATGGCGGCGGCCATCGGCTCTTCGATGATGTACGCCTTGCGCGCACCCGCGAACTCAGCGGCCTCCATGACCGCACGCTGTTCGACACCCGTGATACCCGAAGGAACGCAGATCACCATGCGCGGTTTCGCGAAGCGGCGCTGATGAACCCGGTGAATGAAGTAGCGAAGCATCTTTTCGCAGATCTCGAAGTCCGCGATGACGCCGTCCTTCAGCGGGCGAATCGCTTGAATGTTGCTCGGCGTACGACCAATCATGCGCTTGGCTTCGGCGCCGACGGCCAGTGGCTTGCCGTCTTTCACGTCAACGGCGACCACTGAGGGTTCGTTCAAAATGATGCCGCGCCCGCGAACGTACACGAGAGTATTAGCGGTGCCGAGGTCGACCGCCATGTCACGGCCCAAGAGAGAAAAGCGACTATCAACCATGAGTTTCCTTTAGTACGCTGGCGCCGACGTCACCGCGTTCACCCTAAGGCTAGGCCATGATCGCGGCCATGACCAACAAACGCCCTTAGCCCAGGTGGGGAAAGAAGAGCGCGATTTCACGAGCGGCCGATTCAGGCGAGTCCGAACCGTGAACCAGGTTCTCACGCACCTCGATCGAAAGGTCACCACGGATAGTTCCGGGAGCCGCCTCCTTTGGATTCGTCGCCCCAATGGTGGTTCGAACGACTCGCCACGTGTCTTCGCCTCCTTCGAGCACACCAACGAGAACCGGGCCCGAGGTGAGGAAATCGACGAGCGGATCGAAGAAGGGCTTGCCGTCGTGCTCGGCGTAGTGGTTTCTCACGGTGGCCTCATCGAGTGTGCGTATCTCAGCGGCCACGAGCCGCAGCCCGCGTCGCTCAAAGCGCGTGAGAATTTCACCCATCAGTCCGCGACGAACGCCGTCGGGCTTCACGATGATGAGCGTTCTGTCCACGGCGAGTCAGCCTACTTCGCTTCAGGGAGATGACGTGAAGCAACGTGCAGCACTTCGCCACGTACTTCGGCCACCAGATACAAGCTCCCAGCGACGACGATCAAATCATCGTCGCTGGAACGTTCGCGCGCGTGCGCCAGAGCCACCACGCCGCTGGGGTGCTCGTAGGCCGTGGCCCCTTGGCGACGGATGGCTTCAACGACTTCGCTAACGGGCATCGCTCGCGGCGAATGCGGCGCGCAGCAGTGGAACTCCGTGAACCCCGCTCCGAGAAGGGGCGCGATCATGTCGTCGAGGTCGCGACCTTTCAGCATTCCCAACACGCATCGACGCTGCCCACGAATATCGAACGCTCCGTCCAACGTCGCCACCAGCGCGCGAACCCCGGCGGGATTGTGGGCGCCGTCCACGACGATGGTGGGGTTTCTCGAAATGATCTCCATTCGCCCAGGCATTCGCGCGTGCGCCAGCGTCGACGTGACCACTTCAGCGCCTAACGCCCGTCCGAGAAAGGCCTCCGCCGCGACGACCGCCGTGGCAGCGTTCATGCCCTGATGGATGCCGTGTAGTGAGACCAGCACGTCTTCGTAGCGCTCGTAGGGCGTGCGAACGGTGATGACCCTCCCTCCGAGAGCCAAGTCGTTTCGCTCAAGCTCGAATTGACTCTCGAGCAGCCACAAATCCGTGCCGAGTTCATTCGCGCGCCCTTGGGCGATTTCCACCACGACGGCGTTGGTCGTCGCCACGATGGCGACGCCCTCCGGTCGAAAGATGCCGACCTTGTCCGCGGCGATGGCGCCAATGGTCGAGCCCAGGACCGCCGTGTGATCAAGGTCAACGTTCGTAAGAATCGACACGTCGGCGTCGATGACGTTGGTGGAATCCCAGGTGCCCCCCATGCCCACTTCGATGACGGCGACGTCGACGCCTTCGTCGGAAAAGTGCAAAAACGCCGCGACGGTCAATAGTTCAAAGCGCGTCAGGACGATGCCGCTGACCTGTTCGGCGTCGGAGAGGCGTTCGAGGAGTCCCACGAGAGCTTCGTCGTCCAATGGATCGCCGTTGACGGCGATACGCTCATTCACCGCGTGCAGGTCGGGGCTAGTAAAGGTCCCCACGCGCAGACCAGTGGCGTGAAGGAGTGCGCTGGTAAGGGTCGACGTCGTCCCTTTGCCGTTGGTGCCCGTAACGTGGATGCTCGGGTAATCACGGTGAGGATCAGCGAACAGTGCCAGCGTGTCAGCGATGGGGGCCAGGGTCGGAGGCGCTTGGCGATTCGGTGCCACTCGCTCGAAGTCAACGTGGCTTTCGAGCCAGTCCAGGGCCCCCTCGTACGACGTAAATCGCACGACTTAACTCGCGCGACGGGTTCTCGTCGTTTTTCTCATCTCGTACGCCGGTGCCGCGTTGGTGCGAACCGCTTCAGCGTTCACCACGCAGCGAACGACGTCACTGCGGCCGGGAACGTCGTACATCGGTTCAAGCAATACGTGTTCGAGAATCGAACGAAGACCACGCGCGCCGGTACCACGCTCGAGCGCGAGATCGGCGATCGCCACGAGAGCGTCATCCTCAATCACCAATTCGACACCGTCCATCGCGAGCACCTGTTGGAACTGCTTCACGAGCGAGTTCTTCGGTTCGGTTAACACGCTGATCAGCATTTCACGGTCCAGTTGACGTACGGCACCAATGATGGGGAGCCTTCCGATGAACTCAGGGATCAATCCGAACTTGACGAGGTCTTCTGGCAACACATGGCGAAACAGCTCCAGGTCACCCGTACGTCGCGACGCCACGGGCTGATTGAAGCCCATTGACTTTTTGCCGAGTCGACGCTCGATGATCTCTTCAAGACCCGCGAAGGCCCCACCACAAATGAACAAGATGTTCGAAGTGTCGATGGTAATGAACTCCTGGTGCGGATGCTTGCGTCCACCCTGGGGCGGCACGCTCGCCACGGTCCCTTCAAGAATCTTGAGTAGCGCCTGTTGCACGCCTTCGCCTGACACGTCACGCGTGATCGAGGGATTCTCGGCCTTGCGGGCGATCTTGTCGATCTCATCGATGTAGATAATGCCGCGCTCGGCTCGCTTGACGTCGAAGTCGGCGGCTGAGAGCAGCTTCAAGAGAATATTCTCCACGTCCTCACCGACGTATCCCGCTTCAGTGAGAGCCGTCGCGTCCGCAATGGCGAAGGGCACGTTCAACATGCGCGCGAGCGTCTGAGCGAGGAACGTCTTGCCACAGCCCGTCGGACCCAGCAGCAAGACGTTGGACTTGGCGACTTCGACGTCGTCGTCGTGCAACGGACCCGTCTGAATCCGCTTGTAGTGGTTGTAAACGGCGACGGAGAGTATCTTCTTCGCCTCGATCTGACCGATCACGAACTCGTCGAGAAACGCGGAAACTTCGCGCGGGGTGGGGAGTTCGTCGAGCACGAACTCGGGACGGTCGCCAAACTCGTCGGCGATGATGTCGTTGCAGAGATCAATGCATTCGTCGCAGATATAGACGCTGGGGCCCGCGATGAGCTTCTTGACCTGCTTTTGACCCTTCGCACAGAAACTGCACTTGATTAGGTCGCTGCCCTCACCAAATTTTGCCACGGATTCCCTCCGACACGAGCGGACCAGACCATCCTAGGAGGAGCGCCACTTGAAATAAGGTACCTACACGCGAGCGCTGATTACCTCGTCGATGAGGCCATATTCCACGGCTTCCGCCGCGCTGATGATGAAGTCACGGTCGGTGTCTTTGGTGATGCGCTCGACCGACTGCCCGGTGTCGGCGGCGAGCATCGAGTTCAGCATGTCCTTCATGCGCAAAATCTCACGGGCCTGAATCTCGATGTCCGAGGCCTGGCCCCCGACGCCGCCCCACGGCTGGTGCAACAAAACGCGGGCGTGCGGTAGCGCGTAGCGTTTGCCCTTCGCGCCCGCGCCCAACAACACGGCCGCGGCCGAGGCGGCCTGGCCGAAGCAGAAGGTGGAAACAGCGGGCTTGATGTACTTCATCGTGTCGTAGATCGCGAGCAGTCCGGTGATGTCGCCGCCGGGCGAGTTGATGTAGAGATTGATGTCCTTATCCGGGTCCTCAGATTCAAGGAAGAGCATTTGGGCGCAGATCAGGTTCGAGACGGCGTCGTCGATGGGCGTTCCCAAGAAGATGATGCGCTCGCGCAGGAGTCGGCTGTAGAGGTCGTAGGCGCGCTCGCCGCGATTGGACGACTCCACGACCGTTGGGACAAGGTAGTTCTGAGCTCGAAAGTTGTCGTTCACGCCACCACCTTAGGCGTCTAGATCGTCGGACTGATCCCTGTCCAACAGGGTCCGGTCGATCTCGATTCCCTGGGGGTCAACGTACGTGACGTTGGCCATCAACCAGCGCGACGCCTTCATTTTGGCGACCTCGGAACGAAAGGTGATCGCTCGGCCGGTGTCGCGCAGGTTCGCTCGAAGGATGTCCGCGGTCACGCTCATTGCCTGCGCGGTGGTTTCGAGTTCGTCTTCAATCTCTTCGTCGGTCGGCTCAAGATTCTCTTCGCGCACCAGTGCGCGAAGTGCGAGGTCGACACGCACCGCGCGCGCCGCGTCAGCGCGCAGCGTCTCGAGCAACTGCCCTGGAGTTTGATTCGTCACTTGCATGAAGGTCTCGAGCGTGAGCTTCTGCTGCTCGAGTCGGTGGCCGAGATCGTGGAGTCGCTCATTCGTCTCATCATCGACCAATAGCGGGGGAAGCTCCACGTCGCCCAACAAGTCGCTCAACGCGGTGAGTGCCGCGTCACGCTGAGACATTTGAGCTTCGACCACTCGCATGCGACGCATCTGATCGACGATGGCGTCACGCATTTCGTCAGCGCTCTGCCACTCGGTGTTCTCCTGCACCCATTCATCATTGAGTTCGGGCAGTTCACGCTCTTGGACCTTCTTCAGCGTCAACTGGTACGTCGCGACGACGCCCCCGCCGGCACTCCCGTTCAGTTTGAGTTCCTCACCGGCGCGCATGCCGACGATGAGTTCGTCGACGCCATCGGTGATGACGCCCGACCCGACGGTGTACATGTAGTCACTCATGTCGAGCGGCTCGACGTCGGTCGCGACCTGTTCGACGTGGGCGTCCATCGTCACGAGGTCGCCGGTCACGATCGGACGGTCCACGTCCACGAGGATGGCGTCCGTCTCACGGAATCGGTCGATTTGCGCGTTGACCTCGTCATCGCTGACCGCCGGAGAGGGTATCGTCACGCGCAACTCGCGGTGACCACTCAGGCCCACCTCGGGCCGAACTTCGACCTCGGCGTCAAAGATTAACGGGCCATCCTCCTCACCGCTCGCGACCGTGATGTTGGGCTGGGCAATTGGGTCGATCAAGGTGTCGGCCACCGCGTGTGCGTAGAAATCCGGAAGAGCGTCGCGAATCGCTTCGGCGCGTAAGGCGCCCGGCCCCCCTAAGTGGGCGATGAGCACGTTCTTGGGGACTTTTCCCTTACGAAAGCCCTTGATCGAGACCTGCTTCGCGAGTTTGACCGCCGCCGCCTCAATCGCGGAATCCATCTCGCCCTCGTCGACCTCGACCGTCAGCTTGACTTTGTTGTTATCGACGATCGTTGAAGTGGCGCGCATAGGGAAATAAAGCCTATCGGCTCTAACGCGAGCCCTAAATCATGATGCAAAGTGCCTCGGCGAAGACTTGAGCGACACTGACGTTTCCGCGCACCTGCGTCGCCGACGCCGCCAAAAAGGCATCCGCGCTGATGCGCCCCGCCGCTCGCCTCCAGAAAAGGGCGACGGGCGTCGTGATCTCGAGGTTGGCCTCGGGGCCGTCGGGCCCCCCGATCGAGGCGCGACCCTCCGTGACCTCAATGACGGTGGAACGCGCCAAGCGACCGCTCAGATTGAGGCGCAGGACGAGCCCTTGGGGCGCGTTCATCTTTTTGCCGATGACGTAGTGCAGCGCCGCCTCGAAGCGATTGATCACGATCTCTTCGCCGGCGCCGTGATCGTCGGCCGGCTCGAGCAGAGCATCTCGGATGTCTTGAAGATGGATCCAACTGTCAAGAACGCGCGTCTCCATGAAGCGGTGATACGGGCGCTCACCCTCGGGGCTCCAGCCGACCCGCTCCCACGATTCGTCGTCGAGTGAACGTAGTCGAGTGAGCGACTCATCGGCCGTTCGACGAAAGAGGGCGAGCACTTCGGGTCCCGAGAGCGCACGATACGTTTCGACGAAGGCTTCGTTTAGTTCGCCGACGGGATTTCGAACGTAGTCGGGCCATAGTGCTGTATGCGGGGGCGGGGCGTCGCCGCGCAAGAGGAGTTCAAATCCGACGAGGTGACTGATGACGTCTTGCACGTTCCAGCCCGGACAGCTCGTCAATCGCTGGTAGGCCGCGTCCGGTTGGGGCCGCATCAGTCGCTCGAGGGACGACCACGTCTCGTCGAGCGCGTCGATTATCCATTCGTACGCCACGAGTCACCTCCTCGCTGGAGCCTAGGCATCCCAGGCTGCCTTCGGGGTGTGCCAGCATGGATACCTCGGGAAGTAGCGCAGCTTGGTTAGCGCGCCTGGTTTGGGACCAGGAGGCCGCGGGTTCGAATCCCGCCTTCCCGACTCGGTCGATTCAACTGAGTTGAAATATCTCGTGCAACGCGTCGAGGAGAGCGGCGGATTGAAACGGCTTTTGCAGGAATATTGATCGCCGAAAGATTTCGGCATTTGTCACACTCGGCGACACGGTCAGACCGCTCATGAAGATGAATCGGGTCTCATCGCCTCGCCCCGACACCGCGAGCGCCAAATCTTCGCCACTCATGTGGGGCATGTTGAGGTCGGTGACGATGACGTCGTAGGGCGTCGTTGCCTTTTCCACCAATTCGAACGCTTCGAAGCCATCGTGCGCCACGTCGACGAGATAGTGCTCGGCTCGTAGAATCCGTTCAAACAATACCAAGATGGCCGGTTCATCATCAACGATCAATAGACGTCGGTCGCCAGGTGCGAAATGCTCCGCCGATTCAACGACGTCGTCATCGGAGACGGCGGGTGCCAAAATCAGTTCAGGCAGCGCCGGCAGTATCAACGCGAAACGCGACCCGTGGCCCGGAGTAGTCGTCACCTCGAGTCGGCCCCCGTGCGATTTCGCAATGGCTTGGGACGTTGAGAGGCCGAGACCCGTCCCCGACCCGATTGGTTTGGTCGAGTAGAAGGGTTCGAATATTCTTCCGATCACCTCTTCAGCGATACCGACTCCCGTATCGACCACTTCGACGTAGACGTAGCGACTTCCTTCGACGTCCGTCGCTATTCTCCCGGCGTCCACACCGTACCCATTGCGAGCGCCGACTTCGAGATGACCCCCATTGGGCATGGCGTCGCGCGCGTTCGTCACGAGGTTCAACACGACTTGCATCAATTGCGTCGCGTCGCCTGTCACCGGCCAAAGCATTTCGTCAACGTGCGCCCTGACCTCAATGTTTTTCGGCAGCGTTTCGCGACTGAATTGAAGGACCTCTCCCATCAACTTCGCGAGGTCAATGACTTTTCGCTCGCCTTCGACACCGCGCGCGTAAGCGAGGACCTGTTGAATCATCTGCGCACCTCGCTTCACGCTTGTTTCCATCGACTGAATCAACTTTCGATTTGCCTCACCCGTTTGATCACGCTCGAGCACCCCGAGCGTCAACAAGATCGGCGTGAGCACGTTGTTCAGGTCGTGAGCCATGCCACTGGCCAAGGTACCGATGCTCTCCATGCGTTGGTTTCGCGCTAGGGTCTCGCGCTCGAAATTGACGGCCGTGACGTCGCGATTGACTCCAAAGACTCCCGTCGGCATCCCTTGATCGTTACGAATGAGCTGCCAACGACACTCGACGGTAATCAGGGCCCCGCTTTTGGTCTTGTGCTGTTGTTCTCCCGTCCAGTAGCCGTCGCGATTGACGTGCTCGAGCGCCAGGTGCGCGACCGCGGGAGTGTCGTATAACAGTTCAGCGAAGGACGCTCCGGCGACCTCGTCGAATGTCCAGCCGTAGAGATCCTCAGCCGCCTTGTTCCAATAGGTGACCCCCTCTTCAAAACTGCGAACAATCATCGCGTCCTTGGAGCGATCCACCATCTGGGCCAACAGGCCGGCGCGAGTCGCGTATTCCTTGGACTTCAGCCGGTCATTTTCCTCTGCCGTCACGTCACGTCCGGCGATCAACATTCCATCAGGTGTCGGTATCGCGCTCATTTCCAACCACTGGTCGCGATCGGCAACAAACACGATCTTGGAAGTGAATCGATTCTCGTTCATCGCGTTGAGGTAGTCCGGATACATCGGTGTCTCTTCAAAGTTCGGAAAGAGCTCAAAGGCGGAGGCGCCCAGCGCGACCTTGCGGTCGACGCCCAGTAGATTCAGTCCCGCTTCATTGATGAACTCGATCTCCCACTTGCGGTTGACGAAGATTAAGGCCGACTCGATGCCGTTGAACGTCTCGGACAAGCGGCGTTCGAGGCGCTCAACGGCTTCGCTCTGGCGAACGAGAGTGGTGATGTCGTAGAGAACTCCAACGACGCGAATGACTCGTCCATCGGCGTCACGTTCGGCTTCGCCAATTATCCGCACGTCAAGAAGATTGCCCGCTCCGTCACGAATCTTTGAAAACGTGTCAAACGGCTCACCTTCACTCATGCATCGTCGAATGAGCGGTGACACACGTCGCGCCTCTTCGTCAGGGAGTCGTGTCAGAGATTCGTCGAGGCTGGGCGTGCCACGCAGATCGATTCCAAGAATCTTGAGCAGATCCTCGCTCCAATCGACCTTCTCGCTCCCCGCTTCGACGGACCAGCCTCCCAAGCGCGCCAGTCGTGCTGACATCTTGGTGACCGACGTGTTCGCACGCAAACGCTCACTCACGCGCGTCTCTTCACTCACGTCGCGCGCCAGACCAAGTACCGCCGTAATCGCGCCACTGGCGTCGCGCAGTGGAACGTTCGTGATGTCAACTTCAAGTACCTCTCCTGATTTGTGCCGTCCTCGAGTGCGATAGCGCACCGTCTCGCCTCTCACCGATCGAAAGAAATTCTCCTGCGTGACGGGGAGCATTTCGGGGTCAACCAGAGGAGCGAAGTTTGTGCCATTGAGTTCGTCGCGGGTGTAGCCCAGCATCGTGCATAACGTGTCATTGAAGTCAATGAACTGACCCTTGAGGTCAAAGGCGTAGAGGGCATCGGGATGACCACTCAGGAAAGAATCCACGCCGCTGTCTCGAAGGAGATCTGCCAGGCGCGTCAAGGCACTCCCTCTCTTCAATGTGCTCTCGCCGTCAAAACGAGCGCGTTCTTGAGGTTACAACTCAACTTTTCACTTCCGACCAAATGGGCGTAGTGAATCTGTACTAATTCGAACGACCAAAAGTGGTCCGAACCTCGAGACGAATCGCTCCGGTCACGGCGCCAAGGCTGCCTTTGAGCCCGCGCTCGACCGTTCGTGCCCCCGGCAGGAGTCGAACCCGCAACCTGACGGGTAGAAACCGTCTGCTCTATCCAGTTGAGCTACAGGGGCGTGAGCCCAGCGTACCGAACGGGGCAAGCACGGCGCCTGACCAGCGAGTTATCGCCCCGACCAGGCTTGGGCCCGTGTGCCATACTGGAGAGCCTTGGTGGGCGTAGCTCAGTTGGTTAGAGCGCCAGGTTGTGGTCCTGGAGGCCGCGGGTTCGACCCCCGTCGCTCACCCCAAGCATCGCGGCCAATGACTCTCGTCGTCTGGACCCGCTGAGGGAGCACGTTCGCCGAGTAGATTTCGCTCTAGCGACTCACGATGAGTCGACTGGGAGGCTGACATGACCATCGTTCGCGACTCGTTTTACATTGACGGCGAGTGGGTTAAAGCCACCTCGACCGACGTCCTCGAAGTGACGACGTCCAGCACGGGTGAACTTTACGCCACGGTTCCCGCCGGAACGGTTGAAGAGGCCAACTCTGCCGTGGAAGCCGCTTCCCGCGCCTTTAGCGCCTGGGCCAATACCAGCCCTAAGGAACGCGGTGAACTCTTGATGCGGATCTCAGAAAAGCTTGCGGAGAGGAGCGACGAAATCGCTCTGGACATCGCCCACGAAGTCGGGATGCCGCTCATGCTTTCCAAGGGAATCCAGGCCGGACTCCCAACGATGACTTTCGCCGATAACGCCCAACGCGCGATGGATTTCACGTGGGAAGAAGAAGTCGGCAATTCGACCTTGGTGCGCGAGCCAGTGGGCGTCGTCGCGGCCATCACCCCTTGGAACTACCCACTGCACCAAATCGCCAACAAGGTCGCGGCAGCCTTGGCCGCGGGCTGCACCGTGGTCGTCAAGCCCAGCGAAGTGGCACCAATCAACGCGTTCATTCTGGCTGACATCGTCCACGAAATTGGGCTTCCCAAGGGAGTCTTTAATCTCGTCACCGGGCTCGGCCCCGTGGTGGGTGAAGCAATCGTCGCTCACCCCAAGACCGACATGGTCTCCTTCACGGGGTCCACACGAGCCGGCAAGCGTGTGATGCAGATCGCGGCCGAGATGGTCAAGCGAGTGTCTCTGGAGTTGGGCGGAAAATCAGCCAACATCATTCTCGAGGACGCGGATCTTTCTCGCGCGGTTGGCGACGGGGTCTTTAAGTGCTACTTGAACTCGGGCCAGACCTGCTCGGCCCTGACGCGCATGGTGGTGCCGCGCTCTCGTCTCAGCGAGATCGAAGATCTCGCCATCACGGCGGCGTCGGGATTGACACCAGGTGACCCGGTGAGCGGGTCGAGCTTGCTCGGACCCCTCGTCAGCGCCGTGCAACAACAGCGCGTTCGTGATTACATCACGAAAGGTGTCGACGAAGGCGCTCGCCTCATTTTCGGTGGCACGACACCGCCGGAGGGGCTCGAGAAGGGTTACTACGTCGCGCCGACGATTTTCTCCGACGTGCGCAATGACATGACGATTGCTCAAGAAGAGATCTTTGGTCCGGTGCTTTCCATCATCCCCTACGACAGCGAAGATGAGGCCATCGCCATCGCGAACGACTCGAACTACGGCTTGGCGGGTGGCGTCTGGGCCGGCTCCGACGAAAAGGCGTTCGAGGTCGCACGAAAGATTCGCACCGGCCAAGTCGAGATCAACGGTGGCAACTTCAACGTCGTGGCTCCCTTTGGCGGCTACAAGCAGTCCGGCATCGGACGCGAGCTCGGCCAGTACGGCTTCGAAGAGTTCCTCGAAGTTAAGGCCATCCAGCACAACTAACCATTCGGTTACCGGCGTGCGACCAGATAGACTCGTTCCGCGCCGGTAGCTCAATTGGCAGAGCATTTGACTCTTAATCAACAGGTTCCGGGTTCAAGTCCCGGCCGGCGCACCAAAGTATGCACCAAAGTAGTCAAACTTCACGGGCTCATGCGGCCCAACGGTCGCGCTGACTGGGCAACGGCATGAAGATTCGAAGATTTGGAACGACATTCGTAAACGCGAAACCCGTCTTGATTCAGACATTAACTTCTATTGACCTATTGGGCACAGCGCCACTCGATTTCTATTTGCTTCGGCATTTAGAAGGGTGTATGTTACCGCCATCGAGAACAAATCTCGACGAGCAGAATGCATTGAAACACGGGCCGAACTGGTCGCCTTGTTGCCCGTGTTGAGTAAATGGCGAAACCGATGCTTCCTTGAAGAAAGTAGTCGAAATCATATGACGAGGACGAACTCAGTATCGCGCCAGGAGGGAATATGAGAATTCTTCCTAAATTTGCGGCGGCTGCCATCATGGTGGCCAGCATCACACCAGTACTCGTCGGTGCGTCGACTGCTTCTGCCGATACGGTGACATGTCCAAACTTTGCCGCTTATACGGGTACTCATGGTTTCAATGCCTGTGGGTATAACTATGGTGCTCGCCTGTTCTCAGGGCTCGCCGATGGCGTCGACAACAACCTGAATGGCACGGTTTGGGGTCATCCGACGTACGCCAACGACTACCTAGTCATGAAGTGGAATGTCCAATGGGATAACTGCAATGCCAACGGTTTCGACGACCCCACGTATTGCCTCGGGGCGTGGACTACGAATGAATGGAATGGGATGCTGCCGAACGGGAGTTCGACCACCGAGCACATCAAGATCATTTGGGTGGGCAGTCTCGGCGAAGCAAGTTCCTACTGGGTTCCTGGTGGTTACTCGGTATGGGGAAACTACGAAGTAGTGATGGATCAAGGCATGGCAGGCGGAGTGCATAATTGGTGGGCGTTAACGACGCCGAACGGTCTCCACTAGGAAATTGAGTGGTTTAGTGGTAGATCCAACCTGAGAGTTGGCTCCTCCATCTCCTTGGCCATTAAAATGGAAGCAAGACAATCCATGTGACACGGCCAAGAAGGTGGAAGGGTCTCTGGTTCCAGGAACGGATGTCAGTCAGCACGATGAACTCTCCTTTTGTTAGCGGACGGGATTGGCTGAAGGTTTGGTTGAAAAAAGGACAACGACGAAGTCGCGATCTGCTTTCAGGCATCGTTCGTTGTGGATTGTGTGGCAGAGTGGCCGGCGTCAACTACTCATTGGGGAACTGAGTTATAGACAAGTAATTCTTCAGCCCCTACCATCTTGAGAGTCAGCGGCAACAAATTTATGTCACTTCCTTCAAGAAGTCACCGAAGCAAGCCCCAATCGCGCTATACAACAGATTGCAACGTTACGTGGTCTCGACGAGCCCCCACGACTCGGCAATCAGAGCGAACGAGCGCGCTCGCGCCTCGTAGCAGTGCGTGCGTGTGGAGATCATCAGTTCATCGGCGTTGGTGCGCTGCTGCAGCGCGACGAGACCCTCGTGGACGGTCTTGGGATCACCAATGACGTGTGACGTAATCGCCTCTTCGATCGCCGCGATCTCCTCGGGGGTGTAGGGATAGATGTCCGCCTCCTCTGGAGAAGGGAGAAGACCGACGCGACCTGTCCGGCGTTGCAAGATACCAAGCGCCGTCGAGCCCGCGAGCCACTTCGCTTCGCCAGTCGTTGGTGCACAGATTGCCGACACCGCCACCATGGCCCGGGGGCTCTCGAGCAAGATAGACGGTCGAAACGTCGCTCGGTACAGTTCCAGCGCGGAGTCGAGAAGATTGGGTGCGAAGTGATAGGCGAATGAGAATGGCAGGCCCAACATCCCCGCCAGCTGAGCGCTGAACGTGGAGGAACCAAGAAGCCACACTTGCGGTAGGTAGCCGCTACCCGGCGTCGCCGAAGGATGTTGCGCGGTGCCGTCGCGAGGCAAGAGGTAGCTGATGAGCTCGACGACGTCGTCGGGAAACGTGTCCGATCCGAGGTCTGCCGCGCGTCGAAGGGCGCGCGCGGTGACGTGATCGGTACCGGGCGCTCGACCGAGGCCGAGATCAATTCTGCCGGGATGTAGTGCTTCGAGCGTGGCGAACTGTTCGGCCACTACCAGGGGCGCGTGATTGGGCAACATCACGCCGCCGGCACCAACGCGAAGCGTTGTCGTGGCGTTAGCGAGATGGGCGATCAAGACCGCGGGTGCCGAACTCGCGACCGCGGGCATCG
>Ga0307374_10006801_pt1 | contig 17792 bp, 16 predicted proteins | sample OX3MG_FD_202532 | JGI IMG/M metagenome (GOLD analysis project Ga0307374, IMG submission 202532) | Soil microbial communities from Risofladan, Vaasa, Finland - OX-3 | ecosystem: Environmental > Terrestrial > Soil > Coastal area > Acid sulfate soil | place: Finland: Risofladan, Vaasa | collected... | reverse complement strand
CTCAAATCCCGAATCGGGCAGGTCCGCAAGTCAACACAGAATGGCAAGTTTTGTGAGAACTTTGAACTGGCGGGCCGACTGGCGGCGGAGTATAGGGCCGAGCGGCCCGCCAAGGGTGGCGCGTAAAGCCGAGTCGTTTCCGCTTGCACGCGGGTTGCGTCGTAGGCGCAGGGCCACCCGGGTGTGGCCGTCGCGGCTGGCCGGGACTTGGCTTGACACGAGGTCAATGAACACGGCCGGGATCGGGTCGGTCAGAGGTCGATTCGGGCTCTCGCGAGCGATCGCCGGTCGAGGCTTACGCCGATCCCGGGACCGGTCGGGGGCTCGTAACATCCGTCGATCAACACCATCGGCTCCTGAACCAGATCGCTGCTGATCGAGTGCGGCGATATTCCGCTGTCCCAGGGCAGTCGGGGGAGGGCCACCGCCAGATGAGTGGCGGCGGCGGCACAGATGCTGCTCTCGCCCGGCATGCCGGCCAGGTGGAGGCCGACGTTGGCCGCGTCGGCGACCGCCGCGAGGTGGCGAACACCAGTGATTCCACCCTTGATCAACTTGGGCACAAATCCGCCCGCGGCCTCTGAGCGCAGGTAGGTGAGCGCGCCGGTTGCGTCGTACACCCCCTCGTCTGGCGCCACCGGGGTCGAGCTGGAGGCCGCGACGCGAGCCATGCCCGCCACGTCGTCGCGATGCACCGGTTGTTCCAAGAATTGGAGGTCGCGGTCCCTGGTCGCCTCCAGAAAGCGGATCGCCTGGCTCGGACTCCAGGCTTGGTTGGCGTCCACCCTGACCTGTACTCCGCTTCCGACAATCCTACAAACGGCATCCAGTCGGGCTAGATCCAGGGCCAGATTTTGCGATCCGACCTTGAGTTTGACGGCCGTGAATCCCATTCCCAGGCCCGCCGCCGTTTCGTCGGCCACCTCCTGCGGGCTCGTTCCAACCACGTGCCAGGTGGAGGCCACGCGGTTTCTCACCCGGCCTCCCAGGAGTATGTAGAGGGGAATGCCAAGGGCACGCGCGGCGGCGTCATGGAGGGCGCCGTCGACGGCCGCCTTGGCGGCCGCGTTGCCGTGCAGCACCCGCTCCATGGTCATCGACGCGCCGGCCAGGTCGAAGACGTCCGAGCCCACCAGTGCGGGCGCGATGACTAGGTTGATGGCACGCATCGCGCCCGCCACGTTCTCACCTGTGAAGTAGGGCGCGAGCACCGATTCACCAAGGCCGGTCGGGCCGCCGTCGGTCATCGCCTCCACCACCACACATTCCCGTTCCGGCACGGTGGCGATCGACATTTTGAGTGGACGATGGAGCGTCAACCTGACGGGCGTGACAGTAAGGCCCCGTAGTTTCAGCCGGCCCGCGGGGCGGGTCGGCGCCGACGCGGTCACACCAGGACGATCCGGCCCAGCGGCGGATTGGTACGGAGTTCGTGCATGGCCTCGACCACCTGGTCCAGGGGGAAGGTCTTGGCGATGATGGGCTTGATTCGTCCTCGCTCCACCAACTCGACCACGTCGGCCAGGTCCTGTTTGGCGGAGGAGCGGCTGCCCTGGATCTCCCACTGGCCGTAGACCAATTGGGCCGTGTCAACCTGCAGCGGATAGCCGTAACCGTAGCCCAGGACCAGAAGGCGACCGCCCTGGGCCAGGCACTGGAAGGAGGTGGCTAGAACCGGAGGTATGCTCGCGCCACCAACGATCTCGACCACCACGTCGGCGCCGCGGCCACCGGTCAGGGCCCGAATTCGAGCCGGAACGTCCTCGTGGGAGGCGTCGATGGCTGCCTCCGCCCCGAGTTCAAGCGCCTTTTCCAATTTGTCGGCGGTCACATCCACCGCGATCATTCGCCCCCCCAGCTCACGCGCCAGTTGCAGGGCGTGGATGCCGAGTCCGCCCACGCCGATCAACGCAACCCAATCACCCAACGAGATCCTGGCCCGTGTTCGGAGTCCGTGGAAGGGGGTGGCGATCGAACCCGAGAGGATGGCCACCTCCTCCAACGGGATTTTGGGATCGACCCGCAAGACGTTCCTCGACGGTGCCTTGATCACCTCGGCAAAGCCGCCCGCGATCTCAAATCCCAGCCGCCTCACGTCGGGACACCGATTCTCGAAGCCCAGTCGGCAGTGCTTGCAAGTCATGCAGCCCACGTAAATGTGGACCACCACATTGTCACCGACGGCGACGTTGGAGACCTCTGAACCAACGTCGATTACAACGCCTGACAGTTCGTGACCGATGATCGCGGGCATCGTGACGGTTGACACCTGACCATCGAGGATCTTGAGGTCGGTCCCGCACAAACCGTTGGCTTTGACGTCGACCAGAACCTCGTCTCGCTCGACGACCGGGCGTTCCACGGAGTGCCACACGAAAGGCCCTCCCTTCTGCTCCAGCACGAGGGCGCGCATTTCACTCATGACTTCCGAATATCCCTCCACTAACGGATCGGGTTCGGCCGCACCACAGGGTCCGGTCGGTGCAAGTTGCGGTCGCTTAGGCGTTCCGACCGCAATATAGCAGTGCGATCGGATCTTGCCGCCTGGTGGGCACCAACCAGCCCGATCCCGACCATCACCAGCGGTCGTCGGCTGCGCGGTGGAACGGCATCTGGTGCGAGGCGCAGAGCGGGCGATTGCCTGGGGCGCACGGCAGATCGATCAATAGGGTGACGGCTTCGGGCCTGACGCCCTCGGAGACGAGACATTCGGCAGGTCGGGTAAAAATCGACCTCCGTTGTCAATCATTAAGGAATCACACCGAACCTGCTTCGTTCCGTCAGGAGGAAATGACACCGACGAGCGGGCTTGGCGACTAGGCACTGGCCTTTACCTCGAGAGCTGAGGGCATGGCGGCGAGGCGGCGATCGATCTTGCGTTTGAGTGTCAGGGGGCTGACCGCCGTGTAGAGCTCGATGAGGTCGCCGATCTTGTTTGGGTCAGCGGCGCCGGAGTTGAGAACTCGCTTCAGCGGGCTGATCGGGCGGTCGTAGATCTTCCGTGGCCGCTGACCGGCGGACTCCTTGTCGATCAGCTTCATGACCGGCTGAAAGCAATTGTTGTACGGGCGCAACAGTTCCGTGTAGAGGGCGTCGAGCCACGCCAGCTGCTCGAGGATATCGAGGCGCTGGTAGCCGATGAGTCGGCGGACCAGGGTCCAGTTCTTCTGTTCGACATGGGCGTTGTCGTTCTTGTGATGGGGTCGGGATCGGGAGAGGATGATCGGCGGTCGGCCGCCCTCCGCATCGCCCCCGCAGTACTTCACCAAGTGGTAGTTGATGAACTCGCTGCCGTTGTCCGGATGGATGCCGAGCAGAGGGAATGGCAGCTGACCGTAGATGCGGTCGAGCGCGGCCACAACGGCAATCCGGCCCCGGCCCATCACCGGCAGCCGTTCAGTCCAACCAGTGCTGAGGTCGGTGGCGCACAGGGTCCAGATCCACTCCTCAACCGCGAACTCACCACTGTGCGAGACCAGGTCGACCTCGAGATAGCCCGGTTTGTCGATCTCCTTCCAATGTCCGACGATGACCGGGATCTGCTTGCGGAGCAGCGACCCCGGCTTGGTCTGGGACATCTTCCGAGAGACCAGACCCCGACGGAGCTGAGCTACGTTGCGCTCAACAGTGGAGACACTGGCGGTCACCAACAGAGTCTCGGTGGTCTCATCGATGTCGAGTTGGCGGTGGCGCTTGAGGAGAGGAATCAGGTCAGGAAGAAATGGCTGCAGGCGCTCCGAGCAGATGTAGCCAGCGGCCTCCCAGGCCACCTTCAAAGCCTTCTGGAACGCCAACCCATAACGACGACGCCGGGGCCCGGCGACTTCCGCCGGCGCCCCCCGAGCACTTTGATGGCGTGCTTGCGCTCATAGCCGGTGGCCAGGCAGAAGGCGTTCAGCAACTCACCACGCTCACGTTTGCTGGCGAGCTGGTAGCGGGCCTCGAGATCCCCAGCCAGCTCGTACCGGTCTCGAATGCGCATCCGTTCGCCTCCCTCTTCCCGGGTGTGATTTCCAGGTGAGGGAACGTTGACGCCATGGTGTGATTCTCGCTGAGGGAATGCGACCTCTTGTCGACAGGGGTCTGCACCGTCTACACTCCTGCGATGCCGATAAATGAGCCAGTCATGAGCGATCATCGTTCGCGCGGGTTGCCGCCGCTTCGGTGCCCAGTGGCCATGGGCACGTTCCGCTCGGACGCTCCGGGCATAGTCAGCTCCAAGGAGTCCTAAGTAGATGGTGCATTTCATCGATACGCTCTTGGCCGCCATCGGCTTTGGGGTGGTCACGTCGGCCGTTCTGGCGCTCTCCACGGTGGCCGTCGGACTTCAGTTCTCGGTCACCAACATCCCCAATTTTGCCCACGGTGACATCATGACCGCCGGAGCCTACGCCGCCTACGCGACCGGCTTGGTGGTTTCGAATATCGCCATCCAGGCCTTGGCGGCGATCGTGGCGGGGGGGGTGATCGCCTACGCCCTCAACAAGGGGTTGTTGCAGCCGTTCAAACGGGCCGGCGCCCGGAACATCATGTTGGTGATCATCACCCTCTCCTTCTCACTGCTGCTGCAGAACGGTATCCTGGCCATTTTCGGGGGCTCCGAGGTCTTCTACAAGCTACCCATCTCGGCACCCCACCACTACGGGCCCTTCCTGTTCACCAACCAGGCCCTTTTGATCATCGTGGCCGCCGCCGTGTTTCTGATCGGCGTCAGAGCGGTCCTCAAGTACACCAAGTTCGGCAAGGCGCAGCGGGCGGTTTCGGATAATCCCGAACTGGCCCAGGTTAGAGGCATCAATTCCAATCGCATCATCGACCTGACCTGGCTCTGGGCCGGGGCCATGGCGGGATTCTCCGGCTTCGTCTTCGCCATCCAGGTCGGGGCCTTCAGCCCGACCCTCGGATTCACGTTCCTGTTCGTGGTCTTCTCGGCCTCCGTCGTGGGGGGCATCGGCCACATCTACGGGGCCATGCTGGGGGCCCTTCTGATCGGCTGCGGCATGGAGGTGAGCGCCATCTGGATTTCGGGTGACTTCAAGCAGGCGGTGGCCTTCATCGCGCTCATCCTGACCCTGCTCTTTCGGCCCAGCGGCCTCTTTCCTTCGCGGATTCGCAATGTGGTGGAAGCAATATGATCGTCAACTACCTCGAGAGCCTGATCATCCTGTCGGCCATCCTCTCGCTCCTGACCATGGGCCTCAATGTGCGTTGGGGCTGGGCGGGCGAATTCGACCTCGCCTATTACGCCATCGTCGCCTTCGGGGCCTACTTTGGCGGCGTATTGCAGCTCCCGCATTCCCAGGAGCCTTCCGGTCTGGGATGGATCCTGGGGTTGAATCTGCCTTTCGTGGTGGGATTGCTCGGGGGCGCCGTGATCGGCGGTGTCACCTCCCTGGTTGTGGGGGCCTTCGCTCTCAAGAGCCTGCGCGGCGACTACCTGTCAATTGCCACGGTCGCCTTTGCCCTGGTGGCCTGGGCCTTCTTGAGCCAGCTACCAGGCCTTTTTAACGGATTCAATGGCGTCTACGGCATGCAGCAACCGTTTGCCGATGTGTTCAAGAATTTGGACGCGCAAACCTATGCCCTCATCTTGTTCGCCATCTGCGTGGTGATCCTGGTGATCGTGTACGTGTTCCTCGAGATGATGTACAAGAGTCCGTTCGGGCGCACCCTGCGCGCGATTCGGGAGGACGAGTTCGCGTCGGCCGCGTTTGGTCGCGACGTGTTTCGTTGCAAGCTCAAGGCTTACGTCATCGGAGGCGTGGTGGCTGGCATCGGGGGCGTGCTTTTCGCCAACTATCTGGGCCAGTGGAACCCCTATACGTGGGCTCCGATTGAGACCTTCCTGCTCTACGGCGCCATCTTCATCGGTGGTCAGGGCAACTCGCGTGGAATCATCATCGGTTCGGTGATCCTGCTCGTCCTCATTCCCGAGGTGACCCGATTCATGCCCCAGGTTCCGGGCAAGCCGGACCTTTTCCCGGCTCTGCGCAGCATGGTCAGTGCGGTGTTGGTCATCCTCGTCCTCCGCTATCGGCCACAGGGACTATTGCCGGAGGTTCATCCCAGGGATGCCGGCGACCGTGCCCCGGCGCCCACCGCGCAGACCGCGGGGTCCGCCGCCAATGTCTGACGACAGGAGCGTCATCCTTGAACTTCGTGGCGTAACCAAACACTTCGGTGGCGTGCGGGCGGTGACCGATTTGGATTTCGACGTCTACGACCACGAGGTCCTGGGTCTGATCGGCCCCAACGGTGCGGGCAAGAGCACCGCCATCGACCTCATCTCGGGTTTCCGTGAGCCGGACTCCGGCGTCATCAAATTTGACGGCGAGGAGATCCAAGGGTGGCGCGCCCATCGCGTGGCCGCCCGGGGGTTGGTGCGCACCTTCCAGACGGCCCGGGAATGGGCGCGGCTGACCGTGATGGACAACATGCTCGTGGCCGCTCCGCAGGAGGGCCGGGACAAGATTTGGAAATCGGTGTTCAGCCGGCCCTCCCTCAGGGCGGCGGAGGAGCGCGATCGAATTCGGGCTCGCGATCTGCTGCGCCGATTCGATCTCTACGCCCTTCGTGACGAGTACGCGGGCAACCTGAGTGGCGGTCAGAAGCGCCTTTTGGAATTCGCTCGCGTCGCCATGCTGTCGCCGCGCATGGTGCTGTTGGACGAGCCTTTGGCCGGGGTCAATCCTCGTCTGCAGGTGAATATCTTGGACGCCATCAAGGGCCTCAACGACACTGGGATGGCGATCATCCTCATCGAGCACAACCTGCCCTTTATCGATTCCTCGTGCGATCGAGTGGTCGTGATGGCCGAGGGCACCGATATCGCGAGCGGTTTGATGACGGACCTGCGGTCCAGTCGAGCCGTCATCGATGCCTACCTGGGGGAGGTGGCGACCAATGTCTGAAATGGACGATGCGGTTCTGATCGCGGAGGGTATCACGGCCGGATACGGTGGCCCGCCCATCATCGAGGACGTACGCTTTGCCGCTCATGCAGGCAAGCTGACCGCCATCGTGGGACCCAACGGGGCCGGCAAGTCGACCTTCATGAAGGTGGTGGCCGGATTGATTCGGCCGAGCCGTGGGCGGGTAACCCTGAAAGGAGAGGATGTCACCGGAATTCCAGCCCAGATTCTGGTCAGGAAGGGGGTTTCGTACATACCCCAGGTGTCAAACGTCTTTCCGTCTCTGACCGTCATGGAGAATCTCGAGATGGGAGGGTACGCCCTGCGAGGGGGCGTGACGGAGCGGGCCGAGGAACTGTGTCAGATGTTCCCCGACCTTAAGCTTGCGCTCCATCGTGCCGCTCGCACCCTGAGTGGCGGCCAGCGAACCATGCTCGCCATCGCCAGCGGCCTCATGCTCAGCCCCTCGACGCTACTTCTCGACGAGCCCACGGCCGGACTGGCACCAAGATTCGTCGACTCGGTGTGGGACCAGATTTTGAAAATTCGTTCTCTGGGAGTGGCGGTGGTAATCGTGGAGCAGAACACGCGCCGCACCCTGAGCCACGCTGACTGGGCGCACGTCTTGGCCTTGGGCCGCAACCGTCTGGAGGGAACGGGGGCGGACCTGCTCAACGATGAGGAGGTGGGCAATCTGTACATCGGCAAGGCGTGAAGGGCGGGGAACACCCCACCTCGCCTCAGAACCAGGTCAAGGTATCTGGCTGGGGCATTTTGAAAGGGAGGTTACACGCGTCTAATGGATAGACATAAGCTACGGACTCTTCGGACGGTGGCGGCCGGCAGCTTCATTACGCTGCTGATCGCCGCCTGTGGAGGCTCGCCTGGCTCGTCTGCTAACAAGAGCCCGGTGGTGATGGCCATGGTGGGCCCGCTGACTGGTGCTTACGCCGTGGACGGCACCCCGATTCTGGAAGGATCGAAGACCGCCCAGTACGTGATCAACCAGGCCGGCGGCATCCTGGGCCGGCACATGCAGCTCGACGAGGTCGACACCGTCGGTGACCCCGGCGATGCGGTGCCGGCGGTCAACAAGGAGCTGGCGACCGGTAATCCCGTGGCACTGATCGGGCCGGTCACGCTCGAAATCCACGCCGTCGAGCCGATCTTCGATCGGGCCCAGATCGTGGATGGTTGGAACGGTGGTTCGACTCAGTTCGACAAGCAAACCGACAAGTGGCTGTGGCGCTGCAACGCTTCCGACTCCGAACTTGGTGTCGCGATGGCTGAGTATGCGATCGAGAAGGGCTACAAGACCGCGGCCATGTTCATGTCCAACAGCGTCACCGTCCAGACCCTGGAGCCGATCATCTCGGACGCCTACAAGGCCCTGGGTGGAACCATGCTGGGCACCATCGGTATCACGCCGGTTCAGACCAACTACCTGACCGAGGTGCAGAAGGCCGTTGCCCTCAAGCCCGACGTCTTCTTCACGCAGATGGAGCCCGGCACTGCGTCGGTCGCCTTCAAAGACTTTCAGCAGGTCAACGGCTTGGCCATCCCCTTCATTGGAACCGATCTCGAGTCCGGTTCGGACTTCATCAAGGCGGTCGGTCCGGCCGCCGCCGCAGCGCACATGACGGCCATCGCGGGCAGCAACGCGCTCACCCCCGGTGCCGGTGCGGCCTACGGAGCCGCCTACCAGAAGGTGAACGGTCACCTGCCCCAAGGTGGGTCCGGCTATGCGTTTGACTGTGGCATCGTCTTTGCGCTGGCCATGGACTACGCCAAGACCACGGACCCCAAGGTTTGGGTCAATGACATCACCAAGATCTCCAACCCGCCCGGAATCGCGGTTGGCACCTATAAGGAAGCCCTCGCCGATATCAAGGCCGGCAAGAAGATCAACTACGACGGTGCCAGCGGCCCCATGGACTTTAACCAGTATCACAACGTGACTGGCGCGTGGGACGTCATCGTCGCGACGGGTGCCGCCGACGCCGGCACCAAGACCATCGAGACGATTCCCGCCTCCACCATTCAGAAGGTGGTCAACAAGGAGGGTTAGTATCGACTGAACCTCTTGGAGTGGGGGTGGGGTCCGTTCGGGGCCCCACCCCGCTCATTTGTCTATTCCACTATTGCCACTCCGTCCGGGTTCGCCTTGTCTCGATCGGGCCGGACCGGCGCGGGGCGAGGGAAGGCGTCAGCAGCGTCGCACCGGACGGCGGCCAAGGTCGGTCCAACCGACGAGGAGGCGGAGTTGAAGACCATCAGGATCGCGGTGGTGGGTACGGGCTGGATCGGGCACATCCGGGCTGTGACCTGTGCCTCTCACGCTCTGGTGGGCGAGCTTCACATCGCCGACATCGATTCTGAGGTCGCGATCCGATCGGCGCAGGCAACCTCAGCCGCGTCGTGGACGACGGACTATCACGAGCTGCTCGACACCGTCGACGCCGCCATCATCTCCACCACTCCCGAGACCACCCACTATCCAATCGCGCGCGATTTCCTCCAGGCCGGCAAGCACGTCCTCCTGGAGAAGCCGATTGGGCTCACTCTGGAGGAGGCGGACGACCTCATCGAAGTGGCCGAGCGCTCCAATTTGAAGTTGAGCATCGGCTACACCCAGCGCTTCAACCCCCGCTACGCCTACATCAAGAAGTGCATCGACGAGGGGCTGGTCGGGGCGCCGGTCACAGCTCTCATCTCGCGTCACATCACGCGCGCCATTGGAGCCAAGATCGCCGGTCGAGGGGAGCTGGGCCCAGCCCAAATGGAGGCCACCCATGACATCGACCTGGTGCTCTGGTGGCTGGGGAATGGAGTTCGGGCCAAGACCGTCTACGCCCGCTCCGTCTTTGGGATGATGAAGGAGAAGCACGGGCTACCCGACTGCACCTGGATCATGGTCAGCAATGACGATGGCACCACCTTCACCATCGGCGCCAACTGGAATCTCCCCGTCGAGTACCCGGGCATGAACTCGGTCATCGTCGAGTTCATCGGGCGCGACGGCGCTCTATTCGTCGATGAGACCCACCGCGACGTCCTCTTGACGACGGTTAAAAACGGTCTTCAACGCCCGCTCTCCACCATGCCCGGCGAGCAGGCGGGCCACGTATTCCAAGGGCCCATGGAGGCCGAGACCAGGCATTTCATCGAGTCCGTCGCCCTCGATCGGCCCGTCCTGGTGACCGCGCGCCAAGCTCGCGCAGTGATGGAGATCACGCTGGCGGCGGAGATGTCGGCGGAAAGCCTTCAGCCGATCGCCCTGCCCTTGAAGTAGGCCCCGCGCCGCGGGTCAGGCCTTCTGCTGACCGGGCCGTCGCCCCCGAATCCGAACCGCCGATGGTTTCGGGCCCCGGGGCGCCCGGGTGGCTGGCGGCCAGGGGATGGTCCGGTGGATGGTCCGGTGGATGGTCCGGTGGATGGTCCGGTGGATGGTCCGGTGGATGGGAAGCGGGCGGAGGGCCCGGACGCGGATGGAAATCGTCACGGCAGATTCTGCTGGAGGTCACGTTTGAAGCTCGGGTTGCACTTGATACCGGATTCCTTCGACTCCTTTCGTAGGCGTGCCCGGCTGGCAGAGGAGGCCGGTTTCGACACGCTGTGGGTGGCCGAGAGCTCGCTCACCGTGCAAGACGTATACGTCGCCCTGACTGTCGCCGCCGGCTGCACCAGCACCATCCGGCTGGCTCCCGGGTGTACGAACGTGGTGCTTCGTCACGAGGCCATGGTGGCGGCGGCCCTGGCATCCATCGATGGATTGTCCGGAGGCCGGACCTTCTGCGCCATCGGGTCCGGCGACACCCCGATCCGCGCCCTGGGCAGAGTTCCTTCCAAGGTGGAGGAGATGCGCCAGGCCGTGGCCCACATCCAGGCGCTAACCGCCGGCGAGGAGGTCCAGTACGGCGACCGCAGCGCCCGGCTCACCTGGGCACACCGGCGAATGCCGGTCTACGTGACCGCCGAAGGACCGCGGATGTTGCGCATGGCGGCCGAGTGCGCGGACGGAATCTTGAACAGTAGCGGGACCAGCGACGATGTGCGCCACTGGATTGGAGAGCAGGTTGAGGCCGGCACCAGGAGCGCGGGGCGCGACCCCTCGGAGGTCGACGTCTGGTTGTCCAGCATGCTATCGATTGGAGGGAGCCGGGAACAGGCCCGCGAGGCCATTCGCCCCCGCGTCGCCAACCGCGCCCGACACAACATCATGGCCGCACCGGACCTGGTGCCCGAGCAGCACCGGGCCGCCGGTCGGCGGCTGGTGCAGGAGTTCGACGTGAACGCATGGTATGACCCCAAGCACGCCCCGCTGGTGACCGACTACATGGTGGACCGATTTGCCATCGCGGGCACCGCCGATGACGTCGTCCAGCGTCTACGTGAATTGAGCGCGGACGGCGTTGCCGGCCTGATGCTCGACTTCCCGATGCACTCGTTGGATGCCACTCTTGAAGCCTTCGCGGCGCAGGTCGCGCCCCGTCTCCAGGGCTGAAGATTGATTCAAGATTGATCGGACCCTGCGGCGCCCGCCAGGGCGGTCTCCAAGCCGGTCGAAACCGGCGCCACGAATTGCAACCGAAGTTGGTGCTGAAGTAAACTCAGGCCGGTTCCTGAAGTTAGATCAGGACGTCGAAAACGCTGAATCCAGGAGAACTCATGCCCGAGCCCAAAGCCTCTGCCTACGGAAAGAACATGGACCTGTCGTTTCTGGAGAAGCCACACGAGTTCGATCCCAGACGAACCTACAGCTACACCGCGACCGACTGGCAGGCTCGAATCGACTTCGATCGCATGCGGCGGGAACGACTGGCTCGAGCCCGGATGATGATGGAGAAGCACGACCTTGGTGCGTTGGTCTGCTTTGTTGGTGAGAACGTGAGGTACATCACCAGCGTCTACCAGGGCAACTGGAAGAACAACATCTACATCCGCTATTGCGTTCTGCCCCGCGACGGCGACCCGGTCCTTTTTGAGACCGCCGGCTCGGACTTGGAATGCGCCAAGATCGACGCCCCCTGGTTGAAGGGGAACATCCGGCCGGCCATCACCTGGAAGTGGGCGGAGACCGCCGAACCGATGATGGCGGCGCGAATGGCTGACTCGGTGGTGCGGGTCCTGCGCGAGAATCACGTGGAGAAGGAGCGCATCGGCGTCGACGTTTACGATCCTTCCGCCTACTCCGCCTTCCAAGACCTTGGCCTCAACGTGGTCAGCGCTTGGCCGGCCATGTCCGGTGCCCGAATCATCAAGACCTCCGACGAGATCGAGTGCCTGAAAATCTCGTCCGCCATCGGCGACACCTCCTTCTGGAAGATCGAGCACGAATGGCTGAAGCCGGGTGTCAAAGAGAGCTACATCACCGCCAAGGTGAATGAATACCTCTACGAGCATGGCTTCGACTTCGTGTACGACATCATCGTCGCTTCGGGTGGAAACACGAGCCCCTATCGTCGCTGGCACACCGACAAGGTCATTCGGCAGGGCGACCTGGTCATCATCGACCAGAACGCGGTTGGACCTGGCGGCTACTTCGTCGACTTCGTCCGCACCTTCAAGGTCGACGGCCGGTGGACTCCCAAGGAGAAGGATCTCTACAAGGAGTGCTACGAGTCGATGTACGCGGCCATTGAACAAATGCGGGCGGGCAACACCAGCGCTGATGTGGCGGCCAAGTTGCCCACCTACGCCGACGATGAATTCGGAACGGTAACCCTCCAGCAGTTCGCGCACTCCATCGGCCTATCGCTCTATGAGGGCATGTGGATCTCCCGGGCCTACTCGCTCGACTACCCGATGGTGCTCGAGGAGGGCATGTACTTCGCCTGTGAGACCTTCTCCGGACACCCGGGACTGGAGCAGACGGTGCGACTTGAGGAGAACCTCCTTGTGACCAAGGACGGGCCGGTCCTGTTCACCAAGTACCCCTTCGACGACGTGGCCCTCTCCTAAACAATGCCGAGGGTTCTGGTCACCGACCACGTTTTCAGTGGGCTCGACATCGAACGTCAAACATTGGCGCCGGTGGGGGCGGAGGTGGTAGAGGCGCCGGCGACGGACGAGGCGACCCTGGTCCGGCTCGCAGCCGGCGTCGACGCCATGCTCGTCTGTTATGCACGCGTCACGCCCCGGGTGGTCGAGGCGGCAGCAGGGACCTGCCGGGTCATGGCGCGGTATGGAATCGGATACGACAACATACCCGTGGACCTGGCGACCAAGGCCGGGATTCTGGTCACCAACGTCCCCGACTACTGCCTGGACGAGGTCGCTGACCACACCATGGCTCTGCTGCTGAGCTTTGCCCGCCACGTCAGCCACGCTTATGTGGATGTTCGCGCGGGTGGATGGAAGGTGCCACAGTCGGGGATGCACCGCCTCCGGGGCCGCCGACTCGCCCTCATCGGCACCGGCCGCATCGGGCGGCGAGTGGCGGAACGTGCGTTGGCATTCGGGCTGGAGGTCACGGGCTACGATCCCTATGCGGCATCCTGGGACCTGCCTCAGGTAACCCGCTGCGGGAGTCTTGAAGAGGCGCTGGCGGAGGCTGACTTCGTCTCCCTCCACGCACCCATGTCGCCGGAGAATCTCCACCTCATCGGAGATCGGACGATCGGCCTCATGCATCGGGCGCCCATCGTGATCAACACCGCCCGGGGCGGTCTAGTCGACCTCGACGCGGCCCTCAGGGGCCTAGATTCCGGCGCTCTGGGCGGTCTGGCTCTGGACGTCAGCGAACTGGAACCGCTTCCCGCCGATCACCCCCTCCGAACCCACGACCGGGCGATCATCACACCCCACATAGGGTTTTACTCAGCTGAGGCGCAGGACGAACTCCAGAGCCGGGCCGCTGACGAGGTGCTGCGGGCGCTGAAGGGCGAGGCCCCTCGCTGTCCGGTAAATGCCGAAGTACTCGACTCCAGCCGCCCGAGGCGGAGTTGATCTCCAATCGCCGGTCCTGAGACCGCGCTGATGGAGCCCAGACCACCCAGCTAGTGATCGGAGGGATCTCTTTGAAAATCGACACCCACAACCACGCCATTCCCCCAGCGTCCATCGAACTGCTGAAGCGCAATTCGGTCTACAACTCGCAGGTCCGTGACAACCGAATCTACAACGACGGGCAGCCTGCCTTCGACCTGATTCCGGCCTTTGTCACGGCTGAGGGGAAGCTGGCCGAGTTGCGCAAGTTCGGCCTCGATGCGGCGATCGTTTCCAGCTCGCCCTCTCTTTTTTACTACGAGGTGGATGCCGACGCCGGACAGGCGATGGCCGAGACCGTGAACCAGGGCCTGGCCGAAATGTGTGCCGCCGACACCTCACTGCTGCACTGGATGGCGACGGTTCCCATGCAGGATCCGCAGCGGGCGCCGGCAATGCTCGATTCCGCCAAGGCGGCCGGCGCGGTGGGTGTCGAGGTGGGCACATGCATCGCCGGAGCACGTTTGGACGAGCCGCGGTTCGAGCCCTTCTGGGCCGCCGTCGATCGGCTCGGGCTGCCCGTCATGCTTCACCCCGCCTACAACGAACCGAACGGCGGTCTGGGACCGTACTACTTCCAGAACGTGATCGGCAACCAGCTGGAAACTACCATCACCGTGGAGCGGCTGATCGCGTCCGGGCTGCTGGACCGGCATCCCACCGTTCAGCTGTTGCTGGTCCACTCGGGAGGGTACTTTCCCTATCAGGCGGGAAGGTACAGGCACGCACGCACGGTGCGGGAGGAACTCGCCTCCAGCCCCGCCGATCCCTGGAGCTATGTGGGTCGCCAGCTGCACTTTGATGTGATCACCCACGACCGGCAGGCATTGCAGTACCTGATCTCCCGTGTGGGCGCGGAGAGCGTCGTGATGGGGACCGACCTGCCCTTCGACATGGCCATGACCGATGCCGTTCAGGTGCTGGCTGAAGTCACTGACGCGGCCACCGCGGAGCGAATCGCCGAGACCAATCCGGCCGCCCTGTTCGGCGTCTAGAAGCAACAAGGAGAACCGATGCCCGAGGAACCCTGGAAGACAAAAGACTACTTCGTCAGCCCCTGGAACTACCAACCCGAGGTGACCGCGGAGTTCAACCCGCCGGCGCGGGTGGAGATTCACGACGTCACTCTGCGCGACGGCGAGCAGCAGGCCGGGGTCGAGTTCACCCCGGACGAGAAGGTCCGAATCGCAGAGGCCCTCGCCGAGGCTGGCGTGCAGCGAATCGAGGCGGGACTGCCGGCCGTGTCGCCGGGCGACGCCGAGGCTGTACGCCGCATCGCCAAGCTCGGTCTTCCGGCCAAGATCTACGCCTTCTCCCGCTGCATGGTGGACGACGTGAAGCGTGCCCTGGATGCGGGCGTGGATGCCATCGTGATGGAGATCCCGTCCAGCCAGCACATCATCGAACGCGCCTACAAGTGGGAGTACGACCGGGCGGTAGAGCTGAGCATTGAGTCGACTCGATTCGCGCACGAGAACGGTCTGGCGGTGTCCTTCTTCCCGATTGACTCCACCCGCGCCAACATAACCGACTTCCTGGACCTGATCGAGTTGATCGCGCGCGACGGCCACATGGATTCCCTGGCGCTGGTGGACACCTTCGGCGTCCTGTCGCCCAATGCGGCCGCATTCATGGCCCGCAAGGTCAAGGAGCGGGTGGACAAGCCGCTAGAAGCCCACTTCCACATGGACTTCTCGCTCGGGGTGGCCAACACCATCCAGGCCGTGGTCAACGGCGTTGCCACGGTCCAGGTTTCAGTCACCGGGCTGGGTGAGCGAGCTGGCAATACTCCCCTCGAAGACACCGTCATGGCGCTGAAGACGATGTACGGCATCGAGACCGGAATCGATACGACCAAGCTCTACGGGCTCTCCAAGCTGGTTCGGCAGATCGCGGGTGTGACCGTTCCCTCCAACCGCGGAATCGTTGGCGACCGTCTCTTCCACGTGGAGTCCGGCATCATTGCCAGTTGGGTTCGGAACGTAGGCCAGGAGTACCTCACCGAGGCCTTCCCGTTCCGGCCTGAATTGGTCGGGCAGACGGGCCCTGAGGTTGTTCTTGGCAAGGGCAGCGGGCTCGACTCCGTTCTGATCTGGCTCGACAAGACCGGCCTGGGGCCGGCCAGCAACGAGGAGATGAACGCCATCCTTCAAGAGGTCAAGGCCAAGTCGCTTCAAAGTAAGGGCCTTCTCAGCGAGGATGACTTCAGATCCATCGCCTCGGGGGTGCTGCGCAAGTCCGGGTGATCTCGGTTCGGGGCGGTGCCATCTTCGGATGCACCGCTCCGCCTCCGGACCACCTCTGTACTCGGGATTGACCTGACCCACCAGGTCAAAAACCTAAAGCTCCGAGCGGGACTCGGCTCTGGTGTCTTCCCAGAGTCCGATGACGCCGCCAGGGGATTCCGACTTCCCTGTGCGCGCTGGCGGCCGCCCGCCACTCATCGGGTAGAGGTGTTCACCCGGGCGTCGGCGCTCTTGAGGACCGAGTCAACGATCGTCATGGCCTCGTCGATCTGGTCTTTGCTGATGGTCAGAGGTGGAGAGAGCATGATGACGTTGGAGGCCACCGGAGAAAATAGATAGAGTCCGGCCTGCCATGCGTCAGCCAGGATTTGCTCCTTGGCGGAGGCGTTTCCAACCCCCCCGATCGGCTCCTTGGTGCGCCGATCCTGCACCAACTCAGCGGCTACAAACAGGCCCTTTCCGCGCACGTCGCCGATGCTGGGGTGACGCGCCTGTAACTCCGAGGCTCGCTCCAGGAGATACTCCCCGAGGTCGGCGGACCGAGCCACGAGGTTGTCTTCCTGATAGACCTTGACGCTTGCGACCACGGCGGCAGCGCCAAGCGTGTGCCCGCTGTAGGTGTGGCCGTGCCTTAGCGGCCGGTCGTTCCAGTGAGCGGCGACGGCCTCCCTGACCACCGTCGCACCCATCGGAATGTATCCGCCGGTGAGGCCCTTGGCCAGCGTCATCAGGTCCGGCACCACGCCCCAGTGGTCACAGGCAAACCACCGACCGGTGCGTCCGAATCCCGTCATCACCTCGTCCGCGATGAGCAGGATCCCGTATTTGTTGCAGATCTCGCGAACCGCCTCCAAGTAGCCGTCACCAGGCACGATCGCTCCCCCGCTCGAGCCCACGATCGGCTCCAACATCACCGCCGCCACTCGCTCGGGGCCGTGCTGCAAAAGGACCTCCTCCAGCTCCTGCGCACAGTGGCCGCCGCAGTCCTGGCAGCGCTCGCCCGGCTGGGCGTGGCGGCACCGATAGGGGTTGCAAACCGGCGCCGTGAGGACGCCCGGAACGCCTGGTTCAAAGGCTCGGCTGGCGACGTTCTCGGAGACGCTCATGGCGCCGTACGTGGAGCCGTGGTAGGACGGGGAGCGGGAGCAAATGAGCGGCCGGCCGGTGGCATCGCGGGCCATCTTGATGGCCGCCTCGTTGGCCTCCGCCCCGCCCGTGCTGAAGAAGACGCGGTTCAAATCGCCCGGGGTGACCCGAGACAGAAGTGAGGCCGCCTCGGCCTTAGGTCCGGTCACGAACGGCGAAGCGACCTCCATCAGCTTGTGCGCCTGATCGACTATCGCATCGACCACCCGCGCCTCGTTGTGACCGAAATTCGCGAACACGAACTGGGAGGTGAAATCGAGGTACTGTCGGTCGTCCCGATCCCACAGGTAGACCCCGTCCGCTTTGGTGATCTCCATCCCGCGATTGGCCGACTGTTTCTTCCACGGCACCAGCACGTGGCGGGCGTCCTGATCCTCGACCGAACTCGGCCCGGGCAATCCGGCCTGATTGGATCCCATGGCGTTCTCCTTCAATGCCTAGCCGACAGTCGACCGACGGTCCCAGTGTTCAGCCGCCGCCAAATAGTGGCGAGAAGGCGGGC
>Ga0307374_10006799_pt1 | contig 17795 bp, 13 predicted proteins | sample OX3MG_FD_202532 | JGI IMG/M metagenome (GOLD analysis project Ga0307374, IMG submission 202532) | Soil microbial communities from Risofladan, Vaasa, Finland - OX-3 | ecosystem: Environmental > Terrestrial > Soil > Coastal area > Acid sulfate soil | place: Finland: Risofladan, Vaasa | collected... | reverse complement strand
CACCCGTGCACCGCGCCAACGAATCAATCACCAACCCGCGCGGCACTCCCTGCCTCGCCACGGCATGATCTTCGCTGAGTCCGCGCTCACCGACGACCCCGACCGCTGATCGGTGTTTCTGGGCTAAGGTTGCGGCCGCGTCTCGCTCGGGACCGCCGAACTCCCGCTATACGGCGGGACGGATGGGGCGCTAACCGACGCCGCCGGGCGCTCTTGAGCCATCCGTTGAACCAGAGTCGGCCTGCCAATCGGGGTGAGTACCGCGATAGGATGGGATACTGGAGAGCCTCCGTCTGGGTGGATTTCGACAACCCGAACCCAGCCCGGGGCTCTCTCTTTGTCAACAACCCTATGGGCACTACAGTTAGTCGCGCCGCGACAGTGCTCGGTACACCAGCAAGAGCACTGCGCATGTTAGAGCCATCAACCCAAACGGTACGACCACGACCAGAATGAGGTCTGGCGCAACGGTGGCGATCATGCCCGAGTCACCTCGCGGTCGTGCACATCACCTTCCTCCAGCGACACTTGCAGCACCTGGCCAGGCATCACCGGGATCGTGTTAACCGCCCGCAGCGCGAGCTCGGCCTCGATGAGGCGCTGTAACTCGGATGGCAGCGGCTCGACGACGTCCGACTTGATCAGCATGTCGGAGTCACCCCAATACACCACGTTGTTGCAGCTGCCCTGATCGGCGCGAGCTTCCGGATGGTCGAGGCGCCAGTGCGCGCCCCGGCTCTCGCGCCGTTCAATCGCGCTACGTACGATCGCCTCGCTGATCGTGAGCATGTTGACCACGTCGCGGCAGGCGTTCCAACCGGGATTGAAGACCGGTCCTCCGGAGACGCCAATGTGGGCGGAGCGCTCTTTGAGTTCCAAGATCGCCTGCAACGACCGCTGCAGCGATGTCTCCGTGCGCGCGATGCCCGCATCGTCTTGCATGGCTGCTTGAAGGTCATCATGGATGTGGTACGGATTCTCCGAGTCCTCGCCAGTCTCGAGGTAGCCGCGTACCTCCGCCTGATCGCGAACGACCGCAGCATCGTCGATGCGGCCGAGATCATTCGCGAGTGCGAACGCCGCCGCACCGAGGCCCGCGCGTCGGCCGAAGACCAGGATGTCCGTCAGCGAATTCCCGCCCAGCCGGTTGGCGCCGTGCAGACCTCCTGTGACCTCGCCAGCGGCAAAGAGTCCGGGGACCGTGGTCGCACCCGTCTCCGGATCAACTCGAACCCCACCCATGGTGTAGTGGATCGTGGGGCCGACCTCCATGGGCTCGGCTGTGATGTCGACGCCGGCCAACGCCTCGAACTGCTCATGCATCGAGGGCAACTTGCGCTTGATGTAGTCGGCGCCCCGATGACGTACGTCGAGGAACGCGCCGCCCCGTGGGGAGCCGCGCCCGGCCTGGACCTCCTGGTAGATCGCTCGCGCCACGACGTCGCGCGAGCTGAGCTCCATCTTCTTGGCGTCGTATCGCTCCATGAAGCGCTCGCCCAGCGCGTTGTAGAGGCGGCCTCCCTCGCCTCGTACCGCCTCGGTGACCAGGATCCCGCGCGCTCCTGGCGGCCAGATCATCCCTGTCGGGTGAAACTGGACGAACTCCATGTCGATGAGCTCGGCACCTGCTCGGTACGCCATCGCGGCGCCGTCGCCGGTTCCCTCCCAGCTATTCGACGTGCACCGATACATCCGTCCCCAGCCGCCGGTCGCCAGGATCGTCGCCTTGGCCCGAAAGACGACGAAGCTCCCGTCGGCGCGCCGGTAGCCGATCGCACCCACCACCCGATCGCCATCTTTCAAGAGCTCGGTGAGCGTGTGTTCCATGCCCAACTCGACGCCCGCCGTGTGCACCAGACGGTCCTGACACGTGCGGATCAGCTCCAAGCCCGTCCGATCGCCCACGTGACAAAGCCGCGAGTAAGTGTGGGCGCCGAACGGCCGCTGACTTATCTTGCCGTCGGCGGTGCGATCGAAGACCCCACCCCACCGCTCCAACTCGTACACCCGGTCGATCGCCTCATGGGCAAAGAGCTCGACCATGCGCCAGTTGTTGACCATCTGACCGCCGAGCATCGTGTCCGCAAAATGCACCTCCCATGCATCCCGAGGATCCACATTCCCGAGTGCGGCGGCAGCGCCACCCTCCGCCATCACCGTGTGTGCCTTGCCGAGCAAGGACTTGGAGACGACGTACGTTCGGCAGCCCGCCTCAGCCGCGGCGATCGCTGCGCGCAATCCCGCTCCGCCTGCGCCGACGACGAGGACGTCACATTCGATGCTGTCGTAGGACGAGGTATTCGTCACCGATCCCCCCGTACCAGGACCCTCACTCGCTCATGATCAAGTGCTCGGTCACGTCGAGAGCTCTCGCTGCCCATCGCCACCACTCGAGCCTCAGAGTCGACGGGTGCGGAGCGCCTTCGGCTCCCCGTCGTGTGCCCGCTTGCCGCCCGCTGGATGCGACCCCTGAGCAGCCGGCTTCGTCGACTTGCCGAGCAACGCCGCTCCCTCGAGCATCGTGGCGACCTGCTCCAGCAGCGCCCGCGCATGCTCATTGGCGATTCGACGCGTCACCGCTTGTCCAACCAGGCCGTCTCGCCCGTGAAACATCATGGGCGAGAACATGCCGCCCGCGCTGAGCCAACTCGAGCCCCCATCCAGTGGCAGCACAGTCAGCTCCAGTTCGAGAATGGCGTGCGCCGCCGAGGCGTCCTCGAGTTCCCCGAGCAACAATCGCCATGTCCGCACTCGCGAGGGGCCAAGATCCCTCGCGAACGCGCGCAGCGTGAATGCGCGGAATGGGTTGCCGTCGAGGCGGACCTCCCGTGCTCCCAGAGCGCCTCTCCTCCCAAGCCACGGCCAGCCCTTCCGGTCCAGGAGTTCGCGCACCTCCTCCGGGCTCCGATCGACCGCAAGGCTCGCGCGGACTCCAGGGATCATTTCGCTATCCTCATAAATCTGAAGCTATGATGATTCTAAGTCATCTCCTCATCGAAACGGGCATCGGCACCGCTCCAACGAAAAGGATCCTCGTGCTCGTGTTGCTGCGTCGAAGAACTCGCGGGGCCCCAAACGGTGCACCTGCGCGACGCAGCTCACGGAACCCGAGCGGCCTCCGCGCTCGATCCGGCATCGCGTGGCCGAGGCGACGATTCGCGCGTTTATGCGCCGCTTCGCCGAAAGCCTGGCAGACACACCGTTGCCGGTGAATGAGTCTCAGCGCCAGATGGTGATGGCAGTTGGTCCCTCCTAACTGGAGGACACACGACGAGGTCGTCCACGCCGCCGAGACCCTCATCATCCGGGGCAAGGAGCAGGGGCGCCTGATCCCGTCTGAGGTATGCGAGTGCCTCGCGATTACCGAGGCTGAGCCGGATCAGCTGCAGCGCCTCTTCCAGGTGTTCCGGGAGATGGGCATCGAAATCGGCGACCGTGACGACGATGCCGAAGAGGCCGATGAGGCGGACGACGAGCTGGTCAAACCTGAGGCTGTTGATTCGTTTTCCTTCGATGACCCAGTCCGGATGTACCTCAAGGAGATTGGTCGGATCGCCCTCTTACGCAGGGAGGAAGAGGTCGAATATGCCCGGCGCATCGAGTTGGGCGACGATGAAGCACGGCAGAGGCTCACTGAGGCCAACCTGCGCCTGGTGGTGTCCATCGCCAAGAAGTACATCGGCCGCGGGTTGCCCTTCCTTGACCTCATCCAGGAGGGCAACACCGGCTTGATGCGCGCGGTTGAGAAACTTGACTACCACCTGGGCTACAAGTTCTCGACCTACGCGACCTGGTGGATTCGCCAGGCGTTGACGCGAGCTCTAGCCGACAAGTCCCGCACGATCCGCATTCCGGTGCACTTGGTGGAGGTCAGTAACAGGCTCATCCGAGTCTCGAGGCGTCTGTTCCAGGAGTTGGGTCGAGAGCCTGACGACGAGGAGATCGCCGAGGAGATGGGCCTCATGCCCGAAAAGGTGCGTGAGGTGCTCAAGATCTCCTGGGCGCCCGTGTCGCTCAGCAGCCCCATCGGAGACGAGGACGATGCCCAGCTTGGTGACTTCGTCGAGGACAAGGAAGCGGTCACGCCGGCGGACGCGGTGTTATCGGCGATGCTGCGCACCGAAGTCGAGGACGTCCTCGACACGTTGACGCCGCGCGAACGACGTGTGCTGCAGCTCCGCTTCGGTCTCGGCGACAGTCAGCAGCGGACCTTGGAGGAGGTGGGCAAGCGATTCGGTGTGACTCGCGAACGCATCCGTCAGATTGAGGGCAAGGCATTGCGCAAACTGCGTCACCCGTCTCGCAGCAAGCGACTGATTGACTTCATCGAGTAGCTGGTGTGGGTCGGTCGGGTGAGAATCTGCTACCGCAGTCTCGAAAGACTGAACCGCCCTGTGAGGATATGCGGGTCGCCGCCCTTGCTCGTGTGACTCGTGAACCGCCTGGCGCCGTAGCTGCCTTTCCCGGGATCTGTCCACGAGTGAGGGTTCTGCAAGGGGGCGCCGCCAAACGGCCGTGACTTGATAGGAGCTTGACCCCTGACGGTCCCGTCACAGGTCTGTCCGGCCGCTGGCGGCGCTGCCACCCATTCGGAGGAACAGGTGACCAGCGAAAGCTTGGCACAGCAGGTTGTCATTGGCGTCGACACCCACGATCTGGTTCACGTCGCCGTCGCGGTTGATCACTTGGGTCGCCGCTGCGACGACATCAGCATTCCAGCGTCGCCAGCCGGGTACGAGCGGAAGGTGACATGAGCACTCGAGCACGGCAGTGTGGCCGCAGTCGCGATCGAGGGCACGTGCTCGTACGGCAGCGCACTCTGCACGCTGCTTCAGGGGCGAGGTGTGAGAGTTGTCGAGGTGTCGCGCCCATCGCGCCAGCACCGTCGTAACCGGGGGAAGTCGGATCTCATCGATGCAGGGGCCGCGGCGCGGGCCTTTCTCGGAGGTGAAGCGACGGCTCGGCCCAGGGGAGGCGACGCCGCTGTCGCCATGATTCGATGCCTGCGTGTGGCGCGCGAGGCTTTGGTCAGTCAGCGAACCCAGACGATCAACCAGCTGCGAGCACTGCTCGTGACCGCTCCCGCTGAGCTTCGGGCGTCTCTTGCGCCGCTCTCCGCGCCGCAGCTGATCAAACGCGTGGCCCGTTTCCGCATCGATGAGGTCGCTTCTCCAGCAGAGGCGTCACGATTTGCCATGCGACAGCTGGGCCGACACGTGCGCGCCATCGACGTCCAGATCGATGAGCTCAACGACAGGCTCACTCCGTTGGTCTCGGACCGCGCGCCCGAGCTCCTCGCCCTGCATGGCGTTGGCGTCGACGTTGCCGGCAACCTGCTGGTCGCGTTGGGACAACGCGGCACGGATCCGGTCAGAGGCGGCCTTCGCAGCGCTCTGCGGGGTTGCGCCGATTCCAGCGTCATCGGGAAAGACTTCTCGGCACCGCCTCTGTCGTGGCGGTGACCGAAGCGCCAACCGCGCTCTCTGGCGCATCGTCCTGACACGTCTACGCACCGATGATCGAACTCGCGAATATCTGGTGCGACGCCGCGCCGAGGGCAAGTCACAGCGCGAGGTTGTCCGCTGCCGCAAACGCTACGTCGCCCGCGAGTCTTCCATGTCCTGCAACGCCTCACACCCATCATTCCGTCGCTTGACACAACATAGGAGCATCTGTGACGGGCACCCTAGTCCCACCTCGCCCGGGGGTGGGGGCGAGATTGAGGATGTTGGGTGGCGGCGGTGGTAGTCCGCCTGCATCAATCTGGCAACGAGGTGGGCTCCTCTCGGTGGTAAGCGCCCGCGTAGGTTCGATGCTCGCTCCAGTGCGCGAATGCACCGCTCGACCTTGCGCATGAGTCGCCGGGCCGTGACGCGACACCCAAGCCTGCAAGGACGGACGTCACGATCAAGCCAAGCAACCACCACAGCGACCGAAGCCGCGGCCATACGGCACCGCCTCGGCCACCCCACGAGCGCAGTGCAGCAGCCTTGACGCGATCGAGCGCGTCGCGCGGGTGGGCTCATACTCACTCAAGATCCCATACTGGAGCTGGGTGAGCTCGATGGGCCGCGACGCGATCTTCGGGATCGATGCCACGTTCGAGCGGTCGGCCGAGGGCTGGGTCTCGCTGGTGCATCCGGCTGACCGCGCCGCGTTGGTCGCGCGGTTGGCAACCCAGGTTCTGGCTTCGCGAGCCTGCGCCACGTGGTCGCACTCGTGCGGCGGCCCTTCAAGCTCGACGGCGGCCTCGTGCGCCGCGCGGACCGCGATGTGACCCGCCAGGCAACGATCGCAGGCACGCGCCACCTCGCCAACCGGGTCGGCCTCGAGGGGGGGGTCGAGGGGATCGAGGGTCCCACCGAGCTTGCGATGCACCCGCCGCTCACGGCCCGCGAGGAGTTGCTGTACCGCGCCGCCGACCGCCGAACGCTGAGGGTCGCGACCAGGATCGCAGGGGCCACCGCAGTCGGATTCAGCCTGGTCAATGGCTTGAGCCTGGCCGTTCAGTTCCCCGAACGGCGGGCCGCGGTGTTGGCGTTCAGTGCGACCCAAGCCGCGATCGCCATCAGTGCGATCGTCGTCACCCGTCGGCACTGGCGGCTGCCGCCTATCGCGATCGCATTCGCGCTCGCGCTTTCGGCCATTGGCACCGTGCTCAGCATGCTCGTATTCGTACCGGAGAGCCGGGTCATGTCGTCGATGCTGCTCGCGATGTTCCCACCGGCGATGGCGCTGTTCCTCCCCTGGAGCGTGAGGGCCCACGCGCTCTGGCTGCTGGCCTTTGCCTTGGTGCCTCTGGCCTTCTCCACCACCGCCCTCGGCGCCGCTGGCCCCGCCGCATCGATCGGCGTCTGGGCCATCTTCGCGATCTCGGGCGTCATCAGTCTGATCGGCTGCGCCAGTGCCTCGGGCCGGCGGCAGAGAGCCTTCGCGCTCCAGATGCGGGCGCGCCGCGCGCACGTTCAGGCCGTCACTCGCGAGGCCGAGCTCAAGCGTCTCAATGGCGAACTGGCCGAGGCGACGCGTACCGATCCCCTGACCGGCCTTGGCAACCGGCTCCGGCTGGAGGCGGAGATCGCTGACGCGGCAGCCCACTCGGCTCGCTACGACAAGGACAGCACCATCGTGATGTTCGACCTCGATCGCTTCAAGGACTACAACGACGCGCTCGGCCACGTCGCCGGTGACGCCGCCCTCCGGTCGGTCGCGGCCGCCATGGCCGCGAACGTGCGCGTGGTCGACATTGTCTGCCGCTTCGGCGGCGAGGAGTTCGTGGTCCTCATGCCCGAGCAGTCCCTCGAGGGCGGCGCACGGGTCGCCGAGCGGATTCGATGTGCAATCGAGGCGCTCCAGTTCCACTATCCGACGTCGAACGGCCCGCAGGTCCTGACCATCAGCGCCGGCGTCGCCCTGCTCGGACGTGGCGCGGCCCACGATGAAGACGAGATCCTGCGTACGGTGGACGCAGCGCTGTACCGCGCGAAGCGGGCCGGCCGCAACAGGGTCGAGGGCATGCCGCGCTCCGCTGACCGGACGATCATCGGGGAGCAGCTCGAGGCACCTCCGTAGCCTGTGGCGAGCCCCACCAGATGCGTCGTGGAACCCTGCTCGGCCACCTCGAGCGCTGGCCGGGTCGAGAGGAACTCCCCGCAGCCGTGGCCGAGTCGCTCGAAAGTCTCGACAGATGTGTCTCCGTCGCCGCGTGTCGGAGCGGGCGAGCCTAACCCCTGGACCCCGCCGCCCGCGGGTGTGATACTCGGACTGACCTGGCATTTTCCCCTCGTCGCCCGGGTCCTGAGGGACACTCCCGGCGGGCCGAAGAGGCATGGGGTGATCCGAAGCACGGTTAGGGCACCGCAACGGATCCCACCGGGTCGGGTCTTGCGTCGCGATCGCACCAATCGCTCTAGTAACGAACCAATGACTGCCTCGACGCGCTTGGTCAGGACGTCGTACGGCACGACCTCGACGCGGTGCAAAGACTTGTGTGTTTCTGCAAGCATCCGTCGAGAGTGAAGCTGGCGTCGGTCCGCTCTGCTGCTGATGATGAGCCGCGGGTCACGAGGAGCCGAGAGCCCGAGTAGGTCCTCGTGCGCCTCTGCGTGCCTCATCAGGCGGTCGCGACAGACGTGGACTTGGGGCAAGCGCTTGCGCAAGGTTGCTGCTGAACGCGTACGCGTTGGGAGGAGAGACGCAACACGGTTGCCCACGCCCCGCGGAGTGACCGTGAGGATCGGGTCGTGTGGTTCCTGAGGTTCCAAGACGTCTTGGAATCCGTCGACCGCTCAAGAATGAAATCGCGCGTCCCCTCCCAAGCGCCGTTGCTGGGGCACCAGCTTGACGTCGTCAGGACCGAGTAGCCACAAGTTCTAGAACGCCACGCCCGGACCCTCGGCGCGCTGTAGCCGGCGAATGGCGGGCAGCCCGCCGACGGGTGGCGCGCAACCGTCCTTGTCGATCCGTTGGTCAGCTCTGTAAGTCCCTCGTCTCCACAGTGGCGCGCAGCCCACAGTCCCGGTGAGCGGCCGGGTGGCCACCGGCATGCCCACGTCGGCCAGCATCGCCAGATCTATCTCGGCACTGCGCCCGAGCGTGGTGAGGTAGTTGCCGACGATCAGCCCGTTCGCGCCCGCGAGCATTCCATACGCCTGGAGGTCACGGAGCACCACCTCGCGCCCGCCCGCATAGCGAATCACCGCCGCCGGGTTGACGCAGCGGAACACGGCGACGCAGCGGAGCGCCTCGAGCGGTCGGAGCAACTCAGCACCGGCGAGCGGGGTGCCCGGCCGCGGGTTGAGGAAGTTGCAAGGGATCTCCCGCGTGCCCAGGTCACGGAGGGCGAAAGCGAGGTCGAGCCGGTCGTCCCAGGTCTCGCCCATCCCGAAGATGCCCCCGCTGCACAGCTCCATTCCGGCGGCGATGACTCGCCGGCAGGTCTCGACGCGGTCGTCGAACGTGTGGGTCGTGCAGATGCGCGGAAAGAACCGCGGGCCGGCCTCGAGGTTGTGGTTGTAGCGATGCACACCCGCGGTGGCGAGCCGTTCCGCCTGCCCCTCCTTGAGAATCCCGAGCGACGCCGCGACCTCGATGTCCACCTCGGCGCGAATCGCTAGGGTCGCCTCGATCACCGAACGCAGCATCCGTTCGTCGGGTCCGCGCACGGCGACGACGATGCAGAACTCGGTGCCACCAAGGGCCCGAGTGCGGCGTGCCAGTTCGACGAGTGCGTGCGTATCGAGCATCGGTGCCCGCTGGACGTCTGTCGTGTACCGCGCGGACTGAGAGCAGAAGACGCAATCCTCAGGACAGCCACCCGTCTTGGCGCTGATGATCGATTCGATCTCGACCGCCTCGCCCATCCACGCGACCCGCACGCTGTGCGCCAGGGCGAGCAACTCGGGAAGCCGGTCCGACTCCAGGGCGACGAGCCGCTCAGCGAGTGGCCGGTCGATGAGCGCCCCTGATCGATCAGCCGCGCAGCCGCTTCGCAGCGCGCGTCGTCGGTGATGAGCATGGACCGCAGGATGGCGAGCGAGCAGCGACAGCCCATGCGGCCGTCTGGTTGCTGACCCTCGGTGGGAGCGCCGAGCCCGGCTCGGTGGGATGACCTGGAGTCTGCTCGAGGAGAATTGGATGAGGTAACCGGATCGGCTTCACGACCGGTCGACAGACCTGTCACGGTATGGAGACGGGGCGTTTTCGCTCGGAACGGGACCGGAAAATGTCTCGATGTCGAACTCTCCTTGGCCGGTCCTCGACGCATTGCAGGTGAGTTGGCGCACTGAGTGCATATGAGCGATCTTCTCAAGTCCCGATCGAGCACTGTGGCAGCGGTCGATGAGTCGGGTCTCGAGACGGGCCTTGTGCGTCGCACCCCGTTGGGAGGCAGGACTTCGGCTCCCGTGCTCGATGGTGAAGCGGTCGCGCGGCTGCGGGCGTGGGGCCCCGACGAGTTCCACGGGCTGATCCGGACGTTTCTGGACGAAGCGACCCTGCGCATCGAGGGCCTCCGTGCGGCTCGGGAAAAGGGTGACGCTCGATCCCTCGCCCGGCTGGCACATAGCCTCAAGGGGAGTAGCGCCAATTTCGGCGCGCCGGTGCTTGGTGCGCTCTGCGCTGAGATCGAAGCAGCCGTTGCCACCGAGGCCAGGATTGAAATTCCGGGCTTGGTCGATGAGGTAATCACCGAATTTGATCGGGTCCGCGTGGCCCTCAGCCGGGAGTTGTTGTGAGCAGCCTGCTCGTGGTGGCCAAATGGGCCGAGTCGATCAGCTTTGCGGTGCTCGGCGCCGTGGCCCTCGCACAGTGGCAGCATCGACGCGACCGGAAGAAGCTCTATCTCGCGCTGGCTGTCGGACTGCTTGCCCTCGTGTCGCTTGCGGGCAACGTCGAAGCGCTGGGCAGCGTTGCAGCACTCCTCGCCGGGTCGTCGCTGCTCCGCATGGTCACGGACGCTGTGTTGCTGATGGGGTTTTTCCTGTCTGGATATGCGCTCTTGCTCTTTCGGGCCGCGATCGTCCCATTCGGGGAGTGGGGACGCCGCGCGATGCGCTCGGGGCTCGTCCTGGGCGTTGCCGCGGCGTTGGTGCCATTGCCGGTATCGGGACATCATCTCGACGTTCTCCAGGTTGCGGCCGTCCTGTACATCGTGGCCTTCTGGTGTGCCGCAGTCGCTGAGCCAGCCGTCAGGTTCTGGTTGCGGTCCCGCGACCTGCCGGCGGTGCAGCGGGCGCGCCTGCGCGCGTTATCCGCAGGCTATGGGCTGATCGTCGCCATCCTCGTGGTGTCGGTCGGCGTCGGTCCGTTCGCGACCAACCCGGTGTTCCGACTGGTCATTCAAGTCGCGGTCTTGCTCGTCGTGCCTGTGCTGTACGCCAGCTTCGCACCGCCCGCATGGCTGCGGCGAGCATGGCGAGTCAAGGAGGAAGCCGCGCTCGCACGAGAGATCCGCGAGCTCATGCTCGTCTCCTCCGACGCAGGCCAGCTGGCGACTCGCGCGCTCACATGGGCTGAACGGCTTGTTGGCGGCCAGGCAGGCGCCATCGTCACGCCGACCAGCGACATCCTGGCTCTCCACGGCATGGACAACCAGGAAGCATCCGCGGTCGCAGGCAACGCTGCCGCGGCAATTCCGACGGTACTGAGCGACACGCTGGCGGTGGTTCTTGAGTTGGAGGCCGGGCTAGGATGGTTGATCGTTCGTGCCGGTGAGCTGTCTCCGGTCTTCGGCACCGATGAGACAGCCCGGCTCCAGGCCTATGCAACCAATGTCAGTGTCGCGCTCGACCGGATATCGATGCTTGATGCACTGCGGTCGGCTGAGCGGGTCGCGGTGGAGTCGAGCCTCGCCAAGAGCCAGTTTCTGGCGAGTATGAGCCATGAGATTCGCACCCCCATGAACGGGGTGATCGGCATGACCGCTCTCCTGCTCGACACCCAACTGTCCGATGAGCAGCGGGACTTCGCCGAAACCATCAAGCGCTCGGGCGATGCACTCTTGACGGTCATCAACGACATTCTTGACTTCTCCAAGATCGAGGCCGGCAAACTTGACCTGGAAGAGATCGAGTTTGACCTCCGCTCCGTGATCGAGGAGACCGCCGACGTCATTGCGCATGAGGCTGAGCAGAGGGGACTGGAGCTGGCGGTCATGGTCCAACCGGGCCTTCCCGAGACCGTACGCGGCGATCCTGTGCGCATTCGTCAGGTCCTGGTCAACCTGCTGAGCAACGCGGTCAAGTTCACCGAGACTGGGGAGGTCGTATTGCGCGCGATGCCCGCCGACCCAGTGACGACCACCGAGGGCACCACGCGGACGCTGGTGCGGTTCGAGGTGTCCGACACGGGCGTGGGGATCAAGCCGGAGCAGCACGCAAGCATGTTCGAGAGCTTCACCCAGGCGGACAGTTCGACGACACGTTCGTACGGGGGAACCGGGCTCGGCCTCGCGATCAGCAAGCAGCTCGTGGAGCTGATGGGTGGGCAGATCGGCGTCGAAAGTGAGGTCGGTCGGGGCAGCACGTTCTGGTTCACCTGTGCGTTCGAGCCGACAGCGGGACACCCTGCGGCAGCGCATGAGCGGAGGACGTCGCTGCGCGACATGCGCGTCTTGGTCGTCGACGACAACCACACCAACCGGGTGATTCTTGAGCAGAGCTTGGCCGGATGGTCAGTTCAGGTACGCGCATGCGACGGTGGCAGGGAGGCACTCCGGGAGATGGCGAGGGCTGTCGCTGTGGGAGACCCGTACCAGCTGGCCATTCTCGACTACCACATGCCCGAGATGGATGGCCTGGAATTGGCTCGCGCCATCCGCGCGGACCGACTCCTCCGCAAGACGAAACTGGTGCTGCTCACGTCCTCAGCGCGGCGTGGGGACGGTCGTCTGGCGCGAGGCATTGGCATCGACGCCTTCCTCACCAAGCCGGTGCGGACGGCAGCGCTCTACGACTGCCTGACCGCGGTCCTCGCCGGGGCTCACCCCGCAGCACCGGCAACCATGGTCACGACCTATACGCTGGCCGCGACGCGGGCAGCGTATCGCCACCACCTGCTGGTGGTCGACGACAGCCCCACCAACCAGCGAGTTGCGGCTCGGATGCTGGAGAAGATGGGCCATCGTGTCGATGTGGCGAGCAACGGCCTGGAGGCGATCGCTGCGCTGCGGCACGAGGGCTACGCGGCAGTGCTCATGGACTGCCAGATGCCGGAGATGGACGGCTTCGAGGCCACCATGGAGATACGCCGCCTTGAAGGGGCGGAGAGGCACACTCCAATCGTCGCGATGACCGCTGGCGCCATGAAAGGTGACGAGGAGAAGTGCCTCGCAGCGGGCATGGATGCGTACATCAGCAAGCCAGTGACCGTCGAGGGTTTGGCAGCGACACTGCGCCGATGGGTTGCGCCCGATGCTGTGGTGTCGGCAGGGATACCGAGCCCAGCACCGCTGAGTGAGCATCCGACCACGCGCTGGGCGAATGGGGCTGCCTGATGGCGGTCGGCAACCGGAACAACCAGGTCGGGACCGATGAGCGGCTGATGGCCGCCCCTCACTCAGCACCGATCAAACGTGCCGAATCGAATCCCGCACGTCGACGTGAGCGCCAGTTCACAAGAACGGTGCTGGCCACCATGGCCGACATGGTGGCAGCGTGTGATGCGACGGGTGCGATCATCATGATGAACGCAGCAATGGCCGACGCTCTCGGTCACCCTCCGACGCCCGTCCCCGCCGCAGCATGGGCGAAGCTCTGGGCACATCACCGCCTCGACGGCACGCGTGTGCAGACTCGCGATTTGCCTCTGAACCGAGCCCTTCGTGGCGAAACGGTCACTGATGAGGACATTGTGATCACCGTCGACGGCAAGCTCCCTCACACAGTGGTGATCAACGCCGCGAGTCTTGCCGACGCGGAAGCGCTGCCCTGGGGTGCCGTGGTGCTGATGCACGATGTGACCCTGCAGCGCGAGGCGGAAGCGAGGCTGGCGTTTCAAGCCATGCACGACGGACTCACAGGGCTGCCGAATCGCGCACTGTTCGTTGATCACGTCAGGCGTGCGCTGCATCGGGCCGCACGTCATCGCTGGTCAACGGGAGTCATCGCGATCAACATCGATGCCTTCGACGCGATCAACGCTCGGCTCGGAGACGATGTTGGTGACCAGGTGCTCGCAGAGGTGGCCCGGCGCCTCCAAGCGTCCACCCGGTCGTCGGACAGCGTGTCACGTCAGCTGGAGACGGTGGCTCGACTGGGCGGCGATGAGTTCTTCGTTCTCTGCGAGCGTGTCGGCGGAGCGCGCGGCGCGGCCCGTGTCGCTGCGCGGGTTGCGCAGCTGTTTGCTGAGCCGATCGCGGCAGGCGATGAGGGCGTGCAGATCTCCGTTCGCATGGGGATCACCGTCACCCGAGGCACGAAGCCGGACCCCGACGTGGTGATCCGGGAGGCCAAGTCTGCTCTGCGCCGGGCAGGTGAGACCGGGGCTGGGACATGCGCGTTCTTCGCCGAGGCGATGCGCGCCGAGCAGATGACCCGCATCGACGACGAGCACGCGCTGCGCTTCGCGTTGGAGCGAGGCGAGCTCCGCGTCGTCTTCCAACCCAAGATCTCGCTCGCCAACGATCGCGTCGTGGGGGTCGAGGCGTTGCTGCGCTGGGAGCATCCAGAGCGTGGGACCATCCCGCCGAGCACGTTCATCCCGTTGGCCGAGGACACGGGGTTGATCGTCCCCATCGGGGCGTGGGTGTTGCGCCAAGCGTGCGTGCAGGGAACTCGGTGGCTTCGGCAGAACACCACCCCTCCCGCACCCACGGTGTCCGTCAACCTCTCCGCCCGGCAGTTTGACCCAGAGCTGGTTGAGACCCTCCGGACGGTGTTGGCGGAGACTGGAATGGACCCCACACACCTGTGTCTCGAGGTGACCGAGAGCATGGTGATGGGGGACCCAGAGCAGGCGACCGATATGTTGCACCAGATCAAGGCGCTCGGCCTCAACCTGTCCATGGATGACTTCGGCACCGGCTACTCATCGCTCGCGTATCTGCGCCGTTTCCCCCTGACAGAGCTCAAGATCGACAAGTCGTTTGTGGATGGTCTCGGGCGAGATCCCGAGTGCACCGCCATCGTCGCGGCGGTGATGGGGATGGCGCACGCGATGGACCTGAGCGTCGTCGCGGAGGGTGTGGAGACCGGTGCACAAGTCGACGCGCTTCGTGCTCTCGGCTGCGACCAAGCCCAAGGGTACTACTACGCGCGTCCTTTGCCAGCCGACCGCATCGACGATCTGCTCATCAACACCCGCCTCGACGGCGATCGTGCCCGTGCACCAGGCGCGCGCGGGACGACGGAGTGGGGCTCAGGGACGATCGTCATCGTCGACGATGCTGCCGATATCAGGCTGTTTGCGAGGATGACCCTCACCGCCGCGGGGTTTGGGGTGCACGAAGCCGAGACCGGCGAGGGGGCCATCGATCTGATCCGCAGGGTGCTGCCGGACTGTGTCGTGCTGGACACGCATATGCCAGGCATCAGCGGCCTCGACGTCTGTCGCGTCCTCCGCGCCGACGCAACCACCCGTGAACTGACCGTGGTGATGTTGACTTCGGATGGAAAGGCTGCTGAGAAGGCGGAGGCCTTTTCGCTCGATGTCGACGACTACATCGTCAAACCATTCGTGCCCCGCGACCTCGTCAGCCGCGTGACAGCCGCGATCCGGCGACGCGCTGAAACAAGGTCGCCATCGGGTCGATCAACCCCGAGCGTGCGCTGAAGCAAGCACTTGGTGCCGCGCAGACTCAAACTGCATCCGGCCAGCGACACGCTCGTCCATCTCTGGGGTCACAGAATTGGTGATGACGCTTGCCCGCCGCCTTGGCGCTGTCCATCGCAGGGTCGGCTGCGCGGAGGATATGATCCGGGTCGAGACAACCCTGGCGGATGGGCCCGCGTCCTACCGAACGAAACGGGCCGAGCGGGCCGGTGGGAGGCTCCGGGGCGCCTCGCGATACCAAGCATCGGGCGCGCCACGGAGCACGCCCGATGCTTGGCACCTTGTCGAGATCGTCGAGACGCGGCTTCCATTGACTGCAGTGCCGTTGACAACCGCTTTGCAGTCGGGCTCGATGCGCCGATCAGCGCGATCCTGGCGCCGCCAGTCGCACACCGTCTGATCGCTGACACCAAGATCGCGGGCCACAGCCGTGATTCCACCAGGCAAGGGAGCTGGGTTGCACATTCACGAAGCGTCCGAGGAGTGTTGGTACGTACTCGACGGTGAGTATCGTTTCACGGTCGGTGACGCTGAGTTTACGGCTGGGCCAGGCGCGACGGTGTTAGTGCCGCGCGGGACTCCGCATGGGTTGCAGGCGGGATCTACCGGGGGGCGGCATCGTTAGCGTCCACGGACGTGGTGTATGAGGAGCTCAAGGAGCGCCTGACAACGAATGACCACCGCGTCATCCTTGACGAAGCTTCACCAACTTCAAGGAGACAACAGTGGCCAGCACCAGCATGGATCCCTGGGCGTGGTTTCGCAACCAGCTTGAGACCGCCGACGCCGACCGGCTGCGCGAGATGCTCTCGACCTTCGCGAGCATGCTCATGAACGCCGAGGTGGAGTCGCTGTGCGGCGCCGGCTACGGCGAGCGGACGGCGGAACGGACCAACTCCCGCAACGGGTATCGCGAGCGCAGCTGGGACACGCGCGCCGGCACGATCGAGCTCGCGATTCCCAAGTTGCGCGCGGGCTCGTACTTCCCGGACTGGCTCCTGGAGCGGCGTCGTCGCTCGGAGCAGGCGCTGGTGCAGGTGATCGCCGAGTGTTACGTGCGCGGCATCTCCACACGCCGCGTCGACGGCTTGGTCAAGACGCTCGGCATCGACGGCATCTCCAAGTCGCAAGTGTCGGCGATGGCCAAGAGCCTTGACCCCATGGTCGAAGCCTTCCGCAACCGGCCCCTCGACGCCGGCCCGTACCGCTACGTGTGGATCGACGCCCTGGTGATCAAGTGCCGCGAGGGCGGTCGCATCGTGAACGTGGCGCTGGTGTGCGCCACGGCGTGAACCGCGCGGGACAGCGCGAGATCCTCGGCATGGACGTGGTCACGCGCGAGGCCGGCGCTGCCTGGACGGCATTCCTGCGCTCGCTGGTGGCCCGCGGGCTCTCGGGTGTCGAGCTCGTGATCTCCGATGCCCATGAGGGTCTCAAGGACGCCATCGGCGCCGTGCTCGTGGGTGCCACCTGGCAGCGCTGCCGCACCCACTTCATGCGCAATCTACTCACTCGGGTGCGCAAGAGCGCGCAGCCGATGGTGGCCACGCTGGTGCGCACCGTGTTCGCGCAACCCGATGCCGAGTCGACCTGGGCCCAGCGACCCGAGGTCGACGTCGAGATGCAAATGAGCCGCGTGCAGTTGCACGGGACGGGCGTCATGATCGTATCCGGCTTCGGTGGCGGAGATGATGGCGGCCGTGGCACGACTGGCCATTGGTGCGATCTTGAATGCGTTGCCGCTCGTGCCGCACGCGAGATAAAGACCATCGAGGCTGCTGCAGTCGAAGATTGGCGTCCAATCGGGAGTCACTTCGTGTAGCGCGCCGACCCCGACCGGTCGATTCGGTATTTTCTGGCTCGCGATCCGGCGGCCGACGCGGAGCGTTTGCCGCGTATGGGCTGCCCCGCTCGCGGCCGATTCGAAGCTCGACGGATCGTCGACCCGCTCGACTGGATCGCATGCTGGTTCGATGCCGCTGATATGCAGCCCTCCTCTTTCGTGTGGACGAAAGGCGACGCCGAAGTCAAAGTCAGTGCCGAAGGTTCCGCCACCACCAAGAGTGAATCCGTCGGGCAACGGTACCTCGTGAGTCTCGGTGCGGAGCGGCCGTCCACGGACGCTCATATCAGCGATCACCCCGGCAAGGACTGGGCCTGCCCCCGTTTGGCGGACACTAACGGTGCAGTGCGCACAACGTTGGAGGCGAACTTGAGGCGGTCCTCTGTTAGAGGGTGGGTGAGGACGGCGGACTGTGGCCGTACAGGAGCCGAGCGGTCGACGTTCAGATGGCTACCGTCCACTCCACTTGATTAGCCGATGGTGACTGGCGAAGGCCACGTGGTCGCGCTCGAAATTGAGGGTGGATAGACATCCTGAGGGGTTTATCGGGCGCGCCTGAATACAAAAACGGACCGTCACCTTCCCAAGGTTGAAGTTGCGGGTTCGAGCCCCGTCTCCCGCTCCCGGTCTCGCGGCACCTCGGTTGTCGGACGTCGAATAAGCCCGATCTGGTCGTGGGCAC
>Ga0307374_10006794_pt1 | contig 17812 bp, 21 predicted proteins | sample OX3MG_FD_202532 | JGI IMG/M metagenome (GOLD analysis project Ga0307374, IMG submission 202532) | Soil microbial communities from Risofladan, Vaasa, Finland - OX-3 | ecosystem: Environmental > Terrestrial > Soil > Coastal area > Acid sulfate soil | place: Finland: Risofladan, Vaasa | collected... | reverse complement strand
GCTGCTGGCGTTCATCGTCAAGGCTTGCGTCGAAGGGCTCAAGCAGTTCCCTGATTTCAATTCGTCTTTGGATGCAACTGGCGAGAACCTGGTCTACAAGAAGTATTTCCATATCGGTTTCGCAGCGGATACGCCCAATGGCCTGGTGGTGCCGGTGATCAAGGATGCCGACAAGAAGAACCTGTTCCAGGTGGCCAAGGAACTGGGCGAGCTGGCCGCCAAGGCCCGCGACGGCAAATTGAAAATCAATGAGATGCAGGGTGGCACCATCAGCATCTCCAGTCTCGGCGGTATCGGCGGTACTTCCTTTACACCCATCGTGAATGCGCCGGAAGTGGCGATCCTGGGCGTTTCCAAATCACAAATGAAACCGGTGTGGGACGGCAAGGAATTCCAGCCGCGACTGATGCTGCCGCTGTCGCTGTCCTATGACCACCGTGTCATCGACGGCGCATCGGCGGCGCATTTCACTACTTTCCTGTGCCAGGTGCTGTCGGAAGTCCGCAATCTGGTGCTGTAGATGAAGTGCTGCGTAAGGTCGGTAATTGCCCGTACATATTGGATTAAATGAAATGCACCATAGCCGCCTATGTTCCATCATCATCGACTGCAACACCCAGGATCTGGATGTGGCTGCGGCATTTTGGAGTGCAGCGCTCGGTCGACCAGTGAATCTTGAAAAGAGTGGCAATCTGGACAAATACCGCGCACTTGAAACACCGCCCGGACAGATCAAATGCGAAGTGCAGAAGGTGGATCACCCGAGCCGCGTGCATATCGACATCGAAACCGATGACATTGAGGCCGAGGTTGTGCGGCTCCTCAGGCTGGGCGCCAAAGAAGCGCAGCGCATCAAGCGCTGGGTGGTGATGAAAGCGCCCACCGGCCAGAAGTTCTGCGTCGTCCCACCGCAATTGCCGGATTTCCCCAATGGCGCGAACAGATGGGACTGATTCAGGGTTCCACCTCAAAAACCTAGAGCACCAATATGGCCAAGATCATCGAAATAAAAGTCCCGGTCATCGGCAACTTCAAGGACGTAGATGTCATTGATGTGATGGTGAAACCCGGCGACAAGGTCGAGATAGAACAGGGGCTCATCACGCTGGAGACCGACAAGGCCGCCATGGATGTGCCTTCGCCCTATGCGGGTTCTGTCAAGACAATGAAAGTGAAGAAAGGCGACAAGGTCTCGCAAGGTTCTCTGATCCTCACCATGGAAATATCTGAAACAGTATCTACGCCTGCTGTTTCTAAGCAGCAAGCAGCACCCGATGTACAGGGAAGTACAAGTGCCGCGGGAAGCGGGGGCGCTCCGACAGGAGCGCCGATAGCGGCCAGCACGCAGAACATTCCAAATGCAGCGGCTGAATTTTCCGGCAAGGTCGATATTGAATGTGAAGTGCTGGTACTCGGTTCCGGTCCCGGCGGTTACACTGCCGCATTCCGCGCAGCCGACCTTGGCAAACAGGTCGTACTCGTGGAGCGCTATCCTTCGCTCGGTGGCGTTTGCCTGAACGTCGGCTGCATTCCCTCCAAGGCCTTGTTGCACGCTGCCAAAGTCATCGAAGAAGCAGCTGAGATGTCGGAGCGTGGCATCAGCTTCGGCAAGCCGAAGATCGACACCTCCAAGCTGCGTACCTGGAAGGACAGCGTGGTAAGCAAGCTCACCGGCGGTCTCGCGACGCTCGTGAAACAGCGTACAGTTCAAGTCGTCCAGGGCCTCGGCAAGTTCATCGCGCCCCACCATCTGGTCGTCGAACAGAGCGGCAAGATATCAGTGATCCGTTTCCAGCAGTGCATCATCGCTGCCGGATCACAGGTGGCGAAGATTCCCGGTATCCCGGACGATCCGCGCATACTGGATTCAACTAGTGCTCTGGAGCTGGAGGATCTGCCAGAGCGTATGCTGGTGATCGGTGGCGGCATCATCGGTCTGGAGATGGCCTGCGTATATGACGCCTTGGGCGTGAAGATCACCATCGTCGAACTCACCGACACGCTCATCCCGGAAGCTGATCGCGATCTGGTGCGGGTCCTGCAGAAGCGCATCGAGAAGCGTTATGAGAAGATCCTGCTGGACGTGAAGGTGGCGAAGCTGGAAGCCACCAAGCAGGGCGTGAAGGCGACGTTTGACGGTGCTAACGCACCGGCGGCGCAAACCTATGGCCGCGCTCTGGTTGCTGTGGGCCGTCGGCCCAATGGCAAGCTGATCGATGCGGACAAAGCCGGCGTCGCCGTGGACGAGCGCGGCTTTATCCCGGTGGACCGGCAGCAGCGCACCAATGTCCCGCACATCTTCGCCATCGGCGATATCGCCGGCAATCCGATGCTGGCCCACAAGGCCAGCCATGAAGGCAAAGTTGCGGCGGAAGTGGCGGCCGGACTGAAAGTCGCCAACGATGTGCGTGCCATCCCTTCCGTTGCCTATACCGACCCAGAAGTGGCCTGGGTGGGGCTCACGGAAAAGCAGGCGCACGAACAGGGCATCGATGTTGGCAAGGGCGCATTCCCCTGGATTGCCAGTGGCCGAAACCTGTCTCTGGGACGTGATGATGGCATGACCAAACTGTTGTTCGATCCCAGGACGGACCGCATCCTTGGTGCCGGCATTGTTGGCACTAATGCCGGCGACCTGATTGCAGAGTTGGCGCTGGCCATCGAAATGGGCTGCGATGCGGCTGATATTGGTCTGACTGTGCATCCACACCCAACGCTTTCGGAAACCGTCATGTTCGCGGCAGAGGCGTTCGAAGGCACGATTACCGATTTATATATGCCCAAGAAACATTGAGTATGAATGGGCGAAATAACAAAAATGGTGGTTCAGGTTTCTACGAATCTTATGTGCATTACGCCCGAATCCTGAGGGCGTGGCTGGTGGCGTACGGGGTCGGCGTTCCGGTCCTGCTTGTCAGCCAGCGCTTCATTGCCGAGGCCATTATCAGGAAGGGCAGCGGTGGCGTGATCACCTGGCTGTTCCTTGCGGGCGTCGCTGTCCAGATCGTCGAGATTTTCATTTACAAGTATTCGCAGGAATACCTGTATCATGATGAAACCGGCGCGAAGCTGAAAGGCACGCGCCGGCTTGCGTTGGCGGAGTGGTTTTCAAACACTATCTGGTTTGAAATTTTGCTGGATTTAATTCCGATTGCGTTATTCGTATGGGGTACGTTTATGGTGGTTGCTGCGGTTCTAGCATAGGGGTAAGGGTTGATGCTGGACATGAGGCCGAATTGCGAATGCTGCGACAAGGAACTCCAGCCGGATTCGACGGATGCCATGATTTGCAACTTCGAGTGCACCTTCTGCATTGAATGTGCCATGCAGCGCTTCCATGGCGTATGCCCCAACTGCGGCGGGGGATTCACCCAAAGGCCGGTGCGTCCCAAACGACTGCTGGGAAAATATCCAGCCTCCACGAAACGCATCCGTAATCTGGCATGCAAGGACAAGTCTAGCATGCTGAATGGCGATGCGAGCGACGCAGCGCTGCATTTGCGTCAGGCCCGCATCGAGGATGCCGGTGCGCTCGCAGCGGCCGAAGCGGAAACCGCACAAATCCCCGGATTGCTGGTATCCCATCCCGATGAGCTGCAACCGGAAGCTTTTGCTGCCAAGATAAAACAGCTAACCACAGCGGGCTATTATTTGGTCGTGGAACGCAACGGCAAACCAGTCGGCCATGCGCTGCTGGAACCAGCGACGCTGGCCGCACGCAGTCATGTATTTATACTCACGATCGTGGTGCATCCCGGCCACACGGGGCAGGGCATCGGCAAGGCACTGATGCAAGCCATGCTGGATTGGGCGGAGGGCGAAACCAGGGTTGGCAAGATCGAACTACGGGTACGCAAAGGCAACCAGCGGGCGATCGGCCTTTATCTGCGATACGGGTTCAGCGAGGAAGGCCGGTTTCATGAACACATCCGACTGCCGGACGGCAGGTTACTCGATGACATCGCGATGGCCTGGTTCCCTCAGCGCACCCGGCGATCTGCTCCGAGTGTAGCTCTCGAAGGCCAGCATGTGCATTTGGAGCTTTTGTGCTTAAATCATCTCGATGCATTGTGCGCTGTCGGTATGGAGGAATCACTCTGGCAATGGATACCGATTCCGGTACACACCCGGGAAGATATGCGGACCTATATCGAAACTGCGCTGGACGAGCAACGGCGCGGGGTGTCATTGCCGTATGCCACGACCCTGAAATCCACCGGTCAGGTGGTGGGCTCTACGCGTTTCGCCAATATGGACATACCCAATAGACACGTCGAAATCGGCTGGACATGGATAGGCATTCCCTGGCAACGCACTTGTGTGAATACCGAGGCCAAATACCTGATGCTGCAGTACGCGTTTGAGATGCTGGACTGCGTACGCGTGGAATTGAAACCCGACCGTCTCAATGAGCGTTCGCGCCGCGCCATCTTGCGCGTGGGGGCGAAGGAGGAGGGCACATTGCGCAAACAGCGTCTGACATTGACTGGACGCTTCCGTGATACGGTGTATTTCAGTATTCTCGACTCGGAATGGCCTTCAGTAAAGGTTGCATTGCAAGCTAAATTGGTGGCCTGGGCCCATGGCGGGGAACTACAATGAAGAAACTTCCGGAAATCTTTGCCAATAACCGTGACTGGGCAGGGGATGTCACCCGCAGGCAGCCGGGTTTCTTCAAGCGGCTCGCTGAACAGCAAAACCCGAAGTATCTGTGGATCGGCTGTTCCGATAGCCGTGTACCTGCTAACGAGATCATGGGTCTCATGTCCGGCGAAGTCTTTGTGCACCGCAACGTAGCCAACGTGGTAGTGCACACCGATCTCAATTGTCTGTCGGTCATCCAGTATGCGGTGGACGTGCTCAAGGTGCAGCACATCATCGTCTGCGGACACTACGGCTGCGGCGGCATACAGGCCGCGTGGCGCGGCACGCAGCTCGGCCTTATAGACAACTGGTTGCGGCATGTGCAGGACGTGAGCAAATTGCACCATGACAAATTGACGGAACTGAAGGCGGAAGAACAGCAATTGGACAAATTGTGCGATTTGAATGTACTGGAACAGGCAAAGCATGTCTGCTGGACAACAATCGTGCAGGATGCCTGGGCCCGCGGCCAATCCCTGAGCGTGCATGGTTGGGTATACGGCTTGCGGGATGGGTTGTTGCGCGACCTGGGGGTGTGCATCTCCAGTCCAAAAGAGCTCGATTGAGACTGGAATGCAGTCACGCATTGATTTGCGTCGTACTTCTCAACACAATCCACCATTGATGATGAACAACACAAGGTGCATTACATCATGACGCAACTGTTTCCTAACGGCTGGATCCACTACCTGGTCGGCGGCCTGCTGATCGGCTGCGGCGTCTCCCTGATGTTTGTGTTTACCGGCCGGGTCACCGGTATGAGTTCCGTGTTCACGGCCACGTGGTCGTATTTTTCCGAGCGCGCCTTCTTTCAGCAGGCCAAATATATCGGTTCACGCGGCTGGAGGTTAGCGTTGGCGCTGGCTGTATTTCTCGGCGCGGCCCTGTGGTGGTGGAGCCTGGGGCCGGCACATGCACTGACAACTCAGCTTCCCTGGTGGCGGCTGCTGTTTGGCGGAATGCTTGTCGGCTACGGCGTCCGCATGTCGGATGGCTGTACCTCAGGCCATGGCATCTGTGGCCTGGCATCGCTGAGCCTGCCTTCACTGACGGCGGTGCTCACATTTCTTCTAACCGCCATCGCGACCGCGAACATCGTGGCCACACTCGGAGTCAAATGATGAAACCCGCATCGTTTATCGTGATTCTGTTGGGCGGCATGCTGTTCGGTTTCGGACTTGCAGTCTCGACGATGATCCAGCCTGAAGTTGTGTTGAGCTTCCTGCGGCTGAAGGACTTCGGCCTGTTGCTGGTGCTCGGCGGTGCCCTCGCGGTGACGCTGGCCACTTATCAGATCGTGCCGCGCATGCTTAAGCACCCGCTGCTTGAAACCAATTTCGAGGTAAAACGGCCGCCCATGAATCGCCGCACCATCGGCGGGGCTGCGATATTCGGAATCGGCTGGGGCTTGTGCGGCGTATGCCCAGGGCCGGCGATAGCCGGATTAGGCGCAGGTATCTGGATGTTAATACTGGCACTCATTGGAATTGCAGCGGGTGCCTATGTGCATGGGCGAACGACTAATCTCTGAGATCAGTTTAATAGGGCCGCAATGGAGACCCGCAGTACTTTGTGAAAATAAACAACCGCCGGAAAAGGCGGTTTGTGCGCATGAAAACGGCCGATGATTTCCGGCACGAATCCCATGAGGATGCCGAGCCAGATCAGTGCCACTGTCAGAAGAAAGAAGTCATGATCCCATTTATGGCCCTTGCTGAATGCAGCCGGCGCCATATAACTACGTCTCAGAGCCGACGGCTCTGCCGCTATCCCGTCTATTGCCATGGCTTACCCCAAAATTTTATGAAGCACAGTCTAAGCCCTGCAATTTGGCTAGACCAGCTGCGTGGACGGCGCTTACCGGCAATAAACTTCGATTATTTTATAGAACGGATATAACTTGAATATATCTACACTTAGACATATGCACCTTCTCCCGCCGGGAGAAGGTGCCCGAGGGGTGGATACGGGTATGGCCGGTGTTCGGCTTGCGGGGGTCTACTCAGAGGTTGCATGATCAGCGCCGTCCGCGGCCACGCCCGCGCGCATGCTTCGGATCTTCTTCATTCACCTTGAGCATCTGGCCTCGCAGCGTATGCCCGTTGAGTGCGGCCATGGCGGCGCGCGCCTCGTGGCCTTCCATTTCGACGAAACCGAAACCCTTGCAGGTGCCCTTGAATATGTCGTGGGCCAGGGAGATGGAAAATACCTTGCCGTGCTGTTCGAACAAGCCACGAATCTCGGCTTCAGTGGCATCGGACGGTAGGCTGCCGACAAACATCTTTTTCATGCTGATGTATCCTCCGGGTTCGATTATAGGCGCATCTGACTAGCGATTGCCGCTGCCGCTGCCGCTGGACGCGGAACGCGACCCGCGGCTGCGGGAACCGGGCCGGCTTTGCCAGCCGGACTGCGATTTATGCGCATGCCGTGGTGCATGTGCGCCGTGACTGGGTCTCTCGGCGTAATCCGACTGTGGGTTGGTATTCGGCTTGAAGCTGTCGGCCGTGGCCCTGGGAATATCCTTGTGCAGCAGGCGCTCGATGTCCTTGAGCATACCGCGTTCCTCGCCGCATACCAACGACACGGCTTCGCCTGAGCTGCCGGCGCGGCCGGTGCGGCCGATGCGGTGCACGTAGTCTTCCGGTACATGCGGCAGTTCGTAATTCACCACGTGCGGCAGCTGGTCGATATCGAGGCCGCGGGCCGCAATGTCGGTGGCCACCAGCACGCGCACACGGTTGTTCTTGAAATCCGCGAGCGCGCGGGTGCGCGCACCCTGAGTCTTGTTGCCGTGGATGGCTGTGGACTGGATGCCGTCCCGCTGCAACTGTTCCGAGAGGCGATTGGCGCCGTGCTTGGTGCGGGTGAACACCAGTACTTGTTGCCAGTTACCGGAACCGATGAGGTGCGAAAGCAGCTCGCGCTTGTGACCTTTGTCTACCTGATAGACGCGCTGGCTGATGAGGTCCACGGTGCTGTTGCGCGGTGCTACGTCGATGGTCTCCGGATTCTTCAGCAGGCCGGCGGCTAGCTTGCGGATATCTTCGGAGAAGGTCGCGGAGAACAGCAGGTTTTGGCGGCGGTGCGGCAGGAGTGCGAGGATGCGGCGGATGTCGCGGATGAAACCCATGTCGAGCATGCGATCACCCTCGTCCAGCACCAGGATCTCCACCCTGGAGAGATCGATGGTCTTCTGCTGCACATGGTCCAGCAGCCGGCCGGGTGTGGCCACTATGATGTCTACGCCGCGGCGCAGTTTTTCGATCTGGGGGGTGATGTTCACACCGCCGAAGATCACCGCGGTGGAGAAGGGCAGGTACTTGCCGTAAGTCTGCACACTGTCGGCCACCTGGGCCGCCAGTTCGCGGGTCGGTGTAAGCACCAGAGCGCGCACCGGTTTCCTGCGACCGGCTTCGACCGGATTTTTTTGCAAGTGTTGCAGCAGCGGCAGGGTGAAACCGGCAGTCTTGCCGGTGCCCGTCTGGGCGGCGGCTTGCAGGTCGCGGCCCGATAGCACCACGGGGATGGCGCGGGACTGCACGGGGGTAGGTTCGGTGTAGCCCTGATCGGCCACAGCACGCAGCAACTCGGCCGACAGGCCGAGGGAAGAAAATGACATAGATACTCCTGGAGCCGCCTGCTGACGCACATTTGCGCCATGCCGGTCCAGGCAGTGATTTTTAGTAAGGGGATCGGGGAATACGCTCTAAAAGGTAGGCCGCGATGAGTTTGTGGGACAACAGACCGGATCGCGTCACCTCAAACTCGGGCTGGAGTATAAGGCATATGCCCAAAATTACCTAATAATATCGTCATGGAGGGCTTAGAAGCAGCCTATGGGAACGGTGTCCGATGTACTAAAGCAGTTTCGCCGCGATTCTCATGAACGAATATGTAATCCATATGAACTAGATTCGTGGTTATGAATCGATCCGAACGCAGTGCAATCCCCAATGAGTGCTATTGACGGCGACCTCAATGGGTCGATGCAGCACTAGCTTGAAGTCTAGCCGTCGTAAACAGACATTCAGGAATTACAATTGACCAGGTTCACAAATAAACACTCTCCGCGCTTTATTTCAGCTTATTGCGCTGTCCTTTACGCAGGGTCATGTGGACAGAACACCATTACTTGAGTTCGCGAGGATCTCAGCGTTTTTGATACTGGGTGCTACCGAACAACACCTCCTTGGCCTTGTCGGACATGGTCGGCGCGCGCCGCTCCTTGAGCAGTTCCATACCCCGCTGCACCGCCGGCCGTGCAGCGACGCGCTCGAACCAGCGCTTCAGGTTCGGCAGCTCTGCCAGATCCTGACCCTGACGTTCATGGGACACGATCCAGGGATAGATCGCCATGTCGGCGATGGAGAAATCGCCAGCGAAATAGTCGCGGCCTGCTAGATGCTTGTCCATGACGCAGTACAGCCGGCCCGCTTCTTTGGTGTAGCGGTTGATGGCATATTCGATCTTTTCAGGGGCATAGCCGCGAAAGTGATGCGCCTGGCCGAGCATGGGACCGACTCCGGCCACCTGAAAGATAAGCCACTGGATGACTTCGTAGCGGCGGCGCACTTCACGTGGCAAAAATCTGCCGCTCTTCTCGGCCAGATACATAAGGATCGCGCCGGACTCGAAGATCGAAATCGGTTTACTGTCGGGTCCTTCCGGATCTACGATGGCCGGCATCTTGTTGTTGGGGCTGATCTTGAGAAAAGCGCGTTCAAATTGCGCGCCACTGCCGATGTCCACCGGGTGCACGTTGTAAAGCAGACCCGCCTCTTCCAGGAAGATGCTGATCTTCTGGCCGTTAGGCGTGGGCCAGTAATACAAATCTATAGGTTTGCTCAAGGGAACCTCGCGTTAAGATCAACGCGCCAAGCGGCGCCGCGATTCAGGACTCTACTCTGATGCCGCGCCAAAATGCCACGCAGTCGCGGATCTGTTTCGCGGCCGGTTTAGGATCCGGGTAGTACCAGGCGGCGTCTTTGTTGACCTCACCGTCCACCACAACGTGGTAATAACTGGCCACGCCTTTCCATGGGCAGGTCGTATGTTTATCGCTGGGCTGGAAATATTCCTTATGGATGGCATCCGGTGGGAAGTAATGATTGCCTTCCACCACGATAGTTTTGTCGCTTTCGGCGACAACCTTTCCGTTCCAAGTCGCTTTCATAAGCCCAGTCCTCAATGGTCTAAGTAGTAATACATTGAGTGGATAGATATGCGGGGCGCGCGCGGCTACCGTCATTTTGGTGCTGCAGCCAAACGGACTATCTCCGTAAGCGCTGCGTTGTCTGGTAAACCAGCGATCACATGCAGTTTCCCAAGGTTGTCCTCGAAAACGATCCCGGGAGTGCCAGTAATTCCAAATTGCATCATCAGGGTGACGTGCGCATTGAGCACTTTAAGAATGTTCGACTGCGGATGCAGAAGTGGGGCAATTCCGCCGCCGCCATCAGACCTGCTGCCCTAGCCGCTTTCGTTCTTCCGAAGCGCGGCGATGGGACTCTGGGCTTCGAGTATCGCTGCGGCCTTGCCCGGACTGGTGCTGGAAATGACATCCACCAAAACGGTGCGTACTTGCAGTCCTTGCCGGTAATAGGGACGCAAAGCCAGCCACAAATCGTGGCAATACGGGCAATTGGGATCAGTAAAGGCGTACACAACATGGCGGGGTTGGGTACTGCCCACAGCTATCCAGCACGTGTGTTGCAAAGCCAGCCAGGGAGTGGGTGGAGGGACGGATTGGGGTGCGGCAGCTACCGTGGATGTCTGCAATATCACACCCAAGATTGCCATAACCAATAGGACACGCGTTGCTTGCGGTCGCATCCGCAGGCTGGTGACATGGCGCCAACGTGAGACCGTAAGCCAGCTGAAAGTATTCACGCCGGCATCATACGGCACCGGCCGTACTTGTGGTGGGTTTGCAGCCCAAGCGTGGCAGCAGCCACTTCTGCAGCAGGTGATCCAGGGAGAGCTTGCCGGGGCCGTAGAGCACAATGGCCAGCAGCATCAGCCCCCAGACTTTGTGATCAGTGAAGCCGCCGTGCCAGAAATCTGACCAAAGGCCATGGGGCCAAAGCGCGGAGTAGGAAATCACCGCGATGATGTTATAAATAAACAGGAAGGTAGCGAACGGCCGGCCGAACAGCCCGAATGCGATGAACCAGGGAACAATGAGCTCAATGCCGGTGCCAAGATAGGCGGCAATCACCGGCGGCAGCAGCGGCACGTGATAGATGTTCTGGAACAGAGAGATGGTGCTCTGCATGTCGGCGATCTTCACCAGGCCGGCGCGGAAGAAATCCACGGCCACCCATACGCGGAACAGCAGCAGGCTGACAGGCGAGAACCATTCAAGGTCGCAAACAGTTTTGCGATATAGGTGGCAAGTGCTGGTCAATACCTTATTCATGAGCTATTCCCAATTTGTTTTGTATTTATGAAGCTGTGAGGCTTGTCACCAGACCGGTTGTAAACAGCCAGTGGAGACAGGCGCTGAGTTCGAAATCTTTTTTGGCATGCAGCGCACCTTCATGCGCGCCAGCCAGCGGCGTGCCGTGGAGCAGGGCGACAATCAATGCATGGGTACCCGCATCCACTGCCTGCATGGAGACCTGTGCACCATCGCGCCATACCAATACCCGTTGTTGTTTGCCGGAAAGGTCCAGTTGTTCTGTGGTGGACTGCTGGCAGAATTGCCAGATATCCAGAACTGGATAGGCCGATGTCAGTAATCGCAGACTCGGATGCAATTGCAGGCGCAGGCTTTCCGGTTCCTTCACATCCGCCAATACAGTGATGGCGACGGATTCGGCGTCCGCCGCCAGATAACTTTCCTGTCTCGCCCATTCGAGGTGCGCCACATCAGGTAGATAGGCAAGGCTGGAAGCCTCAGGCAATTGTGCCAGGAACTCCGCAAAGTCGGCGCCATAATCCTGCAGGTTGCCGCTGTGTGTCGGGCAGTCACGCATGTAACGCGCAGCGGCGCTCTCGAAGAAATCCTCGCCCACCAGCTGCAGCACTCCCGGATAAGCGGTGCGCAGTGCCGCAGCGTGATTGTTGGTGACGATATTACGATAGATCTGCAGGCGCGCTTCCGGGGTCAGCCCCTTACCGAGCACCCACGCGTTGAGCGGCGTGGGTGCATCGCCCAGCATGGCGGCGGCGAACTGCCGCTGTAACTCAGGCAGCGATGGCGTGTTGTGCATGCAACAGACCTTCGGCTTTGGCGGCTTCCGCCAACAGCACTTCCAGTTCGGGGATGTCCTGGTCCCATTCGATGAGCGTGGGCACCGGCCCGATATGCGCGAGCGCTTCGCGGTACAGGACCCAGACGACATCGGCGACCGGCTGGCTGTGACTGTCAATCAGCAGTTCCACCGGCAGGTTTTCCTTGCGGGTGAAACCCGCCAGATGGAGCTCGCCCACCACCTTTGGCGGGATGGCCTGCAGGTAGGTGCGCGCATCGAAGCCGTGGTTGACGCTGTTCACATAGATATTGTTCACGTCCAGCAGGATGCCGCAGCCGGTGCGTTGCGCCAGCGCCGCGATGAACTCCCATTCGGGGATGGCGGAATGCCGGTAGCTGAGATAACTGGAGACGTTTTCGATGAGCAGTGCCCGGCCGATGAATTCCTGCGCGGCCTGCACGTTGGTCGCCATTAAATCCAGGGCTTCCTCGGTGTAGGGCAACGGCAGCAGATCGTTGAGATGGCGTTCACCGATGGCGCCCCAGCACAGATGCTCGGATACCAGCGCCGGTGCGAAGCGCTCTACCAGTTGCTTGAGCTTGGTCAGATGTTCGCGATCGGGCCCGTCGGCCCGCCCCAGCGACAGGCCCACGCCATGCAGGCTCACGGGATAGTCGCGGCGCACACGGGTGAGCACGTCCAAGAGTTCGCCGCCGGCGCAGAAGAAATTCTCGCTGTGCAGTTCAAACCAGGGAACAGGCGGGCGCTCGCTGAGCACCCGCTTGAAATGAGGAGGGCGCAAACCGATCCCGGCTTTCACCGGAATCGGGCGCGCCTGAAACGCCGGTTGTTTGGGCACCGGCACGGGTCTTACATCTTCATGGATTTGACTACACCGCCATCAATCTTCATGCACAGGCCCGCGGGCACCAGCACGAAGGCGTTCGAATCACGTGCCTTGGCGTCCTGGCCGGCACAGGAATGGCCGGGGGACTGACAGTCGTTCTTGTAGGCGGCGTTCACGCCGTAACACGGCTGCATGCCTTCGGCCATCATTTTCTTGGTCTTGGCGGCGGGATTGCTCATGTCACCGGCATAGGCGCTTTGGGCCAGGCCTACCACGCCCAAGGCGAGGGCGCCGGCGAGGGCGGACTTGAGGATCAGGTTGGAACTCTTCATGACAATAATCTCCCTTGAGGGTTAAGGATGGATCGCGGGTTAATGGACCCGGGCAAGGGGGAAATTATTTCACCGGCTTTGGGATTTATATGCGGGTTCGGCTTTTCAGGCAGTCGAGGTAGGCCTGGTCATCCGGCAGCCGGCCTTCCCGCTGACCGCGCCACAGGGTCTCGGCCAGACATTCAAGCATCAGGTGTTCGGCGGCATGGGCATCGCCGGTCTTTTTCAGCAGGGCTGCATACGCGGCTTTCACCCCTGCGGGCCGGTCGATGGAGAGTTGTTCCCGAATGGCGATGTGCAGGCCCATGTGCAGGAACGGATTGGTCTCGCCGCCTTCCGGCCGCCAGTCCCGGTCCAGAGACTTGTCTGGTTGCTTGAGCAGCGGCTGGTATTCGGGGTGACGGCGGATGATATCCGCGACGATGTCTTCCAGCGCCGACAGCGGTTCACCCGCCTGCTGCTTGCGCCACACCTCGACGAAGGTGCGGCGGATATCGGTGCGGCTGTCCGGCTGGATCGGCATGGGATTATTTTTTCTTGATACGTTTGGCCCGATGTTTACCAGCAAGACGTGATTCGGGCGCAGGCGTCTTGCGGCGATATTCGCACAGGTCTGCGATCACACAGCGCCAACATTCCGGTTTGCGTGCCTTGCACACATAACGGCCATGTAGGATCAGCCAGTGGTGCGCGTCCTGTTTGTATCTGTCCGGTGTGAACTTCAGTAATTTATCTTCGACTGAGCGTACATTCTTTCCCGCTGCGAGCCCCGTGCGGTTGGCGACGCGGAAGATATGCGTGTCCACGGCGATGGTGGGCTCGCCGAAGGCGGTATTGAGGATCACGTTGGCGGTCTTGCGGCCCACACCCGGCAAGGCTTCGAGCGCACTGCGCTGCCGCGGCACCTCGCCGCCGTGTCTTTCCATGAGGATATGCGCTGCCGCCAGGATATTGTGGGCCTTGGTATTGAACAAGCCGATGGTACGGATGTAGCGCTTCAGTGCCGCCTCGCCCAGCGACAGTATGGCAGCGGGAGTGTTGGCGACCGGAAACAGTTGCGCGGTGGCTTTGTTCACGCTCACGTCGGTGGCCTGCGCCGACAGCACTACCGATACCAGCAGTTCGTAGGGCGTGCGGTACGCCAGTTCAGTCGTGGGCTTGGGATTCGCGCGCTTGAGGCGCGCGAAGATCGCGGTGCACTTTTCAGGATTCATATTTCTTAGGTCCCCGCGCACGTTGCACGCGTTTGGCCTGCACGCGCGCCACCGCGGCGGCGATCTCTGCTTTGCGTTGGGCGATGATGTCCGTCTTGCTGTTTGAAACCACTGGTTGGCGCAGATGTTCCTCGTGTTCAGCCTTGTTATGCTCCAGCCGCGTACGGCGGTTGAGATAGCGGGCACGGAAATAATCCGTACGCTGGCGAGCGTCAACTGGAACTGTTATGCCCTCGGTGGTGCCACGCGCCGGCTGCATCCGGATGCAGTCCACCGGGCAGGGCGGGATGCAGAGTCCGCAGCCGGTACATTGTGCTTCGATGACCGTATGCATTTGCTTGGCGGCGCCGACGATGGCGTCCACGGGACAGGCCTGGATACACTTGGTGCAGCCGATGCATTCGGGTTCGATGACGAACGCCACCTGTCCGGGAGTGAGGCCGCCGAGTGTCGGATCCACACTGGTGACGACACGGTCGGTGAGAGCGGCCAGTGCCTCCAGGGTTTCCTGGCCGCCGGGCGGACAACGGTTGATGTCGGTATCATCTGCGGCGATGGCCTCGGCATATGCGCGGCAGTCCACATAACCGCAGCGTTGGCACTGGGTCTGGGGCAAGAGCGCATCGATGCGATCGGCGAACAAAGACACAGTCATACTCTGAAAGACAACAGGAATTCTCAGCTATTTAACCCGCATGCCCGGCTGTGCACCAGCGTGGGGCTCCAGCAGCCAGATATCTTTGTCGCCGGGGCCGGCTGCCAGCACCATGCCTTCGGAGATACCGAATTTCATCTTGCGCGGCGCCAGGTTCGCGACCATCACCGTGAGCTTGCCATCGAGTTGTTCCGGCGCGTATGCGGACTTGATGCCGGCGAATACGTTGCGGGTTTCGCCGCCGAGATCCAGAGTCAGGCGCAGGAGTTTATCGGCGCCCTCGATGTGCTCGGCCTTGACGATGCGCGCGATACGCAGGTCCAGCTTGGCGAAATCGTCGTAGCTGATTTCCGGGAAGATGGGTTCCATATTGGCGACTGCCTTTGTGGGTGTTTTCAGGAGATTTTCCTTTGACGCATTGCTCATTGCTTCTACGTTCTTGCTATCAACACGGACTATCAAGTGTCTGTACGCATGAATCGAATGTCCGGATTGCAAGTGATCATCTTTGCTTGACCATGTAAGCTCATTGATATTCAGAAAAGCTTCGGCTTCTTGGGCTACGTTTGGAAGAATTGGTTTTAGACATATAGTCAGCAGACGGAATGCTTCAAGTGTGACACTGCACACATCATGCAGGATGCCCAACTGATTATTCTTGGCTTTTTCCCAGGGTTTTTGTTCATCCCAATAAGCATTAACCGCGTCAGCCATTTTCATGATTTTAGATATGGCCAGACTGAAATGGCGTTGCTCATAAAAGGCCTCAACACTGGCCATGTCATCCAATAAGCTCATATTCAGCGAATCAGCAGGTACTTTTACAGTGCCACCATGCGTCCAACCACCGTCAGTTTTGCCGATTTTTCCACCAAAATGCTTATGTATGAACCCGGATGAACGACTGGCGATATTGATGTATTTGCCTACCAGATCCGAATTCACCCGCTGGATGAAGTCATCCATGTTCAGGTCGATGTCTTCCACGCCGGAGCCGAGCTTGGCGGCGAAGTAGTAGCGCAGGTATTCCGGATTCAGGTGATCCAGGTAGGTGCGCGCCTTGATGAAGGTGCCGCGGGACTTGGACATCTTCTGGCCGTTGACGGTGAGGAAGCCGTGGGCATACACCGCCGTGGGCGTGCGGAAGTCCGCACCCGAGAGCATCGCTGGCCAGAACAAGGTATGGAAGTAGGTGATGTCCTTGCCGATGAAGTGGTATAGCTCCTGCTTGCTGCTTTTGCCCCAGTAATCATCGAATTTTAGATCCTTGCGCTGATCACACAGGTTCTTGAAGCTCGCCATGTAGCCGATAGGGGCATCCAGCCATACGTAGAAGTATTTGCCGGGTGCGTCCGGGATCTCGAAACCGAAATAGGGCGCGTCGCGGGAGATGTCCCAGTCCTGCAACCCGGCCTTGAACCATTCATCCAGTTTGCGGGTGACGGCTTCATGCAGGTGGCCGGCACGCGTCCATTTGTGCAGCATGTCCTCGAAGTCGCCGAGCTTGAAGAAATAATGCTCCGATTCCTTTTCCACTGGCCGGGTGCCGGAGATCACCGATACCGGGTTTTTCAGGTCCGCGGGCGAGTAGGTGGAACCGCAGTGCTCGCAGGCATCGCCGTACTGGTCCGGCGTGCCGCAGCGTGGGCAGGTGCCCTTGATGAAGCGGTCCGGCAGGAACATCTTGGCCTGTTCGTCGTAGAACTGGCGGATGGTGCGCACCGCGATATGACCGGCGTCTTTGAGACGCTTATATATAAGTGTCGCCAGTTCACGGTTTTCCGGCGAATGAGTGGTGTGGTAGTTGTCCACGCTGATATGGAAGTCGGCGAAGTCGCGCTTGTGCTCCACGAGGGTGCGCGCTACCAGCTCTTCCGGCGTGATGCCCAGTTCGCGGGCCTTGAGCATAATGGGCGTGCCGTGGGCGTCGTCGGCGCACACGAAGATGCATTGATGGCCGCGCAGCCGCTGGAAACGTACCCAGATATCGGTCTGGATGTATTCCAGCATGTGCCCCAGGTGGATCGGGCCGTTGGCGTAGGGCAGGGCGCTGGTGACCAGGATGTGTCGTTTTGTGCTCATCAGCCTGCGGATTTCGTTGAAATTATTCGATGGCAGCACTTGCTGCGCGCCGGGTGAAAGTATGCCATAGACGGCGTTACTCCTGCCGGGCACAGCGGGTCAGGTGCCGGTCAATGCTAAAATGCCGCGTCATTTGCGATACAACTTCCATGAACGACGTCTCCCGCGAACAGATTGAGACCGCATTAGGCGGCTGGAAAGAGCCTTACCTTGGCACCGATCTGGTGTCTGCCAATGCAGTGCGCGAGATCGATGTTAAGGACGGCCATGTCTCCGTGGCACTGGAACTCGGCTTTCCTGCAGATGGCTATACGAAAGAACTGTCCAACACGCTACGCGCATTTCTCGAAGCGCTGCCGGGTGTGTGCAAGGCGGATGTGCACGTGAAGTCACGCATCCTTTCCCATGCGGTGCAGCACAACCTGAAACCGCTTGCCGGGGTGAAGAACATCATCGCCGTGGCCTCCGGCAAGGGCGGCGTGGGCAAGTCCACGGTGGCGGTGAATCTGGCGCTGGCGCTCAGCCAGGACGGCGCGCGCGTCGGCATGCTGGATGCGGATATCTACGGCCCCAGCCAGCCACGCATGCTGGGGCTCACGGGCCGGCCTTCCACCAAGGATGGCAAGCGCATCGTACCCATGGTGGGGCACGGCGTGCAGTGCATGTCCATTGGTTTTCTGGTGGATCAGGAAACGCCCATGGTGTGGCGCGGCCCGATGGTGACCCAAGCGCTCATGCAGTTGATCGGCGATACCGATTGGGATGATCTGGATTATCTGGTCGTGGATATGCCACCCGGCACCGGCGACATCCAGTTGACCCTGTCGCAGCGCGTGCCG
>Ga0307374_10006792_pt1 | contig 17815 bp, 15 predicted proteins | sample OX3MG_FD_202532 | JGI IMG/M metagenome (GOLD analysis project Ga0307374, IMG submission 202532) | Soil microbial communities from Risofladan, Vaasa, Finland - OX-3 | ecosystem: Environmental > Terrestrial > Soil > Coastal area > Acid sulfate soil | place: Finland: Risofladan, Vaasa | collected... | reverse complement strand
TACAGGTCGAACAGCAGATCCACGACGCCCTGCGCGTCCTCATGCAGGGACGGACCACGCTCATCGTGGCGCACCGGCTGTCGACGATCAGCCTGGCCGACCGGGTCGTGCTCCTCGAGGGCGGCCGCATCGTCGCCGACGGCACCCACGCGCAGCTGCTCGAGTCGACGCCGCAGTACGGCGAGGTCCTGGCCCAGGTGGAGCAGGAGGCCCCGCCGATGCCCGTGCCCGAGGCCGACGGCGGGCCGGCCCCGGCCGGCGCCGGCCGGCCCGGCGACGCCTACGGGGGACGCTGATGGTCTTCGGCGGTTGGGGCGGTGGGCCGGGGTTCGGCGGCGGGGGACGCCCCGGCGCGCCCGCCGTCGCCGGGCTGCCCTTCGGGGGGATCCCCTCCGAACTGCAGGACGGCGTGGACACGCTGCTGGCCGAGGAGCCGGAGCACGGCGAGCCCGACGTCGTCTTCTCCCAGCACCAGAGCGCCAAGGAGCGCCGTCGCCTCACGCTGTGGCAGCTGCTGCTCGAGTACCCCCGCATGCTGGTGGTGTCGACGGTGCTGGTGGTCACCACGAGCGTGGCGCTGCAGGCCGGCCCGAAGCTCACGCAGCTGGCCATCGACAAGGGGATGGTCCCCGGCCACCACCACCTGGACGTTGTGCTGGTGATCGCCGCTGTGTACCTCGGCTTCGTGGCCTTCACCTCGGTGGCCCAGCGGGCCCAGGTGCGGGTGACCGGCCGGTTGGCGGCCGGGGTCATGAACGACCTGCGGGTCAAGGTCTTCTCGCACCTGCAACGGTTGTCGCTGGACTTCTTCACAGCGGAGAAGGCCGGGGTGGTGATGACGCGGATGACCAGCGACATCGAGAACCTCCAGCAGCTCCTGCAGGACGGCCTGGCCCAGTTCGCGGTGCAGGGGCTGACCATGGTGATCATCACGGTCATCCTCTTCACCACCAACGCCCTCCTGGCGCTGATCACGGTCGGACTGGTCGTGCCCATCCTGGTCGCCATGTCCCTGTGGTTCCGGGTGGCGTCCGAGCGCGGCTACGACCGGGTGCGCGACGGGATCGCCGACGTCATGTCCGACCTCTCCGAGAGCCTGCACGGCGTGCGCGTGGTGGCCTCGCACAACCGCCAACACCACAACATCGTCCATCACCGCAACGTCGTGGGCTCGTACCGCGACGCCAACATCTACACCGCCCAGATCAACGCGGTCTACGGCCCCGGCACGCAGCTGGTCGGCTGGCTGGGCCAGGGCGCGCTCCTCGCCATCGGCGGCGTCATGGTCGTGCACCACTCGCTCACCATCGGCGGGCTGATCGCCTTCTTCTTGTACCTGAACCGCTTCTTCGCCCCCATCCAGCTGCTCGTGCAGCAGTACAACAGCTTTCAGCAGGGACAGGCGTCGATCTTCAAGCTGCGCACCCTGCTCGAGACCGAGCCCACCGTCACCGAGGCACCCGACGCCACCGAGCTCCCACCCGTCGACGGCGAGATCGTCTTCGACGGCGTGACCTTCGGCTACGACCCCGAGGTCCCGGTGATCACGGACGTCGACCTGCGCATCGCGCCCGGGGAGACGGTGGCGTTCGTCGGCCCCACCGGAGCCGGCAAATCCACCTTGGCCAAGCTGATCACGCGCTTCTACGACCCCACGGCCGGCCATGTGCTCATCGACGGGCACCGCATCGAGGACGTCACGCTGGCGTCGCTGCGCCGCCAGCTCGGCGTGGTGCCGCAGGAGCCCTTCCTGTTCGCCGGGACCATCCGCGACAACCTGGCGTTCGCCCGGCCCTCGGCGTCCGACGAGGAGGTCGCCGAGGCGGTCCGCGCCGTCGGGCTCACCGAGCTGGTCGACCGGCTCCCCGACGGGGTCGACACCGTCGTCCACGAGCGCGGCCAGTCCCTGTCGTCGGGCGAACGCCAGCTCATCGCCCTGGGGCGGGCCTTCCTGGCCCATCCCCGGGTGCTCGTGCTGGACGAGGCGACGTCCAATCTCGACCTGCAGTCGGAGAACCGGATCGAGGCGGCCCTCGACGTCCTCCTCGAGGCACGAACCGCGGTGCTCATCGCCCACCGGCTCTCCACCGCCATGAAGGCCGACCGGATCGTGGTGGTGGACGGCGGCCGCATCGTGGAGACCGGGGCCCACGCCGAGCTCGTGGCCCGCGGGGGCCGGTACGCGGAGATGTACGCAGCCTGGGTCAACCAGTCCGACGACGGTGCCGAGCGCCCCGACCACGACCGAGGTGCCACTTCCGGTGCTGCTTCCGGTGCGGGTGCCGACCGCGGCGCCCCACCGCCGAAGGCCTAGCGGGCAGGCGCCGCTCTCATGCCCCGTCGGGGGCGAGCGCCACGGTGACCTCGATCTCGACTGCCCCGCCGCGGGGCAGGGCGGACACGCCGATGGCCGAGCGGGTGTGGCGCCCGGCGTCGCCGAAGACGCGGTACAGCACCCGGCTGGCACCGTCGATCACGGCGGGCTGCTCGTGGAACTCGGGCGTCGACGCCACGAACCCGGTGACGGTCAGCACGCGCTCGACGCGGTCGAGGGTCCCGAGCGCCTGCGCCAACACCGCCAGGGCGTTGAGCGCGCAGACCTCCGCCGCCCGCGCGCCCTCCTCCACCGTGACGTCGAGGCCGAGCGTGCCGATGCACGTGAGCTCGCCGGCGATCCGGGGAAGCTGCCCGGAGGTGCGCGCCACCCCGCCGTGCACCACGACGGCGTCGAGCGGGTCGTGGGGCGGGTGGGGGCCGTGCAGGGTCAGGCCGAGGGCCTCCAACCGAGCGGCGATCCGTTCCGGCACGCCGGCATCGTAGAGGCGCCGGCGGTGGGGCTCAGGCGGTCTTGCGCCGCTGGCGGTGGATCCGACGACGCTCGCGCTCGGTGGCCCCGCCCCACACGCCCTCGCGCTCGCGGTGGGCCAGGGCGTACTCGAGGCACGCCTGGCGGACCGGGCACTCGGCGCAGATCGCCTTGGCCTCCTCGGCGTCCTCGTCGGACACCGGGTAGAAGACCTCGGGGTCGATTCCCCGGCAGGCGGCTCGCTTGCGCCATATGGCGACAGAGGGGGCGGTCATCAGAGTCACTTCCTCAAGCACACTGTGCGTTCGTCGTCTTACTCTACGTGTTGTTCTCCGCTGACAAACCTGTGACCAGGGACAATGGTCCCCTGGAGGGGAAATCAGCGGAACTTCCAGTATGGCGCATGCTCGCGACTGTGTAAAGAACACCCCAGGTGGCGGGGCTTGTCCCCCGCCCCGGGCCCGCCCCGGCCCCGCCCCGGGCGCCCCGGGCCCGTCGCCTCCGTGGGCATGGAACCCCAGGTCAGCGGGGTGCCGGCGGGACACCGAGCATGCCCGCGGTGGCCAGCGGGGTGCCGGCGGTGGCCGGCGGTCAACCGCGGAGGTCGGTGAGGAGCTCGGCCCGCACCTCGTCGGGCAGTTCGGCCTCCTGGCGGTACTCGGGATGGTCGATCACCAGGACGACGGGCCCGGTGGCGAAACGTTCCACCTGGTCCGGGCTCAGCGAGACACGCACGTAGTGCACCGACGCCGTGACGGTGGGCCGGGTGAGCGCCTCCTCGTGGGCGGCCTCGGGCTCGGCGCGCACCTCCTCGCCCCCGTCGGACGACCCCCCGGTCAGCCGGAGGACGACGGAGCGCTCGATGCCCACGAGCCGGGGCAGCCACCGGCGCAGCAGGTGCTCGCCGGTCAGCTCGATGAACAGCGTCGCCGAGAGCTCCCCGGGCCCGGGGATGAGGGGGTTGTAGACATCGAGCTCCTTCTGGATCTGCTCGTCGGACGCCATGCGCTCGGCCCTCGCCATCTCCTGGACCTGTGACCGCACCGTCTCGCGGTTCTCGAACACGAGCGACACGATCGGCCCCACCGTCACGCGGCGGCGACGCTTGAGCTCGATCACCGCCCGCCGGTAGTCCTCGCGACCGCGCTCATAGGCGCGCAAGTCCTCGATGTCGTCCAGCGTGAGCGTGCGGGGGGTGCCGTCCATGGGGGAACGTCCTTGGTTTCGGTGGAGCGGGTGCCGGTGGAGATCATCGGGCCGGCCCGGACGAACCGGGCCGGCCCGATGTGCGGCGGATCGCCGGATGTCGCCGGCGCCTCCGGTCAGGTCAGGGCCTTCAGGCCCTCGGTGAAGCGGCCGGCGTGGCTCTTCTCGGCGCGGGCCAGCGTCTCGAGCCAGTCGGCGATGTCGGCGAAGCCTTCGTCGCGCGCCGTGCGGGCGAAGCCCGGGTACATCTCGGTGTACTCGTAGGTCTCACCCTCGATGGCGGACTTCAGGTTGTCCGCCGTCGGGCCCACCGGCACACCGGTCACCGGGTCCCCGACCTCGCGGAGGAAGTCGAAGTGCCCGAAGGCGTGCCCCGTCTCGCCCTCGGCGACGGAGCGGAACAACGCGGCGACGTCCGGATAGCCCTCGACGTCGGCCTTCTGCGCGAAGTACAGGTACCGGCGGTTCGCCTGGCTCTCACCTGCGAACGCCTCTTTCAGGTTCTTCTCGGTCTGGGATCCCTTCAGTGCGGGCACGGTGCTCCCTTTCTCCTTCATCGGTTCTACTTGTCTGGACAATCGCGGGCCGGGCGCGCTCGGGGGAACCCGGCGCCCCGCCCTCATACGGTGACGGGTGCTTCGCCGCGGCGGCCTGCTCGGCGGCTCCCACGGGCGCGGCACTGGCGGCAGCGCCCTCTGAACACGACCTCGGCCTCGCCCACGTCGAACCCCTCGTCGGCGCCGACGGGCACCGTGACGGCGCTGAAGTCGGCGTGCAGGTCACGCACCTTGCCGCACCCACGGCACACCAGGTGGTGGTGGACGCCGTCCACGTTGGGGTCGAACCTGGTCGTCCCGGTGCCGAGGTCGAGGGCGGCGATCTCACCCATGGCGGCCAGCTCGTGCAGGGTCTGGTAGACGGTCTTGAGCGAGATCGTCTCCATCTCCGCCCTGGCCGCGGCGTGGATCGTCTCGGCGGTGGGATGGCTCACGTCCCCCTGCAGCAGGCGGAAGATGCACTGCCGCTGCGCCGTCACCTTCCGGCCCTGGGCGCGGAAGAGGGCGGTGATCTCGTCGGGGGGGCGCATGGCGTCGCCGACCCTATCACCAACGATTGTTTTTTGACAACCATTGTTGAAATGTCGCGCTGCGGGCACCCGGTTCTCCCACCGTGGCACCCGGAGGTGGCCGCCGCGCCCGTTCACGCCGGGCCCTGACCGAGCGCCTTCTCCCCCCAGTAGCTGGCGGAGCGGTTGCCGTTGTCGTCCGGGACGGGCCGGTGGCCGGACCGCTCGTAGAGGCGTTGGGCGGGGGGCTGGCGGGGCCCGGTGTCGAGGCGGACGGCGCAGTACCCCAGGGCGAGCGCCTCGGCCTCGAGGTCACCGAGGGTGGGATCGGCCGCGGAGAACGACAAGCCGGGAGGAGCGGCGGCGGCGGACGGCGGGGTGCCCTCGCGCATCGTCGGGGACTCTACGTCCCACCGTGCCGGCACCCACGCGTCGGTGGGACGCGGCGGGGTGGTCCCGGGCGCGGCTGTGGCAGGCTGGCCCGATGCCGCCGGATCGCGCCTCCTCCCCGTCGGCACACCGCGGGTTCGACCGGGCCGAGGCCCTTCGCCGGCTCGAGGAGGAGACCTTCGACGTCCTCGTGATCGGCGGTGGCATCACCGGCGCCGGTGTCGTCCTCGACGCCGCCGCCCGGGGGTTGCGCGCTGCGCTGGTGGAACGCCACGACTTCGCCTCGGGCACGTCGTCGAAGTCCTCCAAGATGGTGCACGGAGGGCTGCGCTACCTCCAGCAGCGCGACTTCCGGCTCGTCTACGAAGCGCTCCACGAGCGCCAGCGGCTGCTCGAGAACGCACCCCACCTCGTCGCCCCGCTCCCCTTCCTCATCCCGCTGTTCGGGCGCGACGGCATCGTGAACAAGAGCGTCGCCCGGACCTACGCGACCGCCCTGACCCTCTACGACCTCACCGGCGGGTTGCGCATCGGGCGGCGCCACCGGCGCATAGACCGGGCCGAGACCCTGGCGCACCTGCCGACGCTGCGCACGGACCGCCTCGTGGCGGGTTTCTTGTACTACGACGCGCGCGTCGACGACGCGCGGCTCACCCTGGCCGTCGCCCGCACCGCCGCGCTCGACCACGGCGCCGTCGTGGTCAATTACGCCGAGGTGACGGGTCTCGTCACCGACGACGCGGGCGCCGTGCGCGGCGCCCGGGTGCGCCCGGCGGTGCCCGGGACCGGCGCAGCCTCCGGGACCGGCGCGGCGCCGGCGCCGGAGTTCGAGGTGCGGGCCCAGGTGGTCGTCAACGCCACCGGCGTGTGGGCCGACGACCTGCGCGCGCTCGAGGAGCCGTCGCACCCCCACTCGATCCGCCCCGCCAAGGGCATCCACGTCACCGTGTCCCGGTCGAAGCTGCCCGCCGACATCGCCGCGGTCCTGCCGGTGCCCAAGGACCGGCGGTCGGTGTTCGTCGTGCCGTGGGCCGACGGGGACGACGTGTACCTGGGCACGACCGACACCGACTGGGACGGGCCGCTCGACGACCCGGCCTGCCTTCCCGAGGACGTCGACTACGTCCTGGGCGCCGCCAACGGCGTCGTCACGCGCCCGCTCGAGCGCGCCGACGTCACCGCGGTATGGGCGGGGCTCCGCCCGCTGCTGGCGCCGGCCGACGGCCACCGGGTCAGTGCCCGCACGGCCGACCTGTCGAGGCGCCACACCGTGCGCGTGTCACCGCACGGCATGGTCACGGTGACCGGCGGGAAGCTCACCACCTACCGCCGGATGGCGCAGGACACCATGGACGTGGTGGTGCGCCGCCTGGGGCCCGGCGCCCCCGCCGGCGCGCGCCGCTGTCCGACGAAGCACCTGGCGCTGCGCGGCGCCTCGGGTCTCGAGCAGCTGCGCCGGCCGGCGGCGGCGGCCCGGTTCGGGATCGATGAGGACGTCTTCGCCGCCCTCGTGGCCCGCCACGGTGGCGAGGCGCCCGCGGTGCTCGAGCTGGCGTCGGGTCGGCCCGAGCTGCTCGAGCCGCTCGTCCCGGGCCTTCCCCATCTCCGCGTGGAGGCGCTGTGGGCGGCGCGCCACGAGATGGCCATGACCGTGGAGGACGTCCTGGCCCGCCGGACTCGTGCCGTGCTGCGCCGGGCGGTGGCGGCCGCCGAGGCCGCGCCCGGCGTCGCCGAGCTGCTGGCCCCGGAGTGGGGACGTGACCCCGCTGACGCGGCCGTGGATGCGGCCACCTTCGCCGACCGGGCGCGCCGCGACCTCGCCCGGGCCGGGCTCGACCCCGTGCCCACCGTGCCATGACGACCGTGCCCACCGTGCCATGACGACCGTGCCATGACGACCGTGCCATGACGACCGTGCCCACCCCGGTGACACCGGTCGACGCCGCCCCCGGCGAGGTCACCGACCACCTGCTCGGCCCGCGCGTGCCCGTGGGCGACCACCTGCTCGAGCGGTTGCGGTCGGTGTGCGCCCACGTCACCGTCGAGGACGCCGATCGCACCGAGGCCGGCCGCGACTGGTGGCCGCTCGCCATCCGGTGGGCGATGCGCGGCGCGGTGCCGGCCCGTCCGGGCGCCGTGGCGCGGCCCACGGATGCCGACCAGGTGGCCGCGGTGCTCGCCGCCTGCCACGACGCCCGCGTGCCGGTGACGGCCATCGCAGGACGTTCCGGGGTGTGCGGCGCCAGCGTCCCGGTGTTCGGGGGCGTGGCCCTCGACCTGTGCGGCCTGGCGGGCGTGGTCGACGTGGACACGACGTCGCTGCTCGCCGACGTGCGCCCCGGCACGTTCGGCCCCGACCTGGAGGTGGCGCTGCGGGCCACGGGCACGACGCTCGGCCACTGGCCGCAGTCGATGGACCTGTCCACCGTCGGGGGCTGGGTGGCCTGCCGCGGCGCGGGGCAGTACTCCACCCGCTACGGCAAGATCGAGGACATGGTGGCCGGGCTCGAGGTCGCCCTGGCCGACGGTCGCCTGATCCGCACCTCGGGGACAGGGCCGCGCGCCGCGGTGGGCCCCGACCTGACCCAGGTGTTCGTCGGCTCCGAGGGGGTCCTGGGCGTGATCACCGAGGCGCAGCTGCGCCTCCACCCCGTGGCCGCCGCCGAAGGCCGGCGGGCGTTCGGGTTTCCGGGCTTCGCCGACGGGCTCGACGCCTGCCGGCGCATCCTGCGCCGCGGCGGCACCCCGGCGGTCCTGCGCCTCTACGACCACGTCGAGTCGGCCCGGAACTTCGAGTCCGGCGACCACTGCGTCCTCGTGGTCCTCGACGAGGCCGACCCGGGACTGCTCGACGCCACGCTGCGGATCGTCGAGGCCGAGTGCGCGTCGGGGGGCGCGACCGCCCTCGACGAGGCCCTCGTGCAGCGGTGGGTGGGGCACCGCAACGACGTCTCGGCGCTGGCCCCCTTGTACCGCGCCGGCATCGTGGTCGACACCATCGAGATCGCGGCGCGCTGGTCGTCGCTGCCGGGCATCTACGCCGCCTGCGTGGCCGCGCTGCAGGACCTCGACGGCACCCTGGCGGCGTCGGCCCACCAGTCGCACGCCTATGTCGACGGCGCCTGCCTCTACTTCACCTTCGCCGGGCGGATGCCCGAGGCCGCCGGCACCGACGGCCCGCCGGGCGACGACCCGCCGGACGACGACCCGTCGGGGATCGACGCGGCCGACGCCTGGGCCGAGCGCTACTACGCGGCGGCGTGGCGCGTCGTCATGGACACCGTGCGGGCCCACGGGGGGGCCATCAGCCACCACCACGGCATCGGCCTGAACCGGGGGCGGTTCGTGGCGGAGGCCCTGGGAGGCGCGTTCGACGTGCTCGTCGACCTCAAGAACGCGCTCGATCCCCGCGGCATCCTCAATCCCGGGAAGCTCGGCCTGCCCTCGCCCTTCGGCGAGGTCCACTGGCCGTGAGCCGGCGCGACCGGTAGGAGGGCGGGCGTCGTGAGCATCCTCGTGGTCGACGTGGGCACCTCGGGCGTCCGCGCCGGGGTGGTCGAGCCCGACGGGACCGTCGCCCACGTCCGGCACGTGCCGGTGCTGCCCTCGTCGCCGGCGCCGGGCTTCGTCGAGTTCGACGCGGCCGTCATGGCGGCCGCCGTGCTCGACGTGGCGGGCACGGTGGTGCAGGCCGGTGGCCCGGTCGACGCCGTGGGCATCGCCAACCAGCGGGGCTCGACCATCGTGTGGGACCGCGTCAGCGGGGAACCCGTCGGCCCGGGCATCGGGTGGCAGGACCTGCGCACCGTGGGCACCTGCCTGGCCCTCCGGGACCAGGGCATACGGGTGGCGCCGAACGAGTCGGCGACCAAGCTCGCCATGCTCCTCGACATGGCCGATCCCGAGCGCGCCCGCGACCTGTGCTTCGGCACGGTGGACACGTGGGTGGCGTGGACGCTGTCGCGGGGAACCGTCCACGTCACCGACGCCACCAACGCCGGGATCACCGGGATGGTGGGCGGTGACGGGTCGGCATGGGACGACGCCATGCTCGAGGCACTGCGCATCCCGCGCGGCGTGCTCCCCGCCATCGTCGACTCGTCGGGCGCGGTGGGGGCGGCGAGCGCGCTGCCCGGGGCGCCGCCGATCTGCGGCATCGCCGGCGACCAGCAGGCGTCGCTCGTGGGGCAGGGGTGCACGCGGCCGGGCATGGCCAAGGCCACGTTCGGCACCGGCGGCATGCTCGACCTCTGCGTGGGCGAGACCCGCCCCCGCTTCGCCCGGCGTGGCGGCGCCGGGACGTTCCCGATCGTCGCCTGGCAGCGGTCGGGCAGGAAGACCTGGGGCGTCGAGGCCGTCATGCTCTCCGCCGGCATGTGCGTGGAGTGGCTGCGCGACGACCTCGGCATCATCGACAGCGCGGCGGACTCCCACCGGGTCGCGGTGCAGTGCGACGACACCGGTGACGTGTGGTTCGTGCCCGCGCTGCTGGGGATGGGGGCGCCGGCCTGGGACTTCGGGGCACGCGGGACCTTCGTCGGGATCACCCGCGGCACCGGGCGTCCCCACATGGTGCGCGCCGTGCTGGAAGGGGTGGCACACCGCGGCGCGGACCTCCTCGAGTCGGCGGAGGCCGACACGGCCATGACCATCGCCTCGTTGCGCGTCGACGGGGGCATGTCGGCCAACCCCACGTTCGTGCGCGCCCTGGCCGACGCCACCGGCCGACCCGTGGAGATTTCGCCGGTCACCGAGGCGACCACGCTCGGCGCCGCCTACCTCGCCGGCATGGCCATCGGGACGTGGGCCGACGAAGCCGACGTGGCCGCCGCTTGGCGGCCCTCGGCGGTGGTCGAGCCCGCGACGAGCGACGTCCGCCGGGCGGCGGCGCGCGAGCGCTGGTTGGCGGCCCGCCAGCGGGCCCTGCGCGCCGTGCCCGAATTGTCCACCCTGGAGTTCTGACCGCGGGCCGAGTTGTGCCCACGTCAGCGGGGTTGTCCCTGGTGGTGCGTACAGTACGGCCGCGGGCCTGCCGATAACGTGGACCTGATGGAGCGCGCCCACTTCGGGGATCAGCAGGGGACCTCGGACAGCCCCGTGGGCGTGGCCGGGGGCCGGCGCGCGGGTGTGGGCCCCCAGGTGGGAGCGCTCGCCGGCATGCTCGAGGGCCCCTTCCCCGACGACGCCGCCGACCTCGACGCCGCCATCGGCCTCGGGCGCGACCTCGTCGAGAACCTCAGCCGGGTCCTGCTCGGCACACCCGGGGCGCTCACGGCGGCCGCCATTGCCGCGCTGTCGGGCGGCCACCTGCTCATCGAGGACGTCCCGGGCGTGGGCAAGACCGTGCTGGCGCGGGCGCTCGCGGTGTCGCTCGGGGCCGAGCTGTCGCGCGTGCAGGGACACCCCGACCTCCTGCCGTCCGACGTCACGGGCGTGTCGGTGTTCTCCCCCGACGCGGGGACCTGGGACTTCCGCCCGGGCCCGGTGTTCGCGCACGTGGTGCTGGTCGACGAGCTCAACCGCACCCCGCCGCGCACGCAGGCCGCCCTGTTGGAGTCCATGGAGGAGCAGCAGGTGAGCGTGGACGGCGAGTCCTGGCCGCTGCCGCGCCCGCACCTGGTCATCGCCACGCAGAACCCCTTCTCCCAGCTCGGCACGTACCCGCTCGTGGAGAGCCAGCTCGACCGGTTCGCGCTGGCGACGGCGATCGGCTACCCCGACGAGGAGACCGAGGCGCGCCTCGTGCGCCACAGCGGCGGCAGGTTCGCGCTCGAGGAGCTGCGCCCGGTGTGCACCACGCAGGGCTGGCTCGCCGCACAACGCGCCACCGAGTCCGTCGAGGTGGCGCCGGCCATCGCCGAGTACGCCGTGGCCCTGTGCCGCGCCAGTCGCAACGCCACCGGCGTCCGCCTGGGTGCGAGCCCGCGCGCCGCCATCTGGCTCATCCGTTCGGCCCAGGCCCACGCCGTGCTGTCGGGCCGCCCGTTCGTGACCCCCGACGACGTGAAGGCGGTGGGCGTCGCCTGCCTGGCGCACCGCCTCCTCACCGACGGGGGCGTCGAGCAGGGCGTCGTCGTGGTCCGCGCGCTGCTCGACACCACTCCCGCCCCCCGCCCGTGACCGGGCGGGCCGCACGGCCCCGCTCCTCCGGCGGCGGCGGCGGCCGCTGCAGACGCGGGGTGCGCCCCATCCGGCCCCTCGGCCCCCTGGTGAGCTGCGCCGGCGTGCTCCTGGCGTGGTGGCTGGTGGCCCACAACAGCGGTGCCGGATGGGTCCAGGCCGTGGGCGACCTGCTCGCCGGGGTGCTGCTCGTCGGGCTGGCGGCGCCGGCGGTGGTGGTCGCCCGGGCCCGGATCACCGTGGTGGAGGCTCCCGCCGACGCCACCGCCGGCCTGCCGGCCGACCTGACGGTGGCGACCACCACGCGGGTCCGGGCCACGCCCCTCGACCCCCCAGGCCCCGAGGTGTTCGTGGGGCCGGGCGGCCCGCACCGGGGCGCACCGGGGCACGCACCCGGTGGGGCGCTGGCCGGCGATGGCGAGCCCGGCCGACCCGGGACCGAGCCCCTGACGCTCCTGCCCGAGGGGCGCGGGGTGCACCGCCGCGTGGTGGTGGAGCTCGCCAGCGCCGCTCCCTTCGGCCTGCTGTGGTGGCGCCGCACCCGCGTGGTCGAGCTCCCGCGCCACCTCCACGTGGGGCCGCGCCTGGGCCGGCCGCTCCCGCTGCCGCGCGGGCGCCAGGACACCGCCGGCGAGGGCATGCAGCGGGCCCCCGTGCAGGTGGGCGAGCCCCGCGGCGTCCGCCCCTACCGGCCCGGTGACCACCGGCGCTGGGTGCACTGGCCGGGCACGGCCCACAGCGGCGAGCTGATGGTGCGCGAGATGGAGGGGCCGACCGCCGAGCCCCTGGCCGTGGACGTGCGACTCCCGGCCGACCCCGAGGCCGCCGAGCGGGTGGCGGAACGGGCCCTCGGCACCGTCGTGGCGCTCGTCGACCGGGGGACACCGGTGCTCCTCGTCACGACGGAGGACGACGGCCGCACCGTGGCGATCGTCGGTGACCGCCGCACGGCGGGGCGGCGACTGGCGCGCGCCGTCGCCGAGGCCGACGGCGCGGCCACGGGCGTCCGGACCGGTGACACCGCCGGCATCTCCCCGGGATCGTCGCGGCGCCGGTGAGCGTGCTCGACGCCGTCAGGCGCGCCAACCGTCCGGGCCCACCCGAGCACTCGATCACCCTGCGCCTGGCGTGCGCGGGGGCGGTGGTGACCGGCATCGCCGCGTGCCGCGCCGAGGGCGAGCTGTCGTGGGGCGTGGCGGTGGCCTCGACGACGCTCGTCGTCCTGGGCATGGTGCTGTCGTACCGGACGCGCCAGCGGCCGATGGGGTGGATCAAGCCCATCCTCGCCGGGGCGGCCGTCCTCGCCTTCGTGTGGTTCTTCCGCCAGCTCACGGGCCAGGCCATCTACGACGTGAGCACGGTGGAGAACCCCCTCGCCGTGCTGTTCGTGTGGGTCCAGGTGGCGCATGCCTTCGACGTCCCGGCCCGACGAGACCTCGCCTTCTCCCTGGCCGGGTCGGCGAGCCTCATGGCCGTCGCCGCCGCCCAGGCGATCGACATCGCCTTCGGGGCGTACGTGCTGGCGTGGCTGGCCTTCGGCCTCGTGGGCCTGCTCGCCATGTGGAGCTCGGCCAGCCACGGGGGCCGGCTGCGCGCCCGCGGCCTCGTCGCCACCTTCGCGTCGGTCGCCGTGACGGGCACCGCCGTGCTCGTCGTGATGCCCGCCCCGCACGTGGCCGGCCGCATCGACTTCCCGGCCAACGCCGGGCCGGGCTCGCAGATCCCGATCCCGGGGGGTCTGGCCGGCGACGGGCGGGTGGCGCAGCTCGCCAAGCCGGGGAGCCGGGCGGGCGCCAGCCGGGTGGGGGGATACCTCGGCTTCGCCAACCGCCTGGACACCGCGCTTCGGGGCGGGCTCGGCGACACGGTGGTCATGCGGGTGCGAGCCCAGCGCCCGTCGTACTGGGTGGGAGAGACCTTCGACGCCTGGGACGGCACCAGCTGGAAGGCGACACAGCACGGGACGTCGCAGCTGACGGCGGGATCGCCGTTCATCATCCCCGGCCCGGACCGGGCCCCGGTGGGAGCGCAGAGCGACCTGCAGACCTTCTACGTCGTGCAGTCGTCGCCCAACCTCGTGTTCCACGCCGACAGCGCGCACGAGGTGTGGTTCCCGTCGAGCGACCTCTTCTCCACCGACGCCGGCACGCTCATCTCCCCCATCGGGCTCGGGCCCGGCGCCATCTACACGGTGCAGTCCTACGTGAGCACCCCGTCACCCGACCAGCTGCGCGCCGCGCCGGGGCCGGCACAGGACCCTGCGGGCCTGCGGGCGCGGTACCTGCAGCTGCCGCCCGGCATCGCCCGGGCGCAGGCGCTGGCCGAGAACGTCGCGGCCCGCGCGCCGTCCACCTACGACAAGGTCCAGGCCCTCATCGGCTGGATCGCCACGCACACCCACTACGCCACGGACATCCCGCCGCTGCGACCCGGACAGGACACCGTCGACCAGTTCCTGTTCGGGAACCGCACCGGCTTCTGCGAGCAGATCTCCACCGCCATGGCCGTCATGCTGCGGTCGATCGGGATCCCGGCGCGCGAGGCCGTGGGATTCGTCCCCGGGCCCTACAACCCGATCACCGACCTGTACGACGTGCAGGCCCGCGACGCCCACGCCTGGGTCCAGGTCTGGTTCCCGGGCTACGGATGGCGGAGCTTCGACCCCACCGCCGTGGTCCCCCTCGCCAACCCCTCGCCGGGGTCGACGCTGGTGCACGAGGCGGCGGGCGTGCTCTCCCGGCTGCCGTGGCTGCCCATCGGGCTCGTCGTCGGCGTCGGGGCGGGCACGACCCTGGCGCTGCGGCGGCGCCGGCGCCGCCCGCGGACCTGGGCGGCACAGGCCGCCCGGGGCATCGAGGCGGCGGGACGGCGCGCCGGGCGGGCGCGGCGCCCCGGCGAGACCCTGACGGAGTACGCGGCGGCCATCGACGAGGTGGCCGGCGACCCGTCCGGGACGTGGCAAGCCCTGGCCGGCGTCGTGGAGGCGAGCGCCTATGGCGGCCGCCATCCCGGGCCCGAGGACGGCCGGCGGCTGTTGGCGTCGATGCGCGTCATGCGCAGCCGGATGCCGCGCCGACGCGTGGAGGCGGGGCGCCGGCCGGCGACGGCGGCACCGTCGACCGCGCCGCAGGGCCCGTCGGGCCCCGGCACGGTGCGCTCGGCGGCGGTGCTCAGCCCGGCCGGTGTGCCCGAGCCTCGTCGAAGCTCGCCCCCGCCTCGAGCAAGGGGCGGTAGCCCATCAGCTGGCGGGGACGGCTGAAGCCGAGGGCGGCGGTGAACCGTCCCTGGCGGCCGTAGAGGGCCACGAAGCGGCGCTCGGCCGTCGACCCGTCCACCACCGCGATCTCGTCGTCGGGGCCGGGGTGCCCGATGACCTGGATCTTCACGTCGTACTGGTCGGACCAGAAATACGGGACCGAGACGTACGGCGCCGCCTGGGCCCGGCCGGCGAGGAGGTTCCGAGCGGCGGTGGCCCCCTGTTCGGCGGCGTTGGTCCAGTGCTCGATCCGGATGTGGGCGCCGAGCGTCTCGTCGAACCAGCGGGCGACGTCGCCGGCGACCACCACGTCGTCGGCGGCGTGCAGCGTGGCGTCCGCCACCACGCCGTCGTCGATCTCGAGCCCGGCGCCCTCGAGCCAGTCCGTGGTGGGCACGACGCCGATGCCGACGACCACGGCGTCCGCCTCGATCACCCGTCCGTCGTCGAGCCGCACGCCGCGCACGCGCCCACCGGCGTCCTCGAACCCCGTCACGCCCGTCCCCGCCACGAGGTCGACGCCGTGCGCGGCGTGCAGGGCGGCGCACGCCGCGCCCATCTCGACGCCGAGCACCCGGGCGAGCGGCTCGGGCAGCGCCTCGACCACGGTGACGCTCGCCCCGCGCCCCCGGCAGGTGGCGGCCACCTCGGACCCGATGAACCCCGCCCCGACCACGACCACGCGGGCGCCGTCGACCGCGGCCACCCGTCCGAGCTCGATGGAGTCCTCCAGGGTGCGCAACGTGTGCACGCCGGCGAGCGGGGGCGCCCCGCGGAGGTGGCGGGGATGGGCGCCGGTGGCGAGCACGAGGCCGTCGAACCGCACCACGGCGCCGTCGTCGAGCTCGAGGGTGTGCCGTTCCACGTCGAGGGCGCCGGCGTGGTGCCCGAGGCGAAGGTCGAGGCCGAGGGCGGTGATCTTGTCCGCCGGCCGCAGCAGCACCCGGTCGAGGCCCCACGTGCCCGCCAAGAATTGCTTCGACAGCGGCGGGCGGTCGTACGGCAGGTGCGGCTCGGCGCCGATGAGCGTGATGGTCCCGGTGTGGCCGGCGGCGCGCAGGGACTCGGCGGCGCGCAGGCCGGCCAGGGACGCGCCGACGACGGCGATGGTGGAGCTCGGGTCAGGCACCATGGGCGGGCACGACCCTACCGGGGCGGCGGGCGGCGCCAGCCTGTGCGCGACCCCGGGTGCGCGGCCCCGGGTGCGCGGCCCGGGTGCGCGGCCCCGGGTGCGCGGCCCGGGTGCGCGGCCCGGGTGCGCGGCCCGGGTGCGCGGCCCCCGGTACGCGGCGCCCGCGGCGTGCGGTGCCGGTGCCGGGGCGGCCATGGCGCGACGCCGGGGCCGTAGGTGCTGAAGTGGTGTCGTCCACCGCCCCTCGGCGGCGTGACCCGGCCCGGAGGAGACCGCAATGGGAAAGTCCGCCACCACCGAGGAGCACGCCCCGGCCCCGGGGACACCACCGACCCGCGTGCGCCGGGGGATCTACACCACCGGGCGGGGGGCGGCGGCCGCCGAGCATGCCGCCGAGGCCGCCGAGGCCATCCGCCGGGCCCCGCACCTCCACAAGCCCCAGCTGGTGGTGTCGAGGCAGGTGCGGGGCAACCGGGTCCTCGACAAGATCGCCGACGCCGTCAACACCTTCTGCGGGTCGATGTGGGTCTTTCTGTTCATCACCGTGTCCATCGTGGTGTGGCTCTTCGCCGGCAACGTGGTCGGGTTCGACAAGACGCCGTGGCCGCTGTTGCTCACGATCCTCAACCTGCCCCAGCTGTCGATCATGGTCTCGTTGCAGGTGAGCGCCAACCGGGCGCAGACCGCCAGCGACGCCCGCGCCGTGGCCGACCACGAGACCCTGATCGCCCTGCACGCCATGGCGACGCACCAGCTCGACATCCTGGAGGGGCAGAACAAGATCCTGGCGATCCTCCGGGACCTGTCCACCCACGACATCGTCGAGCGTCAGAAGGCGATCGTGGACACCCAGGAGAAGATGCTCGCCATCCTGGACAAGCCCGCGCCCGGCGGGTGACGAGGCCGTCCCCACATCGCCAAGGCCGGGCCCCGGGGCCACGCGACGGGCGATCAGGAGCCGAACATCGTCATCCACTGCTCGGGTGAGCGCAGACGGAAGACGTAGTTGCGCCGGCGGGTGTCCCCCAGGCTGGCGGAGGGCTCGGGCGAGTAGAGGTGCCCCGGGTACAAGACGGTGTCGTCCCCGAAGCGCGCCAGCCGGGTGGTGAGCGACTCGTACATCTGCTCGGCGTCGCCTCCGGGGAGATCGGTGCGCCCGCACCCGTCGAGGAACAGGGTGTCGCCCGAGACGAGGCGCCCGTCGACGTGGAAGCACTGGCTGCCGGGCGTGTGGCCGGGCGTGTGGACGAGCTCGATGTCCACCTCCCCCACCCGCACCACGTCGCCGCTGTGGTGCTGCACGAGGTCGCCCTCCCCCACGCCGGTGGCCCGCACGACCCACGGGGCTTCGTCGCGCTGCACGTGCACGGGCGCCTGCACGGCGGCGAGGAGGTCGGTGATGCCTTCGATCCGGTAGCCCATCAGGTCCCCGCCGACGTGGTCGGGGTGGAAGTGGGTGGCGAGCACACCCGTGCACCGCATGCCGTCGGCGGCGAGCACGTCGAGGAGGGCGCCGACGTCGTAGGCCGGGTCGACGACCACGGCCTCGCCGGTCTGGCGGTCACCGATCAGGTAGCAGAAGTTGACCATCTGGCCCGCCACGGGGTCGCCGGGCGCGAAGTCGCGTCCCGAGAGCAGCTGGCGGAAGTAGAGGCGGTCGTCCGGCATGCGCCCGATGGTAGAGGCCCGACGGGCCCCGGCCGCTCGCCGGGGTGCCACGCCGCCATGGCCCCGCCCTACAGTGGGGCGGGCCCGGTGGTCGCCACCGGCGGCTCGTGGGGAGGGGGAGGACGTGCGACACTCCAGCGTGGCCGGCATGTTCCGGGCAAACGTGGCCGA
>Ga0307374_10006791_pt1 | contig 17818 bp, 16 predicted proteins | sample OX3MG_FD_202532 | JGI IMG/M metagenome (GOLD analysis project Ga0307374, IMG submission 202532) | Soil microbial communities from Risofladan, Vaasa, Finland - OX-3 | ecosystem: Environmental > Terrestrial > Soil > Coastal area > Acid sulfate soil | place: Finland: Risofladan, Vaasa | collected... | reverse complement strand
CGATCAGCGCGTCGAGCGTGTCGCTTTCGTCTTGACGGCTGTCGAGCCACGCGCGGAAGCGCCCGCGAGGCAGTTCGAGGTCGGCCATCAGCGGTTCGAACTCCTCGTCGTAGACGAACAGGTCCACGCCCTCTCGGCTTGCCACCTCGCGCACCTGCGGGCCCGAGAAGCCCGTGTTCATCAGGACGATCCGCGCACCGCATCTGGCCGCGGCGAACAGCGCCTGGAGGAATCCACGATGGTTGCGGGCCATGATCGCGACGCCGTCACCGGGCTTCAGTCCACGCTCGAGCCATGCGGTCGCAATCGCGTTCACGCTGTCGTCGAGCTCGCGGTATGTCAGCTCACCGTGCTCGTCGATGACCGCCGGCTGCTCTGGATGGCGAATCGCCGCGATAGCGACGCTGGCGCCCAGCATCCCGTAGTCGTTGAACGCCCTGACGAGCTGCGCCAGTCGACGCGGCGGCTCGATCCCGATCATGCCACGGCGAAAGCAATAGCCGAGGTAATACGCTTCGTTGCCGAGTCGGCCGGCGAGCCGCTGCGCCTGCGCGCGCAACTCCTCGCTGGGCAGAATCGACTTCATGGGGCCAAGTTATCGGGTGTCAGCCCGGGCCGCGCGGTCACAACTTTTCGGCGGGCGCCGACGCGAGACACCCGCGCCCGCGTCAGCCGGTGCCGCTGGGGATCGGCGTCTTCGTCGACGTGGTCTTGGTGGTCGTCGGCTTTGTCGTCGTGGTGGTCGTCGTCTTCGTGGACGTGCTGGACGCAGCCTTGACGACCCCGTAGGTCACGGTGCCGCGGTTGTCAACCTCGACACAGAGCTTCGTGTTGCAGGCGATCTGGCTGATCGTCGCCTGCGATGCCTTCTTCAGAGGCTTCGCCACGCTCCAGCCACCACGCACCGGCGTCGAACTCGTGTACGCGTTCGAGGCGCTGTCGACGGCCACGCAGAAGTTGCGCTCCGGACAGCTGACGCCATCGACCAGTCCGGCGCCCTGCTCCGGCGGGTCGGAGCCGATCGCCGAGCCGATCCAGGCGCTGGCGCCCAGCGCCGGGCTCGATGACGCGCTGGCAAGACCGGCACCGGCGTTGCCGTAACCGACGCCGATGCAGAGCTTCAAGCCGTTGCAGGTGAGTGCTGCCATCACGGCAACGCTGCCGCTGAGCGAACCCGCCGCCTTCCAGGCGCTGGTGCCGCCCGTCGGGTCGATTGAATAGAAGCGCTCACTACCGCCGATCACGCAGAGAGTCGCCGAGGCGCATGCGGCCGAAACGAGCGTCACGCCGTTGGCCACGGTCGCGAGCGTCCAAGCGCTGGCCGGGCCTGTGGGGTCGGTCGTGTAGGCGACCTGCCCGTTCGCGGCGTTGTCGACGGCGATACACAGCTTGGTCGTCGGGCACGCGACCGCGGAGAAGCCGGCGTACCCGCCGCCAGGCTGCATCGCCGTGTCCACCCGCACCGGTTTGCTCCAGCCCTTGACACCGCTGAGCGGCTTGGTCGCGTGCATCACGTGACCGGAGGCGTCGACGGCGACGCACATGCTCGTCGACGGGCACGCGATCGAGGTGATCGCGTTGCCGGCGTCGATCGTCCCCCGGCGCCATCCCTTCGCGGGGCGCGAGGGATGCGCCGTCACCCAGACGTTCCCCTTGGGGTCGCCGGCGACGCACAGAAGCGCCTTGCTTTTGCTCGTGGGCTTCGTGCCCGTGGTGGTTGTGCCAGTGGTCGTGGTGCCCGTGGGTGCGCAGGCGACCGACAACAGTGCGCCGCCCTTGCTCGGGTTCTCCAGCAGAGCGGACCTGGTCCACTTCATCGAGTAGGACGTGGCGGCGCTCGCGAACGCCGGCAGCGACATGCACGCGACGAGCACCGCCAGCAGTGGGAGCGCCCGGGTCGGGCCTATCAGTTTTGAGCTCATCGACAGCAAGAAGTGCGTAGTTCTAGCAGCCGAAATGGCGGATTCGGCAGCAAAGCGTGCAGAACGACGGCCGCCACCCGCGGCTTGTTGGGACTGAAACCCGCGGAACCGTAAAAGGTTGCGCCAGCGACTTAAGGTACCGCAAGGCCGGCTGCCGCCGCCGCGGTGTCGGTCGCGTCCACCAGCTCGTCGAGCGCTGCCCACAGCGCCCGGCTGAGCAGCTGCGGCCGCGCCCGCGCAAGCTCGCGGTTGAGCGTGCGCAGCGGTGGGAACGGTCGCTGCTCGTCGTCCCGCAGCGCGGCCGTCAGCGAAGACAGCGCCTCACCGAGACCGGCCTGCAGTGGCGCGAGCGGCGCCAGCGGGCGTGGATCGGGCATCGTCGAGGTGTCCAGGCGCAGGACGTGCGCGCCGCGGACGACGCGCCGCAGCGCGGCGAGCGTGGTGGCCGCCGTCTCGAGGTCGGTGTCACCGCGGTGCGGCTCGCTGCGTGCCAGCCCGATCGCCGCTTCGGCGTCCATGAACGCGACACGCGCCTCGCGCGCGAGCGTTCGCAGCTGCGTCTCCGGCAGTCGCCGGCCGGTGGTCAGCCCGGTCAGCACGGCGTCGAGATAGGTGTGCTGGGCATCCACCAGCTTGGCCAGCAGCGGGCCGGCCGAGAGCGCCGACCACGTGGGCCATAGCGCATATGCGACCAGGCCGATGGCGCCGCCGATCGCGGTGTCGATCCCGCGATCGAGGGCGGTCTGTACCGAGTCGGGCGCCACCGCGTGTAGCAGGAACACGATGACCGCGGTGAGCAGCGCTGTGCCGGCAGCGAAGCTCGCGGGGAAAACTGCGTACGTGCAGTACGCAAGGATCGCCACGACCGCGACGACACCCCAGCCGCCGGGGTTGATCGCGACGGCGATCAGCGTCGCGATCACCACCCCGACAAGGGTCCCGAGCATCCGCTCGGCACCGCGCGTGAAGGTGGCGCCGAAGCCTGGGCGCAGCACGGTGGAAGCGGCCACCACCGCCCAGTACGCGCGCGGCAGCGCAACGCGCTGGACCAACAGCTCCGTCAGCGCGACCACGACCGCTAGCCGCAGCGCGTGGCGTCCAGCCGCCGTATGCAGGCTCGCGCCGGCACGCATCCGGTCGATGTCGAGGGCGAGCTGGCCGCCGATCCTCTGGGTGCCGCGCGTGGGTCGGCCAACCAGGGACACGGGGCCACCTCGACCCGGTGCGCGCAGGGCGGCGGCCAAGCGGGCTGCTGCCGTCACCTGCCCGATCAGCGCCGCCAGACGTTTGTCGCGTGCCGACGATGACAGCGGCTCGCGCGCGGAGCCCCACTCGCTCAGTTCGGCTGCCTCCGCCGGCAACTCGGCCAGCGCCGGCGCGTCACCCTCGATCGCTGCGACCGTCAGCGCCAGCAGCTCGCGGATGCGCGCGAGCGCATCGGCGACGTCCTGCGCCGAGTTCTGGGCAACCGCCGGATCGGTGCGGCGCTCGTGCGCCAACAACGCGCTGAAGCCGATCAGCTCGAGCCGGATGCGGCGGCCCTCGCCGACGAGTCCGGCGAGCGCGTTGCGGTCGGGATCGGCGAACAACGCCGGCGCGGCGAGCACCTGATCGGCGTCGTCGAGCGCCGTCGCAACCGGGATCGACGACGGCGTGACGCCGGCGGTGAATGCGGCCAGCGCGCGGTATGCCGCTGCCAGCGCGCTTCGCTGGCGGCGCCAGGCGAACGGCACCGCCACTGTGGCCGCGAACAGCGTCTGCGCGGCGCCACCGGCGAGCACCAGCGCTGTCAGGCCGAGCCCGTGCGGCACGTTCTCGGGAAAGCGCCCGAAGATGATGAACGCGATCACCGACTGGGTTCCGATAACCAGGCCGCGCCGGCCGAGCGAGGCGGCGCTGCCGGCCACCAGGCAGAAGACCACGAGCAGCAGCAGGTGCAGCCAGGCCCAGCGTCCGCTGAGCGTGCCGGCCAGCGTCGCCGCCGCGAGCGCCGTCGCGGCGCCCGCCATCGTTCCGATCGGCGGCACCAGCGGCCCGTCGCCCGCACGCCAGGCGACGCCGGTGAGCAGCGCGCCGACGCCCATCGTCACAGCGTCCGAGGGGGAGCCGATCGCAGTTCCGAGCGCGAGCATCGCCACGACCGGGATCGCGGCGATCGCCCCCGCGCGGGCCGAGACCTTTGCGCGGTCGAAGCGCCCGGCCTCCCTGAACGAGCGGCTGGCGAGGACCGTCCTGCCGGCAGGGCGGGTCGTGCCGGCGGGGGCGCTCACGGGAACACGGCGCTCATGGAATCAGCACGATCTTCCCCGGCGGGTGGCCGCCCTCGAGCAGCGCGTAGGCGTCGCGGACCTGGTCGAGTCCGAACGTGCGCGCGATCGGGAGCTCAACCTTGCCGTCGACGATCAGCTGGACCAGCTGCTCGACTGTCTCTACGGTCGACGCTGCGCCGGCGCCGTCGGTGTGTACCCCATAGCGGGGGCCGGCTTCGAAGTCGACGATCGTGTCGATGCGCTCGGGCGATATCCCGAGCTCGATCGCCAGCGGCACGTAACCCTGCCCGACGGTGTCGATCAGAGCGGTGAGCTTGCCGCCGGCGTCGGCAGCGGTCGCCTTTAGCCGCTCGGCGAGCCCGTCGCCGTAGGCAACCGGAAGCACGTCCCGCGAGCGCAGCCAGTCGTGGCTGGCCTCTGCAGCCACGCCAATCACCGTCGCCCCGAAGTTGCGTGCCAGCTGTGCTGCAAGTCCGCCGACGCCTCCGGCAGCGCCCGCGACGACGACGACGTCGCCGGGGTTCGGGCCAACTGCACCAACAGCGCCGTACGCGGTTGTCCCGACCGTCCAGAGTCCGCCGGCCACCTCCCACGGGAGCGCTTCAGGACGCGCCAGCGCCCGCGCCTGCGAGAGGACGGCGAGCTCAGCCTGACTGCCGCGCTTGCTGGTCGTTCCAAGGACCTCGTCGCCGGCAGCAAAGTCGCTCACATCGGGAGCTACCCGCTCGACAACCCCAGCCACGTCGGTGCCCTGCGCAGCGGGGAAGCTGACCGGGATGTCGTCCCGCAGCAGACCGCTGCGGAGCTTGGCCTCGAAGGGATTGATACCGGCCGCCCTGACGCGCACCAGCAACTGCCCGTCACCGAGCTCCGGAGGCTCGACCTCGACCAGCTCGAGCACATCGACTCCACCGTACTCCTCGAACCTGACCGCGCGTGGCATCGCCGACCTCCTTTGGTTCGTTTCAAATGCTCAGCAGAGAGACTGTCGCAAACTTCAGTCGCCCGCATGCTCGGCCGTGAGCAGCGTGCGCGCCTCGAGCACGGCGACCGCCGCGATCACGAGCGCAACCGCACGGTCAGACCACCACCATCCGAACAGGTCGTTCAGCGCCAGGCCGAGCAGCGCCAGCACCGCGGTGCTCGCCCCGATCGCGCTCAGCGTGCTATCGCCCTTGAGCGCGTGGCTCGCCAGGCGCGTCGCCGTGTCGCGCTTCAGGTAGGCGAGCGGCATCAGCACGACGATCGACACCCCGGCTGAGATGACCGTGATCGCGCTGCTGCCGGGATGGCTTGCGGCGATCAGCGCGTGGATCGCCTCGAATGTGAGCGCAATCGCGATGATCCCGAGCGCCGTGGCGACGGCCAGCGCCGCCAGGTCTTCCACGTGCGCGGCCCGCTCGGGGTCGGAGCGCTCGGTCCTGAAGCGCCAGACCAGCACCACCGAGCCGGTCACGTCGGCGAGCACCGACAGCCCCGCAGCGAGCACCCCGAGGCTGTGCTCCGCGATCCCGGAGCCGACGGAAACGGCGCCTGCGACGACACCGAAGCAGATCGAGATCCAGGAGAGGCGCAGCGCACGCTCGAGCAGCGCCGAGCGGGCCTGCTCACCGGTGTCCGCCTGCCGGTTAGGAGCGTCTGACCGGTGCACGCACACCGGCGCTCATCCGAGCGCCAGTTCCTGAGCGCCGACCAGGACGGTGCGCATCTTGTCGACGATCTCGTCGAGCACGTCGTCGTCGGCGATCAGCGGCGGCGCGATCTGCAGGACTGCGTCGCCGCGGTCATCGGGCCGCGCGATCAGCCCCGCCTCAAGCAGTGCCGGGCCCATGTAGCCGCGCAGCAGGCGCTCGCGCTCGTCGGCATTGAAGCGTGTGTTGTCTTCATCCTTGACCAGCTCCACCGCCCAGAAGAAACCGGCGCCGCGGACGTCACCGACGATCTGCAGATCCTCCTTGAGCCGCTCCAGCCTGGCTCTTAGCCCGTCTTCACGGGCGCGGACGTTCTCGAGCACCTGCTCGCGCTCGAAGATCTCGATGTTCTTGAGCGCGATCGCGGCGCAGAGCGGATGTCCGCCGAAGGTGACGCCGTGCATCAAGGTGCGACCGTCCTCATAGAACGGGGCGGCGACCTTCTCGGACACCAGCACAGCGCCCATCGGCGCATACGCCGACGTCAGGCCCTTGGCGATCGTGATCAGGTCGGGGGTCGCATCGAACCGCGTCACGCCGAAGTACTCGCCGAGGCGACCGAAACCGGTGATCACCTCGTCGGCGTGCAGCAGGATCCCGTACCTGTCGGCCAGCTCGCGCAGCCCGGTCCAGTAGCCGGGCGGCGGCACCAGGCAGCCACCCGCATTCTGGACCGGTTCGGCGATGATCACGCCAACCGTCTCCGGCCCCTCCTCGAGGATCACCGCTTCGATTTCCCTGAGGAGCTTGTCGGTGAGCTCCTCGCCCTGGACGTCTGAACGGAAGCCGTTGGTGTTGGACACGTGGCGCGTGTAGATCGCCGGTGGGCCGAACGGCTCCTTGTAGCCCGGGACCCCGGTGAAGGAGAGCGCGCCGAGCGTGACCCCGTGGTAGGCGATGTGGCGGGCGATCGCCTTCAGGCGCTGGGGCTCGCCATTGGCGACGTGGTACTGGCGGGCGAGCTTCCAGGCGGCCTCGACCGCCTCGGAGCCGCCGGATGTGAAGAACACGCGGTCGACGCCGTCGGGCGCCAGGCCGGCGAGGCGGTCGGCGAGCTCGAGCGCCGGCGGGTGGGCGGCGCCCCAGATCGTGCTGTAGGCGAGCTGCTGTAGCTGCCGAGCTGCGACGGCGCCCATCTCCTCGCCGTAGGAGTAACCGATCTGCGCGCAGAACAGGCTCGAGAGGCCATCGACGTAACGGCTGCCGTGCGTGTCGAAAATGTAGGCGCCCTCACCGCGTTCCACCACGAGCAGCTCCGCGCCACCTGGCCCGAAGTTGCCGTTCCGCGCGAAGTGCAACAGCGTCGAACCCTGCGCGACGGTACTTGCGTGAGCGCCCACTCGATGCCTCCAGTTCTGCTCGCCTGCATCCAGAGAAGCGACTCTATCGAGCGCCTGCCGGCGATCAGTGCGCCTCTGGGCGATTTGCTACGCGCCGGCGTGACGCGCGCGTCAGATCGCGCCGGTCAGAACAAGCGCCCCGATCACCGCCAGGACCAGAGCGGTGACGAGGTTTCCCCACCGCTCGAGCCAGTCACCCTTGATCTGCAGGCCGCCGGAGTAGGCGACCAGCGTGAGCGTCACGATCGTCGTGACCGTCACCACCGCAAAGACCACCAGCGAGGCGATCGCCGTCGCAGCACCGGCGGCCGTCGCCGCGAGGAAGACCGGCAGGATCGTCAGGTCGGGCGACGCGGCCGCGCCGAACGGGACCATCACCGCCGCGAGACCGGCGAGACCTCCGCGCTGGACATCATGTGCCTCGGCGTGCTCGTGCTCATGCTCATGCTCACCCTCATGCTCATGTTCAGACTCATGCTCGTGACTATGGTCATGGTCGTGGTGATGCCCGTGCCCGGTCAGCTCCACGATGGTGAAGCCGGCGGCAGTCGCGAGCAGGATCACGCCGACGATCGTGTCCTCGGCGCCTTTGACCTGCGAACGAAACTGCAGACCGATCGCGATGATCACCGCCCCGAGCACGATCGAGACGAGCACGTGCGCGACGCCCGCGAGCCCTGAGAGCCGTGCGACGCGCCTGGGCGGGTAGCGCCGCGTGCGCCCCAGCACTGCCAGTGGCAACCAGTGGTCGGGAAGGACCGCGTGACCGAGACCGACCCCGGCGGCAGCGGCCAGCAGCGCCGGCGCTGTGGAGCTCATGCGCGGTGTCTATCAGCTTGCCGACGGGCTGTCGGCGGAAATCGACGCCGCGCGGAGCTCAGCGGCGAACTCCGCGGCCAGCGCCTCCCAGGTCTGATCGAGCAGCTCGTCGAGCCGGCGGTCCAGCGCCTGCGCTTCGGCGGCATGTGCCTCACTCGCGTGATACTCGAGTTCCTTGCAGGCGGTACGGAAGCGGCCCGAGCCGACGGCGCCGGCGCCCCCGGCGAGGCGGTGAGCTTCACGGGCCGCGGCCACCAGGTTCCCCTCGGCGACCGCCTCATGCACGCCCACCAGCATCCCGTCGGCGTCGTGCCGGAAGGTGGCGAGCATCTCACCGATCTGGGCCGATCCCACGGCGGGGTTGGCGGCGAGCATGTGCAGTGATCCGACCGTCGAGGTGTCGAGCACGCCGTCGCCGTCCTCTCCAGCGTCCGGCGCAACCGACGGGGTCCCGCCGGACCGGACCGCGGCCAGAAGCTGGTCGATGTCGAAGGGCTTGGTGAGGTATCCGGCAGCACCCGCGGCGCGCAGGCGCTTTGCCTGGACGGGCGACGCGTCGGCCGAGACGATCACGACGGGAATCTCCTCGGTCAGCCGATCGGCCAGTAAGGCGGATAGCACCTGCTCGCCCGGCATGTCGGGCAGGTGCAGGTCGAGGAGGATCAGGTCCGGGCTCTGCTCCCGAGCCAGCGCAAGACCCCGCGCACCCTCGCGGGCCACGCTCAGCCCGATGTCGCTGGCCAGTGCGAAGATCTTCTCGACCAGACGCACGTTCGACGGGTTGTCCTCGATGTAGAGCACCGAGATTGCCGTGCGAAGCACGGCTTCACGCTCATCCGGCCCCGATGCCGCCAGCGTCGGCGTTCGGCCCAGCCTGAGCATCGCTGTGTCCTCGGCGCTGCTGCGTGCCAGCTCAAACCACACGGTGGTGCCAACGCCCTCCTCGCTCGAAAGCCCCAGGGTCCCGCCCATCGCCTCAACGAGTCCGCGCGCCACCGCGAGCCCCAGGCCGGTCCCCTCGATCCCGCGACTTGGCGCGTCGAGTCGCTCAAACGGCGTAAACAGACGCTCGATCGCCTCGGCAGAGATGCCAATCCCGCTGTCGACAACCTCGAAGCGCACCCCCGACGGGGTCTGGGCGACACCGATCACGACGTTGCCACCCCGGCGGTTGTACTTGACCGCGTTCGAGATCAAATTGAGCAGTACCTGCAGCAGTCGCTTACGGTCAGCGCGCACATAGAGGTCGACGTTGACGGGTCGCTGCCGGACGCCGACGGCCGCCTCCCCGGCCGCGTGCCCCATCAGTGCCTTCGCCTCCCCCACCGCGTCGGCAACCTGCACGGGCTCGAGCGAGAGCCGTAGCTCACCCGCCTCGATCCTCGACAGATCCAGGAGATCATCGACGATCGCGAGCAGATGCCTGCCTCCCGCCAACATCTGGTCGAGCGTCTCACGCTGGCTCTGCTCGAGCGAATCGCGCTCGAGCAGCTGGCCGAAGCCGAGGATCGCATTGAGCGGCGTGCGCAACTCGTGGCTGACGCGCGACAGGAAGCCTGATTTGGCGAGGTTGAGGCGCTCGGCCTCGAGCTGGGCTTCACGGGATGCGCGGCGCGCGCTCTCCGTACGCACGTAGTCCCGGATCAGCATCGCCATGACCAGCAGCAGCACACCAGAGGCCACGTACGCGGCGATCGCGGCGCGGTTGGCCCACACCTGCCCGGTGTGCGACGAGCGGCGAGCGCTGCTCACCAGCCCGTCTGAGCGTCTGATCATCGACGCGGTCAGGATCCTGGCCTGTTGCGTGATGCGGTTGCCGCGGCCGGTCCTGACGATCGCGAGTGCCTGCGCACGATGGCCCCGCTCGTTGAGATCGACCGTCTGGACGATCTCCTTCAGTCGGGCCTCGAGCAGGGCGACCAGCTTCGGATAGTCCCTGCGCAGGACCGGGTCATGACTGCTGCCGGACCTGACCGCCTTGAGCAGCGGGGGGGCGCGCTTGACAGCGTTCTTGGCCGGCTGCAGGTAGGTCTGATCGCCGGTCAACAGGTATCCACGCTGGCCAGTCTCCGCGTCGAGCGTGGCCTGCAGGATGGCGCTCATGTTCGAGTCGTATGCAAGGCCGGCGGTCACCGTGTTCCGGGCCGAGTCGCTCCGACGGTTGGAGACGATCGTGAGGACGCCTGCAGCGATGTCCACCAGCACCACCAGGCAGGTCAACATAACCAGCAGGCGCACGCCGCCGCGCCGCCGCCCGTAGTCACTGTGCTGCCGTTCAGGCAAGGTCCTGCCTCTCGGCGGGGATCAGCTCGTAGGCCAGGCTCAGCTCCCGCACCACGTCGGGAAGCCCGTGCACGCCCGCCGGCTTGATCAGGTACGCATCGATCCCGAGCTCATAGGCGGCCTCGATATCCGCGTCGTTGCCGGAGCCGGTGAGCATGATCACGGATAGATGCGCCAGCTCGGGGGTGGCGCGAATGTGGCGTAGGACCTCGAGCCCCGACACGCCGGGGAGCGACAGGTCAAGCACACACAGGACGGGCGCCGGCGCCTGGCCGCTGACGACGCGCCTGAAGTAGTCGAGCGCCACCTCGCCGCTACCGATCGACTCGACTTGATTGGTGATGCGCTCGGCGGCGAGCAGCTGCACGACCAGCGCTGCGGTCGCACGCTCGTCCTCGAGCAACAGGATCGGGGCTCCTCCGCCGGGTTTCATGCTGAGACCCTCCCGAGGTCTTCGAACTGCAGGGAATCGGCCGGCCCTGGCGTCGCAACGTAATACCCCTGTCCGACGTGACACCCCGGCGACCGCAGCTGGGCCAGATGCGCGGCCGCGAACGGGCCGGCGCTAAGCGCTCCACCCGATTCGCCTTCCGTGACCATGACCACGTAGAAATCCTTTCGTCTGCGGTCCGACCCCAATTCACGGGTTTACACCTACGTGCCGCCCGATTCAAGTCGAAGTCGCCAAACGGATGGCATCGTGCAAGCCGCGAGCCCGCGCGCGGCTCGCCGCGAGCCATACACTTCCCTAGCCGAGCCGCGGATCTCAGGGGCATGAAGCCGACCCGCGCTTGACGTCGCTTCGCGTGGGCTATACCGTTGCCGAACTGGTCTAGACCACTTCAGCCAGTCACTCAGAGCTAAGGCAACAGACAATACGCGATGGCAACGATCAGCTACATCAGCGCGACGCGCGTGTACCCGGGCGCGAGCACCGCGTCGGTCGACGATCTCAACCTCGAGGTCGAGGACGGCGAGTTCATGGGTGACGGGGCCACTGACAAGCGCTGGGTGATGCGCTCCGAGAGCCGCGCGGTGCCAATGATCGGCAGCCGCGTGCGCGTCGCGCTGCGGGGCGACGAAGCGCACGCCTTCAACCCCGAGGCCGGGCTGCGGCTCGGCTGACATGGCGCCCACTGAGACGATGCGACGATGACTATCACCGGCGATCCAGCGGCCACCGAGCCGAAGTACTACACCGTCAAGCGGCACCTGCTCGAGTTCATCGGCTCGCTCGATCCGGGCGCGCCCGTGCCGACAGAACGCGAGCTCGCAACCGAGCTCGAAACCTCGCGTACGACCGTGCGCCAGGCGCTTGGCGAGCTCGTCGTGGAGGGGCGGCTCGTCCGACGGCAGGGATCCGGCACATACGTGTCCGAGCCCAAGATCACCTGGCCGCTCTACCTGGCGAGCTTCACCGAGCAGGTCGAGGCCAGCGGTTTCAAGGCCTCCGCACAGATACTCGGCACGCACCGCATCGCGGCCACAGCCGAGCTGGCCAAGCAGCTCGCGCTCTTGCCCCGCGCGCCGGTCTTCCGGATCGAGCGACTGCGCTTCGCCGACGCCTTTCCGATCGCGGTCGAGACCTCGTGGCTGCCGGCCGAGCGCTTCCCGGGCCTTACCCGGCAGATCCGCGCTCACGGTTCGCTGCACGCGATCCTCGCCGACCATTACGACACCGACCTGCGGACCGGCGAGGAGCGGATCGAGACGGCGCCTGCCACCCCGCGCGAGGCCGGCCCTTTGGGGGTCGACGTTGGCACGCCGATGCTGATCGTCAGTCGCCAGAACTTCGACTCCGCCGGGACCCCGATCGAGCTCGGCCGCACCTGGTTCCGCAGCGACCGCGTGACGCTCGTCACCCACCTGGCGACGAGGCAGCGGTGACCGCAACCGGCGTCATCGAGACGCCGACCCAGCTGCTCGGCGGCGGTCGCGTGGTCACGCCGGTTGGCGTGCTGCATGATGCCTGGGTGCAGGTGACCGACGGGCGCATCGCGCAAGTCGCTCCGAGCATGCCCGATGTCGATGCACCCGTCGTCGACCTCGCAGGCGCGTGGCTGCTGCCCGGCTACATCGACCTGCATATGCACGGCGGCGGCGGCCACAGCGTGGCCGACTCGCCGGAGTCCATGGAGGAAGCGGTCGCCTTCCACCGCAGCCACGGCACGACAGCGACGCTCATCTCACTGATGACAGCGCCCGAAGCCGAGCTTTCAGAGCAGCTCGGCTGGGCGGCCGAGCTCGTCCGTCGCGGCGCCGTCCCGCGCGGGCACGTGCTCGGCTCACACCTGGAAGGGCCGTTCCTGTCGCCGCGCCGCTGCGGCGCCCAGAACCCGACGCACTTGCTGACGCCTGACCCGCTCCTGATCGGGCGGTTGTGTACGATCGCCGCCGAGACGCTGAGGATCGTCACGATCGCACCCGAGCTGGACGGTGCGCTACCGCTGATCGAGACGCTGAGCGCCGACGGCGTGATTGTCGCGATGGGCCACTCCGACGCGACCTATGAGCAGGCGCGGTCCGGCATCGGCGCCGGCGCCGGCTACGCGACTCACCTCTTCAACGCGATGCGCCCGCTGCACCACCGCGAGCCCGGCCTGGTCGGCGCCGCGCTCGAGGCCGGGCTCAACTGCGAGTTGATTAACGACGGACGCCACGTCCATCCGGCCGTGGTGCGGCTCGTGTTCGACCTGATCTCGTCACCCGTACTCGTGACCGACGCGATCGACGCTGCCGGCGTCGGCGACGGCCGCTTCGAGCTGGGCGGCCAGGAGGTTCGGGTGCACGGGGACGAGGCACGCCTGGCGACGAGCGGTTCGCTGGCGGGCAGCACCCTGACGATGGACCGGGCGCTGCGGCGCGCCGTCAAGGAGAGCGGGCTCAGCGTCGAGCGAGCATCCGCAGCGGCGTCCGCCACCCCTGCGCGTGTATTGGGGCTTGACCACGAGCTCGGAACGATCGCGCCGGGCCGGCGAGCGGACCTCGTCGTGCTCGATGACGACCTCCAGCTCACAGCGGTGATGGCCGGCGGCACCTGGTGCGACACCGCACGACCGCGATCACGACCGGACTGGCTGTCCCGGTCGCCGGCTGCGACGCGCTCGATCGTTCTCCCGCGCCGACCATGAGCCGGGACGCGGTGATCGCCGTCGATGTCGGCGGCACCACGATCAAGGGCGCCGTGGTCGATGGCGACGGCGCGTTCCTGCGCGAGCGCTCACGGCCGACGCCCGCCTCCGACGGCTCCGATGCGGTCGTCGGCGCGCTGCTCGAGCTGATCGCCGCGCTGGCCGCGGATGGCGACGTCGGCGCCGTGGGAGTGGTCGTCCCCGGCGCCGTCGATGCCGAGGCCGGGCGCGCCGTGTTCTCGGCCAACCTCGGCTTCCGCGACGTGCCGCTGCGCGAGATCGTCGCCCAGGCGACCGGCCTGCCGGCGCTGCTCGAGCACGACGTGCGCGCGGCCGACGTGGCCGAGCAGGAGGTGGGCGCCACGGCCGGCGTCGACGATTACGTGCTGGCGGTGATCGGCACGGGCATCGCCGCCGTCATCCGGACTGGCGGCACGCGCGTGGTCGGAGCGACCAAGGTTCCAGGCGAGCTCGGGCACATTCCCGTCTGGCCAGGCGGCGAGCAATGCAGCTGCGGCCAGCGTGGCTGTCTCGAGCGCTACGCCTCGGCAGCGGCGATCGCGCGGCGCTACGCGGAGGCGGGAGGTGAGCCAGGCCTCTCGGCCGTCGAGGTGATCGCGCGTAGTGCGGACGACGGGCTCGCTGCCAGAGTTTGGGCCGAGGCCGTCGAGGCCCTGGCGTTGGCCTTCACGACCTGCAAATACCTGCTCGACCCCGCGCTGATCGTGCTCGCGGGCGGACTCAGTGAGGCGGGCGACGCGCTGCTCGAGCCGGTCCAGCAGGAGCTTGCGAAACTCGTCCTCTGGCGCGAGCCGCCGGTGGTCAAGCTCTCCCCGCTCGGCGGGCGCGCCGGCCTGGTCGGTGCCGCGCTGCTGGCAGGGCGATTGGTATAGTCCAATCGAGCCGATGAGCGCCGCAGCCACAGATCACACGACGCCGGGTGCGCTGATGGCCGCAGAGGTTGCCGAGCAGCCGGCGGTGCTCGGGCAACTGCTGGCGGCACAGGCGGAGTTCGCCGGCGCGGCCGCCCGGATCGCACGTGCCGCGCCACGCTTCGTGCTGATCGCCGCGCGCGGCACCAGCGACCACGCCGGGCTGTATGCGAAGTACCTGGCCGAGGTGCAGATGCAGCTGCCCGCCGGGCTCGTCTCCCCCTCGGCGCTGACCGTGTACGGCGCCAAGCCGGACATGAGCGACGTGCTGTTTGTCGCCGTCAGCCAGTCCGGCCGTTCCCCTGATCTGGTCGATTCGCTCACCGCCGCCCGTGCCCGCGGGGCGCTGACGCTGGCGGTCACCAACGCGATCGACTCGCCCCTGGCCGACGCCGCCGAGATCGCTGTCGACGTGCGCGCCGGCGCCGAGCGCGCGGTCGCCGCGACCAAGTCCTACACGGCTGAACTGCTCTCCCTCTACCTGCTGTTCGGCGGCGAGCACGCCGCGCGCGACGCGGAGCAGCTGCCGGAGGCGGCGGCTCGAACGCTCGCGCTCACGCCCGACGATCGGCTCGCGGCGATCGCAGCGCCGCTGCAGTACGCCGAGCGGCTGGTGCTGACGGCGCGCGGCTACTCGTACGCGACCGCGCGCGAGGCCGCGCTGAAGCTGATGGAGACCAGTTACCTGAGCGCGATGGCGTTCTCAGGCGCCGACCTGCTGCACGGGCCGCTGGCGATGATCGATCGCTCGGTGCCGGTAATCGCGATCACCTCGCCCGGTAGAGGTGGAAAGGCGATGGAGCCAGTGCTGGCACGCCTGGCGGAGCTCGACGCGCACGTCCTGCGGGTCGGCGTCGACGAGGGCCTGCCGATCGTCGCCCTCGGCCTACCCGAGCAGCTGCAGCCGATCCTCGAGATCCTGCCGCTTCAGCGCCTGGCCTGGCGCCTTGCGCTGGATCGCGGCATCGATCCCGACCGCCCGCGCGGGCTCTCGAAGGTCACACAGACGCTGTAGCGGGTCGCCACGCCCCGGCAGATCTCGTCCGAGTTGACGCGCCCGTAGACCGCGACCGCCGTCATCAGCGCTCTAGACCTGATTGAGACGTGTGCGGAGCGAGGAGCGCAGCGGCTCCTCACAGAACCCGGCGTCGATCGCCGCCGCCGTGACGGCCCGGAGCTCGTGCTCGTCCCAGCCGAAATGCTCCGCGCAGATGTCGTACTCGCCCTCGAGGGTGGCGCCGAAGTAGGGCGGGTCGTCGGTGCCGAGCGTGATGCGCACGCCCGCCGCGCGCAGATGCGGCAGCGGATGCTGGTCATAGGACGGGTAGACGCCGAGCACGACGTTGCTGGTCGGACAGACGTTGAGCGTGATCCCACGCTCGGCGAGTTCGTGCACGAGCGTCGGGTCCTCGACCGCGCGCACCCCGTGGTCGAGCCGGGTCACCGGCAGGCGCAGGGCGGCGCGAATGCTCTCCGGGCCCTGCCATTCACCCGCGTGGACTGAGCATCCAAGGCCGGCGTCGGCCGCGATCGCGAACGCCTGTGCGAACTCGGCGGGCGGCACGCTCTCGTCGCCGGCGAGGCCGAAGCCGACGATGTAGGGGTGCGGGCGCTCGGCCGCGTGGCGAGCCACCCGGATTGCCTGCTCGGCGCCGAAGTTCCTGACGGCCGAGACCACGATCCGCGCGTCGATGCCGTGATCGCGATGCGCGTCGTCGATCCCGGCCGCGATCCCTTGCCAATGCTCGTCGTCGCTCAGCCCGACGAGCGCCGCGTGATCGGGCGAGGCGGTGAACTCAACGTAGATCCCGCCTCCGAGCGCGGTCTCGGACAGATACTCGTACGTGATGTCACGGTAGTCCTCGGCGGTGCGGATCACGCTGGCGGCGAGGTCGTAGGTCCGCAGGAAGTGCAGGAAGTCGTGGTAGTGGAAGCGGCCGTCGTCCCCGAGCATCCCGCCGGGGATCGTGACGCCGTTGCGCTCCGCGATCCGCGCGATCAGCTCGGGTGGGGCGGTGCCCTCGAGGTGCACGTGGAGCTCAGCCTTGGGAACCATGAGGCGTCCATTTTCCTCGGTAGGCTCGGACGCACGATGACCCGCAACGTTTCACTGCGTGAGCTGCTGGCCGGAGTCGAGGGTCTGGCGCTGCTGCGCAACCTCTATGACGGCGCGGACGCCGACGCTGAGCAACGTCTCGCGGAGCTTCGCCGTGTACTCGATGATCCGGCACTCGGCTCCGCAGAGGCGACACCGGAATTGGGCGCCGCGGCCGGCTACGCGATCTGGTCCGACTCCTACGACGAGCCCGGCAACCCGGTCGTGGCGCTCGAGGAGACGGCGGTGGCCGAACTGATCGCGGCGGCACCCCCCGGCCGGGCGCTGGACGCGGCCTGTGGCACCGGGCGCCACGCCCGCAGGCTGGTCGAGCTCGGTCACCGGGTCTCCGGCATCGACCTGACCCCGGAGATGCTCGAGCGCGCGTATGTGAACGTGCCCGAGGCGACGTTTGCCGTGGCAGATCTGCGCGAGCTTCCGTTCCCGGATGAGAGCTTCGAGCTCGCCGTCTGCGGGCTCGCGCTGGCACACCTGCCTTCGCTCGAGGGGGCGGTCGCCGAGCTGGCGCGCGTGCTCACCCCAGGCGGGCGTCTGATCATCTCGGTGCTGCACCCCTTCCAGGCGCTGCTCGGGTGGAATGCGCCGTTCTCGGGCTCCGACGGCAGCCGCGGGTTCGTGCGGGAGCACCCGCACCTGCACGCGGACTACCTGTCCGCATTCGCCTCCGCCGGACTCAAGGTCACGGGATGCGTGGAGCCCACGATCACCGAACGCGAACTGGGGGCGAAGCGCCGGGCGTTCCGCCACATCCCGGAGGCCACGGCCGCGGCCTACCGGGGGTTGCCGGCCGTGCTCGTCTGGTCGGCCCAGCGAGCCTGAACGTGACTGAGCGGGGCTGAGCGCGACCGCGCGCGTCAGCGGATGATCTCGAGCACGGTCGGGGCGTCGCCGGCGCGGCCGTCCCCGGCCCGGCCCTCCCCGATCGCGAACGCCGCACGGATGGCGTTCGCCCCCCGCTCGAACGCGGACTCCTCGCGCGCGTGCAGGATCGCCAGCGGCCGCCCGCCCGGCCCGGGCGCCACATCCTCACCGATGCCGGCCACCTCGGTCAGCCCGACGGCGTGATCGACCGGATCGGTCTCACGCGTGCGGCCACCACCCAACGTAACGATCGCGACGCCCACCGCGCGCACGTCGACGCTCGATACGGTTCCCGGCGTGGCCGGTTCGACCGGGCGTGCAATCGGTGCCCGTGGCAGGTACCGATCCGGGGCATCGAGCAGGTCTGATGGACCCCCAAGCGCCGTGACCATCGCGGCGAACGCGTCAGCCGCTGCGCCGCTCGAAAGGGCTTTCTCGGCGGCGCCCCGCGCG
>Ga0307374_10006790_pt1 | contig 17818 bp, 13 predicted proteins | sample OX3MG_FD_202532 | JGI IMG/M metagenome (GOLD analysis project Ga0307374, IMG submission 202532) | Soil microbial communities from Risofladan, Vaasa, Finland - OX-3 | ecosystem: Environmental > Terrestrial > Soil > Coastal area > Acid sulfate soil | place: Finland: Risofladan, Vaasa | collected... | reverse complement strand
GGGCGGGGACGCGGCACGTCGATCTGCTGGTGCTGCGCCCGTCGCTCGACCTCGGCCGGCTCGCCAGCGAGTACGAGGCCGACATGCCGCGCCCGGCGGCGCTTAGTCCTCGGGTCCGGCTTTCCTGGCTCCCTTGACGCGCGCGCGGCGAAGCTTCGACTCGAGCCGCCGTTCCTTCGAGGCGCGCGTCGGCTTCGACGGACGGCGGGGGATCGGCGGCGCGGCGGCGCGGCGGAGGAGCGTCGTCAGCCGGTCGACGGCGTCGCGCCGGTTCTGCTCCTGCGTGCGGAAGCGCCGGGCGTCGATGATCAGCACCCCGTCCTCCGTCATCCGGCGTCCGGCCAGGCTCCGCAGGCGGGCGCGGACGGCCTCGGGCAGGGCCGTGGACCGCGCGGCGTCGAACCTGAGCTGGACGGCCGTCGCCACCTTGTTCACGTTCTGCCCGCCCGGGCCGGACGACCGGACGAACGCGATCCGCAGATCGCGGTCGTCGATCCGGATGGCCGGCGTGATCTCCAGCATGTGAACCATTGTACGGGAGGCAGGGCGGGCGGCCGCGACCCGGGTCCCGGCCGGTCGGCGCTCGCGCCACCGGCCCGGGCTGGGGTACGATACGAGGTTCGGGCGCTCGGGCGTTCGGCGGTCGGACCGCCGTCCCGGGTAGAGACCGATTGCGCGCCGCCGGCCGCCCGGGGCGCGCGGCATCAGACAGGTTCACGCAGGAGCTTCCACCGCCGTGGCTTCCGAATACCGCATCGTCCAGTATCCGCTCGATCAGGGCGCGCTCGAAATCCAGTACATCGAAGAATATTTCGGCGAATTCGACCGGAAGAAGACGGCGACCGAAATCGTCGGGCGGCTCGCCGACCGGGCGCATTTGATTCTGCTGGCGATGGCGTCCCTGCCGCACGATCCCGGGACCATCGTGCCGGTTTCCTACAAGGTGTGTCACGAGATCCGGCAGCATGAAACGGTGCCGAAGCTGGCCGATCTGGTGGCGCGGCTCGACGGCTGCATCGACTTCGACGGCCGCCGGGTGCTGTATTCCTGGATCGGCGGCACGCGCGGCGACTGGCGCGGGCAGGGGCACTTCCGGGCGCTCACCGAGCAGCAGGAGCTCTGGGCCGTGGACGAAGGCTTCCACGAAGTGGTCGTCAAGACGAAGAACAGGTTCTACGAGATGCGCGGGACGCTCGACCACCTGCGGTTCGAGGTCGTCAAGTACGAGCGGCAGCCGGCCGACAACGCCGAGTCGAAGGTGTATCTGAGCAAGCGGCTGCTGCCGGACGTCCTCGCGTCGCATCGCAGCGCCAAGGCGTTCGTCCGGCTGCCGGCGGACGTGGTCGAGCCGGAGGCGGCCGAGGCCCCCGGCCCCCAGCCGGCGCCGGCCGGCCGGCGCCGGCTCTGAATTCCCTCGCGCCCGCCCCGTACGTTGCGCGTCGGACGTCGCACGTTGTACGTTGCACGTCCGACGTCGCACACACCCCACGGTGACCCGTTCACGGAAGGAGGCGCGAATGTCCGAGACGCCCGCGAGTCGTCCCGCCACCCGCGCGGATGGACTGTCGTCCTCCGCGGCGCTCATCGCCTTTCCGCTCGCCACGCTGCTGATCCACCTGATCTGGATCCACGGGTACGGTTATTTCCGCGACGAGCTGTATTACCTGGCGTGCGCGCGCCATCCCGCCTGGGGGTACGTCGACCAGCCGCCGCTGTCCATCTGGGTGCTGTGGGTCGTGATGCACACGCTCGGCAGCTCGCTGGTCGCCCTCCGGCTGCTGCCGGCCGTCGCGGCCGCCCTGGTCGTGTGGCTCGCCGGCCTGATGGCGCGGGCGCTCGGCGGGGGGCGGTTCGCGCAGGCGCTGGCGATGCTCGCGGCGCTCGTCCCTCCCGACTTCCTGGGGACCGCCAGCGTCTTTTCGATGAACGTGTTCGATCTGCTCTTCTGGGCGGTGGCGGCGTACCTGCTCATCCGCATCTTCGCCGAGGACAACGCGCGCCTGTGGCCGTGGCTGGGGCTGGTGCTGGGGCTCGGGCTGCTGAACAAGATCAGCGTGCTCTGGCTCGGCTTCGGCCTGGCGTGCGGCCTCCTGCTGACGCCGCAGCGCCGCTGGCTCCGGACGCGCGGCCCCTGGATTGCCGGTGCGATCGCCGCCGTGATGTTCCTGCCGTACGTGCTGTGGCAGATCCCGAATCACTGGGCGACGCTTGAATTCATCCACAACGCGACGACACAGAAGATGCAGGGGCTGTCGCCGGTGGCGTTCCTGGTCGACCAGGTGAACACCATGCAGCCGCTCACGCTGCCGATCTGGCTGGCCGGCCTGGGCTTCTACTTCGTGGCGACCGACGGCCGGCGATTCCGGCCCCTGGGCATCATCTACGTCGCCGTGCTGCTCATCCTGGTGGTCAACCAGAAGAGCCGGCCGGATTACCTGGCGCCGGCCTACACGATGCTGTTCGCCGCCGGCGGCCTGATGGTCGAACGGGCGTTCGCCCGGCCGGCCGGCCGCGTGCTGAGGCCGGCGGCGCTGGCGGCGCTGGCGCTCGGCGGCGCGATCACCTTGCCGTTCGGGATGCCCATCCTGCCGATCCCCGCCTATGTCGCGTACGCCGCGGCGCTCGGGCAGAAGCCGTCGACCGACGAGAAGAAGGCGCTCGGCGCTCTGCCGCAGTTCTACGCGGACATGCGGGGGTGGCCGGCCATGGTGGCCGACGTGGCGCGCGTCTACGACACGCTGCCGCCGGCCGACCGCGCGCAGGCGGCGATCTTCACCGGCAATTACGGCGAGGCGGGGGCGATCGACCTGTTCGGGCCGCGCCTCGGACTGCCGCCGGCCCTCAGCGGGCACAACAACTACTGGATCTGGGGGCCGCGCGGCTACACGGGCGACGTCATGATCTTCCTCGTCCCGGCCTACGCGAAGCCGAGCCTCGACAAGGTCTTCGGGTCCGTGGTGCAGGCGGGAGAGGTCGACTGCGGCGACTGCATGCCATACGAAGATCACCAGCCGATCTACGTCTGCCGGCACATCCGGGTGCCGCTGGCGCAGATGTGGCCGCGCACGAAGCACTACGAGTGACAGGCGGCCGGGCGCCGGACTTCACCGCGGCCGCGTCAGGGATACAGCCGATCGCGGGTCCACGGGGCCTGCTCGTGGGGGCGGACATAGACGAGCCGGTCGTGGAGGCGGTCCGGGCGGAGCAGCCAGAATTCGATGCGATCGGGGATGACGCGGTAGCCCGACCAGAACGACGGGCGCGGGATCGCGATCCCCTCGTACTGGCGCTCGCAGTCGGCGACGCGCCGCTCGAGGTCGGCCCGTGACGCGAGCGGGGCGCTCTGGCGCGAGGCCCAGGCGGAAATCTGGTGCGAGCGCGGCCGGGAGGCGAAGTACGCGTCGGCTTCGGCGTCGGTCACCGGCTCGACCGGCCCCTCGATGCGGACCTGCAGGCCCATCGGCGCCCAGCGGAGGCAGAGGGCGGCGAACGGGTGGTGCGCCAGGTCGACCGCTTTGCGGCTCGTCAGGTTCGTGTAGAAGACGAACCCCCCCCGATCGACATCCTTGAGCAGGACGTAGCGGCTCGAGGGACGGCCGTCCGCGCCGATCGTCGACAGCACCATGGCGGTCGGGTCGTCTTCGCACAGCCGCCTGGCGGTCAGGAACCGTTCCGCGAAGAGCTCGAACGGATCGTCCGGCGGGTGTTCCAGGGAGTCGGAGGGGACGGGAGCGTCGGGCTGTGGGGACATGACGTCAGGTTCCTCGTGCGACCGCGCTCTATGACAATACTGCCTGCCGCTGGCGGCGGCAACCGCCCGGCCCGCGATCGACCGGGCCGGCCGGCTCCGGGGCCGCCATTCGGACGGCGGGCGCATTGACGTCGTCATGGTGCGCCCGGTATCGTGGGGGGCGGGAGCAGCGCTGACGCATCATGTCTCGGACCGACCAGGAGCCGGGCGCGCATGAACCGGCTGACCGGGGCGGAGAGCCCGCGGGGCCGGGACTCGATTTCATCCGCGCCCGCATTGCCGACGATCGCGCGGCCGGCACGTACGGCGGCCGCGTCCACACCAGATTCCCCCCCGAGCCGAACGGCTACCTGCACATCGGCCACGCGAAGTCGATCTGCCTGAATTTCGGCGTCGCGGCCGAGAACGGCGGGCAGTGCAACCTCCGGTTCGACGACACGAATCCCACGAAGGAGGATGTCGAGTACGTCGAGGCGATCGAGGAGGACGTGCGCTGGCTCGGCTTCGACTGGGGCGACCGGCTGTTCTACGCTTCGGATTATTTCGAACGGCTGTACGGGTTCGCGGTGACGCTGATCGAGCGCGGGAAGGCGTACGTCGACAGCCTGTCGGCGGAGGACATCCGCCAGTACCGCGGCACGCTCACCGAGCCCGGGCGCAACAGCCCGTACCGCGACCGGCCGGTGGCGGAGAACCTGGACCTGTTCGCCCGGATGCGGGCGGGCGCGTTCCCGGACGGCGCGCACGTGCTGCGCGCGAAGATCGACATGGCGTCGCCGAACATGAACATGCGCGACCCGACGCTGTACCGGATCCGCCGGGCCCACCATCACCGGACCGGCGACGCGTGGTGCATCTACCCGATGTACGACTACGCGCATCCGCTGTCGGACGCCATCGAGGAGATCACGCATTCGCTGTGCACGCTGGAGTTCGAGGCGCACCGGCCGCTGTACGACTGGCTGGTGCGCGAGCTGTTCACCGGCGACCGCCCGCAGCAGATCGAGTTCGCGCGCCTCAACCTGAACTACACCGTGATGAGCAAGCGCAAGCTGCTGCAGCTCGTCGAGCAGCGGCGCGTGTCGGGCTGGGACGACCCGCGGATGCCGACGATCAGCGGCCTGCGGCGCCGCGGCTGCACGCCGGAGGCCGTCCGCGACTTCTGCGCGCGGGTCGGCGTGGCCAAGAAGGAGAACGTCATCGACATGGCGCTCCTCGAGTACAGCGTGCGCGAGGACCTGAACCGGCGCGCGCCGCGCGTGATGGGCGTCCTGCGGCCGCTCCGCGTCGTGCTGGTGAACTATCCCGAGGACCAGGTCGAAGAGGTCGACGTCATCAACAACCCGGAGGATCCGTCGGCCGGCACGCGCAAGGTGCCGTTCTCGCGCGTGCTGTACATCGAGCAGGACGACTTCCGTGAGGACCCGCCGAAGAAGTACTTCCGCCTCGCGCCCGGGCGCGAGGTGCGGCTGCGCTGCGCCTATTTCATCACGTGCGTCGAGGTCGTCAAGGACGCACAGGGCGAGGTGGCCGAGCTGCGGTGCACGTACGACCCGGCGACGCGCGGCGGCGACGCCCCGGACGGCCGGCGCGTGAAGGCGACCCTGCACTGGGTGTCGGCCGCTCACGCCCTCGACGCCGAAGTGCGGCTGTACGATCGCCTGTTCTCGGTCGAGGATCCCGAAGGCCACGAGGGCCGGGAGTTCACCGACTTTCTGAATCCCTCTTCGCTCGAGGTGCTGGCTGGCTGCAAGGTCGAGCCGGGCCTCGCCGCCGCCGCCGCCGGCTACCGCTGCCAGTTCGAGCGGCTCGGCTACTTCTGCGTCGACCCGGACTCCACGGCGAGCCGCCTCGTGTTCAACCGCACGGTCTCCCTGCGCGACACGTGGGGGAAGATCGAGGCGAAGCAGAAGGTGACCGGAGGGCAGGACGCATGAACGCGACGCTCAATCCCTGGGAACGCTTCCTCGGGGACCGCGACCCGATCGACGTCCTGGCCGACGTGCCGGCACGGATCGAGGCGATGGCGGCGGCCTGGACGCCGGAGCGCTGGGAGCGGTCGTATGCGCCCGGCAAGTGGACGGCCCGCCAGATTCTCCTGCACCTGGCCGAGGGCGAGGCCATGATGTCGGTCCGCCTCCGGATGGCGCTGACGCAGGACGATTTCACATTCCAGCCGTACGACCAGGATAAGTGGATCGGAAGGGAACCGGCCGGCGCGACCGGTCCGCTGGCCCTGGCCGCCTTTGTCGCGATGCGCGCCGTCGAGCTGCCGTTGTTCCGGAGCCTCACGCCGGCCGACCGCACGAGGGCCTGCCGGCATCCCGAGCGGGGCCGGATGACGGTCGAAACGGTTCTGCGCACGCTCGCCGGTCACGACCTCAACCACCTCGCCCAGCTCGAACAGATCGATCGCGCGCGCTGAGCGGGCGCGGATCCACGGGTGGTGGAGGCGTCCCCTCCCGCCCGGCTGTCGCGGTCTCACGAGAGCAGGTGAACGATGAACGCGATCACGTCGTGGTTCGTCGGGCGGGACGGCCTGCGCGGCGGATGGCGGTTCCTCGCCTTCTTCGTCCTGGCGATCGGTGGCGGCGGCGTCGTTCAGTTCCTGGTGATCAAAGCGGCCGGCTATGTGCCCAGCCCCGGGTTCAGCTCGTCTGATCTCCTGCTCGCCGACGGGCTGGGGCTGATCGCCGCGCTCGCCGCGGCTGCAGTCCTGTTCGGCGCGCTGCACTACTTCACCAAGCCGATGGAGACCTGGGTCGACTTCAGCACCGTCTCGCTGATCGCCCTCTTCTTCGCCTTTACGTTCCTCCGCACTGGCAGCCTGTGGTTTGCCGCCGGCTTTCATGCGGCGTTCGACTACGCCGCACTCGTGGTCTTCGGCGGCCCGAACAGCGGCAACGAAGGGAAACCGCTCGCCGATCGCCTGCTGGCCACGACCTTCCACGGTCCGGACTGGCTGACCGGTGGCTCGCTCGGGCCCGAGGCCAGCTTCTTCACCTTCCTCGTGATCGCAGGCCTGTTCGCCGCCGCTCGCTGGCGGTGGCGTCATCCGCCAGCCGGCGTCAGGGCCTGACGGACGATCCGGCGAACCGGATCGGGCCGCGCACCGTCCAACAGGGCTGACTCGGCGGTCACACCAGCGCCGCCATTCAGCCGTCGGAGAAGAGGGGGAAGCGTCTCATGGATGCGATGTGGCGCGATGTCCGGCACGGGGTCAGGACGCTGCTGCGGACGCCGGCGTTCACGCTGGTCGTCCTGCTGACGCTGGCGCTCGGCATCGGCGCGAACACGACCATCTTCTCGCTGACCGACCAGGTGCTGCTGCGGCTGCTGCCGGTGCGGCAGCCCGACCGGCTCGTGCTCTTCAGCAGCCACGGGGCGTTCATCGGCCGTGTCGAGGGGCGCGATCGCTTCTCGTATCCGATGTATCGCGACCTGCGCGACCGCAACCAGGTGCTGAGCGGCGCGCTGGCCGACTATCCGACCAGCCTGACGATGCTGGCCGGCGGCACGGCTGAACGGGTCACCGGCGACCTGGTCTCGGGCAACTACTTCGACGTGCTCGGGGTGCAGCCGGCGCTCGGGCGGGTCTTTTCCGCCTCGGACGAAGGCGCCGCCGGGGCCTCGCCGATCGTCGTGCTGAGCGATGGCTACTGGATGCGGCGGTTCGGCGGCGATGCCTCGGTCCTGAATCAGACGATCCGGATCAACGAGCATCCGATGACGGTGGTCGGGGTGGCGGCGCCGGGGTTCTATGGGCTCGACTTCTCGAACCCTGCAGACGTGTTCGTGCCGCTGACGATGAAGGCGGCGATGACGCCGACGTTCGACGGCTTGCAGGATCCGCGGTACGCCTGGCTCATCATCGCCGGCCGGCTGAAGCCCGGGGTGTCGGTGGCGCAGGCGGAGGCCGGGCTGAACGTGGTGTACCGGCAACGGAACGAACAGGAAATCAAGGAGATGCCGATCGCCGTCAGCGAGCGGTTCCGCCAGCGCTTCGTCAGCAAGCATCTGTCGCTGCTGCCGGGGGGCAAGGGCGTGTCCGATCTGCGGCGTCAGTTCTCCATGCCGATCCTCGTGCTGATGGGGATGGTCGGCCTCGTGCTGCTGATTGCCTGCGCGAACGTGGCGAACCTGCTGCTGGCGCGCGGCGCCGCGCGGCAGAAGGAAGTGGCGATCCGTCTCGCGCTCGGCGCCGGCCGCGGCGCCATCGTCCGGCAGCGGCTCGTGGAGAGCCTGCTGCTGGCCGTCGGCGGCGGCGTGCTGGGGCTGGGGGTGGCCTGGTGGAGCGGCAGCCTGCTATTGAAGATGCTCCCCTTCGACGCGGCGGCGCGTACCCTGTCGGCCGAACCCGATGCGCGGATGACGCTGTTCGCGCTCGGGGCCTCGCTCGTGACGGCGCTGCTGTTCGGGCTCGCGCCGGCGCTGCAGTCGACGCGTCCGCAACTGGCGCCGACGCTCAAGGACGAAACCGGCACACTGGCCGGCGGCGCCGGTCACGCCCGCTTCCGCAAGGGGCTGGTCGTCGCGCAGGTCGGCCTCTCGGTGCTGCTGCTGGCCGGGGCCGGACTGTTCGCGCGCAGCCTCTACAACCTGCAGAGCCTGAATCCAGGCTTTCAGCCCGATCACCTGCTCGGCTTCTCGCTGGATCCGACGCTCGGCGGCTACTCGGCCGAGCGGACGATCGCGTTGTACGAGCGGCTGCAGCAGGAGATTGGCGCGCTGCCCGGCGTGCGGAGCGCGTCCCTCTCCCAGCAGCCGCTTCTCGCGGACGACCAGTGGATGCGGACGACGGAGGTGGAGGGCTATCAGGCGAAGCAGGGCGAGGACATGAACCCGGACTACGACAACGTCGGGCCGGGGTACTTCGCGACCATGGGGATTCCGCTGCTGCTCGGCCGCACGTTCACGGACGCCGACCGCGCGGGGGCGCCGAAGGTGGCCGTCGTGAACGAGGCGTTCGTCCGCTATTTCTTCGGCACCCGGAACCCGATCGGCCGTCACATCGGTTTCGGGGGGCGGAACGCGCCGCTCGACATCGAAATCGTCGGCGTCGTGCAGGATTCGAAGACCGTCGCGCTGCGCGACAGGATCGATCGGACGGTCTATACCCCCTTCATGCAGGCCTCGGCCGAGGACACCGGCCAGATGACGTTCTACGTGCGGACGGCTGGCGATCCGCTGAGCCTGGCCTCGTCGCTCCGTGCCGTGGTGCGCCGCGTGGACCCGGACATGCCGGTCTTCGACATGAAGACGATGAGCGCGCAGGTGGCCGAGTCGCTGTTCGCGGAGCGGATGGTGGCGGCGCTGTCGATCGTGTTCGGCTTCCTGGCGACACTGCTGGCCGCGATCGGCCTCTACGGCGTCATGTCGTATTCGGTCGCGCGCCGGACGCGCGAGATCGGCATCCGGATGGCGCTCGGCGCCGAGCGCGGCACGGTGCTGTGGCTGGTGCTCCGTGAGGTGGCGCTGCTCGTGGTCCTCGGCGTCGCCATCGGACTGCCCGTGGCGCTGGCGCTCGGCCGCCTCGTCCGGTCGCAGCTCTTCGGGCTCTCCGCCACCGATCCGTGGACGATGGCCGGCGCGGCGATGGTGCTGGCGGTCGTCGCCCTGGTGGCCGGCTACCTCCCGGCCCGGCGCGCGACGAGGATCGACCCGATCCTGGCGTTGCGGTACGAGTAGCCGGCGCGACGGCAGCGGGCGGCCGGTACGCGCGCCAGCGACGGGCGCCTTGCGCTCCGAGGCCGGGCTGACCGCGCCCCCGGGCCTTCACCCGCCGAACCGGATCCCCTGGGCGAGGGGCAGCTCGGTGCTCCAGTTGATCGTGTTGGTCTGGCGTCGCATGTAGGCCTTCCAGGCGTCCGAGCCGGACTCGCGGCCGCCGCCGGTCTCCTTCTCGCCGCCGAACGCGCCGCCGATTTCGGCGCCGCTCGTGCCGATGTTCACGTTGGCGATGCCGCAGTCGCTGCCGCGGACCGACAGGAACCGCTCCATCTCCCGGACGTGCTCGGTGAAGATCGCCGACGACAGCCCCTGCGGCACGTCGTTGTGAATCCGGATCGCCTCCTCGACCTCGGCCACCGCCTCGCGCGCCGACGCCGTCCGCGTCCCGTAGCCGATGATGTACAGGATCGGCGCGAACGTCTCCGTCTGGACGATGTCGAACTCGTTCCTGACCGCGGCGATGCACGGCCTGACGTAATGGCCGCCCGGATGGCCGGTCCCGTCGAGCGGCTCGCCGCCGTACAGAATCTCGCCGCCTTCCTTCCGGATTTCCGCGATCGCCTTCTGCATGTCATCGACCGAGCGCTTCGTGACGAGCGGGCCCATCAGCGTTCCCGCGGCGCGCGGGTCGCCGATCGGCACGTCCTCGTACGCGCGGCGCAGCCGGCGCACGAGTTCGTCCCTGATCGACTCGTGCACGATGATCCGGCGGGTGCTGGTGCAGCGCTGGCCGGCGGTGCCGACCGCCCCGAACAGGATCGCCGGCAGCACGAGCTCGAGGTCCGCCGACGGCGTGACGATGATCGCGTTGTTGCCCCCCAGCTCGAGGATCGTCCGGCCGAGCCGGCCGCCGACCACCTCCGCGACGTGCTGGCCGACCACGGTGCTGCCGGTGCAGGACACCAGCGGGACGCGGCGGTCGGCAATCAGCCGCTCGCCGATGGTCGAGCCCGGGCCGACCACCAGCGAGAAAATGGCCGGATCGACGCCTGCCTCGGCACAGACCTGCGCCGCGATCTTCGTCACGGCGATCGCCGTGAGCGGCGTCTTGCTCGCCGGCTTCCAGACGACCGCGTCGCCGCACACGGCCGCGATCGCCGCGTTCCAGCTCCAGACGGCGACCGGGAAGTTGAACGCGCTGATCACTGCCACGACCCCGAGCGGATGCCACTGCTCGTACATCCGGTGATCGGGCCGCTCCGACTGCATCGTCAGGCCGTAGAGCTGCCGCGACAGCCCGGTGGCGAAGTCGCAGATGTCGATCATCTCCTGCACTTCGCCCTCGCCCTCCGCCAGGATCTTGCCCATCTCCAGCGTGACCAGCGCCCCGAGCGGCTGCTTGAGCTCGCGCAGCCGGTCGCCCAGCCGCCGGACCAGGTCGCCGCGCTTCGGCGCCGGCACGGTGCGCCAGTGCAGGAACGCCCGGCGCGCCCGGTCGATGATCCGGTCGTATTCTTCCTCGGTGACCTGCCGGACGCGCGCAATGGGCGATCCGTCGATCGGCGTGATGACGCCCATCTCCGGACCGCTGCCGATCCAGTCGCCGCAGAACCCGCCGGCGTTCGTCGCCGACAGACCGAGCGCGTCGAGCACGTTCACGGCGTCCATGACCCTGTTCATGATGCCATCCTCTGTCGTTCGCCTGACGGGGCGGCGGCCGGCGAACGTGTGCGGGAATGATGAGAGCCGCCGATCCCCTCTAGCGTATCGCAGTCCCCGGACCCGGGGGGAGGGGCCTCGGTCATGCCGCCGGGAGGTGGGGCCGTCTCGGGATGAACCGCGGGACGCGCCGGCAATAGTCGTCGTACGCCGCGCCGAACCGCTGGCGCAGCTCCCGCTCCTCGAGCAGGACGACGGCGTACAGGCCGGGCACGAGCAGCGCCGTGAGGACATAGAGACCGAGGTAGTTGGCGACGAGCGCGTAGGCGAGCGTCCCGAGGAAGACCTCGACGTACCGCGGATTGCGGATCTGCGCGTAGATGCCGGTCTGAAGCAGCTCGCCGGACGACTGACGCGACAGCTCCGGGACCCCCACCAGCACGCGCGTCGTCAGCAGCCCCTTCCGGCGCCGCCTGACCACGATCGTCGCCGCCAGACAGGCGGCCCCGAGCGCGATGAGCAGAGGGTTGGCGCCCAAGTCGGGACCGAGCAGCCGATCCCTGAAGCCGGCCAGCAGGGCGACGACCAGGAGATATGGCGCAGCCAGGATCCCGTATGTGGCGATCGGCCCCACCCGACGCCAGACCGGTGCGAGCGGGTGGATGGCGTACCACAGCAGAACGGCCGGCGGCAGGGCGACCATGACGGCGACGCCGACGACGTAGCGGCCGAGATCCACGTAGTGGCCCACGGCGTCCTCTCTTCCTATTCCTGCCGGAGCGCCGTGATCGGGTTGATGCGGGTCGCGCGCCCGGCCGGCAGCAGGCAGGCGGCCAGGGCGACGGCGCCGAGGACCGCGGTCGTGCCGGCGAACACGCGCGGATCGGTCGGCTGCACGCGATAGAGCTGGCTTTGCAGACCGCGGCTGAGAGCGAACGCGCCGGCCAGGCCGAGGACCAGGCCGGCGCCCACGACGACCAGCCCTTCGCGCAGAATCAGGTCGAAGATCCGGCGACGTGTGCTGCCGAGCGCGATGCGGATGCCGATCTCCCTGGTCCGCTGGGTCACCAGATACGCCAGCACACCGTAGATGCCGATCGCCGCCAGCAGCAACGCCATCGCCCCGAACCCGACCGACAGCATCAACGGCGATCGACGGCTCAGCAGCGCATGGTCGGTGAGCTGCCGCATCGTCTGGACGTCGTAGACCGGCAGCTCGGGATCGACCGACGCCACCGTCCGCCGGACGGCCGGCGCGAGCGCGACGGGATCGCGCGACGTCCGGACCGCGAAGGTGATGGCGCGCTGGGGCTGCTGGGCGAACGGAAAGTAGTAGGTGCCGACGTCCGGCTGGTTGTCGGCAATGCCGCGCATCGCGACGTGGTGGACGACGCCGACGACCGTGAAGAACTTCGTCTTGGGGGTGACGGCCGTCAGGTTCTGCGGGTCCGTTGGCATGAACATCCGATGCCCGAGCGGATCCCGATCAGGCCAGAAGTGGCGCGCCAGGCGTTCGTCGACGATGATGACTCGCGGCGCGTCCGGCGTGTCGTGGGCATCGAAGAACCGGCCCCTGACGAGCGGAATGCGCATCGCCTGGAAATAGCCGGGCGTGACGACCGCGGCGTTCGGCGAAATCACCGACTCGCCCGGCTTCATCCGGTAGCCCTCGGCCATGATGACTTCGTCGTCGTGATTGCCGCCGAGCGGAATCGCGTCGGTGGCGCCGGCGGAGGCGACGCCCGGCAGCGCGCGGATCCGGTCCAGCGCCTGCCGGGCGAACAGCCGCCGCGCGGCGTCGTCCGTGTAGCGCGCGTCGGGCAGCCGGACCGACGCGATGAGGACACCGTGTGGATCGAAGCCCGGATTGACGGCGGCCGCCTGGCGGAAGCTGGCGAGCAGGAGGCCGGCGCCGACGAGCAGGACGAAGGCGACGGCGACCTGCGTGACCACCAGCAGCCGGCGCAGCACGCGGGCGCTCCGTCCGGCCGTGCCCGTCCGCGCGTCCTCGTGAAAGACGTTGCTCAGCTCCGCGCGCAGGACCGACGAGACCGGAATGGTCGCCACGAGGAGGCCGACCAGAGCCGCGAGGCCGAGGCTGAAGGCGGCCGTCGCGGCATCCAGGTGGATCGCCCCGGCGCGCGGCAGGTCGCCGAGATCGAGCGCGCCGAAGAGCCGCAGCGCGGCATAGCCGCCGAGCAGGCCGAGGCCGCCGCCGGCAAGCGCCACCACGAGGCTCTCCGTGACGAGCTGCCGCGCCAGCCGCAACCGACCGGCGCCGAGCGCCGCGCGCGTCGCCAGCTCGCGCAGGCGGGCGCGCGAGCGAACCAGCGTCAGGTTGGCGATGTTGACGGCTCCGATGAGCAGCACGAAGAGCGCGCCGCCCCAGAGCAGGTAGAGGATCGCCTTCACGTTCCGGACGAGGTCGGCCTGCAGGGGCACGACGAAGCTGTGATATCCGGCGTCCTCGAGGATCTTTCGGTACTGTGGCAGGCGATCCGGCAGGTTCGCGTTCAAGGCGTCGAGCTGCGCCTGTGCCTGCTGAATCGTAACGCCGGGCTTCAGTCGACCCACCTCGTTCCAGTTCTCGCTCAGGCGGTTGTCTTCGGACTTCTCTTCCGGCGTGAAAGCGGCCGGCGTCCAGACCCGGATGGCGGGGTTGATGAACCAGAAGCCGCGCCGCATGACCCCCACGATTGTGTAGGGGACGTCAGCGATGCGGATGTCGCGCCCGAGGACGTCCGGACGGCCGCCGAACATCTGCTGCCAGGTGGCGTAGCTGATGATCGCCTCGTGCTCGTGGCCGACCTCGGCATCCTCTTCCGTGAAGAGACGGCCGATCGCTGGAGCCGCCTCGAGGAGTCGGAACAGTGACGGCGTGGCCTGCAGGATGTCCACCTGCTCGGGCCGCCCTCCCGCCTCGATGCTGAAGTCGCGGTGGCGGTAAATGGCCAAGGCGTCGAGGGCCGGCATGCCGTGCAACCGGTCAACGTAGTCCGGCACGCTGGTGCTGGCCAGCGGAAAACCGACGTTCGGAAAGGCGTTATGGATCGCGACCAGCCGGCCGGCGCTGCGGAAGGGAAGCGGACGCAGCAGCACGGTGTCGACAACCGTGAAGAGCGCCGCGTTCGCGCCGAGGCAGACGGCGAGCGTCAGGACGGCCGCGGCCGTGAAGCCCTTGTCCTTCCAGAGCAGGCGAAGGCCGAACCGGAGATCCTGCAGCAGGGTGTCCACTGTTCCTGGCTTTCGACGAGATCGACGGTCTTCGGTCGTCAGTCTGCGGTCTTCGGTGAGACCTGTCGACGTTCTTCGCTCGGCGTCACAGGCGTCAGGAGCTCACTCCTGCCGGAGCGCCGTGACGGGATTGACGCGCGTGGCGCGTCCGGCCGGCAGCAGGCAGGCGGCGAGTGCGACCGCGCCCAGCGCGACGATGGTGCCGATCAGGACGCGCGGATCGGTCGGCTGCACGCCGTACAGCTGGCTGTGCAGGCCCCGGCCGACCGCCCAGGTGCCGAGCAGGCCGACGAGGAAGCCGATGCCGAGCACCGCGAGCCCCTCGCGGAGGATCAGCTCGAAGATTCCGCGCGTGCTGCTGCCGAGGGCGATGCGGATGCCGATCTCCTTCGTCCGCTGCGTCACGAGATAGGCCAGCACGCCGTAGATGCCGATGGCCGCCAGCAGCAGCGCCACCACCCCGAAGCCGATCGCGAGCACCAGCGGCGATCGTCTCGTGACCAGCGCCTTGTCGGTCCGCTGCGTCATGGTCTCGATGTCGTAGACCGGCAGCTGCGGATCGAGAGATGCGATCTTCGCCCGCACGGCGCCGATCAGGCCGGTCGGATCGCCGGCCGTGCGGATGGTGAACGTGACCAGGTGCACGGGCGACTGGTCGATCGGGAAGTAATACGCGCCGACGGTCGGATCGGTTTCGCCGGCGCCGCGAACGGCGACGTCATGCACGACGCCGACGACCGTGAAGAACTTCGTCTTCGGGGTGATGGCCGTCAGATTCTGCGGGTCGGTCGGTTTGTACAGCCGGTGGCCCACCGGATCGGTGTGCGGCCAGAAGTGCCGCGCCAGCCGCTGATCGATGATGACCACGTGCAGCGCGTCCTTCGTGTCGTGGGCGTCGAAGAACCGGCCCTTCATGAGCGGGATGCGCATCGCCTGGAAGTACCCGGGCGTGACCTCGCTGTAGTAGGGCGAGACGATCGATTCGCCCGGCCGCATCTGGTAGCCTTCCGCGAGAATGGCGCTGCTGCTGTAGTCGCCGCCCAGCGGAACCTGGCTCGTCGCGCCGGCGGCGGTGACGCCCGGCAGGACACGGATGGCGGCGAGAGAGCGGTCGGTGAACTGCGCGCGCGCGTCGCCGGTCGGGTAGCGCGCGTCCGGCAGGCGGATCGAGGCGGTCAGCACGTGCCGCGCGTCGAAGCCGGGGTTGACGTCCAGCACCTGGCGGAAGCTGGCCAGCAGCAGGCCGGCGCCGAAGAGCAGGATGAAGGCCAGGGCGATCTGGGTGACCACGAGCGCCCGGCGGAGGGCGCGGGCGCCCCGGCCGGCCGAGCCGGTCCGGACGTCCTCGTGGAACACCGCGTTGAGATCGGCGCGCACGATCGACGCGACCGGAATCAGCGCGATGAGCAGGCCGACCACGGCCGTCAGACCGAGGACGAACGCGACCGTGGCGCCGTCCAGGTGAATCCCGGCGCCGCGCGGCAGCTCCTGGAGATTCAGCGTGCTGAAGAGACGCAGGCTGGCCTCGCCGACCAGGAGGCCCAGCGCGGCGCCGCCGGCCGCCAGCACGAGGCTCTCGGTGACGAGCTGGCGCGCCAGGCGCAGCCGTCCGGCGCCGAGGGCCGCACGCGTCGCCAGCTCGCGCAGCCGCACCCGCGACCGGACGAGCGCCAGGTTGGCCACGTTGACGGCGCCGATGAGCAGCACGAACAGCGCGCCGCCCCACAGCAGGTACAGCATCGCCTTCACGTTCCGGACGAGATCGGCCTGGAATGGCACCGCGGTCACGTGGAATCCCGTGTTCTTCAGCAGTTGCTGGAATTCCTTGAACCGGTCGAAGTTGGCGGCGTCGATGGCGTCGAGCTGGGCCTGGGCCTGCGCGAGCGTCGCCCCCGGCTTCAGCCGGCCGATGAACTCGAAGCTCTCGTTGAATCGCGACTCGAGCGACTTGTCCTTGGGCGTGAACGCCGTCGGAATCCAGGCGCGGATGTCGGGTTTGATGAACGAGAAGCCCTTCGGCATGACGCCGATGACGGTGTACGGCACGTCGTTGACGCGCAGGTCCTGGCCGAGGGCATCCGTGCGCCCGCCGTACATCGCCTGCCAGGTCGCGTAGCTCAGGACGATCTCGTGCTCGCGCCCCACCTCGCCGTCCTCGGGGGTGAACGCGCGGCCGATGAATGGCGCCACCTCGAGCAGCGGAAAGAACGACGGCGTCACCTGCGTGACCGTCACCTGCTCCGGCCGGCCGCCGCCGACGTCGAGGCTCATACTGTGGTCGTCGTAGAGCGCCGATTGCGAGAACGCCGGGACGCCCCGCACCCGGTCCTCGTAGTCCGGCACGCTGGAGCTGGCCCGCGGAATGCCGGCGTTCGGAAAGCTGTCGTACACGTAGACGAGCTGTTCCGCATGCGGAAACGGCAGCGGCCGCAGCAGCACGGTGTTGACGACGCTGAACAGCGCCGCGTTGGCGCCGAGGCAGACGCCGAGCGTCAGCACGGCCGCCAGCGTGAATCCCTTGTCCTTCCAGAGAAGCCGGAGTGCGAACCGGACATCCTGCAGCAGTGAATCCATCGGACGCGCGTCTCCACCGGAAAAGAACCGCTCTGGTTAGGCCATACGAGCCACGTCCGGGCGAAGTTCCCACCGTCGCGACGGGGGCAGTCCGATCACCGCCGGGGAGCGGCGGCCGGAACACCTCTTCCCGGGGCGGGCGACCCCTGCCGGCCGCACCCGTTCAAGCGCGGCCGCCGAACCGGCCTTTGCCGGTCGGGGGGGCGATCACCGGATGAAGTAGCCTGCGACGCGCCAGGCGCCGTCGGCCTCCTGCACGCACGTGACGGTCTCGAGAGCCGACGCCTTGTGCGCGAACGACGTCCGGTACTGCAGGACGACGTAGTGCCCGTCGGGCACGCCGGGCAGCGACGTCGTCGCGGTCGTCCTGAACGGCCTTCGCCTGGCGACCGGCCCGAGCGGCGCCCGGATCTGCTCCATCGCCCGCTGCCAGCCGTCCTGCGTGACCGCCCGCTTGAACAGTGCGGAAGCGATCCGCCAGGACTGGCCGTACCGGCCCTGGTCGACGAGCCGCAGCCAGGCGGCCGCGGCCCGCGGCGCCCCCTTCGGCACGGACGGCGCGGCGCGCACCGCGCCGCCGGACACCGCCACACCGATCGCCAGCCACAGGCACATGCGCGACATGGTGAGACTCCTGATCAGAGAGCCGCCGCCGACTCCGGCGCCGGCGGTTCAGCGAACAGCACTGTACGGGGGACGACCGGCGGGCGCCTTTCGATCGCGGCGAAGGTCCTCATTCCTCGTTCCTCATTCCTCATTCCTCGTTCCTCGTTCCCAGTCATTCATTCTTCATTACTCTTCCACTCGCGTCCCAGAGCGCGCGGCCCAGCTCCTCGTCCAGCGCGTCGGCGGACGGACGCCCGGGCCGATCCTGCCTGAAATACCGGCCGCTGCTCCCCTGCTCCAGCGGCATGGTGGCCAGGCGGACGA